>Ga0207644_10000698_pt1 | contig 21250 bp, 24 predicted proteins | sample KBSS73metaG_FD_184326 | JGI IMG/M metagenome (GOLD analysis project Ga0207644, IMG submission 184326) | Switchgrass rhizosphere microbial communities from Kellogg Biological Station, Michigan, USA - KBS S7-3 metaG (SPAdes) (version 2) | ecosystem: Host-associated > Plants > Roots > Rhizosphere... | reverse complement strand
CCTCGGTGCTGACGTATCACGTGGTCCCCGGCAAGGTGATGGCCAAGGACGTGAAGGCCGGCAAGGTCAAGACCGTGCAGGGCTCGGAGCTGACGGTCGGCACCACCGGTGGTGTGATGGTGGATGGCGCCAAGGTCACCGCGACCGACATCGTTGCCGACAACGGCGTGATGCACGTGATCGACAGTGTCATGCTGCCCAAGTAAGCCGGCAGGCTCAGGCTCGCACGGGCCTTGAATTGAAGAACGTTCGACTGAGATCAAGGCTCGTGGCTTCAACCATGGCGAGCCTGCTGGGAGCCTGTGCCGCAACTGCCCCGCCAGGGGATGCTGCGGTGGCTCCCGACTCGAACAGTCGGGACCTGGCCTGTGTGCTCCCGAGCAACTGCGTGAGCTCGCGCGGCAACGGCAACCTGGAGCCGCTTCGGTACACGGGCCCACCGACGCGGGCGATGGCTTTGCTGCAGGCCACGCTGACGACGTTTTCCGAGGCGACCGTCGTGCGCCGCGAGCCCATGGCGCTGAACGTGATCTTCACGACGCCGGTCGGTTTCAGGGACGAGGTTGACTTTCGAATCGATGCCGAGGCGCAGCGCATCGACTTTCGGTCGCGCTCGCTGTTCGGCCTGTTCGACTGGGGCAAGAACCGCTCGCGGATGCAGGAGTTCAGGGCCCGCTTCAAACAGCAGAGCTTGCGCTGACCTCACGCCCGACCCCTCGCCAGCAATGGCGCTCCTCCCAACACCTCAGGAACACTTTCCATGCTCACGACCCGACGAATCTTTCTGATGACCGTTTCCGCGAGTGCCGCCGGCCTCGGCAGTGGGGCATACGCACAGGCCATGGTCGACGAGACCAGCCCGCAGGCCACCGCGCTCGGCTACGTGGCCGAAGCCACGAAGGCCGACGTCAAGAAGTTTCCGAAGTACGCCGCCGGCCAGGTCTGCGGCAACTGCGCGCTGTACCAGGGCAAGGCGACGGACGCGGCTGCCGCCTGCCCGCTGTTCGCCGGCAAGCAGGTCAGCGGCAAAGGCTGGTGCAGCGCCTGGGCCAAGAAGGGCTAGTGATCCGGCCGGCCCATGCTCACCAAAGGAAGCGATGACGATGACCGCACACCCCCTGACCCGCCGAACAGTGCTGGGTGCGTTCGCGTTGCCTTGGCTCGCGGCCGGCTGCAGCTCGCCGCTACCGCTGGTGCAGGCGCCGACCGGCGCTGCCGATGCTGAATCGCGCCTTCGGGACAGTGCGCACGCGCATGGCCTCGACGCCTACCGCAAGCTCCACGACATCAACGTCAGCTACAGCGGCGAGTGGCGACCCCTCGTGAATCGGATCCAACCGGAGGTCGTCGACGCCGGCTTCCGCGGCAGCTCGCAGGAACGGCTGATGCCCGAGGCCGGAATCGTCGCGCAGGCCTACACGGGGCCAAGGGGTCGCAAGCAGGTGGTGTGGCGGCGGGGCAGCCGGATGCCGGATCGGCCGGGCGAGGTGTCCGTGTGGTTCAACGGCGAGCGCAGCAACGACGAGTCCGCGCAGAACGCCGCCGCGCTGGTGGCCGAAGGCTACGGGATGTTTCTGCTCGGGCCGCTGTGGCTGGTCGATCGCGGCCTGGCGATGCAGATGGGCGGGACCGAACGCGTCGACGGACGTATCTGCGACGTGGTGGCTGTGTGGTTGTCCCCCGGTCTCGGTCGGGTCGGCAGCGATCGCGTCGCGCTCTGCATCGATCGCAGCGACAGCACCGTGCGGCGCATGCGCTTCACGCTCGAAGGCTTCGTCAACACGCGCGGCGCGGTGGCGGAGGTCGATACCTTCGAGCACGAGCGCCGCTTCGGCGTGGTGTGGCCGATGCGCTCTTTCGAACGGATCGTGCATCCGGTCGCGCTGCCGGCGCACGACTGGCGCATCACCGGCCTGGACGTCAACCGGGGATACGAGACGGACGATGTGACCGGAGGTGCCTTCCAAGGTTCCGCTGCGGCGCCTGCGGCTTCCTTCTCTAAAAGCACTCGCTGACTGGCTACTCCGCCGGAATGCCTGCCGCCTTGATGACCTTGCTCCATTTGGCAAGGTCCGATTTGATCAATGCAGCGTAGTCCTGCGGCGTTCCGCCCTGAACTTCAATACCGGCCGTCTCCAGCTTGGTTCGCACGTCCGGCATCTTCAGCGCCGCGTTGATCTCGGCATTCAGCTTGGTGATGATCGCCTTGGGTGTGCCGGCGGGCGCCAGGAAGCCGCCGTTCGTGTTCGCGTCGTAGCCCTTCAGCCCTTGCTCGTCCGCTGTCGGTACGTCCGGCAATGCCGCGGTGCGCTTGCGCGTGGACACCGCGACGGCACGAACGGTGCCGGCCTTCACGTGCGACTGGATCGCGCTGATCGTGTCGATGTAGAGCGCCGTGCGCCCTCCGATCAGGTCCGGCTGGGCGGCGGAAGAGCCCTTGTAGGGGATCAGCAGCATCTCTACGCCACTGGCCATGCGGAACATTTCAGCCGCCATTTCCTGAGCGCTGCCGCGGCCGGATGTGGCGATCTTGGCTTGGTCAGGATGGGCCTTCAGCCAAGCCACGAATTCGGGCAACGTCTTGGCCGGGATTTGCGGGTAGATGGCGAACACCAGTGGAACCTCATGGGTGTACACGATGGGCTCGAAGCTCGTTTCCGGATCCCAGCCCAGGTTCTTGAAGAGGAACTTGTTGATGTTGTGGCTGCCGCCGACGATGCCGATCGTGTAGCCATCGGGAGCCGACTTGGCGATGGCATCGGTGCCGAGGTTGTTGGATGCACCGGGCTTGTTGTCGATAATCACCGGCTGACCCATCGATGCCTGGAGCTTTTCTCCGACGACGCGGGCGATGATGTCGATGGCACCGCCCGGCGGCGCCGGCACGATGATCTTGATGGCACGAGTCGGATATGACTGGGCCGCTGCCGGAGCCGGGACGAGGGCAGCTGACGACGAGACGGCAAGAATCTTCAACAGGGATATGAGTCGCATGGGTGGTGGGTCTCCATTCAAAGGTAGGTCGATCTCAGCCGCGCCCGACGAAGGGCATGGCGCTGGCCATCACGGTCATGCTCAGGACATTGGCGCTCAGCGGCAGCGCGGCAATGTGACGCACCGCATCGGCCACATGGCTGGCGTCCATCATCGGCTCCGGCGCTACCGTGCCGTTGGCCTGCAGGACGCCGCGGGTCATGCGCTCGGAAAGGTCGGTCAGCGCATTGCCGATGTCGATCTGGCTCGCGACGATGCCGAATGCCCGGCCGTCCAGTGCCAAGGCCTTGGTCAGCCCGGTCACCGCGTGCTTGCTGGCGGTGTAGGGCGCCGTGAAAGGCCGCGGCGTGTGCGCTGAGATCGAGCCGTTGTTGATGATCCGGCCGCCTTGCGGAGACTGACGGCGCATCAACCCGAAGGCTGCACGAGCGCACAGGAATACGCCGGTCACGTTGGTGTTCAGCACACTGAACCACTTCTCGAGCGGCAGTTCATCCATCGGTACAGCCGGTGCGTTCACGCCGGCATTGTTGAACAGCAGATCCAGCCGGCCGAATCGATCCTCGATCGTGTCGAACAGCGACTGCACGCTGGCGGGTTCGCACACATCGGTGGGCACTGCCATCGCGATCTGACCGCGCGCTTCGGCTTCGGCCGCCAATGCCTGCAGAGGCTCGGCACGGCGACCTGCCAGCACCACGCTGAATCCGTCGTTCAGCAGGCCCAGAGCCACGGCGCGACCGATGCCGCTGCCCGCTCCGGTGACGAGGGCGATCTTGCTGGATGGGCTTGAACTCATGGAGTCTCCGTTGCTGTTCTTGGAAGTCGCTGGCCGATGCCGCCGACGGTCGTCGGTTCAGGTGGTCAGGCTCATCGTCGGGCGCTGACCGGCCAATCCCTGCGCGAGGTTCGCGAGAACCATTTCGCCCATCGCGGTGCGGGTTTCCCACGTGGCGCTGGCGCGGTGGGCCTGGAGGGTGACGCTGTCCGATTGGCGCAGCGCCAAAGGCACGCGGGGTTCGTCGACGAACACATCCAAACCCGCGCCCGCGATGCGGCCGGCGGCGAGTGCCTGGGTCAGGTCAGCCTCGTTGACCAGACTGCCGCGAGCAACGTTGACCAGGAAGCCGCGCGGCCCCAGCGCCTCGAGGATGGCCGCGTCGACGATGCCCTCGGCCTTGTCCGCGGCCGCACAGAGGACCAGCGCGTCGGAATCTTGCGCGAGATCGATCAGGCTCGGCACGAACCGATGTGCGACGTCGTCCATGGCGCGCAGATCGGTGTAGCTGATGGCGCAGCCGAACGCAGCTGCCCGGGTCGCAACAGCGCGTCCCACCCGCCCCATGCCGACGATGCCGACGCGCATGCCGCTGAATCGGCGCGCCAGCGGGATGGCGCTTGGGTGGGGATGAAGTTCCCATTGGCCGTCGCGCACGAAGCGATCTCCGGCGCACAAGTTCCTGCAGGCAGCGATCAAAAGTCCGATGGCCAGATCGGCCACGTCTTCGGTCAGCGCGCCCAAGGTCGCAGTGACATGCACGCCGCGCGTCCGGCAGTAGGCCAGGTCCACCGCATCGGTGCCGACGCCGTTGACCGCAACCACCTTGAGCCGGGGCAGCCGCTCCAGCATCGCGCGTGAGATGCCGGTGTGTCCGCCGGTGATGGCGGCTTCGATCGACGCGCCATGCTCACGCAGCCAGGTCTCCGGGTCCGACACCTCGAAGAACTTGTGGACGGTGTAGAGCGAAGCGAGCCTGTCGTTGATCGCCGGGATGAGGATCGGATTGAGTTGCAGGACGTGCGGCTTCATGGCGTTTCTTCAAATGGGGCGGCGCGGGTGCGACAGCAGGTTCTTTGGGGATTGGCGTGAATCGTAGGATTGTGTTGACACATTGGTCAAGATTGACATATAAAATCAATATATACACTTCCGACTCAAGCGATGGCTTCGTGGTTGCCGATGGACGAGACGTGCCACGTGCTCGGTGTGAGACCGCAGACGGTCTACGCCTATGTGAGCCGGGGCAAGCTGGAAGTCATGCCCGATCCGGCCGACACGCGCCGCAGCCTGTATCGCGCCGAGCACGTGGCCGGATTGGCCAAGCGCAAGCTGGCCGGCCGCAAGCACGAGACGTTGGCCGCCAACGCGTTGTTCGGCTCGGAGCCGAGCATTCCGACGGCGATCTGTTCGTTCTTTCGCGGGCGTCCGTACTACCGCGGCCAGGATGCAGTGAGCATGGCCCAGTCGGCCAACCTGGAGGATGTGGCGCAATTGTTGTGGGGAGCCGACCAGCCCGCCGACTTCTCGTCCTCGGTGGCGCCGGCCTCGGGCAAGGCCGGGCGGGCCGCTGCTTTCGCGGCGCTGGCCGAGCTCGCGGCGGTCGGGCACTCCACGCGCGGACGTTTGACCCGGGTGCTCCACAACGAGGGCCAGAGTCTGGTGGGTCAGCTGGCCAATGCATTCGGTGCCCGGCAGGGGGGCAAGCCGCTGCATCTGCGTTTCGCGCAAGGATGGAAGCAGCCGCTCCGCGTGGCAGATCTGCTGCGAACGGCCATGGTGCTTCTGGCGGATCACGAACTGACGAGTTCGGCGTTTGTCGCGCGCATCGCAGCGTCCACCGGCGCCTCACTGCCGGCCTGTCTTCTGGCCGGACTGACCACCCTTTCGGGTCCGTTGCACGGTGATGCCTCGGGTCGGGTTCAAGCGCTGTTCAGCGACGTGATTCGGCTGGGCGAGGACAAGGTGATGGACCACCACCTGTCGACCGGTTTGCCCTTGCCGGGTTTCGGTCACCACCTCTATCCCGATGGCGACCCGCGCGCGGCCGCCTTGCTCGCACGGTTTGAGCCCCCGGAGGGAATTGCGCGCTTCATCGAGAAGGTGACTAACCTGACTGGCATGAGGCCGAACATCGACGTGGCCCTCGCAGCCCTGGTTGCGCACCATCGACTGCCAGTCGATGCAGCCTTTGCCCTCTTCGCCACGGCGCGAAGCGTCGGGCTGCTGGCGCACAGCATCGAACAGCTGGCCGAGCCACAGGTGATCCGCCCGAGGGGGCGCTATGTTGGCTCAACACCCAATGTGAATCCGGCTCCGCCTTAGAGATGCAAACGCTTGGCATCGGAATGAGCCATCGTCCTGCAGACGATCTGCCTTCAACCGCTCGTCGAAGAGACGGTGGCTAAGCTCAAGGCAACGTTTCCGAGCGGTGTCCAACTCCACACCCGCCTTCCTGACGAGGCGCTTTGGGTGCGTGGCGAGCCGACGCGTCTGCAAAAGGTGCTGATGAACCTCTGCACGAATGCCTGGCGCTCACTTTCGGTGGAGCCGGTCGCATCGATGTCGCGATGGAGGCCATTTTCTTCGAGCCGTTCTTTACCACCCGCGCCAAAGAAGGGGGAACCGGGCTCGGTTTGTCCGTTGTCCACGGAATCGTCAAGGCGCACGCTTCGACACCGCGGCCTCACCCCTTCGGCACGGGCTGAAGGGAGGGCGGTACGCCCACCTGTCTGTCACCGACAACGGCTGTGGGATGAGCAGCAAGATTCAGAAGCGCATCGATGGTCAGATCGAGGTTGAAAGCGAGATCGGCAAGGGAACAACCTTTCATGTCTGCCTCTCGATGGCGATGCACGACGCCGACCGCTTGGTCAAGCCTGCCGTTCTGCCAACCCAAGTGGAACGGTCAGGGTCGGCATGTCCTTTGCGTGGACGATGATGAAGTGACTCTGTTGATGATGCAGCGGTTGCTCGAACACCATGGGTTCAAAGTCACTGCCGTCGATCGCGCCACCGACGCGATTGCCAAGATACGCAGCGGGGCCGTCCACTTTGATCTCCTCGTCACCGATCACGACATGCCCGAGATGTCGGGACTCGATCTGGCGAGATGCGCTCACGCCGTTCGTCCAGACCTTGCCGTCGTGTTGAGTTCGGGGTTTGTTTCCGACGAACTGTTGTCGGCAGCCAGGCTGTGTGGAGTTCGCGAGGTCGTCGCCAAGGAGAGCGCGTACAAGGACCTGCCGGTGAAGGCCGCTCTCCTGACCGGGGTCGGACGAGAGCGCTGACATCGTTTTGGGTCCGTGTGCGCGCAATGACCGCGAGAGAGATTGGAGAGGTCTCGGCGTTCTATACGCGACGGCCGCGCCTGGTGAACCGGGGGGGCGCGCGCGCCGAGCGTTGACCGTTCGTCATCGCCGCGAAAGCGAGCGGGCTCCCCGTCATTGCGACCGCGCGGTTGCACTGCCCTGCACCTGCACGATCACCAGTTCGGTTCCGCGCGGAGCCGTCGCCTGCAACGCGTTCACGGCGGTCTGCGCCGACTGCCGACGGCTGTCGAGGGCGAACGAGACCGTTGCGGGATTCGTCGACGTGCGCAAGCTGACGGCGTCGATTCCGGTGATGCGGCTCGCAGCGGCCTTGAGCTGTCGTGAGTCGAACGTCCCGCGCACTTCGCAGAAGACCACGACCCGGCCCTGCAGGGTCGCCCGGCGAACGACCGCGTGATCGTAGGTCGCCGCCACCTTGTCTTCGTTGCAGACACCGCAGGCCTGAACGGGCGAGAAAGCCAGCAAGGACGCGACGGCGAGGGCGATGTGCGTCGCTGTCACGGCTTGCTGACCGCGGGCGCCGGCATCGGCGTCGTCGAACGGGTCTGTGACGGCGGCAACGCGGTTCCGGAGGCCGAAGGCTGCGGTTGACCGGTCTGCTTGGGCTGCAGGTTCTGGTCGGCCCACTTGAAATAGGCAAGGTACTGCTTGATCTCGTCGTCGCTCAGCCCCTGGTTCGGCATCGGGATCTTCCATTTGTCGAGCATCGCCTTGGCATGCGGATCGCTCTGCAGCATTTGCTCGGGCGACTTGAGCCAGCGGGTGAGCCAGGACTCGTCGTGCCGCTTTGTCGTGCCGAAGAGGTCGGGGCCGAGCTTGTCGCCCCCGCCGATCGAGTGGCAGGCCAGGCACTTCGACTCGAACGCGAGCTTGCCCTTCTGCGCATTCGGATCGGTCGGCGCCGAAGTGGCCGGGATGTTGTGGTGTTCCGGGTCGCCGCCCTCCGGCATGCCGCCGGCGGCAATGATTCCGATCGCCCCCTGCGATGCGTTCGCGAAGTGGTGGTCGACCATCACGTAACTGCCGGCTTCCGGGATCATGAACTCGACGATCGCGCCGCCGGACGATCCGAGCAGCACTGTCTGCATGCCGCGGACCTGGTTGTCGGGATTGCCGTCGATCCAGACCCGATCGAAGATGGTCCCGACGACGTGGAAGCTCGAGGTGTTGGAAGGGCCGACGTTCATCACGAACAGGCGGACGCGCTCGCCGGGCTTGGCTTGCAGCGGCTTGTCGACCATGCCGTTGTAGCGGCCGTTGAACACGGTGTAGGTCGGCGCCTTCGAGCGCACCCTGTCACCGTCCAGTACATACAGCGGCTGGCCGTCGACCTTGCGCTTTTGCGGGTCGGGCTTGGTATAGAACTCGCTCTGGATGACCGCGTACTCGCGATCCACCTTGGTCGGATAGCCGTCGCGCGGCTCGACGATCATCATTCCGTACATCCCCGAGGCGATGTGCTCGAGCACCATCGGCGTGCCGCAGTGGTACATGAAGACGCCGGGGTAGTTGAGCGTGAATTCGAACGAGATCGTCTGTCCCGGCGCGATCGAGCGGTACTTGTCCTGCGGGATCATCATCGCCGAGTGGAAGTCCATCGAATGCATCATTGGCGCGGCGGTCACGCGCACGCCCGGAATCGGTTCGTCAGAGCGGTTCGTCATCGTGAACTTGATGCGATCGCCGACGCGCGCACGGACCGCAGGCCCTGGCACCGTGTCGCCAAAGGTCCAGGCGCTGAACTTCACGCCGGGCGCGATCTCGATGATCTTGTGCGTGGTGTCGAGGCGGATCTCCTTCACTGGCGCCGGGTCGAGCGGCTTGATTGAGGCCTCCATGTTGAGCGCTGCGCCGGTGGCGAACGGTCCGGTGTGTCGCACACTCGAAAGGACTGCGGGCGGTGACTTGAAGTCCATCTTCGACACGTCGTAGCGATCGACGGCGGCGCCGCCCGGCGCGGACACAGCGACCAGAGGCGCCGCGCCGCCGGTGGGTGCGGTCACCGTCGACGCCGGCGGCGAAACGACGGATTCGACGGCGACCCGGCGCTCGCAGGCAGCGAGTGCGAGCGTCAGTCCCAGGATCAACACGAGAGACCTCGGCGTGTGATCGAGCCGGCGCAGCTGAATGGAGGATCGCATGAGGGTCCTTGGTGGTTGCTGAATGGACCGAGGGCCGTCCCGAAGAAGCGAGACAGGTGCCGGGTGCGCACTCATCACGCGCCTCCGCGGATGGCGGGTTCTTGAGCAGCGCGACCGGTCTGCGACGCAGCGCCGCGGGCGAAGCCCACCGAGAAAAGCGCGACGGCGACTTGGTGCACGCTCTTGATGAGCACGTAGTCCATCCGAATCAGCCGGGCCGCCCGTCCAGACGAGGGTGCGTCAACACGGGCCAATACGCCACCGCAAACAAGGCAAACCCTGCGGACCAGAGAGCTGCCGAACACAGCACGCCCGCTGCCGCCGCATCCGGCACGACGATAGGAACGAATACCCGCACCAGCGCGGCCAGAAGGATGAGCGCATAGCAGGTGACTTCGACGCGGCCGGCAACGAGCGGCCGGGCGGTGTGGCCAAGCGCAACTCGCGTCATCATCCCGATGACAAGTCCCCCGACCGCGCCAACCGTCAAAGCATGGGTGGCCACCGACGCGGGCAGCTGTCCAAGCTCCGCGCCGGCTCGCAGCAGGAGGTGTATCGGAATCCAGAAGTAGGCGGCGTGCAGAACCCACACGAGAGGCGCGCGAGTTGTTCTCCACGGTCGCCACAGCCACCAACGCGCGAGGTGGGCGAGGGCGGCTAGAGCGAGCAGCGCCACGAAGAAGAGGCCACGCCATTGCAGCGCGTCGGCCAAGAGAAGGGCGAGCAGCGAGCTGAGCGCCAACCGTTCGAGCCAGAGGCGCCTACCGGCCGTCGCGCCAACGACGCCGTTGTTGGTGAACATCGGCACCACCCGACCGGCGATGACGGCCATCACGAACAGCACGGCATCGAGCCCGATCCGGATGCCGACGAATCCCGCCAGCCGCAGGACGCCGAGTTGACTGAGGTGAACCAGCGCCGAAGCTGCCGCGAGCAGCACCAGCAGGCCGACCAGGAAGTAGTTGCGCCGATTGCCGCCGGCGACCAGCGGCAGCGCGAGAGCGGTGGCTGCCGCCAGCGGAAAAGCGATGTTGGCCACTGCGGCGGCAATGCCGAACGGAGTCAGCACCAGAACGCGGGCGGCGACCCACAGCGCCGCAAGCGCGGCCAGCGAGATACCGGTCGGCGTTGGCTGGTTCGACCAGTTGCGGCCTGCCGTCAACAGAAACCCGACCATCACGGCGAGCACGAAGCCGAACAGCATCTCGTGCGCATGCCACAGCGGGCCGGAGAGGTACGGCGTGTCCAACCAGCCCGCGTACTGCAGCGCCCAGGCACCGATCGACAGCGCGGCGAAGGCGCTTGCCAGCAGGAAGAACGGGCGAAAGCCGAGGTCCCAGATCGCGCTGCGAGGTAGCGCAGGAAGACCAGCGGGTTCCTGGATCTGCACAGTTTCGCTGACGGCGCCGCCCTGGGGATGGCAGGGCGTTGTGCGGGCAGGCTGCATGCCAGAAGCATGCGCGCGGCAGAACGGTCGGCGGTTGATGCAGCGCAAGGCGCGCTCACCCGCCGCTCGTATCGCTTACTCGATCAACTAGGCGTGCCTGTATGACGAAGACCAGGCGTCGATGCTGCGGCCCAGTGGTTGCTGCGCTCAACGCTGCCGGATCGCAGCCAGGGCCTCGAGCATGTAGCGCGTGGCCGGCTCCGGATCGCCGGCCAGGTAGGCGAGACCCAACGCGCGCCACAGTCGCGGCGTGAGTGGGGAGGCCACCATGCGTGCATCCAAGCCCGCCGCGCCTTCTTCGTGCGGCAGCAGCGCGGCACCATACTCGGCTGCCACCAGGCTCTTGATGGCGTCATTGAAGTTGAGTTCGATGCGCGCCTGCGGCTGTTCGCCGGCGGCGGCGAACCAGTCCATCGTCAGGCGGTGCAGCCGCGTGCTGGCGTCATTGAGGATCAGCGGACGAGCAGCGAGCCAGGCCGGCGTGATCGAACGCGGCAGGGTCCACATGCGCGGCACGAACGCCATCACCGGGTCGCGGCGCCAGGGCGCGATATGCAAGCCCTTGACGGCGGCCTGAGGCAGCGCCACCAAGCCGATTTCGAGAGTGCCTTCCCGCACGCGGGACACCGCGTCTTGCGAAGTGAGCACCGCCACCTGCACATCGATCCCGGGATGGTCATGCCTCATCGTCTCGAGCGCCTTCGGCAGCAGCCAGGCCAACGCACCGGTGGACGCACCCAGGCGCACCCGACCGGCACGGCCTTCGACGGTTCGGGCCACTTCGTCGAGCGCCGCATCGACATCGACGAGCAGGCGGCGGGCGCGCTCGATGAGCGTCTGGCCGACTCCCGTGGGCACCACGCGCTGGCGCTGGCGCAGGAGCAACGCCGCACCGAGGCGTGACTCCAGCTCGGCCACATGCAGGCTGACGGTCGGCGCAGCCAAGTGCAACACGCGCGCGGCGGCGGCAAACGAGCCGAGCTCGGCAATCGTCACGAGCGTGCGCAGTTGGTCGAGGCTCAGTTCTCGCATGCGAATTCAGAAAAAATGAACGTCGACTTCAGGAGATTCAACTTTACCAATCCTCTGACAAGCCGCAACCTTCGCTCTTCGCACGGGAGCAGGCAATTGAGCGCGAGCGTTTTCATCGACGGCGACCAAGGCACGGCCGGCCTGAAGATCCTCGAGCGACTGTCCGGGCGTCAGGACATCAGGCTCGTCACCCTGCCTGAGCGCCTGCGCAAGGACGCCGCCGCGCGTGCGGTGGCCATCAATGACTGCGACGTGGCGGTGCTGTGTCTACCCGACGAGGCTGCGCGTCAGGCCGTGGCCAGCATCCGCAATCCGCGCGTGCGTGTCATCGACGCCTCGTCGGCGCACAGGACCGATGCGGACTGGGTCTACGGCTTTCCCGAGATGGCGACACAGCAGTCCGCTCGAATCGCCGAGGCGCTGCGCGTCAGCAATCCAGGCTGCTACCCCACAGGCGCCATCGCTCTGCTGCGCCCGTTGGTCGACGCCGGTTGCCTGCGCAACGACGCGCCCCTGAGCATCCATGCCGTGTCCGGGTACTCTGGGCGCGGACGCGAGGGCATCGAGGTGCACGAAGGCCCGGGCGCTGCAACAGCTTTGCCCTTCCAGACCTATGGCTTGGGTCTCCAGCACAAGCACGTGCCGGAGATCCAGCTGCATTCAGGCCTGCAGGGCCGACCGTTGTTCGTGCCGTCGTACGGCAGCTTCCGGCAAGGCATCGCGCTGACCATCCCGCTGCACGCGTCGATGCTGCACCGGCCCACGACGGCTGAGGCGCTGCGAGAGTTGTTCGCGGAACGCTATCGCGATCAACGCCATGTGCGTGTGCTCGATGCCGTTCAGACCGATGCGATGACGCGGCTGGACCCGCAGGCGCTCAATGGCAGCAATGACCTGCAATTGGCCGTCTTCGGCAGCGACGCGCATGACCAGGTTCTGCTCAGCGCCGTCTTCGACAACCTCGGCAAGGGTGCCTCGGGCGCCGCCGTGCAGAACCTCGCGCTGATGCTCGGCTTGGACACTGCTGCGGGCGAGGGCGATGTCTCGCAGGGTCGCTTGGAGTCGGCCACAAGCAGGCACCTGCAATCGCCCGCTTTGGAGCAACCTGTCTAGGCCTTTAGAGCCAGTTGGCGAGAAATGGAGTTCGGGTCCTATTTCTTGCTTTGCGGGTAGATCGTCTTGCCGCGCTTGAGCATGTCCACGAACGTCTCGATCTTCTTCTGGCGTCCTGCCACGGTCTTCATGTTGTGGACGCGAAAGGCGAGCGCAAAGCGGTTCTGCTCACTCAGCGTCGCCAGCATCTTCTTGGCCTTGGGTTCGGCGTCGATGGCGGCTTGAAGATCGTCAGGGGTCTTCATCGCCTTGCCGCTCGCATAGGCGCGATCCCAGCGACCGTCCGCCTTGGCCGCCTCGGCTGCCTCGAGCCCGTGCTCGGTCATCCGGCCTTCCTGGATCAGCCGAGCCACGTTGCCGACGTTGATCTTGCTCCACACGCTCTGGCTGCGCCGTCGTGTGTAGCGCTGCAGAAAACTGGTGGCATCCAATCTCTTTCGCAAACCGTCGATCCAGCCCCAGCAAAGTGCCACGTCGATGGCTTGTTTCGGCGTCACTGAGCGCAGTCTCGAACCTACCTTGTGGATCTTGATCCAGACCTCGTCCTCTTTGGCGTGATGCCGTGCGAGCCATTCGTAGAAGCTCTGTTCATCGGCGAACTCGTGGACGTTCTTGGGGTCGACCGTGACTGGTGCCATGGCGCTCTCTCATTCGATGACTTGACTGACCGCTGAACCAAAGCATGCGCGCATCGTCGCTCTCGCTTATCAGGGCCTGTCACACTTCGTTCATCTTCGTGAAGATCGATTCACGATCCAACGAACCGGTGCAGGCCATGACTTTCAGCTCAGCGCCCTTGGGCATCAGCGAAGACTTCGATGTTGTCGTCGTCGGCGCCGGCATCTCCGGCATCGGAGCGGCCTGGCACTTGCAGCATCAGTGTCCGTCCAAGTCGTTCGTCGTGCTGGAGTCGCAGGACAGTTTCGGTGGCACGTGGCGTACGCATCGCTTCCCCGGCATCCGTTCTGACAGCGACCTGTTCACCTTCGGCTACGGATTCAAGCCATGGATGGGCCCACCGATCGCCACCGGCGCCGAGATCCTGAGATATGTGAAGGACGTGATTGTCGAGAATGCGCTGGCTAAGCACATTCGCTACCGGCACTCGATTCAGTCCGCCGCTTGGTCCACCGAAGCCCGCCGTTGGCAGCTCGAGGTCATCCGCGTGAGTTCCGACGGGCAATCGGAACGGGTGCAGTTCACCGCGAGCTTCTTGTGGATGTGCCAGGGCTACTACCGCCACGCCGAGGGCTACACGCCCGAGTGGCTTGGCATGGAGCGCTTCAAAGGCCGCTTGGTGCATCCGCAGACGTGGCCCGATGACCTAGAGCTGGATGGAAAGAAGGTGGTGGTGATCGGCTCGGGCGCCACCGCGGCGACTTTGATCCCGGCGATCGCCGACCAATGTGCGGGCGTCACGATGCTGCAGCGCTCACCCACGTTCTACATCACGGGTCGCAACGCGAACGATCTGGCCGACACGTTGCGACAACTGGACATCCCGTCTGAATGGACGCACGAGATCGTTCGGCGCAAGGTGCTGTTCGACCAGGCCGCCTTCATCCGCCGCTGTGCAACCGAGCCCGAAGCGGTGCGGACCGATCTTTTGAACGGGGTGCGAGCGGCGCTCGGCTCCAGCTTCGAGGCCGAGGTCGACAAGCACTTCAGCCCGCGCTATCGGCCTTGGCAGCAACGCATCGCCTTTGTGCCGAACGCAGACCTGTTCAAGAGCATCCGCGAGGGCAAGGCGACGGTCGTCACCGATCACATCGAGACCTTCACCGAGCGAGGCATCCAGCTGAAATCAGGGCAGGTGCTGGAGGCTGACGTCGTCGTCAGCGCCACTGGCTTCAACCTGAGCGTCCTCGGGGACATCCGATTCAGCGTCGACGGCCAGCCTCTGGACTTCGGCGAGACCGTCACCTGGCGCGGCGCCATGTTCACCGGCGTCCCGAACATGGCGTGGGTCTTCGGCTACTTCCGCGCCAGTTGGACACTGCGCGCGGATTTAGTGAGTGCCCTGATATGCAGGTTGCTCACGCACATGGATGCGCTCGGCACCCGATTCGTCGTGCCGGCCTTGCGTCCGCAAGATGACAGCATGGCCCTCAAACCGTGGGTCGATCCCGAGAACTTCAACCCCGGCTACCTGATCCGCGGCGTGGGCCTGTTGCCTCGCCAAGGGAGCCATGCGCCTTGGCTGCACAGCCAAGACTATTGGACCGAGAAGGAAGAGCTGCCGGTCGCCGATCTGGACGACGGGACGCTGGTGTATCGATAGCATTCGCATGGCCGCAGTCGGTTCGAGACGAGCGAAAGGACATCTCGTGATTGATCGAAGGGAGATTGTCAGTTCGCTGTTGAGTGCCGCCCTTCTTGTGCCGTTCAAGACGATGGCGCAGCCATCACGCAAAGTGTGGCGAGTCGGCTATCTTTCGGCTGGCTCTCGTTCAGCCGACGGAGCGCCGCCTGCGGCGTTTCGACAAGCGCTCGCTGACCGCGGTTATGTCGATGGCCAGAATGTCACCTACATCGGGAGATGGGCTGAAGGAAAGATCGACCGACTTTCGACACTTGCGTCCGAACCTGTCGGAATGAAAGCGGACGCAATCGTTGCATTTGGAGGGGGCCCTGCTGCCCAAGCGCTCAAGCTCGCAACGTCGTCCATTCCCATTGTCTTTGCCGGTGCTGGCGATCCAGTGGGTGTTCGCTTGGTTCACAGCCTCCCCGGAGGAAACGTCACAGGCATCAGCGCGCAAGCGACCGAGTTGAGCGCCAAGCGGCTTGAACTTCTGAAGGCTATGGTGCCAAAAGGCACCCGAATCGCTGATCTCTGGAACGCTGACGACCCGGCGATGACCCTCCGCTATCAAGAAATTGAGAAAGTCGCGCCGGTGCTTGGCGTGACGATTCAGCCCTTGGGCGTTCGCGAGCCGGATGACCTCGAAATGGCCTTTTCGGCAATGCAGAAGGCGCGTCCGGACGGATTCTCGTTGGTCACGGACTCGCTCACATTGTTGAATCGAAAGCGGATCATCGACTTTGCTGCCGAACAGAACATTCCCGCCATCTAAGAGTTTGGCTACCTTGTCCGAGACGGCGGCCTGATGTCATATGGCCCGGACGATGCCGATACCCTGCGACGGGCGGGACTCTTCGTTGACAAAATCCTGAAAGGCGCCAAGCCCGGTGAATTGCCCGTGGAGCAGCCCACCAGGTACTACTTGGTCTTGAATCTCAAGACCGCGCGGGGGCTCGCGTTGACTGTCCCGCAGTCGATGCTTCTCAGCGCCGACGAGGTGATTCCGCTATAGCTCTACTGGCACGGGCGGGCATGTGACCCCGTCGTCGCGGGCGATGCGCAAAGCCGCACCTACCGATACCCAGCGGCGCGCCTTTTAACGATTGCGGCGCCAGATCGACGCGGTCAGCACGGTGGCAAAGGCGACCCAGGCGACCAAGGGAAGGCCTTGGGCGGCGGCCGTCGGGTCCTCCTTGCGCGCGGCGGCGACGTAGGCGACGCTCGCGCCAAGCAAGCCCGCGGACGCCACCGTGCTCACCGCCAAGTTGCGTCTGCCGAAGAACAGCCAGCTCCAGCCTCCGATGCTGACGACGTTCGTTGCCAGCCAACCGAGCGCACGGTTGCGCGCGGGGCTGCCGGGCCTGCGAAGGAGCCGGTAGGCCGCAGCGGCGAGGCAGGTTTCGATGCCGAACCAGGCCAGAGGAATCGCGAGGTCCGGTGGCTTCCAGGGCGGCTGTCGCAGGCTCTTGTACCAAAGCAGGATCCGCGCGTGATTGGGCGATGGAGCCGTGGAACGGCTCATCAAGGCGGGCACGATCCAGGCCGTGCTGGCCAATGCGAGGGCAAGCTCCTTCGGTGCAGGTTCGACAAGCAGCGAAGAACGCGTCGGCCGCTCACCTGGGTGCACGGAGCCGATCTCTCGCTGCGGCGGCGATAGGAGCTGCCCGTCCTTGAGACCGCTGCGGTCGTCTGAATTGTTGGTCTTGACCGCGACGTCCCGTTGCCAGAACGCGGTGGCCAAGACAGCGGCCAGCGTGATGCCTGCACGTACCCAAACCATGGATGCCTCCTAATTGATCCAAAGGTAGGCAAGGAACGAGCCCGGTCGGGAAGCGAGTCAGCGCAACGATGCGGGTGACGGCAGCTGCTGAGATCGTTGGTCGCGCAGAATCGCCGCATGCGCGCACCTCCCTTGGACGTCATCGCATTCGGCGCGACGAGCTTCGTCGGCCAGATCCTCTGCCGCTACTTGCTCGAGGAGTTCGGCACGCATCAAGAGCTCAAGTGGGCGGCAGCCGGGCGTTCGAAAGGAAAGCTCGAAGAGCTGCGCGCTTCATTGGGGCCCGAGGCCGCGACGCTGCCGCTCGTCGTTGCCGACGCTGCCGACGACGCCGCGTTGCGCAAGCTCTGCGCGTCGACGCGTGTCATGGTCTCGACCGTCGGCCCGTACGCGCTTCACGGCGAGCCGCTGGTCAGGGCTTGCGCCGAGTCCGGCACCGACTACTGCGACCTGACCGGCGAGGTGCAATGGATCCGACGCATGGTGGAGCGCTACGAGGCGGCCGTACGCAAGTCGGGCGCGCGCATCGTGCATTGCTGCGGCTTCGACTTCCTCCCTTCGGACCTGGGTGTGCACTTTCTGCAGAGCCACGCGATGAGCCAGTTCGCTGCGCCGTGGGCGCGCGTCAAGATGCGCGTCAAGGTGATGCGTGGCGGGTTCTCCGGTGGAACGGTCGCCAGCCTGATGAACGTCGTCAAGGAGGCTGCCGCCGATCCGGCGCTGCGCAAGGAGCTCGCCGACCCGTACTCGCTGTGCCCCGCCGCGACGGCGCCGACGGTGCGGCAGCCGGAAGTCAGAGGCGTTGAGTTCGACTCGGACTTCGGCGCCTGGATCGCACCGTTCGTGATGAGCGCGATCAACACGCGCATCGTCCACCGCACCAACGCCTTGTCGGAGCGGGCGTACGGCGCCGACTTCAGGTACGACGAGGCGATGCTGATGGGTCGCGGGCTGAAGGGCCAGCTCGCTGGCGCGGCCACGACGGCCGGCCTCGCCGGCTTCATGCTCGCGGGCGCTGTCGCCCCGCTGCGAGGTGTCTCGAGCGTTTCGTGCTTCCGAAACCCGGCGAAGGCCCGAGCCCCTCGGAGCAGCGCGACGGTTGCTTCGACCTGCGCCTTGTCGGCACGGCGCGTGACGGCCGCCAGATCCGCACCCAGATCACCGGCGATCGCGATCCGGGCTACGGGTCCACCGGCAAGATGCTCGGCCAGGCGGCCGCGTGCCTCGCACTCGACGTCCCGAGAGGCACGCCGCCGGGCGGCTTCTGGACCCCCGCCACGATACTGAGCGACCGACTGATTGAGCGACTGAGGGAACGCGCGGGACGGACGTTCGAGCTGGTCTAGCTCGACGTTGGCTGGCCGGCACGGCAGCCTCTTTTCGTGCCGACCGTGTCATGGCAGCATGGCCATGCTCTGGGATGAATCACGCACTGAACAGTCGAACGATGGGAACGCGCTGCACTGGGTTGTGGCTTCGACCGCAGCCTTTCCTGCGGCCGCGCAACTTCCTCTGCCTTCGACCGCCACCGAGCCGGTCCCACTCTCACGCCAGGAACTGCTGAGCTGCGTGGAAACGGAAGCAGCGCTGAAGTCGCTCAAGGAGCCGCTCGAGTTGCGCATGGCGACCTCCAGCAGCGAAGGACAGACGCTGGCCGACGAGGCTCGCGCCATCGAAGAGGAACGCAAGGTCCTGAAGGCGCCCGACAAGCGCGCCGTGGAAGACGTCGAGGAGGAGGTCACGAGCCCCGACGACGCGTTGCGCGGTCAGCTGCGCATCACCTGCAGCGTGTCGTTTGCCTATGCGCAGATCGCGGCCGCAATCGTCGACTTCCTGAAACTGCACCCGCAGCTGAAGGTCGATCTCAATGCGAGCGAAGGGGCGCTCAACCTGGTGGAGACGCGCATTGATCTGGCGATTCGCATCAGTGCCGAGCCGGACCCTGCGCTGATCGGTCGGGTGCTGGCGCCGTGCACGTCGGTGCTGGTTGCCTCACCCGCCTATCTGGCCGACCGCGGTGTGCCGCTAGTCGAGTGAACCAATGAGTTTGCACCTACTCGAAGGTGGATGGAAGAGATGAACGTGACGAGTGGCGAGCGCAACGAATTGATGGCATTGCAACGCAGCCGTACGGCGGCGGTGGCGCAGGTTCGTCGTGCTCGGTTGATCTTGCTGCTGGATGAGGGCCAACCGTGGTCGGCGATCAAGCAAGAGTTGAGATGCGACTCGCGGTTCATTTCGACCTGGGGTGGTCGCTTCGTGCAGGCCCGGCTCGGCGGCTTGTTTGCGCGCCACTCGGGCCGCGCGCCGACGCGCGATCCGGCCCGGCTCGAGGCGCGGGTGCTCGAGCGCACTCTCAAGCACAAGCCGCGCGATGGCTCCACGCACTGGAGCAGCAGGAAGCTTGCCGCGGAGTTGAAGCTGCCCTTCATGACGGTGCAGCGCATCTGGAGGAAACACAACGTGCAGCCGCATCTGCGCAAGCGGCACATGATCTCCAACGACCCCGACTTCGAGACCAAGGCGGCCGACGTGATCGGCCTGTACCTGAACCCGCCAGCGCACGCGGCCGTCTTCTGCGTCGACGAGAAGACGGCGATACAAGCGCTCGACCGCAAGGACCGCATGCTGCCACTGTCTGCGGGGCGTGCCGAGAGCCACGGCTTCGAATACAAGAGGAACGGCACGCTGAGCTTGTTCGCGGCATTGAACACTGCCACCGGCCAGGTGCTGGGAATGACGGCTCCCCGACATACCAGCGCCCAGTTCGTCGCCTTCCTCGCCGACGTGCTGGCCAGCCAACCCGAAGGCAAAGCCATCCACGTGATCTGCGACAACGTCAGCGCGCACAAGACCGACGCAGTCGATGACTTCCTGGCCACGCATGCGAACGTTGCGATCCACTACACGCCCACCTACTCGTCCTGGCTCAACCAGGTCGAGAACTGGTTCAGCCGCATCCAGCGCGACGTGATCGCCCGCGGCGTCTTCAGCAACGTCAAAGACCTCGACAAAAAGCTCATGCGCTATATCCGTCAGTACAACAAAAATCCAAAACCAATCAAATGGAAGTACGACAACCCGAATAAGCGAATCAGGTGCAATTCATCTGGTTCATCCGGGACTAGAGGTACGGTCGCTTCCGAGCGCCCCGGTCGGGGCCAGGAGAAGCGATGAAGAAGTCGAGGTTCACCGAAGAGCAGATCGCCTACGCGCTGCGACTGGGCGACGGCGGAACACCCGTGGTCGACGTATGCCGGCAGATCGGCATCTCAGAGGCGACCTTCTACACGTGGAAGAAGAAGTACGGCGAGCTCGGCGTCAGCGAGCTGCGCAAGCTCAAGATGCTCGAGGACGAGAATGCGCGGCTACGGCGCATCGTCGCCGACCTCACGCTGGACAAGCAGATCCTGCAGGAGGTCGTACGAAAAAAGATCTGAAGGCTGCCAGGCGGCGCGAGCTGGCAGCCTGGATGCAGGAGCGCTTCAATATCAGCGTGCATCGATCATGCCGCTTGGCGTTGCTGCAGCGCTCGGTCTGGTACGCAAAGAGCCAGGCACGCGATCAAAGCGCGTTGCGCCAGCGCATCCGTGACATCGCCATGAGTCGCCCGAGCTTCGGCTACTTGCGCGTGCTGGTGATGCTCAAACGCGAGGGCTGGCAGGTGGGCAAGAAGCGTGTGTACCGGCTGTACCGCCTGGAAGGCCTGCAACTGCGCATGAAGGTCAGGCGGCGCAAGCGGATCGCACTGTTGCGCGGCAAGGTCGCGCCGGCCACCGGAGCGGGCCAGCACTGGAGCATGGACTTCGTGCATGACCAGATGCTCGACGGACGCAAGTTCCGCATCCTCACCGTGATCGATCAGTGGAGTCGCGAGAGCGTGTCACTGGAGGCCAACTTCCGGCTGACGGGCCGGTGCGTAGGGAAGGCCCTCGACTTGGCGGCCCAGCAGCGGGCACTGCCTCGCGCGATCACGGTGGACAACGGCACCGAGCTCACTTCGAAGGCACTGGACGAATGGGCGTACAGGCGCGGCGTCAAGCTCGACTACACGCGGCCGGGCAAGCCCACGGACAACGGGCTGATCGAGTCGTTCAACGGGCGACTGCGCGACGAGTTCCTGAATGTCAACGAGTTCATCACGATGCTCGATGTCCGCGAGAAGTTGAAGGCTTGGCAGGACGACTACAACCACTGTCGCCCGCATGGCTCACTCGGCAACCTGACCCCGAGCGAGTTCGCCACAATGCGGTCGGGACAACCAAAGGAAGCGGCCCACCTCTAGTTCAAAACTGTCCGGCTTTCGGGGAGACGTCAATCAGACTTGAGAA
>Ga0207644_10000697_pt1 | contig 21261 bp, 13 predicted proteins | sample KBSS73metaG_FD_184326 | JGI IMG/M metagenome (GOLD analysis project Ga0207644, IMG submission 184326) | Switchgrass rhizosphere microbial communities from Kellogg Biological Station, Michigan, USA - KBS S7-3 metaG (SPAdes) (version 2) | ecosystem: Host-associated > Plants > Roots > Rhizosphere... | reverse complement strand
TTTTATTCGAGCGTCGGACCACTTCTCGAGATACTTATAACTCGGGTGATTTGGTTTTGCGCAACACGGGTTCCGTGCTGCGTTATAGCTGCAGATGAGTGACCAGCGGGGATTTGAACTTCTATTCGCATCTGAGCGATGAAGTAAATTCGAATGGAAGAAGAGTGCGGCGCCGGGCTCCATCTCACAATAGACTAACTCCAAATGTTCGAGCGCAAGTCTTACGCGCTCAATGTCAGCCCCAGTTTGATCACCTGTCTTGCTGTGATCGACGCGTCCCATTTGATGTGAGCCCTTTATGACTTGAAGACAGCCGTTCTCCCTCCTGGCTCGGTCAATCGCAATTAGACAACTAGCCATATCTGGAAAGAGACACCCGTTGTTGTACCAATAGCCATAGTCCTGATGCCATTCCCACGAACCACCGACAAATGGTTCCTTGAGCATCATCTTATGGTGATACTGGTAGACTTCGCCCCTCAAGAGTTGCTCCATGCGATCAACGATTCGGTGACATCGCACGAATGCGCTGTAAATGTCGTCTTCGAGAGAATCAGTTAGCCACAGTTTTGTTGTATTGGCGCTTGCATCGAGACGTTTCAAACCTTCCTGCTCGAGGCGCTGATCGTTCCTCGCAATACTGCCCAGAAGATCCATTTCCTCAGCATCGAAGAGGTTCGGGACTAATAACAACCCATCGCGATCGAACTGTTCGATTTGTTGTTCCGTGAATGTGCTCATCGGAGTTAGTGCTCACCTTGTTCTCGACATGTAGGGTCGGCCCTCCGTGGCCGCCCTCCCTGGCCGCCCTCGTCGCAATTACTGCTACTAGTCCTTTTGAAAATCCGTCATTGCGATCTGTTACTAACTCCACTCCGCACTCCTCGACCTTTCGCTGGTGAACTCTCTTTTAGACTGGCGGTCTTCATCCATGTCTCGTAGTCACTTCCCTGTCCACCTAAGAAGCGCGGATCTTCTCGGCTAAACCCCGGCTCCTTGTTTGGATCTGCGAGGCCTCCAACCGGCACGTCCTGTCCTCTATTAAAGAATGTATTGTCACGATGCTCGAATCCTATGACCATGGTCCCAACACCCGACGTCTGATACAGCATTGTTTCATCAACTACTCCAGACAGCACAAAAATGTTGGAGTTGACTCTCAAGTTCTCTGTTCTGGTTAAGCGAACGGATCGCCCACACTTTTTTACCTGGCTATCAACTTCGTTTCCAGGACGGACAAGTAAAACTCCTCGCTCCCCGATGCCGATAAAGGTGTTGTTAATCACGCTGGCATTTTTCGCCGCCCAGATCGAAACAGGCTCAACAGGATGTTCTCCAGGCCGAGTGGACACAATAAGGTTATCTCGAGCCGTCATGTCATACGATTCGAACAGTGCAAACGAACAAGGATCGTCAATGAGACCATCGATGAAAAGATCAGGGTCCGTCGAACCACCTGAGAAAGCCGATCCTGAATTATCGAGAAAAACATTGGCCTCAATAAGCACTCGACGACCACCTCCCTTGCTGACAACACCTCGATGACAATTGCGAATGAGATTACGACGCACAATTACATCATCACTACACGGAAGATCGATCGCCGGCTTACGCTGGAAATTTTTGCCGTCAAACAATTCGCAGTCTTCTACTATTATGTGGTGGGCCTGGTTGAACTTGATTAGGTAAAGACGATCGTCATCCTGTAACGGATCGTACGACGGCGTGCACCCACTCGGAGGGCAGTCGTAATGAATCTTTGAGTTCCGAACGGTTATGTAGCTGGTCCATAAGGAACGATCGTACCACGCAGCGGTGTGTCCTCCAGGCGGATCGTTTGTCTTCACTTTGTTGTAAAGATCTTCGGGCTCGTAGATGCTGTCGCCGTGAACGCCATCACGGCGTCGGTTGAGCTTTTTGCCCGCAGCATCTGCGTAGTAGGGATTGGGAAAGATATCGAAGCCATCGATGATAATTCCGCTCGCTAGGTGGAAACGGACGTCATCGATGACTACACCATGCTTCGTCTCTGCGCGGATGATTAACGGATCTGTTTTGTCATAGCGGTAAATTCCGACGTCCTCGGCTGGAATGTTTGCCGGAACAACTTGCCTTGGGTCTCCGGCCGCGAGTTGATCCGCCATCGTTAGCGTAAGACTGATACCGCCCCAATTTCCTTCGCGCCCCACTTTTCGGTAGTCGCCGTTTTTTGCAACAACAGTATCGCCACTCCCGACATGACGAAGGGCAATGCGCCACGATTTAAACGGTCGCGTGTAGCTGCCATCACCTGATCTGTCGTCCCCATCGAGCAAGTGAACATAAACTGTCTTACCCTTACCGCATGTCAACACACAGGAAAACAGGACGAGGATTCCTGTAAACAAAAGCTGCAAGCAAGAGCGACTCATCTTTAGTTCGCGCCAGCACCGTTAATCCAATTGCCATTCAGCATGACTCGTTTGACATTCCGCATGTTGCTGATGTTCTGCAAAGGATCGCCTTCAACGAGCAATAGGTCGGCAATCTTTCCGGGCTCGACGCTCCCCAAACGATCGGCTGCATGAAAATATCGCGCGTTCTCAAGCGTGCCTGCCTCGATCGCCTGCATTGGACTTAGACCAGACTCAACCAGCAACTCCAATTCTCGTTGATAGGCCCAACCGCGCTTAGCATGTGGTACGTCTGAGTGGGAACCGACAACAATGTGAGCGCCTGCTTGAAATGCTCGCCCCACAAATGCCTCCATCTGTTTGAATGCGCGCACATGCATGTCAGTTGTGTCCTTGTCACCCGCCTGTCGTTCAAAGACCGCGAGGGTCGGTGATACAACTGTGCCGTGGTCCACAATTAATTTAAACAATGCAGCAGCGCGAGGTGAGTCGAGATCAATCTTGCTCCAAACCTGATAACGACCTTCCCTGCGCGCGTTGTTATCGGCAAGCACGGCCTGTCGATATTTCTCAGCTTCTCGTAAAGGGAGCAACGTAGTTCCGAATGACGTTGCGTGCTCAACACCATCGACCCCAGCTCGTATCGCATCCGACGCATCTACAATTTCGAGGTGTGATGTAACAGGAATTCCTCGTGCATGTGCGGTTTCGACCACAACTCGAATCAAGGCGAGTGGTAGACGAAAGTAAACTTTGATTGCAGATGCCCCCTCATCGGCAAAACGATTTACGGCATTCCGTGTCTCTTCGGCGTCGCGCACGATGTAAGAATCAGTTGGATAGGCGGCTGGTGGCGAATCGAGATGTGGACCACACAGAAACAAACGCGGTATTGGTGCGGGGCCTTTGCGAGCCACGTCGTAGGCTTCAGTCCACTGGCCCGGATCGCGTACGGAAGTAATTCCGTGCGTGAGGTAAAGAGCTGGGAGCGGATCGTCGCCATCGATATGAAAATGAGAATCGATCAGACCTGGAAGCAGCGTGAGTCCCTTGGCATCGATCACTTCGGCGCCGGCGGGGACATTGACGGTATTTCGCTTGCCGACGGAGACTATCTTCTCGGCTCGCACGAGAACGATTGAATCGAGAATTGGCGTGCCACCACGTCCATCGATCAATGTGGCGCCCACAATAGCCACAAGATGATTTTGATCTGGTTGGGCAACCTTATTGATCTCGTAGAGCGGCTTGGTTGGTGCTGGTTTTTGAGATTGTTGTTGACCCAAAACAGCGCCGAAGATACTCAAAAGCAACACGCCAATAAGTGCTAACCTATTTTTCATTAGTAACTGTCCAGTCAAAAGTTAGTAAGATAACTACAACATTCTTATTCGCAGCCTGCCGTCCTTCTCTCCTTTGAACGGCAGATACAAAACACCAGAATCGTTTGCCGCAGCGTTGAAAGTTCCACCGGGAACTCCGTTGAATAGTCCACCGCGCCAATTTGCGCGACCACCCGTCATCTGCAATTCGTAGTTTGCGTGCGGTTTTAGTCCCGATATCAACAGGAAGTTAGTGTCCACCGCTGGTATGGTTACTTCACCATCGGTGACTGGACCATCGAAGGTTGCGAAAAGGACTACGGTCCCACCTTCAACAAGCGCACCGACCAGGTTCGTACCATCCACCAACTCAACCTTTGGGGAATGAGTATCACCGCGGTCACCAATTTCCAGGACATTTAGAAAGAGATCTTCCTTTGCAGGTTTTGCAGGTGAGACTTCGACTCGCCAAAACGCTGGAACTACTGCTCGGGTGTTCGACGGCAACAACTTTTCAAAATCCTCGCCCCAGAATAATTTCCACATCTTTCGGAGATAGGGATCAGTTGTCAGTGGCCCACCTTGAGGCGGATCCAGCGGCCAGTTTTTCCCGGATCCCCATCCTCCCCCAAACTCATCTCCCGGCGTCCAGAACTCAAAATCAGGTCCACCGCGCTTAACAACAGAGCGTTCTTGCGGCAATAGCGAGTGAACTCTTAATCGTCCCTGACCATCTTCAAGGGTAAAGACTTCCGCGTTTTTGTATTCCGTTCCACCGTGACCGATCTCTTTTCCCTTTTCTGTAGACAAAACACGCGGTTCGCCCACGCCGTGCAACAGCCAGACTTTTTTGTAATTTGGATCCGTAGAACGAACACGATCAAAAATCACAAGAACATTATTAGTAGGGGTGTACGCGAGCTCGCGCGTGAAGTGCTCCATTTTTGATGGCTGATAAGCGTGAGTCGCATTGCCGCGAGCGTAGTGATACTGCCCCGGGCGGTAATCAGTAACCTCCATCCTCCCCGTATCCCAGAGATCTCGAGTGCGATCAAAATCTTCACGACTACGAACTGTATTCCAGTAGCGTGATGAGTCCATGCGTTGCCCGCCATCGTTTGCCGCTTGCCACAGGTTCTCGGCCCAGAAAAATTTTTCACCGGGCTTGAAGACCAGCATGGAGTTGTGAGCGATGGTCCGGCGGTAGTAATTCAGGTAGTGGGGACTCTCAGTATCGGTATAGTCGGCGCCGCTTTCGGTGGCCAGGTAGCCCTTGTGATAAATAACAAAATGGTTTTGATCGAGATGATCATGCTTGGCGAGATATGGACCAGAGTTGAATTCGATCCAGGTTGAATCAGGACCAAAGCCATCGCGCATGATCAGGTGACCGACTCCGCGGAACAAATAATTGCGCGAGAGTTCGGCGTCGTTCGTATCAACTGGATTGCGGGGCTGTACGTTATTGTCGTCCCAGAGAAATTGTGTAATTGGTATTCGATAGTCTTTTCGGGCTGGCCAACCACTCTTGCGAAGCATCCACGCCGCGAAAGGATCTTTAAAACGATTAACCGCATAGGCCAGGCAGATGTTGTCTTCCCACTGCAAAAAGGGAAACTCATTATCGTCGTCGCGAGCAGTGGTGCCGTCTGGCAGGACCTTGTAGAGATAAGTGTCGGTGTAATGATGAAAGATGGTATATCGACGCGCCGGATCATTATTCCCTGTCGTCCGCCGTAACTCGGCCAGCAACGCAAGCGGGGCATAAGTGATCCGTTGGTAATCCATCGACTCGTGATATCCGCCGTCAGGTGTAATGAAGTCGGTTAAATCGAGGATGTGATCAAAAACTTCCTGGGCGTGTGCACGTAGCGGTCGCGCCTGCGCTTCAACAGAAGGGTGTCCTTCAATAGCAGTTAAGGCGAATAGCGCAAGAGTGAGATAGCGAACGGTGTAGTTGTGGTACATCGCCAGCTGTACTTCCTTTAGTGATTGATCCTCCATCATTTTCTGAGCAGCCTTGAGCAACTCGAGGGCGATACGATCCTTGAGTGCAATGTCGAACGCTGGATAGCTGTAGAGCCAGTCGAAAGCCAGTGACCATTTCACATACTCCGGATACGTGCGCGAACCGACTAAGTCCGGCGGATGTGTTCGTCGCATTTCATCGACGGCACGTCTGGCAAACGACTCATCGCGGCTCAAGAGATAAGAAAGTGCTAGTCCATCGATTGCCTCTGATGGACGAGCGCCTGCTGCGTATCGCTCACGCAACATGCTAAATCCGGTAAGCGGATCATGTTCACTGATTAGCATTCGCGGTCTGACAACTGACTGCGCTGGTACTAAAGAAGAAGCGCTGAGAACAACTGTGGCTGCTAACAACACGAATCGGAGCAACAGAGTAGCGCGCTGCATTAACACTGCGTTATTTGTGCCTTCGCGTTTTATTTCTATCTTCCGAGATTTGGAGCGGGGACAAGGTTGATAATGCGCAGAGAGCTGCGGTCTTTTGTCAGTTAATCTCATCTTTTCTTGATCCAGGTTCGATCGTTCAACGATCACCAGTTGCGAGGCGAGTACTTCCCTTTAGTTCAGCAAGTTGGGTTCGCGCTAACTCGTTTTCCGGATCCATTTTCACCGCACGCTCGAGTGCGACGCGTGCTTCCGTCGTTCGACCGAGCGCCTTTAACGCGGCGCCCGCTAAGACAAAACGAATTGCACCGGTCGACGGCCACGGTTCCGCTTGGAGCATTAGCTTTTCATCGTTTAAGCGTGCAAGCCGTTCGTAAAGGGCACGTGCCTCAGCTTTCTTTCCTTGATGTTCGAGAGCCACGGCTTTGTAGAAGTAATGTTCGGACCACGGTTCTTCCGGCTGTGTGGGTGGATTGAGTTCCTCAGTAGCGGCGCGGTTCCACCATGATTGTGACTCAGTGTGCTTACCAGCAAATTCAAACTCACGCGCAGCAGCGACGTACTCTCTCGCTTGCGACTGCATCGCGGGTCGCCCGACACCAAAATTTCGCGGGTACTCGGTCGCTGCAGCAAATTCCATTGCGGCCTTCAAATGATCGCCAGTCTGTTGGTAACCTCGGGCGAGTCCGAGATGGGCCTTCCGATAAAGCTCCAATGCTGCGTCTTCACCTTCACCCGATGTGAAAGTGTTGTTCGCCAACAAGGAGACAGCATCCGCGTAGCGCTTCGCATCGACATAAGCTGCAGCTAGTGCCTGGGTAAATTGCGTATGCGTGCGAATAGCAGGTGGCGCGCTCTCTAAAGTTTTGACACGTCTATTCTGATCTCCCATTTCGGTAAGCAAATTTCCGAACTCAACATATAAACGATAGTCTTCGGGTGTATTCGAGATAGCCTGTTGATACTGCGTTGCGGCATCCTCTTTCTTGTTGGTAACCCACAGTGCACGCCCGAGATTGCGGCGAGCTAGGTTGTTCGACGGGTCCAATCTAACTGCGTCACGCCAGGCGACGAGGGCTTCGGCATCACGATTCTTTGAAGCGAGAACGTTGCCAAGGTAGTAGGCAGCGCGACCGTCGCTTGGGCTAGCCGCGAAGGCCTTGCGTAGAACAGCAATCTCCTCAACGCGATGCGGAAACACAAATGACGAATCACCTTTACTTCCCTCACGGTATTCAGCGAGAGCTCGCGTGCGATCGCCATCCAGTTCGTACACATAACCAAGCGTGTAATGAAGCATCGGATTCGCGCGCTTGACTGGCGGCAAGCTGGTCGTTGCTTCTTCGAGAATATGGCGTGCTTCAACGACCCGACCGGCCCTCAAGTAGTCGAAGGTTAACTCCAGGACTGAATCAGGTTCACGTGATAATAAACGCCAGAGTTCCGCCCCTGCTTCCTTCGCTTGATCGTCGTGATGGCCGGCTTTATTTATCTCGTACTGCTCGCTCCGGGCCAGGTAATCAATTGGCATCTCTCGAACAACTGCATCGATGCGCTGTTTTGCACCAGCGACTTGACCACTTAGCCGCTCCGCAAGCGCAAGCAGCGTTCGTGCTTTCAAATCGCGCGGATCCAACATCACCGATTGCGTCAGATTCTCAAGCGCCTCAGGCACATTGCCGCTCGCAAGGGCCATCTCTCCGAGTAGGTAGCGAGAAACTGATTCGCGATAACCTGCGCGTACTGTCCAAATCAGATGTTCAGTTGCTTCAGCGAAACGGCCCTGCGCACGTTGGACCAACGCCAGGTAGTAGTAAGCATCACCTGCATCCTTGTTTCGACGTAGAGCCTGGACCAGGTGAGCTTCGGCTTTGTCATATTCACCAGAGCGATAATAAGAAAGACCGAGTGCGATGTGTGCGGGGGCAAATCCTGGATCCCGTTTCAGCGCTTCGTTGTATGCATCCCGCAGTTCGTGCTCTCTGCTCTTCTTATCAAACGCGACACCTTCAACATACGCCTGCTCTGCACTACCAGGATTGATTGGATCGGGAACGGGTCGAGTCGCGGGTTTGAATTCGGTGTTGCCGTCTATCGGAGTATCAGTACGATACTTGAGAAGATTACGGCCTTGCTTATCAGTAAAACTGATCGTCAGCGGGTGACCGACCGCGGCCTGAGGCAAGTCAATACTTTCTTTAAAGGCTTGTGTTGGATCCAGATTTACCCGGTCCGACTTTATCAGTTTCTCCCCGGCATAAATTGCGAACTCAGCGTCTTTAAAGCGCGCATTCACATTTGCTGTTACAACCGCGCGGTTGCCTTCAACCTTTACTCGCAAAGCCGCGTCGTGGGTCGCTTCGTCCCAACCGCCACCAAGATTGTTCACCGGGTACCAGTGTTCAATAAAATGTTCGACGCGGTGTGGCGCAATGAACTGATGCTCCATCTGCGTCTCAAAACGTCCACCTTGAAATTCGACATATTGACCGCCGCCATCCGTTAACTTGTCGACCCAGAGATCACCGTTCTCATCTGTTCCCCACGTCCAGGTTTTCTTACCGGGCATCTCACGATGATCGGCTACGTGAACGATTCCCCAGTCAGACTTCTCGTAGTAAACACCAAAATAATCACGCGTCGAGTTGCGTGCGAAGAGTGAGAGGAAGTTTGGCACGTCGGTGAACTTGCTAACGTCCACTCCCTTTTCTTTCGGAAAAGAAAAAACGGGCCAGAACGCATGTGGATAAGCTTCGCGCATCGGATAGATAAAACGCATGTCGTCCGTCGCAGGAGCTCCAGCTGTGGACCAGAACCAATACCGACCAGGAACATCACGCCGGTTATTAAGTGTGACCTCTGTTTCAACTGCTCGTTGGCCCGGACGTAACCGAATGATTACTTCCCATTGCATCCCCTGGACACGCTCGGTATCACCAACTGCAACAGCGGCGCTTCCGTCAGGGTCCGTTCTCATAACGTAGTCGATTGGGGAAACTGTCGTGAGTGTATGTCCGTCGGGAAAATTCCATTCGATGCCGCCCGAGACCCAGGCGCCACGCAGCGCGACCATCGCGTATTTCATGACTGGATTCGAATAGAGGACATCACGATTAGTGGTCTTGTCGAAGATCTGATAAATGTGCCCGCCCAGTTCAGGCAATACGGACACTCGCAAATACTCGTTTTCGAGGTAAACAGCTTTCCAGTTCTTGTTGGTTTTCGTGTTACTTAGATTGTCGAGAAAGGGATAAGGATAAACTGGTCGCCACCTGCGTCGTTGCCAATCAAGCAGAGCTGGATATGGATTTGGTGGACCAAGTTCATAGGTTGGAATCGATAGGGACTCTTCCCACACCCGTGGTGCGGTTGATGATTGAGCTTGAGCGTGATGCGTCGTTAGAAAAAACAGGAACAATGATAAGGACAGTCTAAGTCGATTGGATAATTTCACTCTCATACCTCACCCCTAGAAAACCAACTCAATTTATAAACCTGGCATTGGCGACTGAATAACGTTCCAACTTCTCTCTCGACACTTGATAGCCTATGCCGGAACCTTGCGGAAGATGTATGTATCCTTCCACATCAATGTCGATTGCAGGCTCAATCACATCATCAAGAAACCAACGGCGCGATGCTTCGATGTCCGTCGGATAGCTAAAACCATTCAGCGTCGCGAAGTGCAATCCTTGCGCTGAGGCAACACCTAGTTCGGGCATTGTTCCAACCCAACACTCCAACCCGCCGGCGCGTGCGGCATCAAGCATCAGCTTCGCTTCGCTCAAGCCCCCGACTCGTTGCACCTTGATATTGATTATTCGTGCCGCCTTGTTTTCAATAATCGAATTGAGTGCTTCGAGAGATTCGGCAGATTCGTCGGCGCAAAGTGGCGTGCGTAAGCTAAGCTGTAACTCACCTGCCTCTTCATGGGCCTCACGCGAAAGTGGTTGTTCGATCATGGTTAGATTATGCCGATCCAATTCGCGAAAAACGTTTACGTCTGCCAACGAATACGCAGCGTTGGCATCGACCATGAGCGGCAAGTTTGGATAACGAATTCTTACTGCCGCCACCGGTTCAACGTCCCAGCCACGCTGAATCTTGATCTTGACGCGTCGATAACCTTCGGATGTGAACCGCGCCACTCTTTCGAGTAACTCATCGACTTCGTCGTAAATTCCAATTGCCACACCCGACTCTATTTGTTTAGCGCTGCCTCCCAACAGTTGACTAAGCGAGACGTGCGAACTTTGAGCGAGAGCATCCCACAATGCGCCTTCGATTCCAGCTTTCGCGAATGGATCAACAGAAATAGTGCGAAGCGTTTTGTAAAACTGAGCGACATCAATCGCGACGCCATTCAGAACCTCAGGAACCAAGCTCGTCGTTAAGTTTTGCCAGACAGTGTCAGGCGTATCATTCGAATAGAATGAGCCTGACATCGGTGAAGCCTCGCCCCATCCCACACGACCGTCGTCAGTCAATAGTTCAATTAGGATCGAATCCTTTTCGGCAACTGAACCGTTGCTGATCCGAAATGGTTCCACGAGCGGAACGCGAACGCGATGAAGAGAAACGCTCTTCACTGCAATGAGTTGTTTTCTGCTGGGCGAAGTCACGACAGTCAAAATAATCTCAAGTCATTGTTAGAAGCATTTCTTGCGTCACCACGTTTTGAAGCTCTTCGCCTTTGCAGAAACGCACTACTTCAGCTACTGCCACGCAGCCAATTGCACGCCGCATTTCAATCCCTCCCGCAGCTATATGCGGCGTTAGCAATACATTCGGCAAGTGTCGTAATTCATGGGCGGGGGGAAGAGGTTCTATTGGATCAGTAACGTCTAAAGCCACGCTCAAACGTCTCTTTCGTAACTCTGTTAATAATGCCTCCATATCAACCAGGCCACCCCGCGCGACGTTAACCAGGAAACCACCATCAGGCATTAGACCCAGACGACGACGATCAAGTAGGTTTCGACTCCGCTCCGTTAATCCTGCTGCCAGCACAACCACTGAAGATTTACTTAAAAGTTCATCCAAACCTAATAGTGTCGCGCCATAAGCGTCCGCCTGATCTGCATTACAACTCGGATCGGTGATGAGTAATTGAACTCCAAATGGCTGAATCAGTCGGGCAAACGCCTTTCCTATTCGACCAAATCCGATGACACCTACTGTCCTTCCCGCCAGCGTTTCACCATGGCTGACGTATTCGTTTGTGCGTGTTACTCCGCGGGTCATTTCAGATGTGTAGTCAGATAAACGTCGCACAAGTGACAGCACCATCGCTATCGCCATCTCGGCAACCGGTGCGGCCATTGGTTCCGCCGCGTTTGTCACTGTGATGGTGTCGAAAACTTTCTCTTCAACTCTCGACTTCACTTCACCGCCGCAATGAGCAATTAGCCGAACGCGAGGTTGTGGTCCAAACATCTCCATTCGCAAAAACGGCGAATGCCAGGTCGTCATCAACACATCGGCTTTTGCTAGTGCTGTCCGCAATGTTTCCGAGTCCTCGCGCTCTGATGAACGGGACCACGATGCAACTTCGCTTAGTAGTGAAAGTTGGGTCTCGGAAAAGAAATGTGGGAACAGCACATCACTCGCGAGTATCAACACGCGCAATGGTATTCGGTCGTCTTTTCCGACGACGGTCTCGTCAACTAGCACTTGCTCATTACTACTCATCGGTTACATCGTTCGCCCAGCAATGTCAGCTAATGAATCGTGCTCGAACGCTTTCTTTACCGCTGTAACGAAATCCGGAAATGCAACTTCCGGTTCCTCAATCTCTGGATGCCAGTACTTTTCCCATTCAAAACTGATATAGCCATCGTAGTTCAAAGCATTCAACGCACTCACTGCTTCTTTAAACGAGACTTCACCGGTTCCAGCCAGCACCGGCAACCAATGTTCACGGCCTTCAATTGGTCGTGCATCGCGAAGGTGGACATGGGCCAGGAAAGGTGCGACGTCACGCGAAGATCTTTCTATCGAGTCACCAGCCGCCAACGAATTTGCGACATCCCAAATCAATACAACATTCGGATGGTTGGCGAGTCTCACGATTTCAGCAGCGCTGGACGCGCGTGCAAAGTCTCCGTGCGTTTCCAAACCAACTTTGACTCCTTCGCAACCACGGAGCGCGACTTCATGCAAACACTCAGCGATATTGTCGCGAGTTTCTTCACGTGTAGACTCCGGGTGAATCTTATCCGGAAAAATACGTATCAATGGAGCACCAAGAGCCCCAGCGAGTTGAGTGTGTCGTACAGCAACTTCAAGGTGCGTGCGTCTCTCATTATGATCGGGAGAATCGAATCGACATGAAGTATCCACACAACAAATGGAGAGCCCTCGGTCTGCAATCCATTGTCGGGTTGTCTCGACGGCATCCGATTGGAATTCTGGCCGATTCAGTAGATCGAGATCGCCCCCGATCGCTCGGAGCTCAATGGAATCGAAACCATAGCTTTGAGCTGCTGCTGCAATCTGAGGAAGATGCCAGTTAGGACAACCTAATGTTGAAAACGCCAGTTTCAAAGTTTCAGCATCCTGTCACAATCGATCTCTAACCCACTCACCCCGACCTTCAGGTCGAGGGATCAGCCGCACGTCTACAAGTCAGGAAACCATCGAAATGGTTTACAGCAGTTTTTGCTGGCACTGATCCAAGACCTGAAGGTCGGGGAGAATGACAAAGAACAACGCAACTGAGTCAAATAACTGATGGTCCAACAAGCAACATACCTAGACCATCTAACTAAAACTGACAGTGCCGGGACTCACGGCGTGTATTCATAAGCACCGATATCTATCGCGCCAAACACCGGTCTTGCACTGGCAGTTCCAACCGCAAGCGCGGTGTGAAACGGCGGAACAAATGCAGGCGGAAACAATGGATTGATAAACGGATGTCCCGCTGGACTCGGTGGATTTGTATTTCCCGCGTTGACTAACGCGCTAGTGGAGGTCGGATGTACATCGTAAGTTGTTATGTCGACAAAGCCGGGATTAGTTCCAAGAATGGTTCCGGTCCAGGCAGCTGGGATCAGCGCTGAGCCAGTAGGAAGCCAGTTGTTTGTCCCAGTACTAACTCGACCCGCAACCCAACGAGTCCTGGTTTCCAATACCACTTTGTCGATCGGAGTGCCGCCGACACGAAAGAAGACGTTGTTGTGTACTTCGAGACTTTCAATTCCTTCGAAAGTTTCAATCGCTGGACTGGTCTGACCCTGGCGCAAAATGAAAGTGTTATTGACGAAGCGATAACGACCCTTAGTCTCACCAGTTCCATCACTGCCGACGCGCGCCATCCGACTTCCCTGCGTAGCGCTATGCTGAAAGACATTGCCAACTACATCTGAATCTTCACGCGCTGTATCCGTGCTCACCTTTTTGTTGCCGTGTGGGTCGGGACCAATCAATTCGATTTCACCGTAAAACCCACCAGACACCCAGTTGTAATAAATCTCGTTTCGCTCAGCGCGACTCTTTATATTGTTGCCACCGTTCTGATCGTGCAGGTAGCAATACTGCATGCGAAACACTGAGCCGGGATGCGCAAATTCATCCGTTGCCATATAGAGCGGGTGTTGGCCCGTACCGTTTCCGCAGTGATAGATCTCAACGTACTCGAGCGTCAGCGAGCCCGAATCGGTATCAGCCCCGAGAATTCCGTGAGCAGGACAGTCGTGTACCACGGTGTCGCGAATCGTAATGTCATCCGCGTGATGATAGATCCCACGGAAGCTTCCGCCCGTAACATCAAACCCTTCGAAGACATAATGATCAGATAGACGAAACTCCACAGTGTTAGTTCCACCAGAAAGCACTGGACGTAAACCGTTAACGCGCAGACCGCGAATAGTGATCTTGTTTACGATCGTTCCGGGACGGGTGAAGATCAGATCACCCGGATAAGTCGCGCTGCCATCAACTTCTACCAGATCGCCAGGGTTAAGTAGCGCAGCCACGTCCTGCAGTTTTTTATAAGTGCGGGACGGTCCAACTTGATAGGTAACTGCGAATGCACTACTGCAGCAAAAGGTAACGATGAATAAGGCAGTTATGAGGTGTTTCATGCTCGCTCCTTCTCTCCTACGTCAATGACGTGTTAGCTGGCCGTGTCAATACAGGGGGCTACTACTTGATGCGATCCTTGTTTTGAGCAATTGCCTGTGCGAGTTTGTACCGGGCGTGCTCGTAGTCGTTGCCACTTTCAGAAAAGCCAATCGTATCCTTTGCGTCTGAAAACACTCGCGGAACAATCTTCTGCAACTGTTGATTTATCAACGAGTCCAAGCCGAGTTGACGGGCGAGAGTTAAATAAAGATGGTCCTGCAAACCACGCCGGAGATTTGCGAGTTGAACAGTATTGATTGGTCCAGCAATGTTCCGATCCTGATCCGGATGTAGTTTTTCTTCACCGGGGTACATCAGAACGCCATCACCATTTATATAACCTTGATCCGCGAGAGGCTTGTTCGGCTGACCCCGATTATCGAAAGTAATCGGATTGGACCACACGTCCTGCTTGCGCTCGCCAACTTTCTGACGATTGTGCTGCCAATGAACCCCTTCCCAAAAGAAGTAGTTATCAACGCCATGCTTGAAACAGGCCCAGATTGTTGCGCGAGCATCTGTTGCCGGACTATCTATGACAATCGCTCCGGCAGCCGGACGACCGCCGTTGTAAATCCAGTATTTACGACCGCGTGAACGTTCTTCGACTGCACGTTGAATGTCATAGCCCAGCGGTCCCGTGTCCCAATAATCAATCGCGCCATCAAGTTCTTTGACGTAATGCTTGGTTACAAAAGTTGGCAGCGCCTTGCCTGGACCAGGGTTGGAGTGAATATTGTCGGCGAGTTTGCGAATGTAAGCGTACTCAGAACGCCCGGGCTCATCAGGCAAATATAGGAACGTGACAGCGTCCGGAAAATTCTTCTTGACGAACGTTATCCAACGATCAGCTTGCTGCCACGCGTTTGCACGATCATCGAACTCTTCGCCTGGGCCATAGAACGTTCGAGGAATGATTCGGTTTCCAATACCTTCACCCGGTCCTTCATAGCCGCGAGCCTTTGTGAATGCCTGACCGTTGAAGCGATCGATAACAGCGCTGGCGGTTTCAAGGTTGTATGCGTGTACCAGCTCGATCCTTTGGCGATGAGCAAAGCGGTTGTATTCTGGATCGAGATTCCGGCCTTGATACATCTCAGGCTGTAAACTCTCGAAGTAAATCATCGCGTCCATGCTGTTGCGGTCAGGTAAAGTGAAATCGAAGAGTTCCAACTCGATCGGCACCTGTCGCTTCACAACATCCGCGTTGACCACGACGTTTCCCGCATATGTGCCCGCCGGAAGCTGCCTGGCACAGTAGATCTCGATCCAGATTGCTTGACCATGTTCTGGCTGAACGCTTAGCGGAAATCCACCTCGGCCTGGACGCGCGTTCTCAGGAACTAACTGAACGGGTTTCCATCCCGTCGGATCTTTCGGTGCAGCAGCTGAGCCGGGCTTAAAAACCCAATCAGCGTGAGAAGCTTTTTCAACGTTCATGTAGTTAACGCTGAAAAGTTGAATCGGCTTGTTTACATAGTTAGTCGGATCCTGGACCGGAGGTGAATACGTGATGACGCCAGTACCATTCTTTTGTCGAAGTTCATTCAGCGAGACGGTTAGTTTTTGAATTGAGGACGAACCAGCTTCTACGATGACCTGAAAAGCAATAATTTCATTTCGTGCCCCAAAGATCTTTATCTTCTTCCCATCCCACGCGGAGTTTGAATTCTTGTTTGAGTTATTGAGGTCATCCTGCTCAACTTTCTCGCCATCATTTACAGCCCACACCGCTTGAACTGATGCGAAGGTTGAAACAGGGAGAACCAAATGGATACTCACAAAGAGCAGTATCAGATGCAGCAAACCTGTTATCGGACGAGTTAGTTTCATCAGCTACTCTTCGACTACCAGTCTCGGTTCAGTTCCTTTGGGGCTCGCCACTTCTACTTTCGCAGTTCGACCAGCGACAATAAATACCAAGCCGACGATCGTCGTGATAAGTGCGTAGATGAGTGTGATCATTCGATCGCGACCGGGAGCACTGGCGATCACGATGAGGAAACAAGCCAGACCCATTCCCGTTGTCACCTTGCCAACCAGGGCCAACTGTCCGCGCCCGGAAAAACCCGCATCGCCCAATTCAGTAGCCGTGTCGATCGGTGTCTCAAGCTTTTTGAAGAATGCATTTACACGAACAGCAAACTCACCGCTTGGCTTGAACAACATGACCGGAACGAAGAACGCGATGGTCGTCGTGATCGCAGGAACTCCAATCAGGTACGTCTCGTTAAGGCCCATACCCAGGTAGCGGTTCAAATAGAAGTTCACGAAGAGCGAGGTGATTGCGCCAACCACATATGCAAAAACGGCTGACCACCATGGACCACCTTTAACAAGAAAACCGTAAAGCAGCGGCAGACCGAGAGGAATGAGAAACATCGACTCCAGGATGAAGAGTAAAGTGAAGATACCGCTCGCACCCTGCGCAAAAAGTAAGGCAACTCCGATCATGACAAAGCCAACACCAAGTGAGGTCAGTCGACTAGCTGCCAGCATGTGGCGGTCGGAAGCATCTTTACGGAGATAACCCTGATATAAGTCCTTCGCAAAAATCCCGGTGATGATGTGATTATGTGCCGAAAGCGACGCCATGGATGAAGCGAGCATTGCAGCGAGAAGCACACCGATCATTCCTGGCGGGAGCACTCTCATCCCCATAGCGATGTAAGCTGCTTCCGAAGGCTGCTTCAAACCATTGGCTGCAGTTGCAAGTTCAGGTAGAGCGACTCGCGCTATTAATGGCGGCAGGTAAAAGATGACGCTGCCGATTGTAAAAAGAATCATGCAGAGAACAGCAATTCGTTTCGCCGATTGCTCTGTATCTGCACAGAAATATCGTTGTGCGTTGCCGAAGTTGTTATAGCCCGTCGTCTGCGAGATCGTGTAAACGATCAAGAACAACCAGCCGTACTGTCCAGCAAGAGGATTAAAAAAACCTGGAGGCGCATGCGCAACAAAGTTAGTAAAGCCGCCGACGTTTGAAAGCGAAAGGACCATCAGCATGCACGCGATCGGAAACAGAAACATGAACTGGAACATATCCGTGAAGCAGACAGCCCAGTAACCACCGAGCGACGTGTACGCCAAAACTACCAATCCACAAATAACCACGAGATACTCAACCGGGACACCCAACGCAACAGACATAAAACTCGAGAGGGCAAACAGACGAACCGAACCAAACATCAGTTGACTTGGACCAGTAAGCCAGGAAAACGTTTTGTGAGTGCCCTCGCCGAATCGACTTCGAATATATTCAACGACCGTTGTAACTCTTGATCGTCGCCACTTCTTGGCGTAGACGATATAGCCGAAGAAAAAAGCAGGTACTGCCAGACCCAATAAGAAGACTCCTATCACTCCTTCGCGATAGGCAAAACCAGCGCCTCCCGTAAACGTCCAAACGGAAAAACCGGACATGAAAGACGCCATACCAGCAACCCACCACTCGACGCGATTACCGCCTTTGAGGAAGTCAGCGCCCACTCGCATGAAGCGCATGAAGAACGCGCCTACGCCCGCCATCAAAAGCAGATAACAGACCAGCACCACGTAGTCGATGGTCTGTACTGATGAGTGCATGCGGTTCTCCCTTAAACGTTAGACATTGAGTCCGAAAACTCGAAACAAGTCGTACGCGTACACATCCAGGACTGTAGAAACCAGGACCTTTCCGTGTTTCAGTTATTGGGGGGAGAGCTCGTACCGGTCAGCCGCGCGATAACAGTGCTGCTGACTCTCGATCGATAAAGAGATGCGCATCCGGATGTTGTCGTAAAATCGATGCCGGACACTTCGTTTCAACAGGCCCTTCCACCGTCTTCTTAATTGCCTGCCGTTTGGCTGGTCCAGGCGCAATCGCAAATAGCTTAGGACGAGCCATTACAGTTGGAATCGTCAGCGATAACGCATGTCGTGGTACATCGTCGATTGTGGCAAAGGCTCCGTCGTTCACCTGTTGGGCCCGGCACACCTCATCGAGTTCAACTACTTTCACTGGTGCCGGGTCGTTGAAGTTACAGAATGGAGGATCGATGAACGCAAGATGTCCATTTTCACCGATACCCAATACAGCAAAGTCCGGCGGGGTCGCAGCGAGCAGTGCTGCGTAACGCTGACTCTCTGCCGCGCCATCTTCAGCGTCCCCGCCTAAACCGTGAAATTCGCCAAATGGCACTTTGCTGATCAAACGATCGATTAGAAAACGACGGAAAGACTGTGGCGCTCGATCGTCCATACCGAGATACTCGTCGAGATGGAATCCAACCACGCGCGACCAATCAACGTTAGGTGCCTCGACAAGAGCAGCCAGGAATTCATTCTGCGATGGCGCGGAAGCAAAGATTCCCACGGCTTTCCCTTTGCTTTCGATTAATCGTCGGATTTCCTCCGCAACGACATTGGCCGCCGCCGCTCCCATGCTGGGTCTCGACTCGTAAACGTAGACATTTAGTTTCTCAGCCCGAAAACTTTCGATAAGTCCGACAGCTGTATCTACGGCTTGTTTTGAAGACTCCATTTATGCTCCTAAAAAATTAACCAACTTCCGGACCGGCGATCGCGAATATCAAAGGGGAAGAACTTGCACTGTTATTCTTTCCATACGACATGCGAATGAGGTCACGTTGCTTTGCAAAACCTCGATCGCTCAAGATTTGCGAGCCGCCCTTGAAATCCGTGTTCAGATCGACGTAAACACTACGGCCCACTACTTGATCTAATAGGCCATCTAATAGAACTGAGGCCTCGCTTGTTCCTTCTGCCAGAACAGGTCCGATATAGGTTGCGACTCTTCCCGGCCGCGCAAGTGCGAATCCTGTTAACCTCCCATCAACATCTGTAGTTGACTGTAAGTGAGTGCCGGCCTCTTCGATCAGTCGCCTGATCAGCGCCGACCGGTCGGCCCCAAACTCTCGATGATCCATAGAGACTATTCTTCTCAGGAGCTCACTATCAGGAGCCAACGAGGGCTTTTCCGACGTCGAGGCAAGGCCGTTCCAACGCTCAATCAAGGACTGTTGCGTGAACCCGAGATTCTCATAAACAGGACGACCAATTGGAGTTGCATCCAACTTGACTGTCGCGACGTTCTTTTCATTTAAGTAAGCCAATGCTCTTTCCATCAATCTTGTCGCTATACCTTGTCTCCTGTATTCGGCGTCAACGAGAACCATTCCAATCCAAGCGAGGTCCGAGCCATAGGTTGTCGTAGTCGTCGTTGCAACTACAGCCCCGTTGCTTGTCGCACAGAAGCAGCCGTTGGGTTCGAGTTGGATCAGCCGCCGCCAATCGGCCTCAGTTTGGTTCCAGTTGGCTAGATCCGAAAGCCGCAGCGCCGCGGGTAGGTCAGCTTCAAAGAGCAAACGAATTTCGATCCCCATATTAATGGAGCACTGATGCAGGCTCGGAAACCCAGACGCGATTCGCAGGATCTGCGCAGTACTCGCCCATCCTCAAAATATTCCAATCAGTGGGCCAATTGAACTTTTGTCGCAGGTGTAATAACCATGCGAGAAGACCGTCCTGCGGATTGAAGTACAACTCATGAAGTGCTCGCGCCGTTTTCCCGCTTACTTTCATCCTGTACTCGCTACTGGGCAATTGGAAGAAGGTATGGATTTGAAAACTACTAGCGCCACACAGCAGATATTCCGCGGCGATCTTTCCGGTTACGATATTACCGGTCGCGCTGATTGGGAGGCGGCAAAATGGAATTTCACCAGACTGCTCCAGTACTCTCATCCTTCCGAGAACTGCGAGATTGCGATCACTTAAATCAGGTCCGCCATAAGCGACACCGGTCACGCCATCAAACTCACGAACCGGATCGAAGAGTCGATTTCCATAGATGAGGAAGTCCGGTTTATCTGCAACCTCGCAACCCTCATTGATCGCGCGCAGCATTTCTAGTTGAAAGGCATCGTCAAAGATCGCGTTGAAAAGTTTCAAGCCTACCGTGATGGGAGTTGGGTCTGCTGCCTGGCGAATTAAGTGAGTTACTCGTGTGAGCCATCGGATGATGATGTCAGTTTCAGCAGCACGATCCGACCCAGCTAAAGTGGGGCTGAAGTCCTTCTCGATCGGCATTGGTCTGTCTCTTGGACCATTCTTCAGCCAGATTTCAAGCAACCGTCTAGTCGTGTACGAATATTCTCCGAGTTTCCACTCAGCCTCGCTGTCACGCGGTAAGTGGTATTTGCAGGAAGGCACGACTGGCATTCCGAGTTCCGCTCCAATTTCCAGGGCTTGATTGAAGAACGTCAGATACGCTTCAAAGGTGTCGTACCAACCGCGTCCTTTCCAGGTAATGGTCCATCCCTCGGTACCATTTTTCCCGGTTATCTTTTCAGCAAGCATGCGCGTTTCGTGAATAGCCCATTCACTCATTGACTGCGCACCATTCTCGTCCTCGGCAATAATCGTTTTGAGCACTACGAATCCGAGACCTTCTTCAGCATCCTTTCGCACTTGTGAGGTGTTGAGAGAAAGTTGGCCCGACCCTTTGCCAAAAGGATTTTTGATTGGGAGTCCACCGTACTCGCTGCTCAGATCGATCTGATAACGATCACGGACGTACTCTTCAAGCCGATCCGGCAAGCCGATTGCGAAGCGTTCATAGTCATCGATAAGTGACTTGAGATCGCTGGAGTCGATCCGTAACTCTTTAAGAAATGGCGATGTCACTACGCTATGCCCCTACGTTGCTCTACAGCCATTACCGCATCCAGTGTGCGCCCAATACTTTCAAACTCTTCAGAGGACAACGGAGGTCCCCATGGATCGTTAGCCGCCCCCAGAGGGATGACGCCCAGATGGACCAACGCCCACAGTAAACGCTTGATGTAACCCTCCATCGGCTGAACGAAGATAGTCTCCGCTAACCTATCAACCAGATCCGAGAGTGCCAGAAATCCAACGGCGTCGCCGGCAGCATTAGCTTTGATCAATTCGGCTTGGAGGTCGCAGCAAACTGCACCCATCCCGATGAGTGCTGCGTTAGC
>Ga0207644_10000696_pt1 | contig 21273 bp, 22 predicted proteins | sample KBSS73metaG_FD_184326 | JGI IMG/M metagenome (GOLD analysis project Ga0207644, IMG submission 184326) | Switchgrass rhizosphere microbial communities from Kellogg Biological Station, Michigan, USA - KBS S7-3 metaG (SPAdes) (version 2) | ecosystem: Host-associated > Plants > Roots > Rhizosphere... | reverse complement strand
CTGCGCCAGCACGGCTTCGCTGACGTGGATGACGTCCGCCGTGTCGGCCGGCGGGGTCGCGTGACGCGACACCGTGCGGTGGCGGGCGTCGATCACCCACGACGGCGTGGCCCCACCCGACGGCACGTGGAACGTGACCGGACGGGGTTGCATGAGGCGCGCTGCGCCGGGGGGCAGGGCCCGCACGAAGGCCTCGAAGAACGTGCGGAACGCCTCCCAGTCGACCGTGCGGCCCGCTTCCTCGGCCATCGACTGCTCGACCGTCGGACGGACCTTCTCCTTCAGCTCGGTGATCGTCGCGGTGCGCACCTCGGGGTCGAACCAGTCGGTGTCGCCCAACGAGAAGCCGTGCTCGACGTCCCACGAGTCGCCCGGTGCCATGACGACGACCTCCGAGCCCGGCACCGGATGGGCGTCGAACCCGGCCGCCACCTCCTTCGGCGTCACGACGAACTCGTTGACGTCCTCGGTCTCCGGGTGCAGGAAGCACACCATGCTGGCGAAGGGAACGGCGAAGCCGGGTCGCACCTGGTCGACCATCTCCACGAAGTCGGCCACGTAGCTCTCGCGCGACACGAGCGACAGCTGGGCCGGATCATCGGCCGAGTAGCGCACGGGGTAGCCCTGCGCCCAGGAGTGGCTCTTGAACATGAACGTGGGACGCCCGAACACGTCGAGCACCTCTTGCAACGGACGGCCGCGCACCTTGCAGTCGTTCATCTCGGCGAGCACCACGCCGCCCGACTCGATCATGAGCGCGCTGTCGTCGAACCCGTACTGGAACGACGCGACGCGCAACCCGTCGGCGAGCTCGAGCACCTCGCCGTGCGGCAGCTCCTCGACGTGCAAGAAGCCGAGGCCCCGCACCTCCTTGGGCATGACGTCGACGGCGAACCGCGGGACGAGCACGGTGGCGTGCTTGTCGAGCTTGCGCATCGACGGGTAGTGGAAGTGATCGAAGTGGTGGTGGCTCAGGTAGACGAAGTCGGGCGCGAGGTCCTCCTCGCGCACCTCCGTCGGGGGGTAGTGCCACCACGAGCGCCAGTAGCACGAGCCGAGCAACCACGGATCGATGAGCAGCCGCGTGCCGTCGGCCTCGACCGACAGCGCGCCGTGCCCGAGGACGGTGAACCTCACGCCGCTACTGGCGGGCGGGGAGCACGGGCGCGCCGCGGCCGGTGCCGTGCGAGCCCGCCCTCTCCTCGTGGTACTCCTGCTCGACGTTGACGGCCCAGATGTCGTGGGGCCCTCGGCCGAGGATGTTGTCGACGGTGAGCATCGCCGTGAACATCGAGTGGTCCTGGTTGTTGTAGCGGTGCATGCCGTTGCGCCCGACGGGATGGACGTTCGGCGTGTTCTGCTCGACCCACTTGCGCATCGTCTCGATGCGCTCGAGGTAGCCCTCGTCGTAGGTGGGATAGGCCTTCGGCACCCGCACGACGTGACCGAGCTCGACCTTGCTCGGGTCGACGAGCCCGAGGAACGCGATCTCGCGCTTCGCCTGCTCGATCAGGTCGTCGTCGGACTTGGTCCACATCTCGTCACCTTCGAACACGAAGTACTCGAGGCCGAGGCAGGTGCGTCCTTCCTTCACCATGAACGGCGACCAGGACCCGTAGTTCTGGATGCGGCCGACCTCCACCTCGGGGGCGTGGATGTAGATCCAGTTGTCGGGGAACGCGAACTCCTCGGGCACGACGAGGGCGACCGACAGGAAGTCGCGGTACGTCGTCTGGTCGGCCGCGGCGAGGACCTCGGGCGGGGGCGCGGGGTCCATGCCCTTGACGAGTTTCGTGAAGGGCATCGACGAGATGACGTGGTCGCACGGGTAGGTGGTCTCGGTCCCATCCGGGTGCACGGCGACGACCTCGTAGGCCTGACCGTCGCGATGTCGGATGGCGCGGACCTTGGTGTCCATGTGCACCGTCGAGCCCGACTTCACGACCTTGTCGCGGCACGTCTCCCACATCATCCCGGGTCCGTACTTCGGGTACTGGAACTCCTCGATGAGGGAGGTGATCTCCTTCTGGTTGCGCTTGGGGGTCAGCGCGTTGAGGACCGCCGCCTTGAGGTCGAGGTTCTTGATGCGCTGTGCCGCCCAGTCGGCCGGCAGCTCGTCGGCGGGCATGCCCCAGACCTTCTCGGTGTAGCTCTTGAAGAAGTGGCCGTAGAGCCGCTTGCCGAAGCGTGCCGTCACCCAGCCGGCGAACTTGTCCTGGTGCTTCGGGGGACGCACCTGCGCGGCCATGTACGACAGCACGCAGCGCGACGCCTCGAGCGGCCCGAGGTTCTTCAAGGCGTTCACGGCCTTGATCGGGTAGTCGTAGTACTTGCCCTTGTAGAAGATGCGACTCATCCGGGGGCGCAGCAGGAAGTCCTCGTCGGGCAGGATCTCGTGCCACAGGTCGTCGACCTCTTGCACCTTGGTGAAGAACCGGTGGCCGCCGATGTCGAAGCGCCACCCGTCGCGCTCGACCGTGCGGCTGATCCCGCCGACCTGGTCGGTCCCCTCGAGGATCGTCGAGTGGATGCCCTCCTTCTCGAGCTGGAAGGCGGCGGTGAGACCTGCGGGCCCGGCCCCGATGATCAGGATCTGGGGCGAGGCGGCGGCGGAGTCGGTGTCAGACATGCGAGGAGCCAGCGTACTGAGCGGGGAATCGCGCGTCCGAAATGGGGTTCACCTACCCTGCCGCCCCGATGCAGTCCTCCCGCGCCGATCGGCCGTCTCTCGGCTGGTTGGCCCCCCTCGCCGTCGGGCTGGTGGTCGTCACCGGCATCGGCTTCCGTCTCCACGCCCGCTCCGACCTGTGGCTCGACGAGGCGCTGACCGTCAACATCAGCAAGCTGCCGGTCGGCCAGCTCCTGAAGCAGCTGCGCCACGACGGTCACCCGCCGCTCTACTACCTGCTCCTCCACGGCTGGATGAAGGTCTTCGGGTCGGGCGACGAGGCGGTGCGCCTGCTCTCGGGCCTGTTCGGTCTCCTCACGATCCCGCTGTTCTGGGTGGCGGCCCGGCGCTACGGCGGACGGGACACGGCCGTCGCCGGACTGGTGCTGCTGTCGACCTCGCCGTTCGCGGTGCGGTACTCGACCGAGGCCCGCATGTACTCGCTGGTGATCCTCCTCGTCGTCGCCGGGTGGCTGGCGGTGCGCTGGGCGCTCGACGACCCTCGCCTCGGGCGCCTCGCCACGGTCGCCGTGCTCAGTGGTGCGCTCGCGCTCACCCACTACTGGGCCTTCTACCTGCTGGCCGCCCTCGGGGTGGTGCTGCTGATCCAGTGGCGACGCGGCAACCCGGCGGCGCTGGCGGTCGCATTGGCCATCGTCGCCGGTGGCGTGCTGTTCGTGCCGTGGCTGCCGTCGTTCCTGGCCCAGGCGAAGCACACGGGAACCCCGTGGGGCCGGCCGGTCACGCCGGCCACGATGCTGGCCGTCACCTTCTCCGACTTCGGTGGCGGTGCCAAGGGCGAGGCGCAGATGCTGGGCGTCCTGCTCGTGCTCCTCCTGCTGTTCGGCGTCCTCGGTCGCGCCCTCGACCGCTTCCGCGTCGAGCTCGACCTGCGCACCCATCCGCACGCGCGCGCCGAGGTGCTCTTGGTGATCGGCACCTTCGCCCTTGCCTGCCTCGCCAGCTACGCCTCGCAGGCGGCGTTCGCCAGCCGCTACACCGCGGTCGTCCTGCCCCTGGTGCTCCTGGTGGCCGCGTTCGGCGTGACGATGCTGATGGACCCCCGGTTGCGCGCCGCGCTGCTCGTCGTCGTCGCCGTGCTCGGGCTCATCGGCACGGTGCGGGGCTGGCACGAGCAGCGGACCCAGGGTGGCCAGATCGGGCGCTACATCACGGTCAACGGCAAGCCCGGCGACGTGATCGGCTTCTGTCCCGATCAGCTGGGCCCCTCGACGCTCCGCTACGTCCCGGCCGACCGCCAGGGCCTTGCCTTCCCGAAGGCCACCGACGCCCATCTCGTCGACTGGGTCGATTACGCCAAGCGCAACGAGGCCGGCGACCCCAAGGCGTTCGCCGCGCTGCTCGACAAGGACGCCGGTCAGCACACCGTGTGGATCGTGTGGGCACCCGGGTACCGGACGCTCGACATCAAGTGCGAGCTGCTCGCCGACGCCGAGAAGCAGCTCCGCCCCGGTGGTACACCGGTGGTCGTGCAGGCGGCCACCTTCGAGCACGCCTGGCTGTACCAGTACGGACCCGTGCCTCCGCGGTGAGCGAGCTCGCGAGCGAGGCATGAGCATCGGGCGCCTCCTGCGCGACGACGGCCTGCGCGCCGCCCTGCCGGGCTGGCTGCTGGCGCGGTTCGGCGTGGCGATCGGGTTCGTCGTCGCCTACGTCGGGGCCGACAAGCTGGCTCCCGGGAAGCGCCCGCTGCAGCTGCACCAGGGGCTCTTCGCGTGGGACGCCGCGTTCTACCGCGACATTGCTGACCACGGCTACCACGGCGTGGCCCGCGAGGGCCTGCGGTTCTTCCCGCTCCTGCCGCTGGCGTCGCGGGCGCTCGCCGTCCCCCTCTTCGGTGAGGTGGGGGTGGCGATGCTCGTCATCGTCCAGGTCGCCGCCCTCGTGGCCGGGGTGCTCCTGCACCGCCTCGTGGTCGCCGAGACCGGCGACCGCGCCACCGCCACGCGGGCGACCTGGCTGCTCGCGCTGCTGCCGCCCGCCACGGTGCTCGTGCTCGGCTACGCCGAAGCGCTGCTGCTGTGCTTCGCCATCGGCTTCTTCCTCTGCATCCGGGGCGGCCGCTGGTGGACCGCGGCGCTGCTCGGTGTGCTTGCCGGCCTGAGCCGGCCGGTGGGCATGACCCTCGCCCTGCCGGCGCTCATCGAGGCGATGCGAACCGGGCGCGCTGTGCCGTGGCGGGCGTGGCTCGGGCGCCTCGTCGCCGTGGCCGGTCCCGTCGCCGGCGGCGCCGCCTACCTGGCGTGGGTGGGCCACGAGTACGGCGACTGGAAGTTGCCGCTGCGGCTCCAGAACAGCGAGGACCTGCGGGGCGGGTGGGCCAACCCGGCCTCGACGGTGTGGCACTCGGTCCACGCCCTCACCGGGCACCAGTGGCGCGAAGGCTTGCACGTCCCGTGGATCGTGGTTTTCGGGCTGCTGCTCATCGTCGCGTTCGTGAAGCTGCCCGTCTCGTACGGCGCGTGGTCGGCGGTGCTGCTGCTCTCCGCGCTCACTGGCCACACGCTCGGGTCGTTCGAGCGCTACGGCTTGGGCGCGTTCCCGTTGATCCTCGCCCTCGCCCTCGTCACGAAGCCGCCCTTGCTCGAGCGCGCCACGCTCATCGCGTGCGGTGCCGCGCTCAGTGGCTTCACCGCGCTGCTGTTCCTGGGATCCTTCGTGCCATGACGCCCGAAAGCACCCTGTCGTGAACGCCGAGGTGGCGCGGGCCGAGCTGGCCCTGGCGCGCGTCGACTCGGTGCTGGCGCAGCTCATCGCGTCGTCGGGCCCGTGCCCGATCGGCAACGGGCGCCGCCACCGCACGCACTTCGAGGCGCTCGCCCGCTCGATCGTCTTCCAGCAGCTCGCCGGCAAGGCGGCCACCGCCATCTGGAACCGGACCCAGGCGCTCGTGCCCGGACCGTTCACCCCGCCGGCGGTGCTCGCCGTCGGCGCCGACCGCCTGCGGACCGCCGGCCTGTCGGGCTCGAAGGCAAAGGCGTTGCTCGACCTCGCCGACCACGTCGTCAGGGGTGACGTGCGGCTCTCGACGATCGGCCGGCGCACCGATGACGAGATCGTGGCCGAGCTGTCGAAGGTGTGGGGCGTGGGGCGGTGGACCGCCGAGATGTTCCTCATGTTCCAGCTCGGACGGCTCGACGTGTGGCCAGTCGGTGACCTCGGCGTGCGCAACGGCTACGGGCGCGCCTGGCGCATGCCCGAAGCGCCCGGCCCGGCCGAGCTCGAGCTGCTGGGGGAGCGGTTCCGCCCGTGGCGCTCGGTCGTGGCCTGGTACTGCTGGCGGGCGGCCGACGCCATCCCCCCGGCGTAGCCCGGGCATGTTTGCGCCCTACCGACCAGTAGGTAGGATGCAGGCATGACGGATGAGGAGCTCCTGAAGGAGCTGACTCCGGTGGCGTGCGCCCTCGTCGAACGCCACCTCTCCAACGCCAAGGAGTGGTTCCCCCACGAGCTCGTGCCGTGGGGCCGGGGCCGCGACTTCGAGCCCGGCGAGGCGTGGTGCCCCGATCAGGCGCCCATGGACGAAGCGGTGCGGTCGTCGCTGTTCGTGAACCTCCTCACCGAGGACAACCTCCCGCACTACTTCCGCACGATCGACGACCTCTTCAGCCAGGACGACCCCTGGGGCGCGTGGACGCGTCGGTGGACGGCCGAGGAAGGGCGCCACTCGATCGTGATCCGCGACTACCTCACGGTGACGCGGACCGTCGATCCCGTTGCGCTCGAGCGGGGCCGCATGTCGCAGGTCTGCAACGCCCAGGTGCCCCGCCCGGCCTCGGTCGCCGACGGTCTCACCTACGTCGCGATGCAGGAGCTGGCGACCCGCATCGCCCACGGCAACACGGGGCGGCTCCTCACCGACGACATCGGCCGCAAGGTCATGGCCCGGGTGGCCGGCGACGAGTACCTCCACCACGTGTTCTACCGCGATCTCGTGAGCGCGCTCGTCGACCTCGACCCGTCGACCGCGATGATCGCCATCGACCGCAACGTGCGAGAGTTCTCCATGCCGGGCACCGGGATCCCGAGCTTCGCCGCCCACGCGCGGGCCATCGCCAACGCCGGCATCTACGACTTCGCCGCCCACCACGACCTGATCCTCGAGCCGGTCGTGCTCGGCACGTGGCGCATCGAGTCGCTCAGCGGCCTGTCGGCGGAAGCCGAGCTCGCGCGCGATCGCTGCCTCGCCTACATCGGCAAGCTCGGCAAGGTGGCGCGCCGCACGGCCGAGCGCCGCGACTCGCGCGCCCACGCCGTCGCCTGACGAGCGTTCAGTCCAGCAGGTCGAGCACCTTCTCGGGCGGACGCGCCAGCACGGCGCGCTGGCCCCGGATCACGATCGGGCGCTCGATGAGGATCGGGTTGGCCGCCATCGCGTCGAGGATCGCGTCGCGCCCGGCCCCCTCGAGCCCGAGCTCCTTCCAGCGGTCCTCGCCCCGGCGGGCGATCGCCGTCGGGTCGTCGGTGCCCAACAGGGCGAGCACGCGCTCGAGCTCGGCGCGACTCGGCGTCGATTGGAGGTAGCGGACGTATTCGGCGTCGACGCCGTGCTCCTCGAGGATGCCCTGCGTGGTGCGGCACTTCGAGCAGCGGGGGTTGAACCAGACGGTGACCTCGGCCATGGCGACGACCCTAGGACGCGCCCCCCGGAATGCCATCTCCGCAGCAGGCGGTCCCCTCAGCAGGCGGTCCCTCAGCAGGCGGTCCCTCAGAAGGCGGTCCCTCAGAAGGCAATGGCGCGGACGGCCGGCAGGCGCTCGGCCACGGCCGCCACCACCCGGTCGTGCACGGCATCGGCGGGCCCGGAGCCGTCGACGGTGACCAGCAGCCCCTGGGAGTCGAGCCAGACGAGGAGCGGCCCGGCCTGCTCCTCGTAGACCGCGAGGCGGCGGGCGATCGCTTCGGGGTGGTCGTCGGTCCGACGGGTGAGCACCCCGCCGCAGTCGTGGCACAGCCGGGACTCGTCGCCCCGCGAGACGGCGGTGACGCGTCGGCACATGGCGCACATGCGGCGGGCGGCCAGGCGCGCCGTCACGACGTCGACGGGGACGTCGATCTCGAGGGCCAGGTCAGCGGCGTCGGCGCCGAGCACCTCGAAGAGCGCCTGGGCCTGGGCGAGCGTGCGCGGGAACCCGTCGAGCAGGTAGCCCTCGGCGCGCGCCGCGGCGTTGCCGAGGTTGCGGGCGACGAGGTCGAGCACGATCTCATCGGGTACGAGATCGCCCATCGCGACGTACCGCTCGAGCCGGCGGCCGAGCGGTGTCCCGGCGGTGATCTCGGCGCGCAGCAGGTCACCCGTGGAGAGGTGACTGATGTCGAGCCGCGCCGCGAGCCGGGTGCACTGCGTCCCTTTGCCCGCCCCTTGTCTGCCCAGCACGATGAGCCGCGCCGCCACACCACCTCCCGGTCCCACCGTGCGGGATCGCAGTCCGCTGCTATTCGACGATCCGTCCGGCCATCCCTGCTTCACGACGACGCGGCGTAGGCAACGTCACGGCGCCGGGCAGGTGGACGGCACGTTCGGTGCGCTCCAGCCCCACTGGTCGAGGGTGACGACCACGGGTGTGCCCGCGGGTGCCTGCACCGGGAGCGCGGCATGCCACAGCGTCGACGAGTGCGCCGGCACGAGCAGCGGGTGATCGGTGCCCGGCGTGCTGATCTGCTGGCCGGCGATCGTCGCGTGCACCGTGAAGGCGTCGATCGTCATGTCGGTGTCCGAGGCGTTGCGGACGACCCCGTCGACCGCGAGGTTGCCGGTCGGGTCGGTCGTGCTGCCGAGCACCTGCAGGAGGGGCACGCCGCTCGGGCACGGCGCCAGGAGCGTGCTGGTGGTCGTGGTGACGATCACGGATCCGCCTGATGGCGCCACGCTGGTGCCCGGTGAGGCGTGCCGGGTGGACGGCGCGGTGCGCCCGCCGGACGTCGACGTCGACGGGCTGGTGATCGACTCGGTGGTCGTGGGCGTCGCCGGGGCGTCGCCGGTCGAGGACGCGGGCGTCGAGCTCGGGTGGACGATGCCGGGCGCGAGCAGGATGGCCACGACCACCGCGGCGGCGGCGAGCACGGCGCCGACCGGTCGTAGCAGGCGCGCCGGGTCGCGCCGCCGTGGTGCCTCGTCGAGCTCGGCGGCGGCGTCGAGGAAGTCGTGCAAGCGCAGGGCACCGAGGTACGGGGGCTCGGCGCCACCGAGCACGGTGGTCGTGCCGTCGCGACGGATCACCCCGACCGCTTCGAGGTGCGCCGCCCATTGCGACGCCAGCGCCGGCGGCAGGTCGAACTCGGCGGCCACGTCGCCCAGCGGGCGCCGGATCCGATGGTCGGCGTCGGCCACGGTGCTGAGGACCCCGAGCAGGCGCAGCGACCCGAGGCGGTCGCCCCGCGAGACCCCGGCCGCGAAGAGGCGGGCGGACGCGACCCCTACGAGGTCGTTCGCCAGCTCGACGTCGTCGGGCCTGCTCACTCCTCCAGTGTGCCCGACTCGGGCGTTCTGTGACAGTGACCCGCCAAATCCCCATTTGCACCACCTGCAACACGAGCGCCACCAGCGACATGAACCTGTCATGTCACCTTCTGGCGCCTGCTCCGGTCGGAGGTGGTGAGCGGGGCAGTCCTGCTCGGAAAGAGGAGTGATCCATGTACACGTTCGCAGTCGTCGCCTTGCTGGCCCTTGGCACGGTCAAGCTCGTGGACTTCCTCGCTGACAACATCGCCATCGCCGACCGGGCGCGGTCGTTGCTCACCTTCGTCATCGCCGTAGGGGTCGTCGTCTGGCTCGACTTCTCGATGTTCGACGGGTGGGACATCGTCGTGCGCAACCGTGACCTCGGCATGTGGATCACCGGCTTCGTCGTTGCCGGTGGGACCGTGCCCTGGCGTGCGCTGTTCAGCTACATCACCCACGACCGGGCGATGTCCGACGAGACGCTCGGCCATCACAACCCGGTGTTGCGCAAGGTCGCCTGACCGTCTTCCCCTCGGCGAGCGATCGGCGGCCGGCCCTTCGGGGCCGGCCGTTCCGCGTACGGTGCCGGCGTGGTGATCGAGCGCCTGCGCGACATCGTGGGGGACGCCCACGTGCTGGTCGACGCCGACGTGCGGACGACCTACGAGGTGGACTGGACCGGACGGTTCCACGGGTCGACGCCGGCGGTGGTGCGGCCCGGCACCGTCGACGAGGTCGCTGCTGTCGTCGCGGTGTGCCGCGACGACGGCGTGGCGATCGTGCCCCAAGGCGGCAACACGGGTCTGGTCGGCGGCAGCGTGCCGCTCGGTGGCGAGATCGTGCTGAGCACGCGCCGCCTCGCGATGGTGGGCCCCGTCGATGCGCTGTCGGGTCAGATGACGGTGGGGGCCGGCGTCCCACTCGCCGTCGCGCAGACGCACGCCGGCGCCGCCGGGTGGGCGATGGGCATCGACCTGACCGCCCGTGACAGCGCGACGGTCGGGGGCATGGTGGCGACCAACGCCGGCGGGTTGGCGTTCATCCGGCACGGGGGGATGCGGGCCCAGGTCCTGGGCGTGGAGGCCGTGCTCGGCGACGGCTCGGTGATCTCGCACCTCGGCGGCTTGTCGAAGGACAACACCGGATACGACCTCGCGTCGCTGCTGTGCGGGAGCGAGGGCACGCTCGGCATCGTGACCGCGGTGCGCCTGCGGTTGGTGCCCCCCGTCCGCGAACGGTCGACGGCGTTGGCCGCGGTCCACGGCGTCGACGCCGCCCTGGCCGTCGTGCGCGACCTGCGACGGGCGGGCGTGGGGATCGAGGCCGCCGAGCTGATGTTCGACGACGGCCTCGCCCTCGTGTGCGAGCACCTCGGGCTGGCGCGACCGTTGGGTGCGGCGCCCGCGTACGTGCTCGTCGAGTGGGATGGCGCGCTCGACGCGTTGGCCGGGGCCGACGTGATCGACGCCGTGGTGGCCGAGGATCCCGGGCGCCGTGAGGCGCTGTGGCGCTACCGGGAGGCGCACACCGAAGCCGTCAACGCACTGGGCGTGCCGCACAAGCTCGACGTGACCCTGCCGCTCGCGGCGCTGGCCTCGTTCGTGCCGGACGTCCACGCGACGGTGGCGCGCGTCGCGCCCGGCAGCACCGTCGTGCTGTTCGGGCACGTGGCCGACGGGAACGTCCACGTGAACGTGGTCGGGCCGGCGCCCGACGACGACGCGGTCGACGACGCAGTGCTCCAGCTCGTGGCCGAGCGGGGTGGCAGCATCAGTGCCGAACACGGCATCGGGACGGCGAAGAAGCGCTGGCTGCACCTGGCCCGCAGCCCGGCCGAGCTCGCCGCCTACCGCGCCATCAAGCGGGCCCTCGACCCCGCGGGCATCCTGAACCCCAACACGCTCCTTCCAGCGTAGAAACCCGACCGCCCGGGGCGTCCTTCTACGCCGTGGGCCATTGACCCCGCGCGACGAGGACCTGCTTGAGGGCCGCCGGCCGGTCGGTCATCAGGCCGTCGACGCCGAGGTCGAGCAGGCGGTGCATCTCGTCGGGCTCGTTGATCGTCCACACGTGCACCTGCATGCCGCGGCGGTGGCAGGCGTCGAGCAGCCGTCGGTTGACGATCTGCATCCGGCCCCAGCGCACCGGCACCTGCACGCACCCGGCGGCGTAGCGACCGAAACCGCCGTACCGGAGGCGGAGGATCTCGGCCGGCCCGATGCTCGTGCACAACCGCGGACCGCACAACCGACGCATCCGAGCGAGCCGGGCGCTCGAGAACGAGCCGATGCCCACCCGGTCGATCGCGTCGAGCTTCGTGAGCAGCGCGGCCAGGGGTTCGACGGCGTCGTCGTGCTTCGGGTCGATGTTGATCCGCGCCTGGGGGAAGGCCAACAGGAGATCCTCGAGCAGCGGGATCGCCTCGCCGCCGGCGACCCGCGCCTCGGCCACCTCGGCCCACGCGAGGTCACCGATCCGCCCGGCGCGATCGGTGACCCGGTCGAGGACGTCGTCGTGGAAGGCGACGAGCACTCCGTCGGCGGTCAGGTGGGCGTCGGTCTCGAGGTAGCGGTAGCCGAGGCGGACGGCGTGCTCGAACGCTCGCATGGTGTTCTCGGGCGCGTCCTCGGCGCCGCCCCGGTGGGCGAACGCCAGCGGCTCCGGCTGATCGAGGTAGCTCCAGCGCGACGGCGGCACTCAGAGAAGGGGCTCTCGGTCCCAGCGGGGCCGGTTCGGCATCCCGCTGGCGCCGCCGTCGAGGCGGACGCCGAGCACCTGGTGGATCTGGGTCTGCCCGGCCTCGAACAGCACGGCCGAGCCGGCCATGTAGAGGCGCCAGATGCGGGCACGGGCCTCACTCGACTGCCGCGTCGCCTCGTCCCAGTTCTGCTCGAGGTTGGCGACCCAGTGCCGCAACGTCCTGGCGTAGTGCTCGCGCAGCGATTCCTCGTGGCGCACCTCGAAGCCGGCGCCCTGCATGGCCGTGACGACCGTGCCGACCTCGAGCAGCTCACCGTCGGGGAACACGTACCGGTGGATGAAGCCACGCGGATGCACCGCGGCGCGGCCCTTGAACGGCGGCCGCGCGATGGCGTGGTTGAGGAGCCGGCCCTGCGGGCGCAGCAAGCGGTACAGGTCGGTGAAGTACTCCCCGGTGCGCGCTTCGCCGACGTGCTCGAACATCCCGATGGAGCTGATGGCGTCGTAGGGCCCGTCGGCGACGTCGCGGTAGTCCTGGTAGCGGATCTCGACGAGCTCGGACAGGCCGGCCTCGTAGACGCGCTTGGTGGCCAACTCCTGCTGCGAGCGCGACAGCGTCACGCCCACGGCCCGCACGCCGTGGTGCTGGGCGGCGTGCATCACCATGCCGCCCCAGCCGCATCCGACGTCGAGCAGGCGCATCCCGGGCTGCAGGCCGAGCTTGCGGCAGATGAGCTCGTACTTCGCCGTCTGCGCCTCGTCGAGCGTCATGTCGTCGCGCTCGAACACCGCGCACGAGTACGTCATCGTCGACCCGAGGAACGTCGCGTAGAAGTCGTTCCCGGCGTCGTAGTGGGCCGCGATCGCCGCCGCGTCGCGCTCCTTCGAGTGGCGGCGGCCGCGCAGGATGATCTCCTCGGGGGGCGGCGGCAGTGGCTTGAGGTCGTCGATGCCGAGCGTGCGCGCCAGGTCGAGGAGCTGGCGGGCGCCGAGCTTCACGTTGGGCAGCCGGTCGCGCAGGGCGAGGACCTGGAAGATGTCGCCCTCGATGTCGAGGTCGCCGGCCACGTAGGCGCGGGCGAAGCCCAGCTCTCCCGGCGGCGAGAGGCTGACCAGGTCGCCCACGGCCGTCTGCACGATGCGACGGATCGCGTCGAAGGATCGGATGACGATCTTGGCCGACGCGTCCTCGGGCCCGAGGGCGGTCCCGTCCCATGCCTCGAGGCGGACCGGGAGGTCACGGCCGAGCAGCTGCTCGACGAGGTCACCGACGCGCATGTCAAAAAGGTAGGCACGGCGGAGGTGGTTCCGAAAGGATCTTTCGCTCTCGGTAGCGTGGGCCTCGTGGACGCCACGGCCCGCTTCGCCGAGGTGGTGGCCGGTCGCGAGGCGGCGCTGCCGCTCGACGAGCTCGCGTTCCTGATCGCCGCCCACGCCCACCCGGCCCTCGACCTCGATGCCGAGCTGGCGCGCCTCGACGAGCTGGCGGCCCGGGTGAACGATCCGACGCTCGACGGGCTGCGCCGCCTGCTGTTCCGCGACCTCGGGTTCGCAGGCAACGAGGACGACTACTACGACCCTCGGAACTCCTACCTCGACGACGTGCTCGACCGCCGGATCGGCATCCCGATCAGCCTCGCCGTCCTCATGCTCGAGGTGGGTCGCCGGGTCGGGGTCCCGCTCTCGGGCGTGTCGATGCCCGGCCACTTCCTGGTGCGCGACAAGGTCGACCCCGAGGTGTTCGTCGACCCGTTCGCCCGGGGGCTCGTGCTCGACCGGCGCGGCTGCCAGCTCCGCTTCCACGGGGTGCACGGCGTCGACGCCTCGTTCGACCCGGCGTTCCTCGAGCCGGTCGGCAAGCGCGCCATCGTCGACCGCATGCTCGCCAACCTCGACGGCGTGGCTGTGCGGTCCGGGGACCTCGGCATGCTGTCGTGGGTCCTGCGCCTGCGGGCGTCCATCCCGGGGACCGACGAGGAGATCCCGCGCCGTCTGGCCGCGGTCGTGGCGAAGCTCAACTGACGTGATCGACCGCGACCTCAAGCGCTCGCTCGGTCAGATGATCAAGGGCGTCCAGGTCATCGGTGCCACCGACGGCGAGACGCGCCGGCTCTACACGTCGCACTGGTTCAGCCAGGTCGCGTTCGACGAGCCGATCGTGCTCGCATCGGTGTCGCCGAAGCACGACACCCATCCGCTGATCGCGTCGACGGGACGCTTCAGCGCGTCGCTCCTGGCCGGTGACCAGATCGCCGAAGGTCAGTACTTCTCGTATCCGGGGCGGCGGTTCCGCTACATCGCCGATGACCTGGTCGAGGACTGGGACGGTCTGCCGGTGGTGCCGAACTCGATCGCGTACCTGCGCTGCGAGGTCCTCGAGCGCTGGCCCACGGCCGCGCATGGCGGTGACCACGATCTCTTCCTGGCGCGCATCGTCGGCGCTCGTGAGGGTCGACTCAAGCAGCCGCCGCTCCTCTACTCGTCCCGTCTCGGGTGGCGCGTCACCGGTGAGCCGGCGCGGGAGAAGGGCGCGTCGGTGCGCGACCAGCTCCTCGCCCGCCTGGGCGATACTGGCGACGACGACGGCGAGGAGCCCGCGGAATGAGCCCAGCCGCCTGGAGCCCATGAGCATCGACCCCCACCCGAAGGTGGACGTGCACGGGCTGGTGAAGCCGCTCCTGCGCGGTCGGCTGCACCTCGGCGCGCTCGTCGTGGCCGTGCCCGCCGCGCTCACCCTCGTCCTGCTCGCCCACTCGACGCATGCCCGCGTCGCCGCCGCGATCTACGGCACCGCGCTCGTCGCCCTGTTCGCCGTGAGCAGCTCGTACCACCGGCTCGGGCGGACCGAACGGTCGCAGCGGATCCTGCGGCGGGCCGACCACGCGACGATCTTCGCCCTCATCGCCGGGTCCTACACGCCGGTCGCCCTGGTCGCCATCGGTGGTTGGGCGGGCTGGACGCTGGTGATCGCGGCGTGGAGCGTCGCGTTGCTCGGGATGCTGCTGAAGGTGGTCTGGTTCGAGCACACGAGCACGCTCGGCGGCATCCTCTACATCGGGCTCGGGTGGATGGTCGTGGCCGCCGCGCCCGTCATGGTGTCCCACCTCGCCCGGCCCGAGCTGCTGCTGCTCGTCGTCGGCGGGCTGCTCTACACGGGCGGGTCGATCGTGCTCGCCAGCCGACGGCCCGACCCGAACCCGCTCGTGTTCGGCTACCACGAGGTGTGGCACAGCTTCGTGATCGTGGCTGCCGCATGTCACTACGCGGCGATACTCCTGGTCGTCCGGGGGGCGTAGCCTCACCCTCGTGAACGGAGCCACGGTCGACAGCTTGCGCGTCGGCCTGGCCGCGACCGCGTTCGGCTTCGGGCTCCGGCACGGCATCGACTGGGACCACCTGGCGGCCATCACCGACGTCACCGGCACGCAGGAGTCTCCTCGTCGGGCCATGGGGCTGGCCACGCTGTACGCGACCGGTCACGGCGTGGTCGTGTTCGGGCTCGGGCTGCTCGCCATCGTGGGTGGCCACCAGCTCCCGCCGTGGGTCGACGGCGTGATGGAGCGGGTCGTGGGCGTGACGCTCATCGTGCTGTCGGTGGTGGTCGCGGTGTCGCTCCTGCGTGACGGCGACCGGTTCCGGATGCGGAGCCGCTGGATGGTCGTGGCCGCCGGGCTGGGCCGTGTCGCCCGGTGGTCGCGCTCGCGGGTCGTGGAGATCGAGCACGACCACGATCACGACCACGACGGTCACCGCCACGACCACGTCCATCCGGAGCCGGCGCCGGCGGTGGCGCCCGTGCCGGTGCTCACCAGGCACCGCCACCTCCACCGCCACGTCGCCCGCCTCCCCGAGGATCCCTTCGCCCGGTCGGGCGTGGCCGCCGCCCTGCTCGGCGTCGCCCACGGGGTGGGGGCCGAGACGCCCACGCAGGTGGTGGTGTTCCTCGCTGCCGCCCACGTCGCCGGCACGGCCGGCGCGGTCGCGCTGCTGGTGCTGTTCATCGCCGGCGTGTTCGTGTCGAACACCGCCATCGCGGCCGCCGCCAGCTACGGCTACCTCAACGTCCAGCGCAGCTTCCGCGTCTATGCGGCCTTCGCCCTGACCAACGCCGTGCTCAGCCTCCTCATCGGCACCGTCTTCGTCCTCGGCCGGGGCAGCGCCCTCCCACCGATCCTCGGCGGCTGACCCGCGCTCGTGCTCAGGCGAGCGGCGCGAGCGCGTCGGCGAGCGGGGCGATCACGGCGGGGGAGTGGGGCGGGGGGACGTAGACGATCGCGAGGTCGACGATGCCGTCGAGCGCCGTGCACGTCTCGACCACCGCGCTCGGGCCGGCGTCGTGGTCGTAGCGGACGTGCGCCGAGACGAGGATCTCGCTCGGATCGCGGCCGAGATCGGCGCAGTGCTGGTGCAGGACGGCCTTGGCGTCGGCGATCGTCTCGGGGGAGCCGCCCGGGTGGTTCCAATGGTCGGCCCAGCGCGCCGCCGCGCGCAGCGTGCGGCGACGGCCGGCACCACCGATGGTGATCGGCGGCCGCGGCGTCTGCACCGGCTTCGGCTCGCAGCGAGCGCGTGAGAGCGCGTAGCTCTCACCCGCGAAGTCCGTCCACTCGTTGCGCAGCAAGGAGTCGACGATCTCGAGGTACTCGTCGAGACGATCGAAGCGCTCGGTGAGCGAGCCGAGCTCGATGCCGTACGAGCTGAGCTCCTCCTCGTTCCACCCCGCGCCGATGCCGAGCTCGAGGCGACCACCGGAGACGATGTCGAGCGTGGCCGCCATGTTGGCGAGGATCGCCGGGTGGCGGTAGACCGCGCCCGTCACGAGGCAGCCGATGCGGATGCGCGACGTCGCCTGCGCGAGCGCCGCGAGCGTCACCCATCCTTCGAGGCACGGCCCGTTCGGGTCGGAGAAGATCGGATAGAAGTGGTCGAAGTTCCACGCCGACTCGAACAGCTCGACCGCGTCGGCCGCCTGCCAGAAGGCGAGCATGTCGGCCCAGGTCGTGTCTTGCGGCGACGTCTTGATCCCGAAGCGCATCACACGTGTCTAGCGTCGGGGGATGCCGAGTGACGACCCCTACTACGACCTCGCCGCCGTCGGTCCCTACGAGGCGCGCATCGGTTCGGCCCTCATCACGATGGTGGAGCCGCACGTCGGTCACGACTGGGCGTACAACCGCTGGTACGAGGACGACCACTTCAACGCCGGCGCGATGGCGATGCCCTGGATGTTCGCCGGCCGGCGGTGGGTCGCGACGGTGCCGTACCAGCGCTATCGCTATCCCGCCGACTCGGCCGTCGCCCAACCCGTCGACCTCGGCAAGTACCTCTCGATCTACTGGATCACCGACGGTCGCTACGAGGACCACATCCGCTGGACGATCGCCACGAACCAGCGGCTGTTCCAGGACGGGCGTGTCTTCATGGAGCGCGACCACACCTTCACGTCGTTCCAGCACTACCTCGGCGCGGCCTACCGCGACGAGAGGGGGCCGCGCGACGTGCACGCCCTCGACCACCCGTACCAGGGCCTCGTCCTCGAGGTGATCGACTCGCCCGACGCGGCGACGCGCGAGCGCATGCTCGAGTGGTTGCGCCGCGAGCGGATCCCGGACGTGCTCGCCGGCTCGCCCATCGCCATGGCGCTGGCGTTCCGGCCGATGCCGCTGCCGCCCGACAAGTCGCCGTACGTCAAGGAGGTCGAAGGGGTGGACACCCGGCTGACCGTGCTGTGGCTCACCGAGGGCGATCCGGTCGAGGCGTGGGACGACGCGTTCGCCGGCGCCGCCGAGCAGGTCGCGGCCACCGGCCTCGGGCGCGTCGAGCTCCTGGCGCCGTTCATCCCGACGGTGCCCGGCACGGACCGCTACGTCGACGAGCTCCGCGTCTGATGGCCGGCCGGCGGACGAAGATCGTCGCCACCATCGGTCCGGCGTCGGACGACCCACGCATCCTGCGCGCGCTCATCGACGCCGGAATGGACATGGCACGCCTGTCGCTCGCCCACGGGCCGGTCGACGCCACCATCGAGCGCATGGCGCGGGTGCGCGCCGCGGCCCAGGAGAGCGGGCGCATCATCGGCGTCCTCGCCGATCTCCCCGGGCCCAAGGTGCGTGCCGCGTCGTTCGTCGACGGCGGCGTCTACCTCGAGGTCGGCAACACCGTCTCGCTGGTGCCGGCCGAACCCGGTGACCGCAGCGATGGGTCGTGCATCGCCGTCGATCACCCGACGCTCCTCTCGGAGCTGGTGGTCGGCGACCGCGTGGCGCTCGGCGACGGCGGGGTGCTCCTGCTGATCGAGGCGGTCGACCGCGAGCGAGCGACCGCCAAGGTCAGATCGAGCGGTCGCCTCGAAGGCCGGCCCGGCGTGAACCTCCCACCCGAACGGTTCAGCATCGCCACACCGACCGCGGAGGACCTGCGCGCCCTCGACGTGCTGTGCGAGGCGGGGGTCGACTCCGTGGCGGTGTCGTTCGTCCGCGACCACCGCGACGTGCGCGCCGTGAAGCGGGCCGCCGGACCGGACGGGCCGATCGTCGTGGCCAAGATCGAGACGCAGTCCGCGGTCGACGACATCGAGCGAGTCATCGCCGAGGCCGACGGTGTGATGGTCGCTCGTGGCGACCTCGGCGTGCGATGCGCGCTCGAGGACGTGCCGCACTACCAGAAGCGCATCATCCGCGTCGGTGTCGCCTATGCGCGGCCGGTGATCACGGCGACCCAGATGCTCGAGTCGATGATCCACGCACCGACGCCCACGCGCGCCGAGGTGTCCGACGTCGCCAACGCCGTCTTCGACGGCACGAGCGCGGTGATGCTCTCGGCCGAGACGGCGATCGGGCGCGACCCCGTGAACGTGGTGCACACGATGTCGCGCATCGCGGAGCGGGCCGAGCGCGACTTCGACTACGCCGGCTGGGGCAGCCGCCTCGGCCGCCAGCAGACGCAGGCCCAACCGGCGCGAGAGCCGACGGTTCGCATCACCGCGGCGATTTCGGCGGCCGCCTGGCGAGCGGCGACGGAGATCGACGCGGCGGCCATCATCGCCTGCACCAACAGCGGGGCGACCGCCCGTGCCATCTCCCGCTTCCGACCCACGGCGCCGATCCTGGCCGCCACGCCATCCATCACGACCGCCCGCCGCCTGTCGGTCGCGTGGGGGATCCAGCCGATGCTCGTCGACGCCCAGAGCACCACGGACGACATCGTGTGGTTCGCGGTGCAGGCGGCGACGCAGAAGGGCTACGTCAAGCCCAACGACGTCGTCGCGGTCCTCGTGGGCTCACCGATCGAACCGGAGCCGACCACCGACGTGCTCCGCCTCGTCCGCGTGCACTGACGGAGGTCGGCCCCTCCTCTGTGGCGCGTCCCCGGTGTCCCGGCGAGCGCTCAGCCGGTGGTCGGGCAGTCGGGCACCTGGACGGTGTAGCCGGCGACCGAGCACGAGCAGGTGGGCACGCAGTGACGCAGGTTGTCCCGCTCCCACCAGACGAACACGCCGAGTCCGGCCAGGAGCCCCAGGAGCACGACGCGAAGCACCATCTTCTGGACGAACCGAAGCACGATGAAGGCGCCGAACACGAGCACGACGAGGGCGCCGATCCCGATGGTGCGAAGCGTGTCCGGATCAAGGGACTTCGGCAGCATGCGAAGACGCTACGACCGCGGGGCCGTACGGTGGCGGACATGACCGACGTGACGCTCACGCCTTCGGGCCCGCCCGAGACCGTCCTCGCGCCGGAACCGGCCGACGCGCTCGCCGCGCTCGAAGCGGCGCTCGCGGCACCCGAGTCGGTGCGTCGGGACGAGGTGTCGTCGGTCGTCGCCCGGTGGCCGCGGTTCCTCGACGCGTGGGCGCAGCTCGGTGAGCTCGCCCGCGACGAGATCGAGGCGTATGCGTACTTCCGCGTCGGCTACCACCGCGGCCTCGACCGGTTGCGGGCCGAGGGGTGGCGCGGGTCGGGCTTCGTGCGCTGGGAGCACGACGCCAACCGAGGGTTCCTGCGGGCCCTCCGCGGCCTCCAGCGCACCGCGGCGGCGATCGGGGAGACCGACGAGGCCGACCGCTGCGCTCTCTTCCTCGCCCAGCTCGACCCGACGCTGCGGACGTGAGGCGGGCGCTCGCCGTCGCCCTCTTGGCGGTGAGCGTGAGCGCCTGCGCGTCCGACCCGTCGACGATCGCGTCCGGGCCCACGACGTCGATGCCCGCGGAGGCGACCACGCCGCAGCCGGGCGTCGTCCGCTCGTCGTCGACGACGATGCACGCCCGAACGGTGGTCGGCTCCACCCCGTCGACCGGCTCCCGGCCGGCGTCGCCCACCACCCAACTGCCGCCCCTCGGTGGTGCCGGCACCGAGGCGCCGCACTACCTCCGAGCGTCGCGGTCGAGCGCCATCGTGCTGCAGGTCCTCACCCAATCCGGTGCCGAGCCGCGACAGGGGTCGATCGATCACCTCGTGTCGAACCTCGAGCAGGTGTCCGGGAAGCCGGTCACCGTCACCGGCGGCACGCTGCCGTCGTCGAGCGCGACGTGGACCGATGCCTCGCTCGAGGCGGAAGGCGCCAGCCGGCAGCCCTCCGTCGCCGACGGCGTCGCCCTGATGCAGTACCTGTTCGTGCACGGCACCTACCGCGGCGACGACAGCGTGCTCGGGCTCACGGTCACCGGCGACCTGACCGCCATCTTCAGCGACCAGGTGACCGGGGCGGCCAGCGGGCTCGCCACGCCGGGGCACATCGAGGAGTCGGTCACGACCCACGAGCTCGGTCACCTCCTCGGTCTCGTCGACCTCTTCCTGCACACCGGTCGCGCCGACCCGCAACATCCGGGCCACTCGCGCAACCCGAAGTCGGTGATGTACTGGGCCGTCGAGTCGAGCGTGGTCACCGATCTCCTGACGGGCGGCCCGCCCACCGAGTTCGACGCCGCCGACCGCGCTGACCTCGCGACGATCCGGGGTGACGGGTGACCACCCGGGCCTTCGCGGGTGTGGTCCTCACCGGGGGCGCCAGCCGCCGCATGGGGACCGACAAGGCGCTCCTCGAGATCGACGGTCGGCCGCTGGCGCGCCGCGTCGCCGACGTCCTCGTCGCCGCCGGCGCCGTGTCGGTGGTCGCGGTGGGCGGCGACCTGCCGGCCCTGCGCACGGCCGGGCTAGTGGCCATCGCCGACCCGCACCAGGGCGAGGGGCCGCTCGGCGGCATCGCCACCGCGCTCGGCCACCTTGCCGACCAGGACGTGGTGGTCGTGCTGGCCTGCGACCTCCCGGCGGTCACCCCGCAGGGCATCCGGGCGGTGGTCGACGCCCTGGGGGAGGCGGACGTGGCGGTGCCCCACGCCGCCGGTCGCCTCCAGCCGCTCCACGCCGCGTGGCGGCCCCGGGCGCTCCCCACCATCGAGCGCGTGCTCGGGGAAGGGCGACGGGCGTTGGCGGCCGCCCTCGAT
>Ga0207644_10000695_pt1 | contig 21288 bp, 22 predicted proteins | sample KBSS73metaG_FD_184326 | JGI IMG/M metagenome (GOLD analysis project Ga0207644, IMG submission 184326) | Switchgrass rhizosphere microbial communities from Kellogg Biological Station, Michigan, USA - KBS S7-3 metaG (SPAdes) (version 2) | ecosystem: Host-associated > Plants > Roots > Rhizosphere... | reverse complement strand
TGGCACGCAGCTCGGCGATTTCCTTCAGCACGGTCGCACTTACTTCCATGGCCGCGCTCTCGGTGAACTCCAGCTCAACGAGGGAAAGCGCAACACCCGCATCTGAGAATGTCTGGCGCAGCCTCAGGAAAAAGTCGGGGCGTTCGACCTGCCGCGGGCTGATGTTGAAGGCGAGACGGCCGCGGAAACCGTCGCGCTGCCACCCGGCAAGGGTCGAAGCGACCTCGCTGGTGACCCAGTCTCCAAGCTCACTGATGAGGCCGGTGCGCTCGGCGATGGGAATGAAGCTTGCCGGAAGTCTTATACCATCGCGCGGGTGGTTCCAGCGAAGGAGAGCCTCGGCGCCCGCAATCTCGCCGGTGATGAGGCTCATCTGTGGTTGAAAGGCGAGCAGGAAGTCGTCGCGCTGGATCGCTTCCGTCAAGGCCTTCTCGATGTCGATTTTCTGCTGGTGCTCCGCAGCGAGCTGGGCATCGAACAGGCAGTGTTGGCCCCCGCCCAACGACTTCGCCCGGTACATCGCAATGTCCGCTGCACGCATCAGTGCTTCTATGCTCGTTCCGTGATCGGGCGAGACGGCAATGCCGATGGACGCACCGATGTCCACGCTGTGAGAACTAAGCTCGAAAGGCTCCGAAATCGCGAGCACGATCCGCCGCGCGACACGCTGGATCTCGCCAACGGATTCGATCTCGGGGAAGAAGATCGTGAATTCGTCTCCGGCAAGACGGGCGAGCAGCGGCCGGACGCGGGCATTGCCGGTGAACTCGGCATTCACGACGACCCTCAGGCGGTTCGCGACCATGATCAGCAGCTGGTCGCCGCGGGCATGGCCAAGGCTGTCGTTGACCATCTTGAACCGATCGAGATCGACGAACAGCATCGCAGCGCAGGTTCCATCGGGAACCTCGCTCATCAACTTGTCCGCTTCGGACCGGAAATGAAGCCTGTTGGGAAGAGACGTCACGGGATCGTACATGCCGAGCGCATGCGCATTCTCGATCGACGCCCGCACTTCGGCGAACAGACTGTCCACCGCGGCGGCTAGCTTGGGCATGTTCTGTTGGACGCTTGGCGGTGCAGGCGAAACCAAATCGCCATCCTCGACGGCGAGGAGGCGCTCGCTAAGCGCCGACAAGGCCCGAGCACTCTCGCTATTGGGCCGTTCGGCCGCGACATAGCTGATCAAGAGGCAAAAGGCCCCCGCGACTAGAGCCGCGAGGATCTTCTCGTCGAACTCCGTCAGGTAAAGGAGCGCCGCGAGCGAAAAGAGGAAGGAAGCAACGCCCGCGGTGCACGACAGGATCGCGTTGCTGATCTTCTGGGTCGTGCCTGCAGTCATTCGCCTGGTGCGCCTCGCGCGGAAAGTCCCCGCCTACGCACTCGCGGTAATGAATCGAGGTTAAGAAACCGTCATCGGGCCGTCGGCTTGCGTCGTCTCAAAATGAGATAGAGGCTGCCGCCGCCACCGTGCCTCCGATGAGCACCTCTGACGGCAGCGATATGAGGCGCGTGGCGCGATGCTGCGAGCCAGTCGTGAACGGCAGCCCGGATACGCCCACGCTGCACGGGTGGATCACCAGGGCGATGATGGCCGGTGATAAGCAGCAAGACCCGATCGCCCCGCATGGTCGCCCTTTCGAGCGCCCGATCGATTGCTGTCCAGGCCGTATCGAGGTTCATGCCGTGAAGATCGAGGACTGCGTCGGGCGCGACATCGCCTGCTCCGAGGCGCTTGTCCCAGCTTCCGTCGAGAGTGCGGCCGGCAATGGAATCCCGCCTCGCTGGCACTGCTGGCGGCTGTTTCGGCGCCGGGATGCGCCCGCGCGGCTTGACGAGGATTTCTCGTGGCTTCTCTGCGACCGGCAATGGTGCTGGCTGGTCGCGGGACAGCGGGCGAATCGTCGAAGCGACGAGCTGCCAGAGCTCCTTTTCTTCAGGGCTGAGCGAGCGCACGGGCAGCCGTGCCCTTCGGCACCAGGATCAGCGCTTCTCCGGTAGCCGACATGCCGCCGGCAGTCGCGACGGCATCCGCGCCTGCGCCCCAGAAGGTATCGAAGCGGTTCGGGCCCTTGATTGCGCCGCCGGTATCCTGCGCAACCCACAGGCCGACGATCTCGGGCCGGTCGGCCCGCAACACGTAGATCGGCGCCCCCAGCGGCACGTAGTTCGGGTCGGCCGCGACGGTACTTCGCGGAGTGACCGGCACGTTGAGGGCCCCCAGCGGCCCAGGACCGTTCAGCTCCTTGAAGAAGACATAGGACAGGTTCTCCCGCATGAGGGCACGACCCTGATCGGGATTGGCGCGGATCCAGTCCTTTATTGACTGCATGTTGGCGGCGCCGGGCGGCAGAATTCCGCGATCGCGCAGCAGCCTGCCAATCGCGACATAATCGCGACCGTTTTGCCCGGCGTAGCCGACCCGCATTACCGTGCCGTCATCGAAGCGAATGCGGCCCGACCCCTGGATCTCGAGAAAGAACAGTTCGACCGGGTCCTTGGCCCAGGCAAGTTCCAGCCCCCTGCCTGCAAGAGCTCCGTCTTCGACCTCGGCGCGCGTGAAATAAAGCACGCACGTGCCGGTCTGATCGATCCTGCCGCGGCCCGTCGTCCCATCGGCCTTGGTGCAGCGGACGAGGTCCGCCGGCAACCGGTAGATCGGGGTGTAGCCGGGGAGCGGCGTTCGCGATCCTTCGATCTCGGGCTCGTAATAGCCCGTCGCGAAGGCACGGCCGTCGCCGACCTTAAGCCAGTCGAATCCATAGTAGAAAAAGCCGGGGGCAAAGCCCGGATCAAGGCTCGCTGCCTGCACACATAAAGGCTGCCAGTCAGCGGGCTGCGTCAGGCCTGAAGAATCCTTCCTGGTCGTAACTGCCGGACAGCTCGTACGGAAAGCGGCCAGTGCTTTGGCCGCATCCTCCTGTTTGAGCGTACGCGGCTGCTCGATCTTGACGCCGGTCTCGACTGCATTGCGACCGACCGGTGCAGCCGGAGGAACCGCCGGCGGAATTCCCGGAGGCGGCGGCGCAGGTGCAGGAACAGCAGGGACCTCGGGCGGAGTGACCGGCTTGGTAGCGCAGGCAGCGACGAGCGCGAGGGAAGCGAGCGCGAACGCTCGAGCAGCAAACCTCACTCTTCCTCGTCGGTCTCGATCAGCAGCCAGTTGGGATCGCGCGAGTTCGTGTCTCGGCGGAAGGTCCACAGATCGCGGGTCTGCACGGCATCGCTGAGCGAGCCGGCAACGACCTGTCCTTCGGCGTTGCGCGTGACGGCGGCGATGTCGGCCTCGAAGCGTACGGTAACCATCGCCACGCCCCGCTCGAGAGTCGCTTCGGAAATGACAGCCTGGTCGATCGTGACCAGCCGGTTGTCGAGGGTCAGCCCGTCGCTCTTGCGCTGCTCGACCGCACCGGCGAAGGCATCATAGACGTGTGCATCGACGTGAGTGCGAAGCGTATCGACGTCGCCCTTCCAGAACGCTTCGAGGATCATCCGATAGGCGGATTTCGCACCCTCGAGGAAGCGTGCCACGTCAAAGCTGGAATCGGCCGCGAGAATCGCCCGAACTCCCGGCCCTGCAGTCGGCACGAAGGCCATGTCGCCGGTTTCCGGGGGCGCCGGCTGGGCGACTGCCGGCTGGGTTACCTGGGGCGCAGCGCGAGCATCGGATTCCGCTGGCTTGAGGATCGGCTGCTGCTCATGCCCGGTGCGTTCGCCAAGCACGCTGTAGAGGCGCAGGCCGATGAACAAGGCAACCAGGGCAAGTATGACGATTACGGTCAACGTTCGATCCTATGTGTCTACGAGCCTCAACATAGTGCTTCTATCGTAAATATTCCAACACCGCCCAACGCACGACGGCGGCATTGCGCCCCATAATTGCGACTGCTAGGCGCGCAGGCCTGAAACGCCGCTATACTCCAGCGGCTCCGGCTCAGCACAACATTTTGTAAGGACAGCATTAATGGCGGACCAGGAAACCAACGCGGGCGGCAACGGGGCAGACAACAATGCTCAGCCGCAGGTTTCGATCCTCGCGCAATATGTGAAGGATCTCTCGGTCGAAAATCCCAGCGCTCCGCAGGTCTATTCATGGCAGGTCCAGCCGCAGCTCGACGTCCAGTTCAACATCAACATCGATGCTGCGGGCGAACATCATGAAGTGACCCTCAAGTTCGATATTTCGGCGCGGTCCGACCACGGCGTCCATTTCGTTGTCGATCTCAGCTATGGCGGCCTCTTCTCAATCCGTAATGTCCCTCAGGAAGCCATGGCGCCGTTCCTGCTAATCGAGGCGCCGCGGCTGCTCTTCCCGTTCGCTCGCCAGGTGATTTCGGACGCCGTATCGAATACCGGCTTCCCGCCGCTGATGCTCGATCCCATCGATTTCGCGTCGGCTTACATGGCTCAGGTCGAAGCCGCGCAGCAGCAGCAGGCGATCGGGGGCGGCGGCGACGAGCAGGCGCCTTCCGAAGCCTGACACCGCTCGACGCGTTACGGCAATGAACCTCATCAAATCGACGGGAACGATCGGCGGCTTGACGCTTGTCAGCCGCGTGGCCGGATTTGCTCGCGAGATGCTGATGTCCCGCATACTCGGCGCGGGCGTCTACACCGATGCGTTCTACGTCGCGTTCCGTCTGCCGAACACGTTTCGGCGGTTATTCGGCGAAGGCGCCTTTTCGGCAGGTTTCGTACCGCTCTACAGCCAGCGGCTGCAATCGGGCGGCGAAAGCGAGGCGAAGACTTTTTCCGAGGAAGTGCTCGCAGTATTCCTGCCGACGCTCGTCCTTTTCACGATCGTGTTCGAGCTGGCGATGCCACTGTTCATCTGGGCCATCACCGGCTGGCACGGAGAACAGCTCGCATTCGGAACCTTCCTGACGCGGATTACATTCCCGTACCTGCTGTTGATCAGCCTCGTTTCGCTTTTTTCCGGCATTCTCAACAGCATTGCGAGGTTTACCGCTGCTGCGTTCGCGCCGGCGCTCCTCAACCTCGCGATGCTAACCGCATTGCTGATCTTCCGGCAGGGCGGTGAGGTCAGCGCAACCGCAGTGTCAGCAGCCGTCACCGCGGGCGGTGTCCTTCAGCTCGGCCTCCTCCTTGCCGCGTGCAGGCGAGCCGGAATCGTTCTTAAGATCCGCCGGCCACGTCTGACCCCCGGTGTTCGCCAATTTATCCGGGTCGTCATTCCAGCGACCCTTGGCGCCGGCGTCTACCAGGTGAGCGTCTTTATCGACACGTTCTTCCTGACGCGCATCGGTACCGGTGCGGTCAGCTGGTTCAACTATGCCGACCGCCTCAACCAGCTTCCGCTCGGTGTCATTGGCGCGGCCATCGGCACCGCGATCCTTCCCCAGGTCAGCAGGCACGTCGACATCGGTGAAGCCGACAAGGCGGCGCAAGTTCAGGGCCAGGCAGCCGAGCTTGCGATGCTGCTATGCCTTCCTGCCGCACTTGCGCTGGCGGTAAGTGCCCTGCCCCTTGTCTCCGCCATTTTCGAAGCCGGCCGGTTCAACGCCCGCGATGCGCATTATACGGCCCTGACTTTGTCGCTGATGGCGCTTGGACTGCCTGCTTATGTCCTTGTGAAGGTGTTGACGCCCGGCTTCTATGCACGGCGCGATACGGCGACCCCGGTGAAGATCGCAGTCATCGTCCTCATCGCCAACGTGATCCTCAACTATGTGCTGATCTGGGGCTTTGGTCTTGGCATCGGCGGGCTCGCCGCCGCGGTCGCAATCAGCTCGTGGCTCAATTGCGCCATTCTCTATGCAATCCTGCACCGTCGGGGACATTTTCGTATCGAGGGATGGCTTGCCTCGCGTCTGCTCCGCCAGCTGCTTGCGGCGGCAGGAATGGTCGCGGCGCTGCTTGCGGTTCGAACCGCGCTTGGCGACTGGTTCACAGGATCCCTTGGTCATCGGCTTGCCGGTGTCGTTGCAATCGTTGGCGCGGGCCTCATCGTCTATTTCCCGCTTGTCTGGATACTTGGCGGCACGGACCGGGAAGAACTGAAATCGCTGCTTCGTCGCAGGAGGCCTTATACCGATGCCGGCTGAAGCCACGTCCATGCGGGTCGTCTCTGGCATCCAGCCGACTGGCGGTCTGCACCTTGGCAATCTGCTTGGCGCGATCCTGCGCTGGGTTCGGATGCAGGACGAGGCGCAGTGCCTATTCTTCCTCGCCGACCTCCACGCGCTGACCGTTGACGTCGATCCGAAGGAGCTTGGCGACAACGTTCGTGAAATGGCGGCAGCGCTGATCGCGAGCGGAATCGATCCTGCGAAGTCCATCCTGTTCCGCCAAAGCGCAATTCCTGCGCACGCCGAGCTGGCCTGGATCCTTCAGGGAACGGCACGCATGGGCTGGCTCAACAGGATGACTCAGTTCAAGGAGAAATCAGGGAAGAACAAGGAAGGTGCCTCCGTCGGCCTGTTCACTTACCCCGTGCTCCAGGCTGCCGACATCCTGCTCTACAAAGCGACGCACGTTCCCGTCGGCGAGGACCAGAAGCAGCACATCGAGCTGACGCGGGATATCGCGCTGAAGTTCAACACCGATTTCGACGTCGACCTGTTCGTACCGCCTGAACCGTTCATCGGCGGCGGCACGGCGGCGCGCGTCATGAGCCTTCGTGACGGCCAGTCGAAAATGTCGAAGACGGATCCGTCGGACATGAGCCGAATCCACCTTACCGACACCAACGACGAGATCGCGCAGAAGATTCGCAAGGCGAAGACAGATCCGGAGCCGCTGCCCGACAACATGGCGGACCTCGACGGGCGACCCGAGGCGAGAAACCTTGTCGGGATTTATGCTGCAGTGACCGGAGAGACGGTCGAGGATGTCCTGCAGCGCTTTGCCGGGCAAGGCTTTGGTGTCTTCAAGCCTGCGCTGGGTGACGTCCTCATCGCACTCCTCGAACCGCTTCGGGCCCGCCTTGAAGAATTCCGGCGGGATCCGGCCGAGCTGGACCGGCTGTTGGCGGAAGGGTCGGCGCGCGCGGCGGAACTTGGCGGGCCAACATTGGCTCAGGCCTACGCTGCCGTGGGGCTCCGGCGCTAATTCAACTCATCGGCTGGGCGGCACGCTTCATCGACGGTTCAGTGGGGCTGATGCTATGACGGCCCCGTATCGAATGTAAGTCGCCCGACCGGGAGTAATCATGCGTATCCGAAAACTTTCAGCAGCTGTTGCGCTGGGCGTCTCAGCCGTTGCGCTTTCTGCCTGCGCCCAGTCCATCACCAGCACGGTGTCGCGCTATCAGGCGATGCCGGCGCCGCAGGGTCAGACCTTCTTCATCGTCCCTGCCGGAGGCATGGCGAACAATGGCGGACTCGAGTTCCAGCGATATGCCGGGCTGGTCGCGCAGCAACTCCAGGCCCGTGGCTACGCGCCCGCTACCAATGCTCAAAGCGCCAGCATGGTCGTCCAGTTTGGTTATGGCACGGATGGCGGCGAGGTCCGCTATGTCGAAGATCCGTTCTATCGCGGACCCTACTTCGGCGGGTTTTACAGCCCCTTTTACAGCCCTCGGTTCGGCTATGGTCGTGGCTGGGGCTGGGGCAGCGGCTACTACTGGGGCTGGAACGATCCGTTCTGGTATTCCGGCGGCATCGACAGCTATGTCGAGTATCACAGCCAGATCGATCTTCACATTCGCCAGGCCGGCACAAATGCTCCATTGTTCGACGGACGGGCACAGGCGCGCTCGGAGACGAACCGCCTGGATGTCGTGATCCCGAGCCTGGTCGACGCGATGTTTACCGGTTTCCCGGGGCAGAACGGAGAAACGGTAAAAATCACCATACCGACGCAGCCGCGCCCGAAAGGCTAGGCAAGATCCGGTTCAAGGAATTGAGAAGGCCCGCCGGAGGCTTATCCGGCGGGCCTTATTTAGTGCCGGGGCTAGACGATCAGCCTTCGAGCTGCCTCGTCAGCAATCGGATGTCGGCGTCGAGCTCGGCGTCGCTGGCACGAAGCTTCTCGATCTGGCGCACCGCGTGAATGACGGTCGTGTGATCGCGACCTCCAAAGCGGCGGCCGATGTCGGGCAGCGACTTGGGCGTCAGCTGCTTCGACAGGTACATTGCTACCTGGCGCGGGCGCGCCACTTCGCGCGCACGGCGCGCTGACGTCATTTCCGCCTTTCGGATGCGGTAATGCTCTGCGACCTGCGTCTGAATCTCGTCGATCGAGATCCGGCGCTGGTTCGCGCGCAGCACGTTTGCGAGCACTTCCTCGACGAACGCAACGTCGATCGTCCGCCCCGTCATCATCGCATAAGCGCCGATGCGGTTGAGCGCGCCTTCGAGTTCGCGGATCGAGCTGGTGACGCGGCGCGCAAGGAAATCGATCACCGGCCGCGACATCTCGACACCCGGAAGAGCTTCGAGCTTCGACACGATGATGTTAAACCGAAGCTCGTAGTCAGCCGAGTTGATGTCGGCGACGAGACCCCATGACAGGCGCGACAGGATGCGCGGCGCAATGCCGTCGAGATCCTGTGGCGCGCGGTCCGAAGTGATCACCAGCCGGCGTCCCGCTGTGATGATCTCATTCATCGTGTGGAAGAATTCTTCCTGGGTCGAGTCCTTGCCGGCGATGAACTGAACGTCGTCGATCAGCAGCAGGTCAGCGTTCCGCAGGCGCTGCTTGAATCCGATCGTGTCGTTTTCCTTCAGCGCGCGAATGAACTCGACCATGAACTTCTCGGCCGACATCGACACAACACGCGCGCCGCGGTTGCGTGCGAGGAACGCGTGACCAATCGCATGCAGCAGGTGGGTTTTGCCGCGCCCCGTTCCGCCATGGATAAAGAGCGGGTTGAAGTTGACCGCCGGTGAGGTCGCGAGCGTCCGGGCAGCAGTAGCAGCGACTTCGTTGGCCTTTCCGACCACGAAGGTCTCGAACCGGTACCGCGGATCGAAGTTCGGTGCGCTCGGGTCGCGCTCGGCGGGGGGAGGTGTTTCTTCAAGGATCAGGAGCGGCGCCGGGCGCGGCGCATCGGCAGCAGCAATCACGCGCACGTCGCGTACGACCGGGAGCACGGTTTTCCAGGCAAGCGTCAGGCGCTCGCCGAAATGCGAGCGCACCCAGTCGGCCATGAACTGGCTCGGCATGACAATATCGAGCGTGCCGCTGTCCGGCTCGAACGAGCCGAGCTCGGCCGGCTTGAGCCAGCCGTCGAACGTGCGTGCGCCAAGATCGCGGCGAAGGCCGGTACGGATCGATTCCCATGCCGCCTCGAGCGGCGCTGCAACTGGCGCATCGGCCAGTTCAGCAGACGAACTCGTCCTACCCGCTTGCACTGGTCCGCGCCTCCCTCATCAAAGCCCCCGGCAACAGACAAAGCAGTCCTCTTGCGCGCAAACCGAGTCGCGCGCCCTGGATCTTTTTTCTCTCTTGCCCCCGGCGCGGATTCGCGTCCGGAAAGCTCTTTCTGTGACTGTCCGTGGCGGCATGCAAGTGCCGTTTTTTCACACAAGTGAAATAATACGGCTTGACACAGGATAATGGCCGAAAGTTTCAGAAAATGGCTAAAATCCGCCATTTCCGTAGTTAGCGACACGTTAACGGCCGTGCGAATCGCGGTAATTACTGCATTTTTTTGACGGTCCAAAAACGGGACGGGCCGCCGGTTTCCCGACGGCCCGCACCATACCGGTTATTCGACGACCTTTTAGCCGAGCGACGCAACCCGTTTGGACAGGCGGGAAATTTTCCGCGCGGCAGTGTTTTTGTGGATAACGCCGCGAGCAACGCCGCGCGCGATCTCTGGCTGCATCTTTTTCAGGGCATCGGCGGCGTCCGCCTTCTTGCCCGACGCGATCGCCGACTCGACGGCCTTGATGAAGGTCCGGATGCGGCTCACGCGCGAATGGTTGATCGTCTGGCGCGTCGCATTGCGACGGATGCGCTTCTTGGCCTGCGGCGTGTTCGCCATTGTCTTCCTCTAGCTCAATGAAAAACGGCGCGGCCGACAGGCTCGCACCGAAGCGGGCGTCCCCTACCCCGAAGAGCGCCGAAGGTCAACGCTGGCACTTGGAACAATAGAAGGTTGAGCGGCCACCCTGGACGATGCGTCTGACCTTGCCCCCGCAGGCGCATGGCTGACCCTCGCGGTCGTAGACAGAAAAGCTTTTCGAAAAATAGCCGAGCTCGCCGTCCGGCGACGCGAAATCGCGAAGTGTCGAGCCGCCCGCCGCAATTGCTTCGGCCAGGACATCGTGGATGGCCGGCACCAGCCGCCGCAACCGCTCCAGAGAAATCGAACCCCCTGCTCGCTTTGGGTGGATTCCCGATCGGTACAAAGCTTCGCAGACATAGATGTTGCCAAGTCCGGCGATGATGCTCTGATCGAGAAGAAGGAGCTTGATGGAGGCGCTTCGGCCCGCCAGCCGACGCCTGAGCTCTTGCGGGGTGATGTCGAGCGGTTCGGGTCCGAGCGCCCGGAATGGAGTCCATTCGGGCAGGTCCGCGGTTCTCACGAGATCGATTGAGCCGAAACGGCGCGCATCGTTGAGCGCCAGGCGCCGTCCCTCCTCCGTTTCGATGAGCAAGTGGTCGTGCTTCTCGATTTCTTTCGGATCGATGCGCCAGCGGCCGGACATGCCAAGGTGGAACACCAGGGTGTCGTTCCGATCGGTATCGATGAGCCCGTACTTCGCCCGCCTGCCAAGCCCGGTCACCAGCGCCCCAGTCAGACGCTGGCCGAGGTCGATCGGCAGAGCTCGCCTGAGATCCGGTCGCCGGGCCTCGATGCGCGCGATTCGGCGCCCCCGCAGCACCCGCTCAAGTCCGCGAACGGTGGTCTCGACTTCAGGAAGCTCCGGCATGACCCGCACGATATGGCGGACGTCGTGTAACCTCGCTAGAGGCGCTGTCCCATGGCGAAGCAGGTCAATTTCGGCGACGAGCTGGTCAGCCCAGAAGAGAAGACGCGGCGCGTCGGCGCGGTGTTCAGCTCGGTCGCACGCCGGTACGACCTGATGAACGACCTCATGTCGGGGGGCCTGCATCGCTTGTGGAAGGACCGGTTCGTGGCCCGGGTGAAGCCGCGTCCCGGCGAAGACATCCTCGACATGGCCGGTGGAACCGGCGATGTCGCCTTCCGGATGGCCCGCCGCGGAGCTCGGGTGACCGTGTCCGACATAAACGGCGATATGCTCGAGGTCGGTAAGCAGCGCGCGCAGCGCCTCGGTCTCGAGGATTTGAGCTGGAAGGTTGAAAATGCCGAACAGCTTAGCTTCGAGAACGACAGCTTCGATGCCTACACCATCGTCTTTGGCATCCGAAACGTGACCGACATCCCTTCGGCTCTCGGCGAGGCGCATCGGGTACTCAAGCGCGGCGGCCGTTTCTATTGCATGGAGTTCTCGTCGAGCGACTGGCCCGGCTTTTCGAATGTCTATGAAGCCTATTCGTCAAACGTCATTCCGAAGGTCGGCAAGATGGTGACCAACGACGAAGAGAGCTACCGCTACCTCGTCGAGAGCATCCGCCGCTTTCCGCGGCCGGCGGAGTTTCGGGCGATGGTCGCGGACGCCAGCTTTGTTCGCGCCGCGGCCGAACCGATGCTCGGCGGCCTCGTGACGATCCATTCGGGCTGGAAGATTTGACCACTTCTGTCACCCACCTGTGGCGTTTGTTGAAGTGGGGGCGAACGCTGGCCCGTCACGGCGCCCTGCGTGGTATCGAGGAAGATCCGATGACGCCGCCGCAAGTGCGGCGGCTCGTCCGAATCGCCCGTTTCGGGGCACGAATCCCACCGGCGCCGGAATATGCCGATGCGCTGGTCGCAATCGGTCCGGCGGCCGTTAAGCTTGGCCAGGCTTTGTCCACACGACCCGATCTTGTGGGAGAGAAAGCGGCTGCAAACCTGTCGCAGCTGCAGGACGACCTCCCGCCAGCGCCATTCGCCAAGATCAAGCGGACCATCGAAACATCCTTCAATGCCCCGCTTGAAGCTCTCTTCTCGAAATTTGATGAAGTACCGGTCGGCGCAGCGTCCATTGCTCAGGTCCACCGTGCCATTACGACCGACGGCAAGGAGGTCGCCGTCAAGGTCCTTCGCCCCGGCATCGAGGAAGACCTCTCGAAGGCGATCGAAACATACGAATGGGCTGCCGCGCATGTCGAGCGCTATGGCGGTGAGCTTGAGCGGTTGCGGCCACGCCTCGTCGTTGCCCAGTTCCGACAATGGACGGCACGTGAGCTCGACCTCCAGCGTGAGGCAGCCTCGGCATCGGAATTGCGCGAGAACATGGTCGCCGAGCCAGGCTTTTACGTCCCGGAAATCGACTGGCGCCGGACGGCTCGGCGTGTCCTGACGCTTGAGTGGCTGGACGGGATCAAGCTCAATGACCGCGAGGCGCTGATCGCGGTGGGGCAGGATTGCAACAAGCTTGCATCGACTTTGGTCCGCGCGTTTCTTCGGCAGGCTGTGGTCGACGGTTTTTTCCACGCCGACCTCCACCACGGGAACCTGTTCGCCCTAGAGGACGGGCGCATCGCAGCAATCGACTTCGGAATCATGGGCCGGATCGACCGCAGGGCGCGAGTGTGGCTGGCGGAGATCCTCTACGGATTGATTACCGGCGACTACCGGCGCGTCGCCGAAATCCACTTCGAAGCGCAATATGTGCCAGCGCATCACAGCGTCGAGGAGTTCGCGACTGCTCTTCGTGCCGCGGGCGAGCCCATTCGCGGGCTGCCGGTAAAGGACATCTCGATCGGTCGCATGCTCGAGACGTTGTTTTCGATCACGCGCGACTTCGACATGCAGACGCAGCCGCACCTGCTACTTTTGCAAAAGACGATGGTGATGAACGAGGGCGTAGCGACCGCGCTCGATCCCGACATCAACATGTGGGAGTCTGCCGAGCCGTTCCTGAGGGACTGGATGCGTTCCGAGCTCGGGCCCGAGGCCTATTACGCCGACCGGCTCATCGACCTTGTGCGTGCCTTCAAGAAGATTCCCGCGCTGATCGACCGGCTCGATGAATATTATCCGCCGCGCGGCGCTGCGCCGCCGCCCCCGCCCCTGCCCGACATTGCGATCATCGAACAGCGGGCATGGTGGGGATATGTCTTGGCCGGCGCTGCGGGTGCGATCCTCGGCGCACTGCTGCTGTTTGTGCTAGGCTAGCGCCATGGCCCGTGTCCTCCTTATCGTCGGCGGCGGCATCGCAGCATACAAGTCGCTCGAGATCGTTCGGCTGCTCAAGAAGGAAGGGCACCAGGTGACGCCGGTGCTCACGAGAGGCGGCGAGCATTTCGTCACCGCGATGAGCCTCGGCACGCTCGCGGAAAGCCAGGTTCACACGTCGCTGTGGGAACTCAAGGACGAGGTGGAGATCGGCCACATCCAGCTAAGCCGCGCGGCAGACTTCGTTTTGGTATGCCCGGCGACCGCCGACTTGCTTGCCAGAATGGCCGCAGGAATTGCAGACGATCTTGCGACAACGCTCCTGCTGGCCACCGACAAGCCCGTCGTCGTCGCACCCGCGATGAACGTGCGCATGTGGCTTCACGCGGCGACGAAGCGGAATGTCGCCCAAATCAAAGCCGACGGCGTTCGGGTGATTGAGCCCGCGGAAGGCGAGATGGCGTGCGGCGAGTTCGGGCCGGGCCGTCTCCCCGAACCGCAGCAGATCGTGGACTGTGTCGCTGACCTCCTGAAGTGACCCTCGCCGGCAAGCATATCCTCGTCACGGCAGGCCCGACGCACGAACCGATCGACCCGGTCCGCGTCATCGCCAATCGCTCTTCGGGCCGGCAGGGTTTTGCGATTGCTGCAGCTGCGGCTGAGGCAGGCGCAAGAGTTACATTGATCGCCGGTCCGGTGGCGCTGGAAACACCGTTGAGCGTGACCAGGGTCGATGTGGAAACCGCGGAACAGATGGCAGAAGCAGTCTTCGCGGCCCTGCCCGCGGACGCGGCCGTGCTCGTTGCCGCAGTCGCCGACTGGCGCGTCGAAGCATCGCCTACCAAGCTGAAAAAGGGTGACGGGCCGCCGCTGCTCAATTTTGTGCCGACCCGCGACATTCTCGCCGAGCTAGGATCAAACCCTCAGCGTCCACGGCTCCTCGTCGGCTTTGCCGCCGAGACAGGCAATGTCGTTCAGCACGCGATCGCGAAGCGGCAGGCCAAGAATGCGGACTGGATCGTCGCAAATGACGTTTCCGGCGACGTGATGGGCGGCCACCGCAATCGTGTTCACCTCGTCACCCGCGATGGCGTCGAGGACTGGCCAGAAGCAATGAAGGATGAGGTCGCACGGCGCTTGATAGAGAGGATCGACGAAATGCTTGGCTCCGCGCCGGGCTGATCGACTTCGTCCCGCAGTTGCTGTAGATCGCCAGCACTTCTGAAATAGCGGGGGCTAAAATGAAGCGCCTGGCTTTTGCTCCGGTTCTGCTCATTCTCTCCTCCGCGTCGATGGCGGAGCCGGTGGTGCAAACCGCCGCCGGCGACTGGACGCGGCTGCCGCAACTTAGCCAGCGTGGGTACGACCACCTCGACATTAACGTCATGTCGCGGCTCTATAGGATTGCGAGTGAACGCAAGTGCGCGCTCCCCGGCTATTCACACACGGGCCTTGATCTCAATCTTTCTTTCGCCGTCCAGTATAACCCGGACGGAAGTCTCGGCCGCATTATCCTGCCCAAGCTGGATTGCCCTGAAGCCGAAGGCCTGCTGGGCTACGCGATCATCAAGATGATCAATGCGGGCGACTATAAGGCGACAGGCGAAAACCCTGAAGGATGGTATCAGAGCGAGCTGACGTTCAATTACGAGCATTGACCGCTAGGTGCCGCAAGCTCGGCAGTTCGGATCGGCCGGAATTCCAATCGAGCGCCACTCGAGCTTCAATCCGTCGAAAATATGGAGCCTTGCGACTTGGTCGTTCCCTGCTCCGACAATGCGGTTGATCGCGAGCAGGGCTGCAAAGCTGCCGACCGTCGCGGTCAGCGCACCAAGAACGCCAAGCTCCGCGCAATTGTCGCAATCGTCCGCATCGAAGGCGTCACCGACGAAGCATCGGTAGCAAGGCTTCGATCGGAACAGGCCGACCTGACCCTGAAACTGGACCGCCGCCGCAGAGAGAAGCGGCACTCCCATCGCCACACAGGCATCGCTCACGGCAAGGCGGGTTGCGAAATTGTCGCTGCCGTCGATTACCAGATCGTGATCGGCGAGCATCGATTGCGCGTTAGCGGCATCGATCCTCGCCTGAATGGGCCTCGCCTTCACAAAGCGATTGAGACGTTGCACGAACTGCAGGGCGAGGTCCGCCTTTGAGTAGCCGATGTCGCGCTCGCGAAAGAGCGGCTGACGCTGAAGATTGGATTCCTCGACAACATCAGAGTCGATGATCGCCAGAGTGCCGATGCCGGCGCTTGCCAGCGCGGGAATGACGGCGCTGCCGATGCCGCCGGCGCCGATGATAGCGATCCGCGCTTCCTTGAGGCGACGCTGGCCGAGGCCGCCCACCTGCGGCAAGACAATGTGCCGCGAGTAGCGCTCAAGCTCTGCGTCCGCGAGGCTCACTGGCCTGTCGAGCCGAAGCCTCCGGAGCCGCGGCTGGTCTCGCCAAGCACCTCGACTTCGCGGAAGGCCGCCTTCAGGACGGGCGCGGGAACGAGCTGCGCGATCCGCTCGCCGCGGCGGACTTCAAACGGCTCGCTGCCAAGGTTGGCGAGAATCACCTTTACCTCGCCGCGGTAATCGTGGTCGATCGTCCCCGGCGTATTGAGGCAGGTGATGCCGTGCTTGAGTGCGAGGCCGGAACGCGGCCTGACCTGGACCTCATATCCTTCCGGTATGGCGAGTGCGAAGCCGGTCGGCACGCCGTGCCGCTGCCCGGGTGCGAGCGTCAGGTCCTCGGCAGCGACGACGTCGAGTCCAGCAGCACCTTCAGTCGCGTAGGTGGGTACCGGAAGCCCCTCGCCGTGGGGCAAACGCTGCAGTTCGATATCGATCACTTTGCCTTCTTTCTTGTCGTCGGCTTGCGACCACCCTTCTTCTTGGGTGGTGGGCCCTTTGCGGCGCGCTCATCGATGAGCCGGACGGCTTCGTCCAGACTCACGGCGCTGGGCTCCATTCCCTTGGGCAGAGTCGCATTTGTCGTACCGTCCGTGACATAGGGGCCAAACCGGCCCGCCATAACCTTGATGTCGCCGCCGCTTGCAGGATGCTTGCCGAGAACGGCGAGCGGCTCGCGGGACGCGCCGCGCTGCCGACTCCCACCGGCGGCGGCGTCGGCGAGTTTGGCAACGGCTGCATTCATCCCGGTCTCGAACACCTCGGCGGTCGAGCCGAGCTTTGCATATTTGCCGTCGTGGGCGAGATACGGGCCATAGCGGCCGATCGACGCGGTAATGGCCTTGCCAGTCTCCGGGTGTGCGCCGATCTCGCGGGGCAACGACAACAGCCGCTGCGCAACTTCGAGCGTTACCTCGTCGAGGGGCACGTCCTTAGGAATTGAAGCACGCTTGTCCCCCTGCTCGACGTACGGGCCGAAGCGGCCGCTCTTGAGCAGGATGCCATCCCCAAGATCGGTCGGGCCTTCGCTCTGCTCCTGCTCCCCGCCTTGGCCAAATTTTTGCGTGTACTTGCAATCCGGGTAGTTCGAGCAGGCAACGAACGCCCCGAAGCGTCCGCCGCGCAACGACAAACGTCCATTGCCGCATTGCGGGCACGCACGCGGGTCCGTGCCGTCGTCGCGAGGCGGGTAGAGCCACGGCGCGAGGAACTCGTCGAGTGCCTGCGTAATTTCGGACGGTTTCTGGTCCATGACCTCGCCGGCCTTTGGCTTGAAGTCGCGCCAGAAGTCGTCGAGCAGTTTTTGCCAATCAAGACGCCCGCCAGAGACGTCGTCGAGCTCCTCTTCCAGCTCCGCGGTGTAGTCGTAGCTAACGTAACGCTCAAAGAAGCGCTCGAGGAACGCCGTCACGAGCCGGCCGCTCTCCTCGGGCACGAAGCGGCCCTTGTCGACGCGTACGTACTCGCGGTCTTTCAGGGTCTGAAGGGTTGCGGCGTAGGTGGAGGGACGGCCGATCCCGAGCTCTTCGAGGCGTTTGACGAGGCTTGCCTCCGAGTAACGCGGCGGCGGCTGTGTGAAAGACTGGGTCGCGTCGACGCCCGTCTTGACCGGCGCATCGCCTTCACGCAGCGCCGGCATGCGGGCGCCCTCGTCGTCGTCCGCTTTCTCGTCGCGGCCCTCTTCGTAAAGCGCAAGGAAGCCTGGAAAGAGCACGACCTGGCCGGTTGCGCGCAGCACCGCTCTTCCAGCGCCATCGTTTAGCTCGACGGTGGTGCGCTCGAGACGCGCCGAGGCCATCTGGCTGGCGAGGGCGCGATTGTAGACCAGCTCGTAAAGGCGCGCGTAATCACCCGAGGCGGCGCGGGATTTGTCGAAGTCTGTCGGGCGGATCGCCTCATGCGCTTCCTGCGCGTTCTTGATCTTGCTCTGATACTGGCGCGGCCGATCGGGGACGAAGCCTGCATCGTAGCGGCTCGCGATTGCCTTTCGGGCCGCGCTGATTGCTTCCGGCGCCATGTCGATGCCGTCGGTTCGCATGTAGGTGATGAGGCCGTCCTCGTAGAGTCCCTGGGCGACCCGCATCGTATGACTTGCCGAGAAGCCGAGCTTGCGGGCCGCTTCCTGCTGCAACGTCGAGGTGGTGAACGGCGGTGGCGGGTTCCTGGAGAATGGCTTGGTCTCGACCGAGGAGACCGTGAAGCGGCCTGCCTCGACGACGGCCTTCGCCGCATCGGCCTCGCCGCGATTGCCGATCGTCAGCCGCTCAATCTTCTTGCCGTCGAGCTGGACCAGACGCGCCGTGAATCGCTGGCCGTCGGCTTCGAAGCTCGCGCTGACTTGCCAATATTCCTGGGGCTTGAAGATCTCGATCTCGCGCTCGCGGTCCACGATCAGCCGAAGGGCAACGGACTGAACCCGACCCGCCGATTTCGCTCCTGGCAGTTTGCGCCAAAGTATCGGCGACAGCGTGAAACCGACCAGATAATCGAGCGCACGGCGCGCCCTGTAGGCGTCGATCAAATCCTCATCGAGGCCGCGCGGCTTGCTCATTGCCTCGATTACGGCCGAGTTGGTGATCGCGTTGAAGGTAACGCGCTGCACGTTCTTCGGCAGCGCCTTTTTCTGGCGTAGCACTTCCTGCACGTGCCAGCTGATGGCCTCGCCCTCGCGGTCAGGGTCGGTGGCAAGGATCAACGTGTCGGCTTTCTTCGCCTCGTCCGCGATGGCCTTGAGTTGCCTCGATCGGTCGGGCGAGACCTGCCACTGCATGTCAAATCCCCGCTCCGGATCGACCGAACCATCCTTCGGCGGCAGGTCGCGCACATGGCCGAAGGACGCGAGCACGCGGTGCCCGCTTCCCAGATATTTCTCGATGGTCTTCGCCTTGGCCGGCGATTCCACGACGACCAGCTTCATAAATTCCCCTCACGCATACGCGTAAGGGTGGAGCGCCGGGATTCGGGTCGTCAAGCGGGCATCCGGGTCCGGGCGACGAAGAAGCCGGCACCCAGGACCAGGTCCATGATGGCAAAAGGCACGATGATCGCTGGCGCGCTATCCTGCGCGACCAGCACGAGAGCAGGGACTGCGTAGACAAGTTTTTCCGCGATGCATGGCAGCATGAAAGAGCGATAGCGGGAGGGATTGCTGCCGATTATCCAGAACAGCCACTGAAAGACCAACGCGCAACCGATGAAGCCGTAATAGGAATCCGGTCGGTCGCTTGGCGCCGCCACGGCGTACATCGGCGCAAGGACCAGCACGCCGTAGATCGCGGCGCCACGGAACATCCAGCGCGCGAAATTCAAGTTATGGACAGACAAGGCCGAGCTTCCCTTTCGCATGTGGCTCGAGGCGAACACCAAGGTCCAGCTCGAGGAAACTAGCCGAACCGCGCGACTTTGCAGTCGGACCGCCGGAATGATCTCGTCGATATCACGGGAGCAGGATCGGCCCTGAAGCCCGAGGATTTGCAGCCGGCGGCAAGAGGAACAAGCTCGCTGATCAGGCTTTCGATTTCCCAATGCGAGGCTCGGTCCCCCTCCTCAATCTGAGGATATTTTCGCGATGCTTCCACAGCACCAGCAAGGCGAAACCGAGCAGCATCGGGAAGAGCGACGAGTGAAGAATAACTGCAGCAATCGGCGCGCTTAATGCAGCAGCCATCCCCGCAACCGACGAGATGCGCAGCGTCAGAAGCAGGATGATCCAGACGAGGGCGTAAACCCCTGCAACGATCGGCAGCAGCGGGATGAGTATTCCAAGGAACGTCGCGACCCCCTTGCCGCCACGGAAGCTAAGCCAGACTGGGTAGAGGTGGCCGACGAGGGCACCCGCCGCTGCAGACGGCGCAGTCTCGTCGCCGAAAAGACGGCGGGCCAGGATGATGGCAGCCGTCGCCTTGAGGCAGTCGAAGACAAGCGTCAGGATGGCAAGCAGCTTGCTCCCGGTTCTCAAGACATTGGTCGCGCCGATGTTGCCCGAGCCGACCTGCCGAATGTCGCCCTTGCCGGCGAGCCTCGTCAGCAGAACTCCGAACGGAATGGACCCAAGCAAATAGCCAAGCGCCAGGGCGAAGAGCATCTCGCGGGTCATCGTCGCGCTGAGTAGCAAACGGGAAAGCTCACGCAACTTGCGAGTGCCGACGGTCCGCGCCACAGAGCCGGCGTGGATATTGCTGCCCCGATCCTCTTCTTCGATTCCGGCGTTGGCGGGCTGTCGGTGCTTGGGCCGACGCTGAAGCTCCTGCCAAATGCGCCGATCGTCTATGCAGCCGACAGCGCCGGCTTTCCCTACGGCAGGCGCAGCGAAGCGGAGATCGCAAGCCGCGTACCCGCGTTACTCGGCAGGCTTGTCGAACGCTTTCACCCGCGGCTTGCCGTTATCGCCTGCAACACCGCGTCCACCATCGCGCTCGATCACGTCCGCTCAGCACTCGACCTGCCCGTCGTCGGAACCGTTCCGGCCATCAAGCCCGGTGCCGAAGTGTCGAGGAGCCGGGTCATTGGCGTACTGGGAACCGAAGCAACGGTACGCCAGCCCTATGTGGACGACCTTGCGGCAAAGTTCGCGAGCGACTGCACGATCATCCGCCACGGCTCGCCTGAGCTAGTCGAACTGGCGGAAACCAAGCTTGCCGGGGGAACCGTCAGTCTCGATGCTGTCCGTTCGGCAGCGCAGCCGATGTTCGACGCGCCCAAGGGCGACAGGATCGACACCGTCGTTCTCGCCTGCACCCACTTCCCACTTCTGGCCGACGAGCTTCGGGCTGGGTTCCCGGACGTCACCTATGTCGACGGCGGCATCGGGATAGCCAGGCGTATCGCCTATCTCACTAAAGAGCAGGCCTGGCCGGGAGTGCCATCACCCGGCTTGATGGTGTTTACTTCCGCAACGCGGACCCCGTCTCTGGAAGCCCTCGCCCGGTTCGGAATCGGCGAAATTAAAACAATGTAATGCTCGTTACTTGCGAGTCGTTCGCAATGGCGTTGAAGCAGAGGCAAAGCTAAAGGGCGGCCAACGAGAGCCAAAGTCTTGGATTACGAGAGCATCTTCCGATCCGCAATCGATCGCCTTCATGATGAAGGCCGATATCGCGTGTTCATCGATATTCTGCGCACGAAGGGTCAGTTCCCCAATGCGCACTGCTTCGGCGGCAATGGGCCCAAGCCGATCACCGTCTGGTGCTCGAACGACTATCTGTGCATGGGCCAGCACTCGTCGGTCATCAAGGCAATGGAAGAAGCCTTGCACGACGTCGGCGCCGGTTCGGGCGGCACGCGCAACATCAGCGGCAACACCCATTACCACACCGAGCTTGAGGCCGAGCTTGCAAGCCTTCACCGAAAGGACGGCGCGCTGCTGTTCACCAGCGGCTATGTATCGAACGAGGCCGCACTATCCACGCTCGGCAAGCTTCTCCCGGGCTGCATCATCTTCTCGGATGAGCTCAATCACGCGTCCATGATCGCCGGTATCAAGAGTTCCGGCTGCGAAAAGCGCGTCTTCGCGCACAACGACCTCGATCATCTCGAAGAGTTGCTCGCCGCTGAAGATCCCGAAACGCCCAAGCTGATCGCATTCGAGAGTGTTTATTCGATGGACGCCGATATCGCGCCGATCGGCGCCATCTGCGACCTTGCCGACAAATATAATGCGCTGACCTACCTCGACGAAGTCCATGCCGTCGGAATGTACGGGGAGCATGGCGGAGGCATTTCGGAGCGCGATGC
>Ga0207644_10000684_pt1 | contig 21429 bp, 12 predicted proteins | sample KBSS73metaG_FD_184326 | JGI IMG/M metagenome (GOLD analysis project Ga0207644, IMG submission 184326) | Switchgrass rhizosphere microbial communities from Kellogg Biological Station, Michigan, USA - KBS S7-3 metaG (SPAdes) (version 2) | ecosystem: Host-associated > Plants > Roots > Rhizosphere... | reverse complement strand
TGGGATCGTCTAGATAGAGCGACTTCATCGCGCGCACTTTGTCGAGATAGAGCGACGCAAACCCATCGCGCTTTGCCGTGCGCAGATCGCCCCCGGAGCCTTTCAGCCAGAGAACCTCAACCTGTTCCTGCGTCAGCGGATCGGTTTCCATTAACTTCGACGAAGTATTTCCGCCGCCCGTATTCGTGAGAGTCAAATCTTCACCGAGCTTATTCGATCGATATACCAATCGATCAACGCCGTCGAGCTGGGCGGCGACCTCGTCCTGCCAGAGGTATTTCACAAATCTGAATCTGTCTTTACTCGGTTGCTGCGAACTCATGAACCTTGGACTCCCGTAATTTGCCTCGTATCGTTCGCTGGAAAATCTCAAGTGAGGACCGCTGAGCAGGTAAACATTAGTTGCCGCTCACCGAGACAATTTGATAAAAGCAAACCGCGCAGCGCACGAATAAGGCAGTGCGACAGCAAGAGAACTATTTGTCGTATTTCTGATTCTCCCGAAGGGATGCTCGTAACTTTACTGGATGCGAAGCGATCCGTCTAGCCGATTTCTCAAGCAGGGCACGAGCTGGGCCAAACCGGCTGCGGCCTTGCTCTGCCTGACGATTTGTCTATTCGCATACCAATCGGCTCGTGCGGCATATCCAACTCCGCTCGAAGGATTCTGGCGCTTCGAATTGGATCCTGACGATGTAGGTCTCAAGCAAAATTGGTTCGGTCGCGATTTGCGAAATCGAATTCGCCTGCCCGGCAGCCTGCAAATGCAGGGATTTGGAAATGAGATCACCGCCAGTACGCCGTGGATACTTTCGCTTTACGATCACTACTGGTATCTGCGCGACGATTACAAAGCGTACGCCGAACCCGGCAAGGTCAAAGTCCCTTTTCTCTCGCAGCCGCAACGCCATTATCTCGGTGCGGCCTGGTATCAGCGCGATATCGATATCCCTCAGTATTTGATCGGTCGTCGGCTCATCCTGACCTTAGAAAGACCACACTGGTCGAGTACTGTCTGGCTCGACAGCCGGCCGATCGGAACCCAAATGAGTCTCGTGGCGCCGCACGTTTACGAACTTGGTTCAGTCCCTGCCGGCCGGCATCGCTTAACGATTCGCGTCGACAATCGCATGCTGATGCCGTATCGCCCGGACGCGCACAGCGTTTCCGACTCTCTCGGCGGAAGTTGGAATGGCATCGTCGGCAAAATTCAATTGGAAGACACTGGCCGCGTCTGGATCGACGACGCACAAGCCTTTCCCAACCTCGCAGCGCACACGATGCTGATCAAAGTGCGCGTGGGAAACATCACTGGCCGCAGTGGACAAGGAACGCTGACGGCGATCTGGCCGGACATCGGCGTTGTGCCGGTGACGTGGGATGAACATGGCGGCACCGCGGAAGTTGAAGTTCCCATCCGCGCCGATGCCGAAACGTGGGATGAGTTTCATCCGAAGAAGCTTCCGTTGCGACTCTGGCTGAAGGGCGCGGACTTTGAAGAGTACAAGGATCTGACCGTCGGCCTGCGCGACTTTCACGCCGAAGGAAATCAATTCATTCTCAACGGCCGGCAGATCAATTTTCGCGGCACTCATTTCGGCGGTGATTTTCCTCTCACCGGTTATCCGCCCACGGATGTGAAATCGTGGCTCGTGCTGTTCGAGCTTTGCAAGAAGTGGGGCCTGAACCACATGCGCTTTCATTCGTGGTGTCCGCCGGAAGCCGCGTTCGAAGCCGCCGATCAAATTGGATTTTATTTACAGCCTGAGCCCGGCATGTGGAACGAGATCAGTCCCGGCACAACGATGGAACACATGCTCTACGAAGAGACCGATCGCATGATTCGCGCATACGGCAATCATCCTTCCTTCATGTTGTTATCGGCGAGCAACGAACCAAAGGGCAAATGGCAGCAGTCTTTGTCCGCTTGGGTGGCGAATTATCGAACCGCAGATCCGCGCCGCTTGTATGCCAGCGGCACCGGGCACACGGAACGCGAACTTGAGAACATCACGCAAGGTACTGACTACCTCGCAATTCAACGCATCAACCAGATGATGTTGCGGCGCGAAGCTGGCTGGTTCGGCGGTGACTTTGGCCAATCGCTGCTCGATATCGACATTCCGGTCATCTCGCATGAAGTTGGCCAGTGGGTCGCCTATCCCGACTACGGCATCATAAAGAAATTCAAAGGCTACCTGCGACCGGGCAACTTTGAAATCTTTCGCGACTCGATGGAAGCACACGGCCTGCTCGAGAAAGATAAACAGTTCGCCTACGCGTCGGGACGTTTCCAATTGGAATGCTACAAAGAAGAGATCGAAGCGAACCTGCGCACGCCGGGGCTCGGTGGATTTCAACTGCTCGACTTGCACGACTACCTCGGACAAGGCACCGCGCTGGTTGGCTTGCTTGATGCCTTTTGGGAATCGAAGGGTTACGTAGACGCTGACGAGTTCAAAGAGTTCTGCAATACGACCGTCTCGTTGGCGCGCATGCCGAAACGAATTTACACGACAACCGACAAATTGGTTGTCGATGTTGAATTGGCGCACTTTGGCGCTGAGCCAATGAAAGACGGTAAAGCGGTTTGGCGCATCGACGACAATCCGCCCCTGGCGCAGGGTGAATGGGAAACCCGCTCATTCCCCGTCGGCAAGAACATCCCTCTGGGCAAAGTCTCTGTCGATCTTTCAAATGGCCACACGCAAGGGGAACACAAGCTGACTGTTACAGTCGCGCCCGAATCTCTATTCGACCCAACTACCGGCAGAATTCGCAAGAGTCCCGACGCGGTAAAAGGGACCACCTACTTTGAAAACGAGTGGACGTTTTGGGTTTATCCCGCAAGTTTGGACGAGCAACTTCGCGGGAGCGCCATTTGCCCAGTTTCGCGCGCGCCAGACATTCTGGTAACACACTCGTGGGAAGAGGCAGAGAAAAAGTTGAGCGCCGGCGGCAAAGTCCTGTTCGTACCGGGTAACGCCGATCTGGATTGGTTCAGTCCGCCACTCGATACTGTGCCTGTCTTTTGGAATCGGCAGATGGGGCCCGCATGGAGTCGCATGTTGGGACTTTGGATCGATCTCAACCCGGCCGAAGCGAAGAGCCATGCACTCGAGAACTTCGCGACTGATTCATACTTTGACTGGCGCTGGGCTTCAATCGTTTCAGGCGTGCGCGCAGTGAATTTGGATCGCTTGCCGAAAGAGCTAGAGCCGGTCGTCTGGGCGATCGATGATTGGAATCGCAATTACAAGCTCGGAGTGATCTTCGAATGCGCGGTTGGTGACGGGAAGTTACTCGTCTCGGCAATCGATGTGACTAAACCAAACGAACGGAATCCGGTCGCGCGGCAACTGCGGTACTCGCTGTTGAATTACATGGCCAGCGATTGTTTTCAGCCGCTCATTCCTGTGTCTGCTGGAATGATTCGCAGTCTGCTGTTCGATACGCGGATTATGAAGAAGCTCGGCGCGACCGCCCAGATTAACGGCGAGCCGGCGGGCGCCGCGATCGATGGCGATCCAAATACGTTTGTACAAGCGGGCGATCCGCGCGCGCAGATTCGTGAGCCAGTCGAGATCACCATCAGTTTCCCCGCGCCGGTGGCAATGTCGGGTTTGGTGCTGATGCCGCGGCAGAATCATCGCGAACACGAAGGCGACATCCGCGGATTCAGTATTCAAGTGAGCGATAATGGCAATGAATGGCACGACGTCCGTGGAGGCGAGTTAGTTTCCACTTTCGCGCCGCAAAGAATCGATTTCGCAAGAACTATTACCACGAAATATCTGAAGCTCGTTTCGCTTTCCGGTTTCGCCGAAGACAAAACAACGGCGCTGGCTGAGCTGGCGGCGATCTATGCGGGACCGAAATTGAACGAAGCGGGTGAGCCAATCGAGTATGAGCGCAACCGCAGTGCTTCGCCGGATATTGATGAGGGAACGACGAAACGACCGAGCCCATCACCAACGCCGCGGCGAAAACCCGACCGTCGCTGATAACCCGAGTTTACGATGGTGATCCGAATCAGCCTGCGAAGCAGGCGCAAGCATAAAGCCTGGGGTGAAGCGAAGCGGAACCCCAGGTGGTGAACGAAAATTGAAAGATTAGCCTGCGGAGCAGGCGGCAGAGTTTCCATTCCGAGAGCTCATGTCGGCGTATAAACACCGCAACAACGCTTTCGCCCGCGTTCGCGGGCTCGTTGTGTTACTCGTACTAATTCCTGGGGCTCGCGCCCCAGGCTTTACGCTGACGCTTGCTTCGCAAGCTCGCTTCTCGTCGTTCGTGTTGACAGGAGCATCCCAGCCGACAATCGCAGACACCCGGAAATTCGATTTTGGTCCGGGTGCCGTTGCGCCGGGTTACACCCAGGTGATCGCACAGAACATCTACAGCCGTGAGGCTGGATTCGGATTCGAACCGGGATCGCAAGTCGTCTGCATGGATCGAGGTGGTAAGGACGCGCTCCGCAGCGATTTATGCGCGAGCGAAAAGCCGTTCTACTTCTCCGTCGCTGTGCCCGAGGGAAATTACAACGTCACCGTGACCTTCGGCGATCCTGAGGCCGAATCAGTCACCACCGTCAAAGCCGAATTACGCCGGTTGATGATCGAAAGAGTCGAAACTCGACCCGGCAAGTTCGAAACACGCACATTCACCGTCAACGTGCGCGCGCCGAAAATCGCCCGTGATGGCGAAGTGAAATTGAAAGAACGCGAGCAGACCACAGAGATTTGGGCCTGGGATGAAAAGCTAACACTCGAATTCAACAACGCGCGGCCGTCCGTTTGCGCAATCGAAATCACTCGCGTCGATGTGCCGACCATTTATCTGCTCGGGGACTCGACCGTCTGCGATCAGCCGCGTGAACCTTACAACAGTTGGGGACAGATGCTGCCGCGCTTCTTCAAACGGGGACTAGCGATCGCGAATCACGCTGAGTCTGGCGAGTCTCTGCGCAGCTCGCTCGCTGCAAAACGTTTGGATAAAGTTCTAAGCCTGATTAAGCCCGGCGATTATCTTTTCATTCAATACGGGCACAACGATGAGAAAGAGAAAGGCGAAGGCGTAGGCGCGTTCACGACTTACAAGGCTGATTTGAAGAAGTTTGTTGACGGCGCCCGCCAACGTGGTGGCATTCCGGTGTTGATTACACCAGTGCAACGACGCTCATTCGACAAAGACGGAAGGATCACAAATTCGCACGGCGACTATCCTGAAGCTGTTCGCCAACTAGCGCGAGAAGAACGCGTGCCGCTCATCGATCTCAATGCGATGAGCAAGCCGCTGTATGAAGCGTGGGGCGTCGAGCCTTCCAGGAAAGCCTTCGCACCGAACGACAACACGCATCACAACAACTATGGGAGTTATGAAATCGCCAAGTGCATCGTCGAAGGAATCAGAGCAAAGAAACTCGGCATCGTGAAGTACTTGATGAATGACACACCTCGATTCGATCCCAGTCGGCCCGATCCGATTGATGGTTTCAAAGTGCCGGCAAGTCCGCTGGTTGATGTCACGAAACCGCCGGGTAGTTAAAAGATAGCGTGCCGTAGGCACTCAATGTTTATAGATAGCTGCGCCCAAATGGTTAATCCATTCACACATTAGGCGAATCCCGGTGAGCCGGGATTCCCCTAATGTGGAAACAAAACAAAGACCGAAGCTATAAACATGTGGCCGCTACGCGGCGAAGCGCCGCCGCCAACTCTCTATGGCTGGCTGGGACTCTTCCTCTTGCTTTCGTGTTGTTGTCGGGTCTTCCTATTTTTGAGAAGCCGAAGGCCCAGGTACCTGACCGTACAATAAATCAGCGCGCCAGTTTTGACGTGCGTGCATTCGGCGCGAAGGGCGATGGCAAAACGATCGACACGCCAGCCATCAATCGAGCAATCGAGGCGGCTGCCGCAGCAGGTGGAGGGACCGTTCACTTTCCCGCCGGCACTTACCTTTCCGTTTCAATTCATCTGAAAAGCAACATCACGCTTTATCTCGATCAAGGCGCGACACTGCTTGCCGCCGACACAGTGCCGGGCAAAGTCACTTACGATCTTCCTGAGCCGCACGAGTGGGACATGTATCAGGACTTTGGCCACAGTCATTGGCAGAACAGTTTGATTTGGGGCATTGGATTAGAGAATGTCAGCATCGTTGGGCCGGGATTAATTAACGGGAAGGGCTTGACCCGACGGAGTCCGAGACCGCGGCGACCGGTGCAGGCGGGTGACCGACCTACGACGTTAGGAGGCGGTCAGACTGGCGCGCGGCCGCAATCGCCCTTGGGCGAAGATGACGACCCGAGCGTGATGAACGGTCTGGGTAACAAAGCCATTTCATTGAAGCTCTGCCGAAATGTCCTGCTGCGTGACTTTTCGATTTTGAATGGCGGACATTTCGCCTTGCTGGCGACCGGCGTGGACAACCTCACGATCGACAATGTCAAGATTGATACAAACCGCGATGGTCTTGATATCGACTCCTGCCGCAACGTGCGCATCTCGAACTGCAGCGTCAATTCGCCGAATGATGACGCGATCGTTTTGAAGAGTTCCTACGCGCTCGGTTTTGCCCGCGCGACTGAGAATGTCACGATCACCAATTGCCTGGTGAGTGGATACGACATCGGTTCGCTGCTGGATGCAACGTACAAACGCGATGTGACAGAAGCGCCGGACAAAGACGGACCCACAGGTCGCATCAAGCTCGGCACCGAATCGAATGGCGGATTCAGGAACATCACCATCTCGAATATTGTCTTCGATCATTGTCGCGGATTGGCGCTGGAGACGGTGGATGGTGGGCTGCTGGAAGATGTATCGATCACCAACATCACCATGCGTGATGTGACGAACTCGCCAATCTTTCTGCGCCTGGGCCGAAGGATGCGCGGACCAGAAGGAACCCCGATTGGCCAACTGCGGCGCATCAACATCAGTAACATAGTCGCCTACAACGCCGATGCGCGTTATGCATCGATCATCGCCGGCATTCCTGAGCATCAAGTCGAAGAAGTGACGCTGAGCAACATCCGCATTTTCTACCGTGGCGGCGGCAAGAAAGGACAGGATGAGGTGCAGCCGCCCGAACGCGAAACAAATTATCCCGAGCCATCGATGTTCGGCGAGACACCCTCATACGGTTTCTTTGTGCGTCACGCGCGAGGTGTTGAGTTCAATAACGTGACGGTGAGTTATCTCTCACCGGAGATGCGCCCGCCGTTCTTGTTAGAGGATGTTACGTTCGCCAAGTTCAATAATGTAACGGGCTATCGTGCTTTAATGGTACCGATGTTCGTCCTTCGGGACGTTTCCGATTTCAATACGAACGGCTGCATCAGCGTTCGCGACATGCATCTGGATCGCGTCACGAAACAGAGCTTTTGATCACATGCTCAATCACTATCGCAGTGTTCTTTTAGCGTTTGCGATCGCTTTCATCTTCGGCGTTGGTTTTTCGGCGCGCGCTCAGCCGGTGTCAAAGTCACCGTCCGCTGACTTGCCGTCATGGGTGAAACAGGTTGGCGCTCGCCATGCACCTCGATCTCGCCGAACTTTCAAAGTCAAAGCGGTTGGCGACGGCGCGACGAATTCGACGGAAGCAATTCAGCAGGCCATCGACGATTGCGCGAAAGCCGGAGGCGGCATTGTCACGTTCAGGCCGGGCGCCTACGTCACCGGCGCAATCTTTCTTAAGAACAACGTAAACCTGCGTATCGACAAGAACGTGACGCTGCTCGGCAGTCAGGACGATGCGGACTACCCTTCTCTGGACACGCGCGTGGCAGGAATCGAGATGAAGTGGCCGGCAGCGCTAATCAACGTCAACGGCGCGCAAAACGTGAAGATTTCCGGCAGCGGGACGATCGATGGTCGCGGCCAAAAATGGTGGGATAAGTACTGGGCGCTGCGCCGCGAGTACGAACCGCGCGGCTTGCGCTGGGCGTCGGATTACGATGCCGAACGTGTGCGGCTGATGGTCGTCTGGAAGTCTGCGGACGTCACGGTCGAAAACCTTAGTTTGAAGCGATCTGGATTTTGGACGGTGCAGGTTGTCTATTCCGACCATGTAACGGTTAACGGAATCAAAATCACCGACAACAAAGGACCGAGCACCGACGGCGTGGATATCGACTCGTCGAGTTATGTGCTCGTGCAGAACTGCGACATCGACAATAACGACGACGACATCTGTCTGAAAGCCGGCCGCGATTACGACGGGCTGCGCGTGAATCGTCCAACCGAATACGTCGTGATCCGCAACAACATCACGCGTCATGGTGGCGGCATCATTTCATTTGGCAGCGAGACGTCGGGCGGCATTCGCCATGTTGTTGCGTATGAAAACACTGGTATCGGAACCACTGAAGGCATTCGTTTCAAGTCCGCCAGGACACGCGGCGGTTTTGTCGAAGACGTCCTGGTTCGAGATATCAAAATGGAGAATGTGCCGCTGCCCTTCACTTTCACCCTCAACTGGAATCCAAGTTACAGCTACGCCACGATCCCGAAGGACGAGAAGAACATTCCGCCACACTGGATTGTGATGAACACGCCGGTCACGCCGCCCGAAAAAGGCTTTTGCCGTTTTTCCAACATCAGAATCGAGAACGTCCAGATCGTGGGCGCCCGTAGAATTTTTTCTGCGATGGGACTAGCCGAAAAAGCGATCGTCGATGTGCAGTTCGCTAACATCACCGCCCAGGGCAACGAAGCCGGGTCGATTGAGTACGCGCGGAATTGGAAGATGCGTAACGTGAGGCTACAAACCAGAGACGGCGCGCCAGTGAAGATTTCGAATAGTGAAAACGTTGAGACACCTGTCGTTGTGAGACAGTGATTGACATACGTGAGTAATCAACGACTCGTTGCCTGAAAACGCCGAAGGCGTTCGCTATCTCCAGCCCAGGGTAGACGTGCGTGAGCGCGGCTACCCTGGGTATGAATTGAAACGCGCAATCGCAACCCTGAAGGGGTTGCCGAAAATCGGCGCGCTAGTTCAATTGTTCATGAATAGGAAACAGGGAAACTGCTTCGCAACCCTTTCAGGGTTGGGAATGCTTTTCGTTGACTACCCAGGGTAGCGCGCTCGCGCGCGCAACCCTGGGCTGGCGGTGGCAAACGCCTTCGGCGTTCATGTTCTAATTCCTGCCTATTTCGCCGGCAATTGCTTCAGCAAACCCTTCATCTTTTGCACGGTTCCCGCGCGAGCCGGATCCGAAGCGAGGTTCTGCAACTCTCGAGGATCGTTCGCCGAGTCCAGCAGCATTGAACCCGCGCGGCCTTCGTCCCACTCGACGTAATGCCAACTCTCAGTCTTAACTGATTCTCCGAATTTTCCCTGGAACTGAACCACCGCGAGCGCGGGATAATTCCAGTTCAACTTCGGATTGCGAAGCAGCGGCGCGATACTGCGACCCTCGATTCCTTGCGGTGGCGGTAAGCCGCACAAGTCGGCGAGCGTCCGGTAGAGATCGAGCAGCTCGACCACGCGCTCAGTGACCTGCGGCTTTGCGCCGGGTACATCGATGATCAAAGGCACGCGCAGACCAATATCCCAAAGCGAGTACGCTTTCGACCACTTCCCCTTTTCGCCGAGGTGGTAACCATGGTCGCCCCAGAAGACGATTATCGTTCTCTCGCGCAGCTTCAACCGATCGAGTTCAGCAATCACGCGTCCAACTTGCGCATCCATGAAACTCGTCGACGCCCAGTAAGCACGAATCATTTCACGGGCTTCCTCGGCGGAAGAGTCGCGGCCAATGAATAGATCCGCGTTGCGATGTGGAACCGAAATATCGGGAAAGCCCTCCGGCGCGCGCGGTTGCGTGTTGAAGTCCACCGGCAGGGGAATCTTGTTTACGTCATAAAGGTCGAAAAACTTCTTCGGCGCCGTTGGCGGACTGTGCGGTTTGTTGAATCCGACGGCAAGAAAGAAAGGCTTATCTTTGTACTTATCCAGAAAATCGATCGCTCGATTAGCTATCTTGTAATCACCGTGCGATTCGCCATCGCCATCGAGCACCACAATTTGATCAGAGGCTGAGCGCCGTGCTGGTTGACGTGACGCGGCTTCTTCATCACCGGTCTCGCGCGCGCCCTGGCCGGTAGCCACCGGACTCGGTGGACGGTTAACGATGTTCGGATCGACGGGCTCGCCTCCTTCAGTCCATGAAACCTGATCGTCGATCCCGCCGTGAAAGATTTTGCCTGTGCGCAGCGTCGCGTAGCCATTCTTCTGAAAATACTGGGGCAGCGTCACAAAGTCAGGGTGCTTCGCGCGAAAGTACGTGTTGTTGTCCATGACGCCGGTTTGCGTCGGATAGCGCCCATTGAGCATTGAGCTGCGTGATGGATTGCACAAGGGGAATTGTGCGTAAGCTCGATCGAACCGCGTCCCGCGCGCCGCGAGGGCATCAACGTTCGGCGTCTTGATGATTGAATTGCCATAGCAGCCAAGCTCCGGCCGCAGATCATCAGAGATGATGAAGAGCACGTTGTATCTCGGTTGGGCGGGTGGAGTGGCCGTTGTGCTTGCAGTCGGAACGGAGACCGCGCAGGCTACCAGGACCAGCATGCTAAACGATGCTACGACCTTTCCGAGTTGACGCTTGATCACAATGGGCATTTATACGAGGTTAGCGATTCACTGGCAAGAGTGAGTCCCATGCAGTTCAACGCTGGCCGCAGAGCGGCGAAATGTTTATAGACTACGTGAGATTATGTGCATCTCTTGCGAATCGAGCGAGTCAGAAACTCGCTCGATTCGCAAAAAGTGAAAATCAAACGGACTATTTCTATAAATATTTCGCGCCTAACGGCGCTTTCTTTGACTGGCTTACAATGGCGCGTATTCGCGAAATGAGAAATCGGCTGCGCATACTGCTGTTCACAATCTGTGTTGCGCTTATTTCGTCTTGTATTCCGGGCTGCCGGCGAAATTTTGTGGGGGAATCGCCCACAAATCGTGGGACCGAGCCAGCGGTTAATTCGTCGGCCGACGATAAGTCGTCTCGCGTCGAGCGCGATGGCATGCAGTTCATCAAGGGCGGTGAGTTCCTCATGGGAACGGACGACGGCATGGATTATGAAGCGCCCGTCCACCAAGTGGCCGTCAAATCTTTCTGGATGGATCGTCATGAGGTCACCGTCGCGGAGTTTGCGAAATTCGTCGCGGCCACCGGTTACAAAACTGAAGCGGAGAGCTTCGGCTGGTCAGGCGCGTTCGACATGAAAAGCGGAGAGTGGAAGAAAACCAAAGGCGCCGACTGGCGTCATCCCGAAGGCCCAGGTTCGTCGGCCGCTGAGAACGAACCTGTCTGTCAGGTGTCATGGAACGACGCCGCCGCGTTTGCGAAGTGGGCGGGCAAGCGTCTGCCGACCGAAGCGGAATGGGAATACGCAGCGCGCGGCGGGCTGGCGCAAAAGAAATATTCGTGGGGCGACGAATTACGACCAAATGGGAAGCCGGCGGCAAATTGGTGGCAAGGCAGCTTTCCCGATCGGAACACTGACGAAGATGGCTTTCCGCGTCGCGCGCCAGTCGAGAGCTTTGCACCAAACGGCTACGGACTCTATGACGTGACCGGCAACGTTTGGGAGTGGTGCGCGGATTGGTACCGGGAGAATTACTATTCGATCTCAACGCGCGAAGATCCGAAAGGGCCAAACGATGGAAAGGAACGGGCCATCAGAGGTGGTTCGTGGATGTGCGCGGAAAACTTTTGCAGCAACTATCGCGTCGCCGCCCGCAGTCACGCTACTCCCGATAGCTGGCTGAACAATCTTGGCTTTCGTTGTGTGCGCGACGAGTGAACTTACAAGCGCGGCCGGCGACGAATGGTTTCTCGCGAAGGCGTACAACCGCCTCCATCCGCGCCAATTGAAATCATAGTTCCCAGAATGCGCGTCCAACTCCTATTTCTGGGACGCTCGATCGGCCGCTCGATCGGTCGCTCGGTGCGCGTCCCCGATGCTGTGCCGACACGACGCGGTCGCGTTTCCTGGGCGTACAGACTCGAGATACTTACAGCGCTTGTCACAACGAAGCACAGAATTTTACTTGCTATCTTCATCGGGCGATTGTGGCGAAAGGAGAGAGTTGGGCGCACTATAAACCAATGCAGCACGCTTGACAATACTCAGCCGCGCTCGTAATTCTCCTCCGATTATGTTTCGCATGCGCACCCCAACTCTGATCGCAGTTATCTGCTGCATCGCGTCCGCCATGGTCGCGGGAGGCACACAGGCTCAAGACCAAAATTCAGCGACGACCAGCTCCGCACAGCGTGCAGTCAATCCCAAGTTGCCGACGATTTTTGTAGTGGGCGACTCGACCGCCAACAATCATGCGAACGGCGGATTAGGCTGGGGCGATCCTTTCATCGCGTACTTCGACGCGAACAAAGTCAACGTTCTTAACCGCGCGCGTGGCGGACGCAGCAGTCGCACGTTCATCACGGAAGGACTCTGGGACAAAGTCCTGGCGGAGATGAGGCGAGGTGATTACGTTTTGCTTCAGTTTGGCCACAACGATGCGGGCGCCATCAACGATGCGACCCGCGCACGTGGGTCGCTGCCCGGAATTGGTGAAGAGACGCAGGAAATTGATAACCAACTGACGAAGCAGCATGAGATTGTCCACACCTTCGGTTGGTACATGCGCAAAATGATCGCGGAGACGAAAGCCAGAGGGGCGACGCCAATTTTGCTTTCGTTGACTGTGCGCAACATTTGGAAAGATGGTCGCGTCGAACGCGGGCCGGGGAAATATGGTGAGTGGTCGGCGGAGATTGCCAGGGCACAAGGCGTGAGGTTCATCGATCTTACCAAACTGATCGCAGACCGATACGAACAGTTGGGTGAAGAAAAAGTGAAGCCGCTTTTCGGTCCCGATCACACGCACACGAGTCCAGCCGGCGCTGAGCTGAATGCTTCCCTGGTAGTAGTTGGATTGAAGACACTCAAAGGGAAACCGCTAAATAAGTATTTATCCGTCATGGGCAAACAACTCAACTAAGGCGAACTCATGAAACTTCACGCCAGGATTCTTTTAACAGGCCTCGCGCTATTCTTCGCGGTTACTGCTCGCGCAAATGTCTCGCTGCCCGATGTGCTCAGCGATGGCATGGTGCTGCAACAGCAACAGAAAGTTCCGATTTGGGGAACAGCAGAGCCAGGCGAAACAATTACGGTGAAGTTTGCCGGCAAGTCGAAAACTGCGACGGCGACCGCCGACGGCAAATGGATGGTCAAGCTTGATCCGATGCACGCGAACTCCGTTGGTTCGGTGATGGTCATATCTGGAAAGAACACGATCGAGTTGAAGAACATTCTCGTCGGCGAGGTTTGGCTGGTCGCTGGTCAATCGAACATGCAGCGTTTGTTGAGCGAGACCGCGAATGGCGAAGCCGCGATCGCAGCTGCTAATCATCCGCTGATTCGGCTGTTCAATGTCAGTCGCGCTGTGGCGTTCAAGCACGCAAAGCCACCACTCGCGACCTGGCAGGCGTGCTCGCCGCAAAGCGTCAAGGAATTTTCTGCCGCCGGCTATTACTTTGGAGTCGAACTGGAGCAAGAACTGGGCGTGCCGATCGGTTTGATTAATTCTTCGTACGGTGGCTCGCAAGCCGAAGCGTGGACACCCGTCGAATACTTACTGGCTTCAGACGATCTGAGGCCGACGGTCGAACGAACAAAACTTTGGGACGAGGAACGGCCACGCGTCCGTGCCGAGTACGATGAAGCGATCAAGAAGTGGCGTGCTGAGGCTGATAAAGCTGTCGCCGCGGGCGCGCGCCCGAGTCCATCGCCCGCAGTCCCTGACGCGCTGCGCGAATATCGGATTGCGTCATCGATCTACGACGGAATGATTGCGCCGCTGATTCCCTTCTACATTCGTGGCGCGATCTGGTATCAGGGTGAATCAAACGAGGCGCGTGCGCAGCAGTACGAAATTCTTTTGCCCACGATGATTCGGGCTTGGCGCGAACGTTGGGGCGAAGGCGCTTTCCCATTTGGCATCGTGCAGTTGCCTAATTATCGCGATGCAAAACCAGAACCGGCCGACGAGCCGTGGAGTCACATTCGCGAAGCTCAACGCCGCACGGCACGCAATGTTCAGAACACGGGACTAATTGTAACGATTGACATTGGCGAGGCGCATGACATTCATCCGAAGAACAAACTCGATGTGGGCAGACGCATGGCGCGGTGGGCCCTGGTTGACGTCTATGGCCGGACGATGACGAAGTCGGGTCCAATGTTTCGCGAAGCAAAAATCACCGGCTCGAAGGTTGTTCTCAGGTTCGATCAAGCGGGAGAGGGACTGCGAATTCGCGACGGCAACAAACTGAACGAATTCGCAATCGCCGGTGCAGATCAAAAATGGCATTGGGCCAATGCCAAGATCCTCGGCAAAGATCGAGTTGAAGTCTGGTCTGACGAAGTGCCGCAGCCACGCGCAGCGCGCTACGCATTCAACAACAATCCGAAGCATCCTAACCTGACAAATGAGACAGGTCTGCCTGCCACGCCTTTTCGGACGGATAATTGGCCCGGTCCTACAGACGGCAAGCGATAGCTAGTTATTTACGTAAGTTGAGGCTCCAGGCGGCTCACGTCTGGGCGAGCTGGCGGAGCTGGAATTGTTTGGAGCGTTCGACATGATTCACGCTTTACGACCTGCGTGGGAATCGTGATCACTTCAGGCGGCACGTCGGGTTGCCGCAGTCGTTCAAACGCCAGCGCGGCCATCTCGCGTCCCATCTGCTCTGTGAACACGCGCACCGATGTAAGCGACGGATGCATCGAAGAAGCTTCCGTATCGTTGAAGCCCATGACGCTCACGTCTTCAGGAATTCTAAGACCGATTTCCTGGATGGCTTTGTAGGCTCCCCGCGCAACTGCATCGTCACCAGCGAATATTGCCGTCATGGGTTCGCCATTCTTAAGGATCGACTTCGTGGCCAAGTAACCCAAGTCCTCTCCCTCACCGGAATCAAACTCGTTAAGCCGCGGCTTCAGACCCTCGTTCTCCATCGCGCGACGGTAACCCTCATAACGTCGTTCGAACCACGTGAGCTGGCGATTGCCGACGTACCAAATATTCCGGTGGCCGAGAGACTGGAGGTAACGCGTCGCATCGTATGCTCCTTCTATGTCGTCAAAGTAGAGCGCTCCATATTTATCCTTCGCCCAATCTCCGACTACGTTGTTACCCATAACCACGACCGGAATACCGCGGTGCGCCAGCAACTCCAGCAGATTCTGAGAGTTCTTTCCTGCGACAATTGCCGCGCCCACAGGACCGGGGCGCTCGAGAATCGACGGCAGGTGTAGATTCTGCCAAGGCACGTTACTGCCGTATCGAATCGGAAGAAACAGCAGTCCGCAATCGTGGCTTGCGCAATACGCTTCGGCGCCTACCATTATGCCTGCATGAAACGGATTAAAGAGGTCGCGGTTCGCCAGGATGAAAGCGATAATCTTCGCCCTGCCTTTTCCGTTTAACTCCAGATTTAGTTCTGAGGCGGCTTTCACGACGCGAGCGCGTAACTCCGGCGAGACGCGATCGCTACCGGTCGCAACGCGCGAAACGGTGGCGAGACTTACGCCCGCCAGCTTCGCAACGTCCCGAATCCTCGCTTTTCCTGAGCTTTCTTTACTCTTTGCCATAGAAATGCGCCCCGGATAACGACTTACATGCGATGAATCCCGCCCAACATACTCTCGCACTGAAAAAAATTCAACAGGAGAATGAAATAAACATCACCATCTCTGAAAAATATCTCGTGCCAGCGTGAAATTTTTCTTGACGGCCGATTGGAATTCAAATATTGTACGCCCCGACCAAGGGTATCTCGGCGGAATCTCTTTTTCTGCCGCCACTTTGACAACCAGCAAGTCACGACCAGGCTTGCCCATTCTCGTTCGCGTCAGGAGCAAAAAAATGAAAGCAACTTTCCAACGAACCCGTCTAGTTGCAAGCTGCATGTTGGCAGCTGTGTGCTTGCTGGTTCTCGTTCCCCTTTCGCTGCAGGCGCAGGAATTGCGCGGCAAAATAACCGGCCGAGTCGCGGACCAGAACGGAGCGGCGATCTCCGGCGCCGTAGTCAAAGTAACTGACGTGGCGAGAAACAAAACGACCGACCTGACCACAAACTCAGATGGTCGGTTCGAGGTGCCCTACCTCTTGCCCGGAACGTATCAGATTCTGGTAGAAGCGACCGGGTTTAAGAAGTCTCTCGACAAGACTGTCGAAGTCGCTATTAATGAGACGCGAACCTTAGACATTCAGTTGGAAGTCGGCACGCCGCAGGAAACCGTGACCGTGACAGCTGAAGCCACGCAGTTGGATCCCTCAGATCCAAACCTTGGTCTGACGGTTGATCGTAAACGCGTGGATGAATTGCCTTCGATTCACGGTGATCCCTACTACCTTATAAACCTGGCGCCGGGTGTTGCTTACACCGGCAGCACTCGTTTGGATCGTCCTTTCGAACCAACCCACATTGCAAACTTCGCGATGGCAGGTGCGCGCGGCATCCGAAGCGATCTGCTTATCGACGGTGCCCCCAGCACAGCCACCGCGAATGCCAACGAGGTAATTGCGTCTTACGTTCCAACTACCGACAGCACGCAGGAGTTCAGAGTTCAGACGGCCACTTATGATGCACAGTTCGGCAATACGGAAGGTGGCGTTACCAGCATCGTCACCAAGAGCGGTACCAACGACTACCACGGCACTGCTTACTATTGGATTGAGCCCGGCGGGTGGTCAGCTAATGACTTCTTCGGAAACCTGCGTGGTCAGGGACGGCCATTCACATATTCAAATCGCCCTGGTTTCACCATCGGTGGCCCGGTGAGTATTCCAAAGGTTTACAACGGAAAGGATAAGACCTTCTTCTTTTTCTCGTTTGAACAGATCGACGACTCTCGGCCACGTTTCGACAACCAGTACCTGAATACGTGGGCGCCCACGGCGGCGTTGGCCAGTGGAGACTTCTCTGCCTACATCAATCAGATCAAGATCTACGATCCATTGACGGGTACTTTGGGCACCGGATCAAACGGATGCGCGTCTGGCGCAGTTTGTAATCGGACTGCATTCACCAACAACATTATTCCGCCCGGTCGATTGAATGCGGTAGCCAAGGGTGTCGTTTCCTATCTGGGCACGCCGAAGCACGGAGCGGTGGGTACCTCTTTGCTCACCGGCAACAACACCGATTCAACTCTGGCTGAGGTTCTCAATCCGCCTTACCGAAACTACACACTTCGCCTTGACCAGAGCCTTAGCGACAAGGACAAGCTGTTCGGACGCTATAGCGCGTACAACCGAACCAGCAGTTACAACAACATCACCGGCGGAATCTACGTGGGTGATAGATTTCTGTTCATCTCGAAACAAGCGGTTGTTGACGAGGTTCACACCTTCAACGCGACTACCGTCCTCAACCTGAGGTACGGCTTCAATCGCTTCATCCGCGGTTCGGACGCGCCTGAGGGGCAATACGGATTGGATCTCACCACGTTGGGTTTCCCGGCGTCATATAACAATGCGATCGGCGAAGGCGTCCGCCGTTTTCCGCGCTTTGATTGGACCTGTACGGGATGCACGGGCACACCACTGTCCAACGCCCATACTAATGAGTTTCGTCCGGTCGGTGGTCACTTCGCCACGGCAGTCTTGAACCGTGCTGAGGGCAACCACTCGCTCAGATTCGGCGGCGAGATGCGTATCTATCGTGAAGACGATAGCTTCAAGTCCAACCAGCAGTCGGGCACCTTTGCTTTTGATAACGTTTACACTCGGCAGAACAGCGCGAGCGGTAATGACTTTGAAGGTTTACAGGCGTTCGCCGCCTTCCTGCTTGGATATCCATCGGCCCAGTCGATCGTCCGCGCCGCCGATTATTCTGAGTACTCGAAGACCTGGGGATTCTTTTTCCAGGATGACTTCCGCGTAACCAGCAAGCTAACTTTAAACCTCGGCGTACGCTACGAGTTTGAACAGTCATTGGTTGAGCGCCAGAACAAGAGCGTCTCCGGTTTTGATGCGGCCTACACTCAACCATTTGAAGGTGCCGCACAGGCTAACTATACGGCGCGGATTGCAGCCGGCGATGTGCTCAGGACCACATACGGACTCAGCCAGATCACAGCGAAGGGCGGGCTGCTGTTCTCTGGAAAAGATACCGGTCCCGATGTCTACAACACCCCGAAGAACGGATTCCTGCCGCGTCTGGGCGCAGCCTACTCCTGGAACAGCAAGACGGTTATCCGCGGGGGCTTTGGCCTCTACCAGGGCTTCCTGGGAGAGCGTCGTGGCGATGTCATTCAGCCCGGATTTTCTCAGACTACGATTCAGCCCTTAACGACCAGTCCTATCGGAGGTCCATTGCCAAACTTGATTTCAAATCCGTTCCCGAGCGGAATCACGGAACCGAGTGGAAGTTCTTTGGGCAAACAGACGGCGCTGGGTCAGAACATAACGTTCTTTAATCAGAACCCGAAAGTCGCCAAGCAAGCGCGATGGTCCATCGGAATCCAGCGCGAATTGTTCCATGGCTGGGTATTTGAAGCCACGTATCTGGCCGACATCGGTTACGACATCGAGATCAATCGCAACCTTAATGCCCAACCGCTCAGCACTCTTAATACTGACAACTCGCGGACTGTGGCAATGCAAACGAATAACACAAACCTCGGAGCCAACGTCCAGAATCCGTTCTGCAATACGATCTCTGGAGGTACCTGTACGGCGCCTTTGTTTACCGGCGCAGGTGTCAACATTTCGCGCCGCCAGTTGCTGCTGCCATTCCCGAACTTCGGTACCATCACGACGACCAACAACGACGGCAAGAGTTGGTATCATTCGGGCCAGTTCACGCTGGATAAGCGGTTCAGCAAAGGGTACGGCTTGCAATTGGCCTATACGTGGTCGAAGTGGCTGCAGCAGACTGAGTATTTGAACGCCGCCGACGCCAAACCAACCAAGATGATTTCTGATCAAGACGTGCCACATCGGTTCGCGATGAGCGCGTTCTATGAGCTTCCCTTTGGAAAGGGCCAGCCGTTCGCTTCCGGTGCTAGCCGTTGGGTTGATGCCATCATCGGAGGCTGGCAGCTCGAAGGCACATATTCTTATCAGTCTGGTTTCCCGGTGCCCTTCGGTAGCGACGTATTCTATCTGGGAGGCAAAGTCTCGATCCCGCGGAGTGAGCAGACGAAGGACAGGTGGTTCAACACCTCCGCATTTGTCACAGTCGTCGGAGGCACTCCGACTTGTACCGGCACCACCGGCGCGAACTGTGCCACTCCTGTCGATCACCTGCGGACATTCCCGCTGCGCCTCTCAGACGTGCGCCTCGACAGGACGAACAATGTCGACTTGGGTTTGCGCAAGGACATTCACATTCGCGAGGGCATGAAAGTGCAATTGCGGGCGGAGTTCATCAACGCCTTTAATACGCCGCTGTTGACTACGTTGAGCGGTAATCTGCCGGTCGTTACTCCGGGCACGGCGACCTTTGGTGGGTTCAGCAGCGCGACCGGACAGCAAAACTACCCGCGCCGCGCGCAGTTGATGGCCAAGTTCATCTTCTAACACGACAGTGTTAGCGGCTGTGCTCATCCGGGGAGTTTGTTTCCAACAAGCTCCCCGGTTTTGTTTAAGATGGCTTCCAGATCTTCCTGCTGGAACTCGTTAGGTGATGACGTTATCTCGGCGAAGTTTCCTGGGAATCGCGGCGGGCGCAGCCGCCACGGCTGCGACACGTGGCCAGTTTGATCGATCTCCGCGCGCGGCCTCGTCCAAACCTGCAATAGATCGCAAGGCACTTGTTGACCGCCACAATCCGATCGTCCGAACTCTCGATCCATTCGCGCCCTTGTCGTTGGGCAACGGCGAGTTTGCTTTCACCGCAGACGTCACCGGACTTCAAACCTTCCCAGCTGAATACGAGAAGTCAATGCCACTCTGCACCATGTCGCAATGGGGTTGGCATACGACTCCACATTCCGCCGACGTCGATCCAAAGAATCTTCGTTTGACCAACTACGATACGCACGGCCGCATGGTTGGTTACCACACGAGCTCTGAAGGTCAGACGGAACTATTCAACTGGCTGCGCGAGAACCCACACCGGTTGCATCTTGGACAGATCGGTTTCCTGCTTGCGAAGGGCGACGCGAGAGCAAACGCATCTGATATTTCTGATGTTACTCAAGAGCTCGATCTTTGGTCAGGCACACTGCACAGCCGATTCACGTTTAGCGGCGAGGAGGTATCCGTCAAGACGGCAGTTCATCCCGATTACGATCTGCTGGCGGTCGAGATTAATTCCAAACTTCTCAGGCTGAGACGATCTGAAAGGCTGGGTGTCCGTTTTTCCTTTCCGTATGGCTCGCCCGAGATGAACGCCGCAAATTGGACCCGCGCGAAATCCCATCAAACGATCATTGCCTCGAAAACACATCAATCCGTGCTGCTGCAGCGCAAGTTAGATGGCGACGAATATTTTGTCGCTGTTCAGTGGATCGGCGATGCGTCGTTCGATGAAGACGCCCCTCACCAGTTCATTTTGTCTCCGCGAGGTTCGCCAGAACAGTTTTCATTTGTCGTCGGCTTCTCGCCGCAAATAATCCGCGGATCACTGCCCACAGCTGCCGCAACTCTTGCAGCGGCGGCGAATTATTGGCGGCAGTTTTGGAGCAACGGCGGCGCCATCGATCTTTCGGGAAGTACCGAGTCGCAGGCTGAGGAGCTTGAGCGGCGCATCGTGCTTTCGCAGTACCTGACTGCAATTCAATGTTCAGGCTCGATGCCGCCGCAGGAAACAGGCCTCACGGTCAACAGTTGGTATGGAAAGTTTCATCTCGAGATGCATTGGTGGCACGCGGCGCATTTCGCGCTTTGGAACCGACTGCCCTTGCTCGAGAAAAGTCTCGCGTGGTATTCGCACATTCTTCCCGCCGCGCGTGAGATCGCCAGGTCACAAGGCTATCGCGGCGCGCGCTGGCCAAAGATGGTCGGGCCGGAAGGCCGCGATAGTCCTTCACCTGTCGGTCCACTCTTAATTTGGCAACAGCCGCACCCGATCTTTTATGCCGAGCTTTGTTACCTTTCGCATCCGAACCGCAAAACGCTGCGGCGATACCGCGATATCGTTTTCGAAACTGCGGAGTTCATGACGTCCTTCGCTTACTACGAAAAGGAACGACGGCGATTCGTGCTGGGACCGCCAGTGATTCCCGCACAAGAGAATCATCCGGCGCGCGAGACCTGGAATCCTGCATTTGAATTGGCTTACTGGTCGTTTGGATTGCGGACTGCGCAGAGCTGGCGTGAACGGCTCAGCATGAAGCGAAGTGCTGAATGGGATCGAGTGCTTTCGCATCTCTCAGCTCTACCGGTGTCCGA
>Ga0207644_10000683_pt1 | contig 21431 bp, 23 predicted proteins | sample KBSS73metaG_FD_184326 | JGI IMG/M metagenome (GOLD analysis project Ga0207644, IMG submission 184326) | Switchgrass rhizosphere microbial communities from Kellogg Biological Station, Michigan, USA - KBS S7-3 metaG (SPAdes) (version 2) | ecosystem: Host-associated > Plants > Roots > Rhizosphere... | reverse complement strand
GCCCGTCCTGATCGTAGGCATGGTGACATCGATCATCGGCATGGGGTGCCGCTACAAGTCGCACCTCGACGAGCAGCGCGAAATCAAGGAAGCCGAAGCGAAGGCCGAGCGCCAGCGCTAGGAAGGACCGCCGCTCTCCGGCTCGGCTGCATCTGCGGCAGCGATCGACTGGTTCGGGTTCTTGTTGAGTTCCAGCCAGTCGCGGAACGGCAGGTGATAGATCATGTCCATCACCTCGAACTCGAGCCCGCCCGGCTGCCACGTATCGCTGTTCCACAAAGCCACGACGCCACTCTTCTTCTCCGGATCGAAAAGAATGAAGGAGCGATAGCCTTTGATGCCGCCGCGATGACCGATGATCCGGTGGCCGGCATAATCGTAACTCCGCCAGCCGTAGCCGTACCAGGCTGTCCCGATCCGCTCGAGAAACTTGCGCAGGCGTCCGCGCTCGGTCGGCGTGACGACGTAAGGGGCGTGAACCGTGTCGAGCACATGCGCATCGAGCACGTCGGGCATTTCGCCCATTTGGGCTTCCATCCAGAGCGCCATGTCCTTGATGTTGCTATTGATGCCGGCGGCGCCCGGTACCTTGTAATAGGTGTCTACGATCGGCTCCGGGCGACGGCCGGCGCTGTGCGGTTTCGCCCAGCTCGCATTCGACTGAAGCCCAGCCATCGACACGCTGCCGCTGCTCATGCCGATCGGGTTGAAGAGGTAGCGCTTGACCGCCTGTTCGTACGACAGGTGCGTAACGCGCGCGACCATCTCGCTCGACGCATCGTAAGCGACGTTCTGGTAAGACCAGCAGGTCCCGGGCGCGCAGGTCGCGTTAAGCTGGGCCAGGCTGGCGCGAAGCAAGCTCGGGTCTTGCCCCTCCTCCAGCTTGTTGTCGTAAGCGTTGCGATAAAGGCCGAGCCGGTGCGACAACAGGTCGCCGACGCTCGCCTTATATTCGTTGCCCGCGGGCAGCTTCAGGTCCGGTGCGTAGTTCACGACCGGCGCTTGCAAGTCGATCTTACCCTGCTCGGCGAGCTTGGTGACCATGGTGGCCGCGACGCCCTTGGAGGTCGATGCCCAGCGGAATACCGTGTCCGGCGTCACGCGATCGCCCGATCCGGCAAGCGTTTCGCCATAGCCCTGGAGGAAGGTGATGCGGCCGTTCTCGACCACTCCGACGGCAAGACCGACCATCGCCGGTTTGGCCATCAGCTGCTTCAGCCGCGCATCGAGTAGGCGGTAGTCGATGTCTCGACGCGCTTCGGTGGAAACTGCGGCAAGCTTGAGATGAGCCGCCGTCACACGCGGGTCCTGACCACCGCTGGACGCCGGATGCGGGCGCATCGCAAGCAACGTGCCGCCCATCAGCAGCACGAACGCGCCCAGCCCTAGCTTCTGAGCCTTTTCCAAGATCCGCATACTCCCCACCCTCCTCCCCTCTCTGACGGGGAGGCGTGACGGTCTCAACGGCAGCATTAACGCGCTTGCGACAGGCAGACTCTGCGGTGCGACGAACGCCACCACCGCTGGCATTCAACGCACGGCTCGCCTAAACGCCCCGCCATGCAATTCCTGAAGACCCTATTCTGGGTCCTGATCGCGGTGCTCGTCGTGCTCTTCTCGACGAAAAACTGGTTCGACGTAACGGTCAACCTGTGGGGTGACATCCAGGCCGACATCAAGCTGCCCATTCTTCTGCTGATTGCCTTCCTGATCGGCTTCGCACCAACCTGGTCACTGATGCGCACGCGGATCTGGTCGCACCGCCGGCGCATTGACGCGATGGAACGCAACCGCCTGGCGTCGATGCCGGCCGAGACCAATCTGGCCGACGAGGCAGAGACGACACTGTGAGCAGCCCGATCTTCGTCGCCGTCGACACACCCGATCTCGACCGCGCGCTCGCGATTGCCGAGGCAGTGCGCGGCCATGCGGGCGGACTCAAGCTCGGCCTCGAGTTCTTCGGCGCTCAAGGGCCCGCAGGAGTCAGCCGCGTGGCGTCGGCCGGGCTGCCAATCTTCCTTGACCTCAAGCTCCACGACATCCCGAACACCGTTGCCAAGGCGGTCGAGGCCCTCGCGCCTCTTCAGCCTGCGATCCTCACCGTTCATGCGGCCGGTGGGCACGAGATGCTGTTCGCCGCAAAGCGTGCCGCGCCGGCCCAGACGAAAATCGTTGGCGTCACGCTGTTGACGAGCCTCGATTCTGGCGACCTCAGCGACCTCGGGATCAGTCGTTCGGCGGAAGACCAGGTTGCGCATCTCGCCTGGATGGTGCGCGATACCGGCATCGACGGCATTGTTTGCTCGGGCGCTGAGCTGAAACAGGCCAAGGCTGCTTGGCCCGACGGATATTTCGTTGTCCCCGGCATCCGCCCGGCCGGAGCCGATCTCGCCGACCAGAAGCGCGTCGTCACGCCAGCGCAAGCCCTCGACGACGGCGCGTCTGTGCTGGTCATCGGCCGCCCGATCACCGGGGCGGCGGATCCCGCGGCGGCAATCGCCGATATTGCGGCAAGTTTGAATAAAGAGGTTATCGGATGAGTTGGCTGAGCCGGGTCCGCAATGGAATTCCCTTCCTGCCCAAGCGGCAGGGCGCTGAGAATCTTTGGCACAAGTGCGGCAAATGCGGGACGATGGTGTTCGTCAAGGAATGGGAAGAGAATTACAACGTCTGTCCACGCTGCAACTTCCACGACCGCATCGGCCCGACCAAGCGCTTCGAGCAATTGTTTGACGCCGCGGAATATGAAATTCTCCCCGCGCCGGAAGTCCGCGAGGACCCGCTGCGTTTCCGCGACACCAAGCGCTACACCGACCGCATCAAGGCCGCCCGCGCCGCCAACGGGGAACGCGATGCGCTGGTCAACGCCCGCGGCAAGATCGATCGGCACAAGGTCATTATTGGGGTCCAGGACTTCGGCTTCATGGGTGGGTCGATGGGCATTGCCGTTGGCGCTGCCTTTGTCGCCGGCGTCCGCGCCGCAATCGCCAACAAATCGCCCTATATCCTGTTCACCGCCGCCGGCGGCGCGCGCATGCAAGAGGGCATCCTCAGCCTGATGCAGATGCCACGCACCACCGTCGCGCTCGCCGAGCTCAGGGAAGCCGGTCTGCCCTACATCGTCGTCCTTACGGACCCGACGACGGGCGGCGTAACCGCCTCATACGCGATGCTCGGCGACGTTCAGATCGCGGAGCCCGGCGCGCTCATCGGCTTCGCCGGTCAGCGGGTAATCGAGCAGACGATCCGCGAGAAGCTGCCCGAAGGCTTCCAGCGCGCCGAATATTTGCTGGAGCACGGGATGATCGACATGGTCGTCTCGCGCGGCGACCTCAAAGAGAAGCTCGCGCTGCTGATCTCCTACCTTTGTCCGAGGACGAAGAAGGCCGCATAAATGGCGGACTTCGCGCGTTCGGCGCATGCGGGGGTCCAGGCGCAGCTCGACCGACTGTCGAGGACCTCCCCGGTCGGCGACCGCCTCGGCCTTGAGCGTATCGCCGTCCTGCTCGACCGCCTCGGCCGTCCCCAGGACAGGCTTCCGCCGGTGTTCCATGTCGCCGGGACCAACGGCAAAGGCTCGACAGTCGCCTTCCTGCGCGCCGCGCTGGAAGCGAGCGGCTATAGTGTCCACGCCTTCACCAGCCCGCACCTCGTCCGCTTCAACGAGCGCATCCGCGTCGCCGGACGACTGATCGACGACGAAAGCCTCGCCACGTTGCTAACCGAAGTCATCAGTGCCGGCGACGGCATAGAGCCGAGCTTCTTCGAAGTCGCCGCAGCCGTCGCGATCCTCGCCTTCTCACGGACGCCGGCCAACGCCTGCATCCTCGAGGTCGGGCTCGGCGGCCGCCTCGATGCCACGAACGTGATCGATCACCCTGCAGTCTGCGGGATCGCCAGCATCGGCCTCGACCATCAGGCCATGCTCGGCGACACGTTGGCCGCGATCGCCGCCGAGAAGGCTGCCATCGCCAAGAGCGGCGTTCCTCTCGTCTCGCTGGCTCAGCAGACGGAGGTCGAGGAAGCGATCGTCGCTGCAACGGGGGCCGCGCGCGCTCCTCTGGCCCTCGAAGGTCGCGATTGGGAGCTCGACCCCACGCTGGTCCCCGTCCTCCCGGGTGCCCATCAGGTCAGGAATGCCAACCTGGCCTGGCAAATGCTCGCGGCGCAGGATGCGGTGCAGGTGTCGCGAGACGCGTTCGTCCGCGGGCTTGCCGAAGCGCGTTGGCCCGCGCGGATGCAATTGCTGGCGCCTGGACCGCTGACTGCGATGCTGCCGGGGCGGCGGGTCTGGCTCGACGGCGGCCATAACCACGAGGCCGCTGTAGCAATTGCGCAGCTGATGGAACCGCGCGCGCCGTTCGACCTCATTTTCGCATTGCTGCGAAACCGGCGGATCACCGAAGTGCTGGACCCCCTGGCTGCGGGCGTCCGGCTCGCCCAGACCGTCCCGATCCCCGGCCATGATCATCACGACCCGCGAGATATCGCTGCCTTTGCGCAGTCACGGCAGGCGCCGCGTCACTGCTATCCGGCTTTTTCGGTCGAGCAAGCGATAGAGCGGTTCGGCAGCGGCTACGATGACGGCGCGTCCGCGGACATCCTGATCTTCGGCTCGCTTTACCTCGCCGGCTCGGTCCTCGCCGCGAATGACGAGGTTCCGGACTAAGCCCTCGCCGTCTCAACCTTGGGCGCGGTCGTGGCTTCGTCGCGCCGATTTTGGGCGGCCACGCGCCACCATTCGAGGAGGACGAAGAACACTGCGATAAGCCCAGCCGCCGCGGTCCAGCGGAACACCAGCGCATAGCCGTATCTGTCGAAGCTCTCGCCCGCGACGCCTCGCCCCAGCGATCCCACCAGGAAGGTGAGCGACGACAAGAGCGCATATTGTACCGCCGTGAACTTCTTGCTGACGATGCCGGACAGATACGCAACGAAGGCGGTCAGCGCGATGCCAGTCGCGATATTTTCGTAGCAGATCGCGATCAGAAGCCGGACCATGCGGTCGTCCGCGCCGAACAGGCCGAGCAGGTTGCTCAGCCGCAGCGTGTGCGCGAAGGCGTCGATGTTCGCCCCGCCCTCGGCGAGGTCCGCATAAACGAGGTTGCCAAGCGGCGTCACCGCGGCGCCAATAAGCACCGTCGGGAACCGCCCGATGCGCCCGAACAGATAACCGCCAAGGCTGATGCCGATCATCGTCATGAAGATGCCGAATACCTTCGATGCAAAGGCGACCTGGTCCTTCGTGTAGTGGAGGTAATCGAGGTAGAACGGGAAGGCGAAGCTGGACCAGATATTGTAGCAAAGCGCGTAGGTGAGGATGAAGCCGATGATGATGAGGACGCCCCAGCGAAGGCGCTCCGACAGCTCGGCGAGCGGCGATACCAAGGCACCGTAGATATGGTTCATCACCGCGCGTCCGCCGCGGGGGTGGGGGTCACCCACCTTCTGAACGCCGTGGCCGTGCGCCTTCAGCCAATTCACCAGCGCGGCGATGAACAGCGGCACGAACACCGTCGCGACGATGATCCAAGGCCCGACATGGGTCGTGAAGTCGGCGACCGACGGCGGTTTGGTGCCCGCCTGCTGCGCTGCCAGCATCGAGATCATGAAAAGGGCGAGCGTGACGATCGCCCATGCCCAGCAGATTCCGACGACCGCCAGCGCGACAAGCCTCACCTGCGGGCTGATCTCGCCCGGCTGTTCTAACGCCTGCTCCATCACGTCGCGCGGCGGGCGCTGGGTGTCGGGCGCGGTCAGTGCGACGATCATCACCAGCACCACCAGCCCGGCCATCGTGAAATAAACTGCGCCCCACGGAATGCGCGCAGCCAGGAATAGGGCGAACGCGCCGCCAACGATCGACGCGATGCGGTACCCGAACTGATAGACCGCCGAGAGCAATTCGACTGGCGTCTGCTCGTCGGCGACGTCGATGCGCCATGCATCGACCGCGATGTCCTGCGTCGCTGAGGCGAATGCGCCGATCACGGCGAAGATCGCGAACCAGCCTATGCTGCTTGCCGGGTCGGACGCACCCAGCCCGACGAAGGAGACGATCAGGAATGACTGGCACAGCACGATCCAGCTTTTCCGACGTCCCAGCTCGCCGAGCAGTGGCAACTTCAGCTGGTCGACCAGCGGCGACCACAGGAATTTGAATGCGTAACCGAGTCCGATCCACGACAGCACGCCGATCGTCGCCAAGTTGATCTTGGCGTCACCCAGCCAGGCGTTGAGCGTCCCAATCAACAGCGCGAATGGCAGTCCCGACGAGAAGCCGAACGCCAGCATGGTCGCCGCCTTGCGCGTCGCCAAAGCGGCCTTCAGGAGCTTCCAACCCTTCGGACGTGCTGCTGCCATTTGGGCCTCCCCTCGCCTTGAAACCTTAGTCAGGTTTCACGGCGTGCCTAGCCCCGCGATGAACGCCTCGTCCCTTACTCGCCGCCGCGCGGCGCGACGAACAGTTCCAGGCCCCTCGGAAGCTTCACGCTTTCGCCCTGAAGGTGGCGGTCGACGCATTCGATCGCCTTCATCAGCTGGCGCTCGTTATACGGCTTGTGCAGGCAGCCGACCGCGATCTCCGCCGCGCCGGGATAGGGATGGCCGGTCGCGAACAGGGTCGGGATTCCCTTTTTCTTCGCGGCATTGGCGAGCTCGATTCCCGTCTTTTGGCTGCGAAGGCGGATGTCGCTCAGGATCAGGTCGACTTTTTCGCGCTCTATGATCTCCAGTGCCTCATCGAAATGATCGATCGTCGCGACGATCTCATAGCCGGCGTCGCCGAGAAAATTTTCATTATCGAAAGCCGTCAGCGGCTCATCCTCGACGATGAGGATGCGCTTGACGACCTGCTTACGCTTCCCGAACAGCATACTAACCCCAAATGACTTCGCGCCCGAAACAACCATCGCAACGAACGAAGCGCCAACCGGTGCCGCAGCGCCCAAACGGTGGACGCCATCCCGTGTCTGGAGCGCCGCCAGCGCGCGAAGGTGGTCCGCAACGGATCGCCAAGCTGCTCGCGCGTGCCGGAGTCGCTTCCCGCCGCGAGATCGAGCGCATGATCGCCGAAGGCCGCATCGCACTCAATGGCGAAAATCTGACCACGCCCGCGACGCTGCTCGAAAATCTTCAGGGCGTGACCGTCGACGGCAAGCCGGTCCGCCCGGCCACGGCGACGCGCCTATTCCGCTTCTACAAGCCTGAGAAGACAATCACTGCCGAGCGCGATCCTCGCGGACGGCCCACCATCTACGACAAACTGCCAGCCGGTTTGCCCCGGGTGATGCCAGTCGGGCGGCTGGACTTCATGACCGAAGGTCTGCTGCTGCTAACCAATGACGGCGAATTGAAGCGCAAGCTGGAGCTGCCGCGCACCGCCGTCGTCCGTACCTATCGAGCCCGCGCCCACGGCCATGTCAGCCAGGCCCAACTCGAGGACCTCGCAGACGGCATCACCATCGAGGGCATTCACTACGGCTCGATCAACGCCAATCTCGAGCGCCGCACGGGCAGCAATTGCTGGATCGAGATGAGCCTGACCGAAGGCAAGAACCGCGAGGTCCGCCGCGTACTCGCCCACCTCGGGCTGCAAGTCTCGCGCCTGATCCGCGTCGCCTATGGCCCCCTCACGCTTGAAGGGCTCGATCCGGGCGACGCCGACGAGGTTTCACAAGCCGCGCTCGAAACCTTCGCCAAGTCGCCGAAATGAGGATCATCGCCGGCAAGTGGCGCGGGCGGCCAATCGAGGCCCCGCCCGGACTCGGCACGCGCCCCACCGCCGACCGTGTCCGCGAAACCCTCTTTTCCATGCTCTCCAGCCGCCTCGGCAGCTTCGAGGACCTCCGCGTCGCCGACCTCTTCGCCGGCAGCGGGGCGCTCGGTTTCGAAGCCCTGTCGCGCGGGGCCGTTTCAGTATCCTTCGTCGAGAATGATTCGAAAGCCGCCGCCATCATCCGCCGCAATGCGGAGAACCTGGGCGCGCCGGTTCAGCTGGTCGCCGCCTCGGCGCTTGCGCTGCCGCGAGCCGATCCTTTTGACCTGGTGTTCGCCGACCCGCCCTATTCAGCGGCCTCAGGCAGCGCCGTTGTTGCTGCCGTCATGAAGGCAGACTGGCTCGCGCCTGGCGGCTGGCTCAGCGTCGAAACCAGCCACGGTGACCCGGTCGACCCGGGTGACCTCATCATTGACACGACGCGCACAGTCGGCCGTGCGCAGCTTACCCTTTTGAGGCGCCCTTCGCCTTCGCGGCCTGCTTGATCTCGTCGATCTCGTTGCCGAGCCGCCGTCCCACCGCGGCTGCGGCGGCCTTGCCTGCTTCCTTCACCGCTTTGCCGGCCCGCTTTCCGCGGCTGCCGCCATTGGTCGTGAAGCCGTGCTCGGCGAGGGCTGCAAGCGCCGCCGTCGCCGCCACCGCGACCAGTTCGGCCGCCAGCGGGCTTTGCAGCAGCTTGATGAACGCATCGCCCATCCCCGCGTCGCTCGATCGGCGACCTCCGCCACCGCTCGTCCTGCGCTCGACGAGCGCGGTCGACTTCGCGGCTTTTTTCGTGCCGCCAGAGCGGCCCTTGGTCGTCGCCTTCTTCGCCATGTCTCGGCTCTCCTGATTGATTCCTTTGATGCTCTTTAACTCATGCAGGCCGCGCGGTATCCGGCCGCCGTGGTGTATTGACACAATAATACACTAAAAGCTATGGTCCTTCCGGCCAACAGGAGGACCCTGCATGTATTCTCAACAAGAGCTCGACGACGCAGTCGCATCGGGCGTGATTAAGGCTGCGGATGCCGACGCTCTTCGCTCCTATATCGAAGGCCAACGATCGATTGCGATCCCGGACGAAGAGCAGTTCCGGTTGCTCACCGGCTTCAACGACATTTTCGTTTCGATCGCGGCCGCGATCCTGCTGGTCGCGGTCGGCTGGATCGGCCAGTGGCTCGGTCAATCAGCCGGGTTAATCATCACCGATCATGATGACACCGGGCCCAGCTTCCTGGCGCCCCTCGCTGTCGCGGCGACCTCGTGGGGGCTGGCGCTGTTCTTCACCGCCAAGCGCCGTATGGCGCTGCCCTCGATTCTTTTGCTCCTCAGTTTCGCGGGCGGCGTGTTAGCATCGACCGCCTTCCTGCTCGTGCAGATCATCGGTCCAGAACGCCTCGACAGCCCGAACCAGGTTCTTGCAGCGACGGTCGGCGGCGTCAGCGCCGCGGTCGCCGCAATCGCCGCTTGGATTCACTGGCGTCGCTTCCATGTGCCGATCACGATCGCCGCAGGCGCTGCCGCTGTCGCCGGCATCTTCCTCGCGATCGTCGTCGCCATCGTTAATCCGGACAACAACAAGGCGGCCCAGGACCTGATCCTCGGCTTCATCCTGCTGCTCGGCATCGGCATGTTCCTGTTCGCGATGTGGTGGGATTCGTCCGACCGCGCTCGCACCACCCGCCGCTCCGACGTAGCCTTCTGGCTTCACCTGCTTGCGGCTCCGATGATCGCCCACCCGATCTTTACGCTGATGGGCCTCAACAACGGCACCGTCGGAGTCGGCGAGGCTTTGGTGGTAGTCGGCCTCTACATCCTGTTCGGCCTGACCGCGTTGGCGGTCGATCGCCGCGCTTTGCTCGTCTCGGCTCTCGCCTACGTGCTCTACGCACTGACCGAGCTGTTCAAGCAGTTCGGCGCGGTCGAGCTCAACGTTGCGCTGACGGCGCTGATCATCGGCTCGGCCCTGCTGCTGCTGTCGGCTTACTGGCATCAGGCACGTCGCCTGATCGTCACCAAACTACCGTCGAACCTGCAGGCTCGCCTGCCGAACCTCGACCGCCCGGTGATTACCCAACAAGCCGCATGAGCCGGCGCTCGAGCGGAGCCATCACGCCCGTAAGGTCGTGGCCCCGCTTGAGCACCGCGCCATGCTCCCCAACCAAAGAGAACGCCCCCTGCTTCAGCCGAAGCGCGGGGCGTTTTTCTATGCGCACTTCGGGCCGCTCGCTGTGGCGGCGGAAGGCGGCGAAAATCGCGACGTCGGGATCGATCCTCAGCGCATAGTCGCGCCAGTGTCCCGCGGCGACCATTCGGCCGTAAAGATCCAGGATCTTCATCAGCTCTCTTCGGTCAAACGTGGCGATTGGGCGCCGGTCCCATTTACTCGGGAACGGCGTCACGACACTCAAGCGGACTTGACCCTTGGTTGCGTCGGCGTCTGGGGCTGGCGCGTCCCCTTCAGCGTCTTGAGCTCTTTCCTGAGCTCGTCGATCTCATCCTCGAGCTCGCTGAGCTTGGCCCGGACGGGGTCGACGTCCTCCCCGCAGGGCGTTCCGTAGGCCATGAAGCCGGGGCTGTAGTGAACCGCATCGACCGGAACGGACCGCGCGGGTATTCCGACGACCGTCTGCCCCGGAGCGACGTCCTTGGTCACGACCGAGTTGGCGCCGATCTTCGCACCATCACCGACCTCGATCGGTCCAAGCACCTGAGCGCCCGAGCCAATGACGACTCCGTTTCGAAGCGTCGGGTGGCGCTTGCCGCCGACACCCGTGGTCGGGTTTGTCCCGCCCAGCGTCACATGCTGGTAGATGGTGACGTCGTCGCCGATCTCCGCGCTCTCGCCAATCACGCTGAAGCCATGGTCGAGGAAGAAGCGCTGGCCGATCTTGGCGCCCGGATGAATGTCGATCCCGGTCAGGAAGCGCGCGAAATGGTTGATCAGCCGCGCGATGAAGAACAATTGCCCTTCCCACAGCCAGTGTGCGGCGCGGTGAAGCACCAGTGCCGTAACCCCCGGATAGAACAGCACGTCCCAGCGCGAGCGCGCCGCGGGATCACGCGACTTCACCGAATCGAGATAGGCGATCAAGCCGGACTGCAAGGGGTCTTTACTCCTTCCGTGGAACGGCAATCTAAGTCCCAGAAGTTTCAAATTCCAGTCGAGTTGAATTGCTTTCCCACAAGGGAACCTTGCGAACCCCCGACCTGTTGAGGCAAGCCGGCGCGGCAAAACAGCGGGAGGGCAGCATTTCTCCGGACCTTTTGGCCCATCCTGAAGCCCTGCTGATCTTCGCTGCGATCGGCTTTGCCGCGCAGTTGGTCGACGGCGCCCTGGGCATGGCCTACGGCCAGATTTCGAGCACTCTGCTGATCAGTATGGGCGTTCAGCCAAAGCTTGCATCGGCCGGCGTGCATACTGCCGAAAGCTTCACCACGGCGGTGTCGGCGGTCAGCCATGTTGCTCATCGCAACGTCGATTGGTGGCTATTCTTCAAGATCGTCATCCCGGGCGTGATCGGCGGCATCCTCGGCGCCTACATCCTGACCGAGGCGCCGGCCGAAATCGCCAAGCCGATCGTCCTCGCCTACCTGACCGCGCTCGGCGTTTACCTCTTCTATCGCGGCGTCATGCACCGCCACACAGAGCGGCAGCCGAAGGTCATCTCGCCGCTCGGCCTCATCGGCGGCTTCCTCGACGCCGCGGGCGGCGGCGGGTGGGGAGCGATCGTGACCTCGAACCTGCTCGTCCAGGGCAGCAACCCGCGCAAAACAATCGGCACTGTCAACACTGCCGAATTCTTCCTGACGATCACCATCTCCGCCACCTTCCTGGCAACGCTGGGATGGGAGGCATTCACCACCGCCACCCTCGGGCTGCTCATAGGCGGCGTGCTCGCCGCTCCATTCGGCGCCTGGATCGCGAAGCGTGTGAATCCCGATACGTTACTGACTTTCGTCGGCGCGCTGGTTACCCTGACCAGCGGCTACGGCCTCTATCGCGCGCTGAGCTGATGCGTCTAAGCGCCGTTCCGCGCTATTCCCTTGTTTGACGATAGGGTAAAAACCGGCCGGTAGTGTGCGGGAGGATATGCGGATGCTGAGCCGAGCCCGGGCCCACCTCGTCGATGCTGGCGAGTCCTACTTCGAACATATGCGCTTTGCGGTCGGCGTCGGCCTGATGCTGGTCGCAGCTGGCCTCGCCTGCATCATCCACGGCATCTTTCCCAACCTCTGCACGAAGACCGCCAGCCGCACGGTCGATGAGCTGAGGCGCCTTTTCGTCGAGCGCCACACCCTGGCGATGGTCCTCGCCGAGGCTTCCGGCGCGCTTGTGCTCGTCGGCCTTGTCGCCCTGACGCTACCCGCCTGGGCGTTGCTGCTCATGTCGCCCGGCTATCCGCTACCGATCGTCACCGCCGCATTCGCGGTTGCGATTCCCGCCGTCTATCTGTGGACCAACCCTCAGCTCGAACCGATCGACTGAAGCAGTACGGACAAGCCGAAGTAGAAATCCGGCCAAAGGGCCGGCTTCAGCCCGTGCAGTCCCACTACCTCGTTACCCGCGATGATCGGCACCCCGAGTACCCTAATCCAGCATTCATCCGCTCCATCGGGCGTGATCCTGGCGTCCAGGATATGCGTTTGCCCCCGCAAAGCACCCTCGGCAAAAGGGCTACCAGAAAAGTCTCTCTTACAACCTATCGAAAGCACAGCCTGCATGCTTTCAGCGATCGCTGGATTAAATCGCTGTAGTTGATTATAGGGCGGCTGGTGATCGGATTGCTCAATCAATGATCGTCCACCTGCCAACCATCAAGCAGTTGCAATATCTGGTCGCGCTGCGCCGCTTCGGCCATTTCGGGCGCGCCGCCGAGGCTTGCTTCGTAACCCAATCGACGCTGTCGGCGGGGCTGCGTGAGCTCGAAACTCTTCTCGGAATCACGCTCGTCGAGCGCACTCGCCGAGTCGTCCGTTTCACTGGGCTCGGCGAGAAGATCGCGGACAAGGCGATCAAGGTCCTCCGCGAGACCGAAGAGCTTGCCGAAATGGCCCGCGCCCAGGGCCGGCCGCTCCATGGCGACCTCAGGATGGGCGTCATTCCGACGATTGCTCCATTCCTGCTGCCGACGATGCTGCCGCAGCTTCGCGGCGCTTGGCCAGAGCTCAAGCTCTACCTTCGCGAGGAAACCAGCGGCGCCGCCTGCGAAGCGCTTCATCGCGGTCAGCTCGATTGCGTGCTGCTAGCCCTCCCCTTCGCCTGCGGCGAGATCGACAATGCGGAACTGTTCGACGATCCGCTTTACGTCGCCTATCCGCGCGGTGAGGCTCCGGCCTCCGATGACGTCGGCGCGGGCGAGATTGACGAAGCGCGCCTCCTGCTCCTCGAGGACGGGCATTGCCTGAAGGACCATGCCCTGTCGGCCTGCAACCGGCCCGACCTGCGCGCCAATGCGGAGATGATGGGGACATCGCTCCACACCCTGGTGCAGATGGTCGACAACGGGCTTGGCGTGACCTTCGTCCCCGAAATGGCAATCGAAGCCGGCATCCTTTCGGGTACCGCGGTAGACGCCCGCCCGCTCCGTTCGGACAACCCCTATCGGCGGATTGCGCTGATCTGGCGCCGGTCGAGCCCGCGCGAAGACGAGTTCCAGATGCTTGCCGCAACCCTGCGCCGGATTGCGGGCAATCTCGCCCCCAAGGGATCGCCCGCCGAAACGATGCCCGCGCTCCAGCTACTGGACAGCTAGAGCGCGGAACTGCGTCGACTTATTTGGCGAGCGCCGGCTCGGCGATCCCGACCGGCTCCGCTTTCGTCCGGCTCTGCTGCAAGTCGAAACGGTCGGCGTTCATGACCTTGGTCCAAGCCTTTACGAAGTCGCGGGCGAACTTCTCCTCGACGCCCTTCTCGGCATAAACTTCGGCAATTGCGCGAAGCTCGCTGTTCGACCCGAAGATGAGGTCGGTGCGGGTCGCACGCCACTTCTCCTGTTGGCCACCGCGGTCGTAGCCGATGAACTCCTCGTCGCCAGTTTCGTCGACGACCTTCCAGAAGGTGTCGTTGTCGAGCAGGTTGACGAAGAAGTCGTTGGTCAGCTGGCCCTTGCGGCTGGTGAACACGCCGTGCGGCGAGTCCTGGTAATTGGCGCCCAGCACGCGAAGTCCGCCGAGCAGGACTGCCATCTCCGGCGCGGACAGCCCAAGAAGCGAGGCTCGGTCGACCAGTAGCTCCTCGGTTTTCACTGAATGCTTGGTCTTCAGGTAGTTGCGGAAGCCGTCGGCCGGCGGCTCGAGATAATTGAAGCTTTCGGCGTCGGTCCAATCCTGGGTCGCATCGCCGCGGCCGCCGGTGAACGGTACGCTGACGTTGAACCCGGCATCCCTGGCCCCCTTCTCGACCGCTGCCGTTCCGGCGAGGACGATTGCGTCGGCGAACGACAGATTGCCGCGCAGTTCGTCGATCTTGGCGAGGATTCGGCCGAGTTCTTCGGGCTCGTTGACCGCCCAGTCCTTTTGCGGCGCAAGGCGGATGCGCGCTCCGTTGGCGCCGCCGCGATGGTCTGAGCGCCGGTACGTCGATGCCGATGCCCAGGCGGTCTTGACCAGCTGCCCGATGCTGAGCCCGGCGCCGAGGATTTTCGCTTTGAAATCAGCGATATCGCTGTCCGACGGCTGCCGTCCCGCAGGAACCGGGTCCTGCCAGATCAGGTCTTCGCCTGGGACCTCTGGCCCGAGGTACCGAACCTTCGGCCCCATGTCGCGGTGGGTCAGCTTGAACCACGCCCTGGCGAACGCGTCCTTGAACGCCTCGTGGTCGTTGCGGAATTTCTCCGAGATCTTGCGGAACTCGGGGTCCATCTTCAGCGCCATGTCGGCCGTCGTCATCATCGTCGGCACGCGCTTCGAAGGATCATGCGCCGCGGGCGCCATGTCCTCCGGCTTCTGGTTGATCGGCTGCCACTGCTGCGCGCCGGCGGGCGAACGAACGAGCTCATATTCATAGTCGAGCAGCAGGCGGAAGTAATTTTCCGACCATTGCGTCGGCGTGTTCACCCACGCGCCCTCGATGCCACTAGTGATCGTATGTTCGCCGAACCCGCTTTCGTGCGCGCTCGCCCAACCAAGTCCCTGCAGTGCGATATCCGCCGCTTCAGGGGCAACGTCGACCAGGCTCGGGTCGCCGGCGCCGTGCGCCTTTCCAAAGGTATGACCGCCGGCGGTCAGCGCGACCGTCTCCTCATGGTTCATCGCCATGCGCTCGAACGTTATCTTGATGTCACGCGCTGACTGAAGCGGGTCGGGATTGCCGCCCGGCCCTTCCGGGTTGACGTAGATGAGGCCCATCTGGATCGCGGCCAGCGGGCTTTCGAGCTCCATTTCGCGCTCGGGCTGGATGCGGGTCTCCTCCGCATCGACCCACTTCTGCTCCGCGCCCCAATAGATGTCGCGCTCGGCCTCGAACACGTCCGGACGGCCACCGCCGAAACCGAAAATCGGCCCGCCCATCGATTCGATCGCGACATTGCCGGCAAGGATGAACAGGTCGGCCCAGCTGATGTTCTTCCCGTACTTGCGCTTGACCGGCCAGAGCAGACGACGCGCCTTGTCGAGGTTGCCGTTATCCGGCCAGCTATTGAGCGGAGCGAACCGCTGCTGCCCGCTGTTGGCCCCGCCACGGCCGTCGCCGGTGCGATAGGTTCCTGCCGCGTGCCACGCCATGCGGATGAAAAGCGGGCCGTAATGGCCATAATCGGCCGGCCACCACGGCTGACTATCCGTCATGAGCGCAGTCAAGTCACGCTTGAGCGCTTGATAATCGAGCGTGTTGAACGCCTCGGCATAGTCGAAGTCGTCGCCCATCGGGTCAGGCGAGCCGCCCCCCTGCTGGAGGATGTTCAGCGGCAGTGACTCCGGCCACCAGTCGCGATTTTGACGACCGAGAAGCGAGCGTACGGTCGTCGGTCGGTCCACCGGGCAACCCATCGATCCAGTCTTGGCGTCCATTTCGCAGAGTCCTCCTGTGATTTTGGAGGTCGGCCTAGCGACGCTGGCTCTCCGGCGAAAACAAGTTGTTCTCGTCAGTGAGACCAAAGAAATCGATTATTGGAAAAGTTGGGGCCGCGGCTGAGGGCGGGAGGGGAGTTTGCCGCGGCCCCTTTCGGTCGGGCAGCCTTAACGCGGCACGGGCCCCTGTGCTTCGCAGCCTGATTAGGACGCAGCTCCGCGATCGTGAAACGACCAATCTTCGTCACAGATAATCGCAAAATCGATTAATAATCGATCGGCCTAGTCCATGTGCTTGAGGCCGGTGCGCAGATAATCATAGCCGCTGATCAGCGTCAGCGCGGCGGCAATCCACAAGAAGGCGATGCCGAGATTGTGCACCCAGGGTTGGTCCGGCACCGCCCCGCCCAAGATCAATGCGCCCAGCGCTATCAACTGGGCGGTCGTTTTCCATTTTGCGAGAGCGCTGACCGGCACTGAAACCTGAAGGCCTGCGAGATATTCCCGCAACCCCGAGACGATGATCTCCCTCAGTAGAATGATCAGCGCGGCGATGATGTTCAGGCTCGCGATCTCCGGCACCGGGTTCGCCTTGCGGCTCGAGATCAGCATGATCAGCACCGCCGCCACCATGATCTTGTCGGCGATGGGGTCGAGGAACTGACCAAGCCGCGAGGTCAGGCCCTGCGCCCGCGCTAGATAGCCGTCGAGATAGTCTGTGATCCCGACCACGCAGTACAGCACGAAGGTGACCGCATAATCGACCGGCGACGGGCGCCACAGCAGGAACACCAGGATCGGCACGGCGAGGATCCGCGACAGGGTCAGCAGGTTCGGCAACGACAGCATGACAGTGCCCGGCGTTATAGCGTTTGGCGCTGTCACGAAAGCTGGCTATGCGATTGTCCAGTCCATGGCAGCACCTGCGCCCAAGCCTTGATCCAGAACGTCAGTCACCTGCTGCGCGCGCGGCGCTTCATTCCGCTGTTCGCGACCCAGTTCCTCGGCGCGTTCAACGACAGCCTGTTCAAGCAGGCGGTCGTGCTGTTCGTGACTTTTCAGCTCTATTCAAATCCGGCGCAGGAAGCGCAGTTCAGCGCAATCGCCCAAGGGCTGTTCATGCTGCCCTTCTTCTTGTTTTCCGCGCTCTCGGGGCAGCTCGCGGACGATCACGACAAGTCGCGTCTGATCCGCATCATTAAGCTTGCCGAGATCGGAATCATGATCGTTGGTGGCGCCGGCATTATGCTCGCCAATGTGCCGCTGATGCTGGCCGCAGTTTTCCTCATGGGGACGCATTCGACGTTCTTCGGCCCGATCAAATATGCGATCCTTCCGCAGCATCTACGAAAAGACGAAGTGCTCGGGGGAACTGGGCTGGTCGAGGCCGGCACCTATATCGCAATCCTGCTGGGAACCATCCTCGCCGGAACCCTGTCGTCGAAGCCCTCCATTGCCGCGGTGGCGACGATCGGATTCGCCATCCTCGGTTATCTCGCTGGCCGCCAGGTGCCCCCTGCCCCGCCGGCCGCCGAACGGATCCCGTTCGATCGCCACATCATTCGCGCGTCGATCAACCTGGTGAACGCGACGATGCATATACCGCGACTGTTCCTGGCGATTTGTTCGATCAGCTTCTTCTGGACGATCGGCGCAGTACTGATCATCATTTTCCCGCCGCTGGTGAAGAACGTGCTCGGTGCCAACGAGCAGGTCGCCAGCTTCTTCATCGCCATCTTCTCGATCGGGATCGCGATCGGCTCGGTGCTCATCAACCGGCTGTTGAAAAGCGAGGTTTCTGCGCGCTTCGCCCCGGCATCCGTGATCTGCATGGGCGTGTTCGTCATCCTCCTCCACTTCATCTCGCTGACCTGGAGCAAGAGTGGCCAGGAGCTGATGACGCTGGGCAATTTCATCGTGCACCCAATGGCCGGGCTGATGGTTGTGGCGCTGCTCGGGATTGCCATCACCGGCGGGATGTTCGTGGTGCCGCTCTATGCCTTCCTGACGACAACCGTCCCGAAGACCGAAACGGCGCGAACGGTGGCAGCCAACAATATCGTCAATTCAGGCGCGATGGTCATCGGATCGCTGTTGGCGTTTGGGCTGAGCAGCATCGGCATCGGCCCGACAGGTCAGCTGCTGCTTGTCGCGACGATGTGCATCGTCTCCGCCTGGCTCGGATGGAAGCTCCATCTGGCCTGCGACTGAGCCTTTAGATCACCCGATCAAGATCGTAACGAACAGGAATCCCGCCGCGAAAGTGGCGGCGAACAGTTTGAGATCGTCGGCCCAATCAACGCGCTCGGAGGCCGGCTCCGCGGTCACGCGCACCGGCCCCCGCCCGAAACGGCGTTGACTGACGGCAAAGGCGGGACGGCAAAATGACATGGCAAGGAAACCCTAACGCGGTGTTTACCATGTGCAGAACAGGCGCAAGCGAAAAGGGCTCCGAACGTCCCGCGTCGGGACGCTGGTGATCAGTTCACGAAAACTCAGCCGGTGATGGCGGTGCGCTGGTTCTTGTCGTCGGGGCGTTGACGCGCGTTGAGCAGGTCGCGGGCATCCTCTGCCGGCATCGGCTTTCCGAAATACCAGCCTTGGCCGATCTGGCAGCCAAGCCGAACGACGGCCCGGTAGGATTCCTCGTTCTCGATGCCTTCGACGCAGACAGGCACCTGAAGCGCCGCAGCCAGTGTCGTTACCGCGCGAACGATCGCGGAGCTTTCGCGCTTGGTATGGATGTTGGTAACAAAACTACGGTCGATCTTGATGATGTCAAAGGGCAGCGACCGCAAATGCGAAAGCGACGAGAAGCCGGCGCCGAAATCGTCGAGAGCAAGACGGATGCCCTGGTTCTTTAGGCTCGTGACGATGCTTCGGGCGAGTTCGAGATCGGCAAACAATGAACTTTCGGTGATCTCAATCACCAGGCGCTCGGCAGGAAAACCGGTCTCGGAAAGCGTCTTAACGATGCGCTGCGCAAGCCAGCCGTCGGCGAGTTGGAACGGCGAGATGTTGACCGAAATCTTGATCTCCGGATCCCAGCAGGCCGCCTGGCGAAGTGCTTCGCCAATAACCTGCTCTGACAGGCGGCCGATTAGCCCGATTTCTTCGGCGACCGGAATGAAGACGTCCGGGCCGATGACGCCGGATAGAGGATGGATCCACCGCGCAAGCACCTCAAAACCGACGATCTCGCCAGTCTTGAGATCCACCTGCGGCTCAAAATGCGGAACGAACTGTCCGTGTTCGAGGCCGAAGCGGATGCCTTGCTCGATCTCGCCGTGGGCGATCAGCGCGCGCTCCATCCCATCATCGAACCAGACGGGACGCGCGACGCGTCCCGTTCGCGCATGATCCATGGCTATGTCGGCGCGGCGGAGAATGTCGGGGATCCGTGCATTGCCCGCAGCGGTCGAGGCAATTCCGGCAAAGGCGCCAACCTGGATGATGCGTTCCTCGAACAGCAGTGGCCGGCTGACGGTCTGAAGGACTGTTTCGGCTAGCGCTTCCGCGCGGCTCATATCGTCCGGCGACAGCGCAAGCGCCACTCCAAATTCGTCACTTCCAAGCCGGGCAATCACAGCCTCGCTGCCAAGCGCGTCAGCAAGATCGACTGAGATCGTCTTCAGCAACCGGTCGCCCGTCTCGTAACCATGCTGGTCATTGATCGACTTGAACCGGTGAACTTGGAACGAGATGACCACCAGATTGTCACCGCGGACTGCTGCATCGGCGCACAGTTGTCCGGCGCGATCGGCAAAACCCTTGCGATTGTACAGACCGGTAATCGGATCCGTCGTCGCGAGGACTGTAGCCCGCCGCTCCTGCTCTTCACGCATTTCGGCTTCGTGCTGGAGGTCGACATAACGCCTCCAGCCAAACAGGATCAGCGCCACATTGAGCGTAAGGCCGGTGCTTGCCACACGAATATCGGGACCGATCGCGGCGTCGCCCAGCGGTAGACGATGGAAGAAGGTGCTGCCGTTCCAGATGAGCAGCATGACCGCCGATATGAGGACGGTCAGCACGACCACGTCGCGGCGGGCGCTCCGCAATGTCGTGTTAACGCTACTCGTCACGCCTCATCTGCCCACTACTGCTACTGTGCGACAGAAGTAGGCGATAACGCTTAATAAATTACCCTCCGTAACGGAGGAAAGTTGGCAGGCGGCCGATGCAGCGCTCGCGCTGTAGGCTGATCGCGATGGTGCGGACGGTGGGAATCGAACCCACACTCCCGATACGGGAAGAGGATTTTAAGTCCCCAGCGTCTACCGTTCCGCCACGTCCGCTATCACCGACACGGCGACGGTAGTGCCAGCCGTGCTATTCCGCGGTCACTTCCTTGAGGTTTAAGCGCTCGCGCATTTCCTTGCCGGGCTTGAAATAGGGGACGCGCTTGGCGTCGACGGAAACCGCCTCGCCGGTGCGCGGATTGCGCCCGACGCGGCCGTCGCGCTGGCGGGTCGAGAAGGCGCCGAAACCTCGCAGCTCGACACGGCCTCCCTTGGCCAATTGCTCGGTGATGGAATCGAAAATGGCGCTGACGACACTTTCGACCTCGCGCTGCGTGAGGTCCGGAAAATCGGTGCACAGCTGCTGCACCAGCTCAGAACGGATCATGACGTCCCCGCATAGATGGATAGGCCCTCAAACTCCCCATACACTCGAGGGCCGCTTGGGAATCAGGCTGTCAGGAAAGTGTTCTGGAAGCAAGCGGGATTTACGCGGCGTCCCTTGAAGGAACGCCGCGTTTCCCGTGACTTGGCTTACTTCTTCTTCGACGCCTTTTCCGGCTTGCCCGCCTGGGCTTCCTTCAGTGCCGCGCCGAGGATGTCGCCAAGCGAAGCGCCGCTGTCGGACGAACCGTACTGAGCCACCGCCTGCTTCTCCTCGGCGATCTGCAGCGCCTTGACGGAGAAGTTGGGCTTCTTGGAACGGTCGAAGCCAATGACCATGGCATCGAGCTTCTGGCCGACCTGGAAGCGCTCGGGGCGCTGCTCGTCGCGGTCGCGGCCGAGGTCGCCGCGCTTGATGAAGCCAGTCGCGCCATCGTCGCCAACCTGGACGTCGAGGCCCGGATCCTGGACCGCGCGGACGGTGACCGTCAGCGTCTCGCCCTTCTTGACGCCGCCGACTGCAGTCGCGCCCCCGCGCGCACCCGCGCTGGCGCCCGTGCCGCCGCCCTCGAGCTGCTTGATGCCGAGCGAGATGCGCTCTTTCTCAACATCGACGTCGAGGACCTGAGCCTTGACCGTCTCGCCCTTGCGGTGAAGCTGGAGCGCTTCCTCGCCGGAGACGCCCCACGCGATGTCCGACATGTGGACCATGCCATCGACGTCGCCTTCCAGCCCAACGAACAGGCCGAACTCGGTCGCGTTCTTGACCTCGCCTTCGACGGCGCTGCCGACCGGGTGCTTCTCGGCGAAGGCCGCCCACGGATTTTCCTGGGCCTGCTTGAGACCGAGCGAAATCCGGCGCTTCTCCTCATCGACCTCGAGCACCTTCACATCGACTTCTTGGCTGGTCGACACGATCTTGCCCGGGTGCACGTTCTTCTTGGTCCAGCTCATCTCGGACACGTGGACCAAGCCCTCGATGCCCGCCTCGAGCTCGACGAAAGCGCCATATTCGGTGATGTTGGTGACCCGGCCGC
>Ga0207644_10000681_pt1 | contig 21465 bp, 26 predicted proteins | sample KBSS73metaG_FD_184326 | JGI IMG/M metagenome (GOLD analysis project Ga0207644, IMG submission 184326) | Switchgrass rhizosphere microbial communities from Kellogg Biological Station, Michigan, USA - KBS S7-3 metaG (SPAdes) (version 2) | ecosystem: Host-associated > Plants > Roots > Rhizosphere... | reverse complement strand
ACGGGCTTGCGCACCGCCGCGCCGCCGACTAGGTAGCCCGGCACAACGCGCCCGTAGCTCAGCTGGATAGAGCATCAGACTACGAATCTGAGGGTCGGACGTTCGAATCGTTCCGGGCGCGCCATTATTTCAAGGACTTAGCCGGAATAATGGCTGCCCAATGGGCCGATGCCACTGAGCTAGGACCCACCGAGGACCCACCGCGCCTCCGGCCGAGCGAGTGCCGCGAATCACGCATGGATTGAGCCGCTTGCGCATTCGGTGCTGCTAAGTCTCTTTTCACAGAGCCCGCGAGCTAATCGACCTTCCGGTTACAGCGCCCCGGACTAAAGGGGACGAGCGCCGGTCAAGGTTTTTTCGCCCCACCCGGCAGGTTTAATCGCGGCGGTCTCGGCGGTTATTTTCGCGGAGCGCACGGCGATCCTGCCGCCTTTCCTGTCGCGCCTCTAGCCGATCCGCCCTTCGATCCTGCCGGAATTCCTGTCGACTGACCTCGCCGCGCGCTATGGCCTGTTGATCGCGCCGGCGCTCCTGACGAAAGGCGCGGTCGTCCGCACGCCTGTCGAGGCGAAAGCCTCGCCAGTTTTCGCGTAGCTCGCGGCGGTCCGCACGATCCGCCCCACGGAAGGTCCGCTGACGCTCGGACCAATATCGTTGATGACTGTCGCTCCAACGGTGGCGCTGACCTCCGCGATCGTAGACATAATATCCGGTGCCGGGGTAATAGAAGTCGTCATACCAACCGTAATATGACGGCTGAGCGTAGCCATAACCGACTGACATCGAGCTATAGCCGTAGCCGTCGTTGGTACAGCCCGCGAGAGCGAGGGATGCGGCGAGAGCCAAGGTCGCGGAACGCAAATATACAGACATGGGATTCTCTCCTAAGAGGCAGGAAAGCGCTTCCGCCTACCGTGGTTCTCCCGCTGATTCCAAAACGGTTATTGAATGGGTGCGGTTCCTCGACCGAGCGGCTGCGGGAATGAGAGAGCACGTCCGAATTCAGCGCCTGCGATACCTCCTATGCGCATCCGGCGGGACTTGGCGGCGTAGGCGCCATCAACCCAACATCCCGCACCACCGCAGCCGCCAGCGGCTCAATTAAATCGCTATCCCAGCCGTTCGTCACCCCCCTGGCGAGCCACCGAGCTTTCCACGCGACGACCGCAGGATCAGACGAAAGAGACGCGACGAGGTAATCCTCAAGCGCGAATAGCGCCTTGATTTCCCCGTAAAGCTGGCCGCGTTGCCCGCGCGGCCGATGCCTTTTCTAGACGCTGTGCCAGCGAAAGATAACGCGGCCCGTAATCGCACGCGGACCCGCGAACGTAGGTCGCGGGAGCTTGCCGGATTGCTCATCATGCCAACGCCCCCGGACACGGCGCTGGAGCGCGGCCGGCCGATTGCCACCTTCCATAAGATACATTCGACCTTCGACCGCCTCGCGCTGCCGCGTGTCGACGGTAAATGTCATTTCATCGAACTCGATCATGAGCACGTCGTCCGCGGTGAGGGCGTTCATGCCGCCAACTCCTGCGTCGCCGCCTCGAGCATTACGCGCCGGAAGTCGATGACGATCGGATTAGGCGGTGCCGGCACTGCGCCGTCCAGGCAGTCGAGACGCGCTAGCAGTTCCTGCCCGAGGACCTGCTCGAATTCGGCCATGCGGACGCCGCTGAAAAGTCCGTCGGGGCGGGTGTCGCAGATGCTTTCCATGAAGCTCGCGATATCCTCGACAAGCCAGCCGCGGGCCGCGTTGATCAAAGTTTCGTGGAGGCGTGCGCCGTTGTCGCCCGCCGCAGCGGCCTGTAAGTCGATTGTAGCCATGTTCGCAATTCCCTTTGCGTGTGTGGTCAGACCACCGGCTAGCGGTCGAGGCTAGCCGGTGGTTGCGACTTTTTTCGCTAATCGCGGGGAACTTGTCAACGGGGCTCAGAGTTAAACACAGCCGATTTTTAACGAACAGCTTTCGGCGATAAGTCAACCGTCCATGCGGCTAACGTTTATGCACGTCCTATTAACGTCTATAAACGTTGGTATACTTAAGAAATAGGCGCAATTTCGCAAGTTTTCTGGCACGTCGGCCAACGTTCGCGAACGTTATCAACGTCTGTAAACGTTAGTACTTGCACGGTCGCGAAATATTCGCCCGTCGATTTATGTGCATTTTCGCGAACTCGTGCAAACAGAGGTCATCACACCGTCCGGCCGCCCGATCGCGCACATTGCCGCCTACATCGGAGTCACGCGCCAAGCTTTGAGCAATCTGCTCAACGCCATGCGATCTTTCGGCGGAGATGGCCTTGCGCTTGTCACCGGCCGGGTGCCCCGATACGTCGAAGTTGAGCGCGACACCAGCGACGGTTCTTTTCTATCTCAACGTACCGGAGCGAGACCCGACTATGTGTTCGGGCGTGTACGATTGATTAAGGCGGTAGCATCCGGTCGGGGTACGCACCAACAATGAAGGCCCGCCGTGCCGGGGGAGGGGCTGGCGGACCTTCATCATGAGCCAACACCGGCGAGGTGTGACATTCGAACGTAAATAACTGACTGCAAGGCAATTAGTTCCGCTAAAGCCCGGTAGGAAAAAGATTTTCGGTAACCAAAAGGGCTCCAATCAGCGGGCGACGGCGGGTGATGCCAATGCACCCCGGGCGATCCATTCGCCGCGCGAGATCATCTGCGCTCTCTGACGGCCGGGAAAGCAGTCGATTGCCGGGAAGTAGATACCGATCACTATGGGCAGAATGCTTTGCAGCGGACATGGACGTGGCTTGCGCGATGGTGCGGGACGGGTTTGCGGTTGAGCGGTACGGCAAGTTGAGGTGCTGACGGCGAGGCCCCTATCGGCATGACTGCCGATGCTACTCTCCGGAACGCGCGTCCCAGGGCAAGGATCACCCCGAAACAGCGTCCCCCGGGGAGTAGAAATTGCCAGTCTAAGCCCGTGCTTTTCGGCAGTTATGAGATTACTCGTTTCAGAACCGGTGCAATCGTACCTGCAGGACACCATTGGTGTGTACAATGACAATTTGCACGCATCATATTGGGTAAGCGGGTTGAGCCGGGCGGCCTACGGATCGGGAAGCGAGCGGCGTGCCATTCAGCGTCGGTATTGTGAAAGCCACAGACTACCCGCTATTGCCGAGCGTCCCATTGATCAGCTTGTTTAGGCGGTGCCAACTCGCAAAGCATCTCGGCGCTTACGCGCGCGTGCAGACAGGCCGACACCACCGATCCCGATTATCATCATCGCCCAGGTGGCTGGTTCGGGGACCGGCGGAACTACCGCACGGGTAGAAATTGCACCTACCGCGTCTATATCCGCGCCGACTGTGACTCCGCTGGTGTCGCCCTCGCCCGCAACATCTGTAAGGCGGACATAGCTGAACGCTGAATTCGACCCAAAGCCGAAAAAGTCAATGTCGACGCCGCGCGTGTTGCCCGTCACAAATCCGGCGGAGACCCAGGACTGACCGTCGTTGCTCAACTCGACTGTAGTGTCCTCGACGTCGGGGCCGATCTCGAAAATCCATAGGTCGAAGGCGTCGCTATCCGAACCGGTCAGAATATTGTTGTCGAACCGCACGACCAGCTGTCCGCCTACGCCCAGCGAGACGAATGTGCAGGCTTCGATGCTTGCGCAACCATTTCCGCCCGCATAATCGGGGACGTCCAGCGCGTTGACCGCCCCCTGGTGCGGCGCAGTGGGAGAGGCGCCCTCCAGCCCCGGCAAATAGGAGACGACGGAGTCAGCGAACGATATTGCGCCTTGCGGAAAATCCACTCCGCCAATGATGACGGCATTGGCTTGCCCGGGCGTCAGGCAGAATGCGGCGCTCGCTAACAGGCCACGAACAAGATACTTACCCATGGGTGTCCCTCCTTAGACAGTGCATCGGCAAAAATGCCGACAGGACCACCCCCCACACGACCGAGTCGCGACGCAACCATACTCCTAATAAACAGCCTCTGATTTGCTTGTTAGCCGCTTAGGAAACACTTCCCGTCCCAATTTTGGCGCAGCGCCGGACGTCGAGGATGCGGGCACGACCCCCTTTTCATCTTCCGGGCGAGGCTTCACCGCGGGCGGCAGTACCGCCGTTGGCACTTCAGGCGGCGACGGCGGGTGCAGCGGTGGCGACGGTGCGCCGAATGGCGGAGTCACATCCGCCCCGGCGGGGGCGGTTACGGGCGTCGGATTTAGCGAGGGCGCAAGCTCAAGCGCCAACCTTTCAGGCGGCGGCGGCGCGGGGTCGGCAGGCACGAATGGCGCGACCAACGGCGGCAATGGCGGAAACGGCCTGAGCGACTCGATCAGCGGTAGCGCGGTGATCTATGGGGCTGGCGGCGGTGGCGGCTAAGGGCCAATTGAACGATCGGGTCACCTATTGATGGCCTGAGCCCAAGGCATATGAGCGCGACCGTTCGGACGATTATGCAGCTCCTGCACCTAAAAAACGCTATACAGGCTGACCCTCGCTGCGGGCAGCAAACCCGATAGGCAATGAAGCACACAGCGGCAACGGCGGCGCGCTTTTTGCAGGTCGCTCGCCCGCCGCCGTCCTCGACGATCACCACGGATGAATGCGAGGCTGTCATCGCCCATCACTTCGTTGTGATCAAGACAGCGATAGGCGACGTGCCGGAGGGCTATTTCGCGCTTTCCGAGCGGCAAAACGAAATTCAACAGAAAAACGGCTGTCATATAACGCCTGTGAAACAATCTTCGGACGTAATATTACCTGAATGATGGAATCGTCTTGCGCCATTGGCCGATTGACGACTAGCCCGGTTTCAAGCTTAAGGAAGTTTTTAGCATCTTGTAGCTAGATATCGCTAGCCACTTTTGGGGATATGTTCGTCCCGTACTCATAATATTGTTGCGGATCCGTATTAGATGGAACTCGTTCGTCATCTTTCGCCTGAGGCCAAGGCCGAAATCAAGGCGCTCTCTGGTCCGAGGCCAAAGCGTTTCCTCGCGACACTTGCCGGAACCTGGGCAACGATCATCGTGGCGGTCGTCTTTTCTCATACGTTGCAGAACCCAATAACCTCACTAATCGCAATATATATCGTTGCAACTCGCCAGAACTTATTGGGACTTCTCATACATGAGCAGACCCATTACACCGGTTTGAATAATCCAAGGGGCGACCTGCTCGTAAATATATTTGCCGGCTATCCGCTTCTCGTGATCGACGTCGAGAATTACGCTAAAGTTCATCTCGCGCACCACCGCTTCTTTTTCACCGATAGCGATCCCGATTTTGTCAGAAAGGATGGCGCCGATTGGATAGTGCCGATCAGAGGCGGCAAGCTCGCTTGGCTTTTTCTGCGCGACATGGTGGGTATAGGCATGGTGCAACGGCTTGCCAGCGGATCGGCAACAAGCCAGCAACAGGACAACTTCCGACGAAAGCACCCCTCACCTGCGGGCGCGAAGCTCACCTTCCTCATCACGGGCGTTTCCATCGTCGCTTTTTTCAATCTGTGGACGATTGTACTCGTCTATTGGATCGTGCCGTTGGTCACGATATTACCGATGATCGTGCGATGGGGCGCGCTATGCGAACATCTCTATGGACAGAAGGACGCGAACGTCGAACAGACCTCGCCGATCATCGTGCCGGGTCTGTTATCGAGGATTTTCCTCCCTAACCTCAACTTCACGCTGCATGCCTACCATCATTATTTTCCTGCGGTGTCGTTCAATAATCTGCCGGCCATCCACAGGATTTTCCTGCGGGAGGGCTTGGTTCGGAGAGATCTACTTTTTTCAGGACAGTTATCCTATCTTTTGTTCATCCTGAGGGGCGCCCGGCGCCGTGCAGATGGGCACACGTCTGATAGGTCTTGGGGGCTGCGCGCCAAAAGATACTAGGGCTGACAATATTGGCCCCAGCCTTCGCTTGCGCAAAGACAAGGAGTGTCAAAACAAAACCCCGCCGCAACTGCGACGGGGTTGTCGGAAGTATGACGATCGGCGGGCGCGGGCCTCGCCCGCTCCCCATCGTCTTCCAGGCTCAGTTGAGGGCGGTCTGATCGTTCTGAGCGGCGCCTTCCTTGCGGCGACGGACGCGCAGGGCACCGCCCACCGCGCCAAAACCAATAATCATCATCGACCATGTCGCTGCTTCAGGAACGGCGGCAATGGCGTTCGGCGTGAACGATGCCGAGCCATTGTAGAAAGCCTTCCCGTGAGCAACGCCGTTGATCGTCAGCGTGTTCAGTGCGAACTGGAAGATCGGCACGTTCTCAAGCAGCCCCAGCTTTCCGTTGAAAATCGGAACGTTGAACGTCTCAGTGCCATTCGAAAATGTTACATCGCCCGAGACGTTGCTGAAGGTCAGCGAATCTAGAACGCTCGAACCATTGGCACTAAACGAGCCTGAACCGGTTCCGTTCGTCGGCACGCGGAAGGTGAAGGTGTCGGTGAACTCCTGCGTCGCGTTCGGATCCGACGAGAAATCAAACACATGGCTGAACTCGGCCTTGATCGGACCATCATAATCCAGCCCTGGGAAGGGGTTCGGGCTTACAAGCAAAAATTCGACAGTACCCCCCGCCCCATCCGACTTCGTTTCACCAATATTAACGGTGGTTACAATAGCAGCGGACGCAACCGTGGATCCTGCTAACGCCAATCCTCCAATGATTGCTAAACCAAGACTCTTAAAAGACATAACTCACTCCCTGTCTCTTCGCCACGATCCAACCCTTTCGACTTCGCCAGATAAGATTTTACTTCCGAAACGAAGTCTCTTCGGTCTGTTTACTTAGCTTAGATTGAGACCTTACGCAATATAGCTAATGACTTTTAAATATATTCGATCCCGAAACAATCCCTGCGTCGGTTCTGGCACTCAATATTACGCTCAAAGAGGACCCGCTGATCCTGCCTGGTGGACCAAATCCGAAACGAAGCCTGTCTCCATCACAAAACAGCGCCCGGCGCTTGCCACGATCAGAAGCTATTTGGGGGGCTAAACGCAGCACATTCGATTTATGTCCAAGGAAATAGGTGGAGCGGGCACGGCACTGGGCGTTCGGGCACGGCCAGTGCCAAAACGGGACGAGCCTCGCTCCTCCGTCACGGACGGCGCAGATAGCGTGTCCCGATACTACCTCACTTCCCGCTGGGCTTCGGTGACGGGTTGCTACGCAACCGTTGCAAGGGTTCCACACTCGCGCAATGCAGAGGTTCAAGTCGGCAGCCAGGCGGAGGCGCAATTCGCCCCGGCTGCTGACGACATTGCAAGCAGAGCCATGCGCCGATATATTTCGATCGGTCGAGGCATGCGAACGCCCCAGGAGGACGGGGCGCGATCGCAGGCGGGTTGTCAATTCCCTTGGGTGTATCTCCGGAGTGAACGCATCAACCGCTCATGGATGCCGTCCTCTTCGCGCCGCGAGAAGAAGAAGGGATAAAGTGACCGGCTGCGCTCGCCATGCCGGCCCGCATGCTCGTCGATCTGCGCCCGAATGTCCTCGACCCTCAACCACATCAACTGCGCCGGCGCCTGAACGCCCGAATTCGTCTTTACCGGCCCGATCGGCTTGAAGCCCAGCATCGCGTGGTAAAATCGTCGATGCCGGGGATTCACTTCGATGAACAAATCGGTGCAAGCATGTTCGTGATAACCATAGATAAACACGATGTGGAATAGCGCGGCCAGCATCGGCTTAGACGGTACATCGGCGTCAAAGGCCAGCTTGGTGAGTTCGCAAAGCTTTGCGCCCGGCACTCGTCTGAAAGTGTTTATCTCGTTGCGGAAAACATCGTCGGCCGCGAGGCCCTCATCCGAATCCACGCCGAGCGTTATCGTTCCGACCACATGGTCGCCCACTGACGCGGTGAACGTCATATGGGTCGGGGCGGACGCCAGCCGATGACTGCAGCCATATCCCCGCCAGGCATAGCGCCGGTTGATCAGCATCGCGGCTGAGTTCCGCTGATCGTCGGTGTCGGCCAAGCGGACGCAGATATCGCGAGATTCGCCGGTCATGGCGGGTAGCTGGATAATTTGTTCGGGATACAGATTTGTTTCGCGAGCCCTATGCGCGGTTGCCATGTCGCCAACCGCGTTCCGGATACTGCTAGGCGTCATGATGGTGCTCTCTATGTGAGTGCTGAACACATATGAAAAAATCGCAGATAAAGCTTAATGGACCCTAAAAAGGCCACGAGATTCGGGGACCGAAGCCATGCCGCTCTGTGAACCCCCCAACGCTTCTGCCCACATGCCGTGGAACCCGCCTCGTCTCCGCGCGTTAACGGTCAATATATTGACCGTAAATCCCTCAGTCGGGCCCGAGCGCCGAGGTGAGGATTTGTCGCGTCCAACCGCCTCGACCTCCCACTTTTCTTGTGAGGGGCAGGCGCTTCGTGAGATCGTCGAAGATAGTAAGCGTCCCAAGCGCGCCCGAAGGTTTAGCGACTATCTCGAAGGTGGCTAAACCGGCGGCCGGGGAGAGGTGATTATCGGCCGAAAAATGCTACGATATGGGGCCGCCTTTGATGAAGTCTCGCCTTGCGACATCAAGTCGCTGAACTACTAAGATTTCTACCGTATGGCACAGTCGGCATGGAAATCGCGTGTAGCTCGACCAAATCAGCAACTCCCTTCCAACCCGTCCGATCGTGCGAATGGCTGCGCGGCGGAGTGGTATGGCGGCTAATTGCCGTAGATGACGCGTGATGTGCCGGGCTATTCGTTTCGGATGGTCCTCATAGTACAAACCGTTCCGAATTGCCGGGGTTGTCGTTCTTTGGCGATGCGAGCAGCCGCGATGCCGACTTCATGATCGCCGGAGGGCTCGCGGTCGCGGGCAATCGACTTACAGAAATAGAAGACAAGATTGCTGCATCCGTGAGGATGCAGGGATCACATGTGAATTTCATCGGAGCGCATATCGCGGGGGAAGGAAGCAGAACGCCTACGAAAACCTCGTCAAATATGGCTCCGACTCAGTCAACAAAAGGAAGCTGCGCTTCATTTAATCGTCGCTCCGTTCAAGGGGTACGATCACAGGGCGGTGGCTGGGGAGAATAAGGACACCAGCATCAACCGGATGTACTATCAATTGTTTCTACACAGGGCGACCCGGTTCTACGGGAAGTCACGTGGAAAGGACGCGCTGCGCGCACCGTGAACGTATCAGGAACAAAATGCCAGTGGGTCCGTGGATCATCGGAGCGCGCAATCAGGGCTAATGGTCGATTCCCCGTGATTCCATCTCATTGGCGATGCGATCGATTTCCGGATCTTCGGCCTCGAACGAGTGGTAGAGGTCGATCAGTTCCTGATCGCTGAGTTGCGAGAGGTCTGGCAGCTCGTCCATCGGCTTCCTTCACTTTATTGGCAGGCGGGGATGGCCGGGCTCATCGTGGTGCAGAACGTCCCCGAGCCTGCGAAAGTCCACTGCCTGATCACATTCCGGGCAGATGTAGAAGTGCTCGCGCTCGTTGATCGGATCGGCTGCGGTGACGGGCAGCGCGTTGAGCTGGTCGCGTTCGATCTTCTCCAGCTTCACCAGATCAACTCCCGAACGGTCGCATGCCGCAACATCTGTTCGCCGCGCAGATGCTTCACTCGCGCCCGTATCTTAGGCTTGAGCCAGGTCGCCGCCTTGCGTTTGGCTGTCTTCAGCGGCGGCGCCTCGACCTTCAGCCGCTCAGCCGTGGACCAGAACCGATCGCGTGCCTTGTCGTCGACCGTGAGAAAGGCAGCCCCGACGTATTGGAGGCCAGTCGGGGTGTCGCGCGCCATCAGCGCGGTCGTTGGACCAACGCCGCGCTCATGACCGACGATGACAAACTCGTCCTCCACATAGGCCTTGATCTTGAGCCATGCCGTCGTCTCACCCGAGCGGTAGCGGCTGCTCGCCTTCTTCGAGACGATACCCTCAAGGCCAAGCGCCTCCGCATGTACGAACACCGCACCACCGCCGCCGACGAAGTGGTCGCTGAACTGGATGGGGAAGGTCGGGTCGTGATCGCCAATCAGGTTGCAGAGCCGGTGCCGGCGATCGACACAGGCCTCCGCGCGGATGTCCTGGCCGTCGGTCACCATCATATCGAAGGCGTAGAAAATTAGGCGCTCGGGCGCGTTGGTCATGGCAGAACGCAGCCCGTGGAAGTCCGAGCGGCCGTCATCACCCTGTATGATCAGCTCTCCGTCGAGGATGGTATCGCGCGCGCCGAGAGAGCGCGTCGCCTCGATGATCGGCCGGAGCTGCCGGCTATAATCTATGCCGTTCTTGGTGAAGGCGCGGATATCGTCGGCGATGATGAGCTGCAACCGCCATCCGTCGTACTTAATCTCGTGAATCCAGTCCTCGCCGCCGGGGGGCTCATCGACGAGCAGCGGCTTCATCGGTGGGATGAAGGAGAGGGGCAGCCGCGCGCGTCGGGGCAGGGGCTTTTGGAACATGGCGACTCTGGACTCTTTATCGACGAGTCGTGTTCCCTTTGAGTCGAGCCGTGAAATGATTGAGCGACGGCTGCGCGTTACCTGCCAAGCTGTGGCTTTGCCGATTAATCTCCTACGGCGTATAGTCCCGACCGTCCGGCCCGCTGATCCAATTCGTCCAATAGCGCCTGGTATCGGTTGGCCAGCTCGTTGTGGAGTGCGGCTATCGTGGCGTCGGCGGCCTCAGCCGCGAGAGCACGCTCTGTTGCGACACGAGCGGCGTAGTATTCCCGATTGGATTGGGTGGACATGTTAACCCCTTCGATTTGAGCGGGAGCTATCCAATGTCTCTCGGTCTGCGGCGTGCTGGGCTCGGCCGCGGATACAGCTTGTTACGCCATTGAACCGACTTAAGCAAGGCGTGGTCTGTCAGCGAAGCGCCGTCCCTCGGAGCGAAATTGAACGCGGGCTTGCCGCCTGGTCGCGGCGCGGGAAAGCTCCACCGCAATGGCGATAGGACGACGACGTTTCCCCGCGCGCGCATAATCGGGGCCATATCGTTGACGCGGATGTCGGCGGCCCCATTTTTTGTGCGAAGCTGACAACATGACCGACGAACCCAAATCCCAATCCACAAGTTCAAGGAATTCGCTCGCGAGCTAGGGCCCGATGAGGACGAAGCGGTGGGATGAGCGGTTGAAGAAGGTGGCAGGCGCCAAGCCGGTACATGGATCGGACGCGCCTGCTAAGGGTGAATCATGCCAGGAAAGACCATCGAAGAACTTGAATTGATGCTTCGCAAGGCCGCAGCCGACCTAACGGACGCTGAGCATGCGTTGAGGCGCGCAAAAGAGCAAATAAAGAAGGTTGAAGGGGAAATTTCCAAAGTCAAGCGCGAGCGCTAGTCGCCTGAGTCCGCAGGGTTTATTAGAGCATGGCGACGCCTGACCATGTGCGCCCCCATATCCATGCGGATGGTGGTGCCAGCCAGCCTCTTGGAACCTGCGGCATTTGCGTAGCATTCGCAAAACCTGACCAAATAAAAGAGACGGATTTCCGCCGTTAATCCGGCCAGTGTCATGGGCGTCAGACCCACCAGACCAATACTTCACGATCTGGCGCGCCAAACGCGGGTTCACTCCGTTCTGGACCTATTTCCCTTGGATTGAAGCGCGTTAACGATAAGGGGTTAGCGCTGCTTAACGCGCGGCACCTAAATGGAGGTCCACGGGAAGCCAACCGACTTCCTGCGCTGAGCTTCTTCCGCTTGTCCCGGCCGGTCTCGCCGGCCGGGACATCGGGCGCGCTCGGCTCCGTGCGACAGCGCGATTCGAGCGTGGCCGGCATTGCGGTCCTGCCGCATGGTCCCTAATTGTTCCTGGGGGACCCGCGATGCATCGGGGGACGGGCAGATTTTTGTGGGCTGGCCCGTTGCGAGTCGCAAGGCTGCCTCGGACCGTGCTTTGCGCCAAAAGGCGCTACCCCACCGTCTCGAGCGACACGCTCGTCGTAAACCCGCCCCGGCCGTCAAAGGTGTGGGCCACGGATTTGGCGAGGAAGTCGCCGTCGACGTCGGGATCAAAACCCTCGAGGCGGACAAGTGCCTCGGCGAACAATTCCGGCATGCCGGCGCCGTCGAGGCTGAAGCTCATTTTCCCGCGCGCCAGGCCGCCAAGGTTGGCGGCCGCGGCGGCCTCGGCTTCGGCTTTCGAGCCATAGAGCCGGCGGTCGCGGTGTTGCGGCTCGCCGGCGCCCGCCTTCACAGAAACCCTCTTGCCGGTTGGGTGATCCCGATAGGTAGCGCTGGCCGAGGCGTAGCCGCCGCGTTGATCGCATGTTGCCTGCCAGGTTGAGACGTCGTCCGGCCTGATCGTGATAGGCGTTTTCTCCGCGCCGCTCGGCACCGTCCGCGAGCCCTTGGCGGCGAACAAAATCTTGCCATCGCCTAGTTTGAACGTCGCCCCCTGGCGCTTGGCGAGCCGCGTCAGGAACGCTACGTCGCTTTCGCCTTGCTGATCGATATGCTCGATCAACCGTCCCGCTAGCGCCGGATCGACGACGGCCGTGAGGCCGTGTTCGGCGGCGATCTCGCCCGCAATCTGGCCTATGGTTTTTTGGTGATGGCTGCGCAGCTTCGGTTTGCGGATATCCGTGCTCAACGCTGCCGCATCGGCCTCGACGGTGATTGTGCGAAGGGGGCCGGCCTTCGTCCAGTTCCTCACCCGGAAAGAGCCCATAAATTTGGGCTGAGTTTCATAGCCCAACCAGACCTTGAGTTCGGCGCCGATCGGCGGGGCGGCGATCTCGCCGACAGCGTCGGGCCTGGCGTCCAAAACGATCTCACAGGTGTCGGCCAAGGTGCCGGATTCATCGTGAATCTCGAGCGATAGCAAGCGGTCATACCATCGGTCGTCACGGTCCTTGCCGTTGACCTGGACGACTGCGGTCGGTTTCATGCTTCCGCGATCCGCTTTGAGGCTGCTTCCGCGTCATCGCCGCTGGCCACCGCCGCGGCCCGCAAGATTTCCTGTGCAGCGGCTTCCCGCGGATCGGAAGATTGCGGCAGATCGCTATTGGCAATCCGGCCCGCTACGGCATCCACGTGATCCCCGCTGGCGAGCGCGGCCGCAGCCAAAACCTGCTGAGCGCGCGCCTCCACCGCCGGGTCCGGGTGCGGATTGGAAACGGGGCGGTTGCTTTCGGAAATCCGCCGAACGACCTCATCAATTTCCGCCGCCTCCTTGCGCGCCGCCTGAACAGCCACCGAGTGGTCGGCAACTGCCAGCGCAAAATCGCTGAACGCCTGGCCACTCGCGACAGCCGCTTCGACCATGCCAGCCGGCAGTGGTTCGGGGGGATTTTTGCCTAAATGTCGGATGGCAGCTTCCCGCGACATTAAGGGTGCCGGCGGGGGAGAGGGGCGAGCGCCCCACGCCGGCGTCTCGGACGGGCGAAGGGAGGAGCCCGCCGTCGAAAGGGATTGCGGATATGCAGCGCTCTGAGCCTCTGCGGTGAAACTCAATTCGTCACTCATGGTCGCCCGTACCCTTCTGGAATTCACCCCACCGCGCGCCGCCGACAACTCGGCAAGCACGCCTTCAAACGTTCCGACGCGATCGGCCAGGCCGGCTTTGACGGCATCTTTCCCGACAAACAGGCCGCCCTTGCCGAAATCGGAGAGGACGGTGGCTACGGACTTGCCGCGGTTCTCGGCGACGGCGGCCACGAACACCTTCCCCATGGCGTCCACGATGCCCTGCAGATGCGCGGCCCCCTCTTTCGTTGCCGGGTCCGCGCCCTTCATCGGGGATTGCGACGACACGAATTCGAATGTGGTCGAGCCCTTGGGGTCGTCGGCTTTGCGGATCGCCATCCTGGCGCCGATCGAGCCGAGCACCGCGGTCGCGTCGACGACGATTTCGTCGGCGGCGGAGGCGAGCCAGTAGGCCGCGGACGCGCCCATGCCGTTCACATAGGCGACGATCGGCTTTTCGGCCGCGAACGCCTTGATCATTGACGCAAGCTCGCCGGCGCCACTGGCATCGCCGCCGCCGGAATCAATATTGAGGATCGCGGCCTTGACCTTCGGATTGTCGCGGGCGACGGTCAGGTCGCGAGCCAGGATATCGTAGGACGTCGCGCCCGACATCGCCGCGAAAAGGTTGGCGCGCTTCATCATCGGGCCGGTCGCCGAAATGATCGCCACCCCGTCGCGTATCGTGGCCTGCTCCGCGCGCTCGAGCGACTTGGCCCGATACGCCTCAAGCGCCTCGACCGTCACGTCGTGCTCACGCGCGGCGATGCTCAGCACCGTGGCGAGCGTGTTTTCCTCCATGGCCCACACGGCGCCGAGCGCAGCCTCTAGGGCGCTAAATCTGCTCATTTCGTGGCTCCCTCGCCTTCGAGGCGGGTCATGCGGCTTGCGCCTGTGCAACCCTGCGTCGTGCGCCCGGCAGGTTCGCTACGTCCTTGGCCGCCTGCGCCGGGAAGGCGGCGGCCGCCGCGATTGCGGCACCAAGCGCTTCGTCCTCTGAGGTAAAATCTGCCGCAAGCGCCTCTACCTTTGACCTGAGCTCCTCGGGTAGCATCTTGAGTTTAGGCACCGGCACCAAGGCCCAGCCCAGCGCGCCGAGCGCCGCCTCGATTGATGCGAGCCCGGGCATGTTCTCAACTCTCCACGCTTTGAAAGTCGAAATGAGCACGGAAGACCGGTGCTCCAATTCGGAATAGCTGACCCGCTGTCTTTTCATCTCCGCGAAAACCAGTTTAGCCAACGGATTTGCGCGCTCGGGGATCGTGATCGTCGATGGCCGCGCTGAAACGGCCCAGCTTAGGCGGTGGGGATTGTTAGGGTCGGGGATGCGGCGCGGAATTTGCGGAAGCGCGTTCATGCTGGCATTGTGGCCGGGGTGGCTACCAGACTGAGGTCCGGTTCAATGGCGTGCTGGCGGCTCGTGGAGGGCTGACGCGACGAAAACTTATGCAGGGTTCGGGTCGGCCTAACAGCGTTGGGCCGTTAGCGACTCTCCGCTTTTGAGGAGGCTACTCGGCGATAGCTGCCGTCCACAAACATCAATCGGGAGCTTCCGACCCAATATGCGCCGTTCCGATGACGTACCCGGAATGTCCGCTCCCGCCGAAACCGGCTATTCGCAAGACCAGCCTGATTCTGTGCATAGATGTCCCAACAAGCGGCATTTAGACGCGGGATAGCGGCGCATTCGAAGCCATATCTTGGCAGGGAAGAAACGCTATTCAGCTTCGGCACGAGGGCTGCTCGCTCGTTGGAATCCACCGGCTCCGGCACAGGCCGGACGATCTTGACAGAATTACCGAATGCCGTCCCGTTTCAACGCAGAAGGCAGGAATTTGTCTACCTCCCCGTCGTTAAAAGTATAATCCTCCAGCTTCTGTAACGCCATTTGGGCCCGGCGATACGCTCGGGAGGTTGTCCCTGGGGCGGACTTGTAGATTGCAGCTAGAGACGATTGCAGATTATCGCGCCGCTCCCTGGCAAGATCATGTGAAATTGCTTTTGCCTGCATGTCCGTCAGCAAAGACAGATAGGACTCTCGAATGGCCCATATGTCCGCAGCCGTATCGCGATGCTTCTGAGCAGTAGCACCGGGATCAAATCCCTTCATGTAGCCGGAGAGGATCAACGTCACGAGAGACACGACAGCGGTGATCAGCTTGAGCCAGAAATCCTCCGTGAAGAGGATCGTCAGCGTCCCCGACGTGGTGACGGCGGCGAGCACGATCTGTGCGATCTTGAAGCGCGTCAAAGTGCGTGCGCAGATGTCCGCCTGCTTCTCATGCGTCTTATGGGTATAGACCACCCGCGCGAAGCATTCCCTCACCTGCCCGATAAGAGCATCATCTTCAGGGATAGGTTGGTCCAAAGATTTCTCTCCACTTGTTTCGGGCGGTTGTGGGTCGGTTGTTCACCTCATGGTCTATAGCATTGAGCGCGGTCACATACCCTGTCGCCGCTGGCGTCTGGAAGTTACCCTTTTTGTGGACGTAGGAGCCGCTGCCTGGAGCGCGCCAATAGGTTTGTGATTTGTCGATCTGCGACAGGTAGAGGAAGAAATCCCGCACGAGATAGTCGTGATAAAGGTAGGACTTATCACGGTGCTCCCAATCCGCGATAAATTGGTATGCCAACGTATCTATGAGCATGCCGCTGAGTGGAACTCCGTAGCGATCACGCCAAATCCGGGCCATCCGGCAAATAGCCTTGAGATTGCCATTCGCCGCGTAAGTGTTGCGGCTTGCAAACGCATCCATCTCCTTGCGGGGATCACAGGTTTTCCAGCTGCCCCCATCATTCGAGTCGGCGAAGGTGAAGCTTTTGTCGTTGTTTTCGAAGACAGGAAGGATTTCAAAACGAATCGCATCGTCGAAATTGATGGCGACAACCTGCCCATCCGCGCCGGTATAGGTCGTGGGGTAAGTCTTCGCTATCGAGTTCCTAACGGCCTGCAAGAGCGCGGACTGACCGTTGGACAGGTAGTCGTCGTATTTCTCGTAGACCGAATATGGGAGAGTGAACGCGACGTCGAGGTCGCTGACACCGTTGGCGGCGGTGTCTCGCCCATAGGAACCGACGTATAGGCTGTGGGAGGTTTCTGATTCTGTATTCCAGAAGTCCCTGTTAAGCTGCCGGGTGATCCGCTTGTATCGATATGATATTGTGCCGACCGTCTCCGACCGGATCAAGTAGTTCGTGCGGAAAGCCTTGAAGTTGTCTGCTACGCTCATGATTCATGATTTTCACAAACCGAAACGAGAATCCAGAACAAAAACCGAACAATCCACAGGATGCTTTGGTCCGGAAAGTCCTATTTGGCACGAACGGCCGCTTTCGGGCGTGCCTTCGGTAGTCGGAACGGTCGGAATTGAGGGGTGCAAGCATCCAGCAATGATGACCGGTTGCGTCGAGCCGCATATCGCCGATCGCGGCCCCATCTAGCCGCCTTGTCATCCCTCCCACGCCCGCAGGCCCGAGGTCGAAACAGGTTAAGTAGCAGAAATTTAAAATAATTTTCCCTATTGCCCTTTTTTTAGGCAGCCGCGAGTGGAAAGAAGATTTGAAAATTTTATGGTGTCTGGCCGCACCGTGCGCTTCGCGCGAACCCGAAGACCGCCGGCCGTCTGAAAGAACCTACCCCCCCCCGGGGGGGGGTACCCATCACCCGCCCGCCGGGGGGTCAGGCTTTCCGACCAGCGCGGCAACGACATGCGGCGGCAGCACCTCGGACGCCAGCCGCGATTGGGCCTGCGTCTCGGCCGTCCATTCGGGGTTGTCGTCGAAGTCGTCGGGGGGCGGGGCCTTATCCATGGCGGGCCATTTCCTTTGCATGGGCTCGAGCGTGTTTCTATCCACCATTAGCTGAACCGTTGGTCTTGGATGCCGCGGTCTTGCCGCAGTCAACCGATTGGAAAATTGCAATCGCTTGGACGAGTTTACAACGGCCAAAATGCCCGGAATTCCTAGCCCTATTAGCCGCCGAGAGCATGTTTGTTGTAATTTGTCAGGGCATATATTCTTCCGCCGCCTAGCCACCAAGAAATCGGGGAAAGGTAACCCCTTACAATTTACAACAACATATCGAAAAATAGATAGAATATGGCTGATTTCTGCGGTTTTTGGTCGTTGTAAAAATGCTCCAACGGCTTACAACGGTTGCAAGGGTGGCTCGTGGCCTTTCCGGGGTTGTTCGCCGGCGGATGCTCCGCAGGTTGAACCGCAGGAATGCAGAGATGCCCCTCATTATTGTCGCCGGCCGCTTTGGAAGGATGCGCCCGCATCTATCCACAGCTCGTTTCGCTTCGGACTCGCGTTCATCGGCCTTGTTCGCTATATGTGCCTCGTCAGCCGCTAACAGCCGGGAGGCATCCCGCCCCAGTTCGCCGCTGGCGCGAAGCCGCGCCGAGGGCCGCTCTGTCACGGAGTCCCACCTGTTTCAGGAGACCAACCGTGCCATGGGCCGCGCTAGGAATGCACGCGGTGACTGTTCGGGGCGCCTCGCGAGCGTTCTGGGCAGGCCGATAGACCTGCGAACGGCGGTTATTCCGTAACGTGGGGGCCATTTCCTCGACCTCCGGGTCGCGGCCGGTCGTGACCCGTGGGATCATCAACATGACCTCACGAGTCCACGTTCAGGTGGACGTCAAGGTGGATATTGCCAAGAGCCTATGGGCGCTGGCCTTCATCCTTCTTCTCTTCATCTGAGAACCAAAGGACCTCGGCGGGGTAACTCCCGCCGGGGCACTTTCGTAGGGAGAGAGCGGGGTTGACAACGATCAAGCTGGTTGCGGGCGAATGGGCATATGATGAGCGGTCACCGCTAGGCCCTGCGGGCGGTTTCGGGGAGGTCTTTTCAGGCATGGGACCTGACGGGCCGGTTGCCATCAAGCGGCTTAAAATCGGCGCGGCCGCCGCAGCGCATCGAGAGCTAAGCATTGGCGCGGAGCTTGCGGGCAGGACCTTCGATCATGTGGTTCCGGTTCTTGACTTCGGACAGGATGCCAACTCCGATAGGTATTACCTAGTGATGCCGGTATGTGAGCGCAGTCTCCAGCAAGAGATTGCTGCTCATCAGTGTCTCTCCTTAGGCCAGGCAAGGGGCGTCGCCTTAGACGTTATGCGCGGGTTGGAGGAAGTCGGTGAAATCGTCCACCGTGATTTGAAGCCAGGAAACGTCCTATTTCATCAAGGGCGGTGGAGGATTGCGGACTTCGGCATCGCAAAGTTTGTCGAGGACAGCACCTCAATTGATACACTACGCGAGAGCCTGACGCCCGGTTATGCCGCGCCTGAGCAGTGGAAAGGCGAGCGCCCCGGCAAGCCAACAGACATTTATGCGCTCGGCTGCATTATGCATGCCATGTTGAGAGGCGCACCTCCATTTGCAGGCGACCTGGATAATGTGCGCGATGGTCATCTACACCGCGCTCCCCCCTCTCTCGACGAAGCAGGCGGAAGGTTGGCGGCGCTGGTAAGCCAGATGCTTCGCAAGTCTCCAGCATCGCGGCCCTCGCTTGAGAGATGCCTTTCCGTTTTTTCGGAGGCTGGCACCGACGTTGGCCCAGAAAACGAACACTTAGCCGCCGCAGCGCAGGTAGTCGCCGCCAAGCGAGCCGCAGAAGAGGCGGCCACCGCCGAACGGCTGGCAATAGATCGCGAGTGGGCCGGATTGATCAGCGAAGCATCCGCAGAATACGAAAACATGGTTGAGCGCGTCATGACGACCGTGCGCAACTTCTCGGATGAGGCTGTGCTTGATGGTCGGACGCTGAGTTTTGGAGAAGGAAAACTGGGCTTTACTAGGCTCTCCACGGTGCAGCGTGCTGCTGAGGGGCCGAACCTCCAACATAGTAGGTGGACCGTCGCACTTTTCGGTGCGGCGCGCGTGCAAGTCGCTAATCAGTACACTTTCGGCGCGACGCTTTGCTATGCGAAGACGCCCTCAGACCCAAACTTTCGGTGGCGGGAATTGTCATTCTTTTCATGGAGCGGGAGAGGCGGGGGACGCTCAGAGCCTTTCGACCTTCCACCGGATCGGGACTTCGACTTCGCGCTCGCTCCGATAACGCACTCGGTTCAGCTGGCGCACGGCCCGCTCACTATCGACGGAGAAGATGAGGCCGGTTTCCGCAATCGCTGGATAACACTACTCACCAAAGCCGCGACGAATTCCTTGCAGCCGCCCAGCAGCCTGCCTCTGCAGGATGGTTACTTCCGCTGAGGACCCTTTACGTTCTTCATAGGAGCGTTCACGCTCACGCGTTTGGCAAGCCGTTCGGTCGTGCGCCGCACAAGTCATTCCGCGCCACGGCTGGACCTCCGTTCTTACTTTAACTCTCGAGCAGGAAGCTCGAAAAAGGCGGACCCGGAAGAGACTAAGTGTCAGTCCGCTCATCCTCACGACGCCAGCGCCAGCGGCTAGGGTTAAGTTCAATGATCCGTTCAGCGATAATGAGGCGCCTTATCGCCGCATCTACTAGCCGATCATCGGCCTTGGAGACGCCTTTGGCGCGCACAAGATGCGAGCGAGGCAAGCCCTTTTCCTTAGTAGCGTATATTGCGCGCTCGACCGCCTGAACCAGCGCCTCAAAATCGCTGCCTGCCATCATCTCGCGGGCGCCGGCCTCTATCGTCTCGATCGACGCCCTCACCATTTCGAATGCCCACCGAACATCTTCGGCGGCGACGGCGGGCTCATTCGGACAACGGGCTAATGCCCGTAGCGTAGCGATCTTGAGCGTTTGCTCCGCGGCGCGGCCGGCCACGCCATGACGTCCGGCTTCGCGCGCGTCATCTTCCCACGCCTCAACGACCTCCAGCGCGGCGACACCACCTTCCCCCCACTCGGCAAACCGGATTGAGGGAGCGGTATAAGGATCACGGGTCGCTGTGCCCGCCAGGTTGCCCGAAGGTTGCGACGCTTCAAATGATGTACGCAGAGAATCGATGAGTGCTTGCGGCGGAGTGAGCCGAGCAGGGTCCCGCTGACGCGGTCCCGCCCGACCGCCGCGAACCACGGTCAGGCGGTTGAGGAACCCGTCTTCCAGGTTCTGCTGTGACATCCCGTCGAAGAATCCCTCTGGCGTCGAAACGCCTAGGATGGTCAACGTAGGGCAGCGGATTGGATCGGCCGCAGCATCATAGTCATCACTCGCGCGAGCCTTGCCGGTCCACTCCGAGCCAGGCTGAGAACGGGAATAGATCTCTAGCAAAACTTTGGCGGCGAGCTTCGCGAAGGCGGGTGCGTTCCGCCCCATCATCGCCTGAGCCAGCTTTCCAAATTCGTCGAGCGGCATCAGCTGCGAAGGCCGAACGCGGAGCGACTTCTCTATCGCCGCATCAGATGCAAAATCATGGGGACCAAGGAGGTGCCGAAAACCCGCGTCCGCAATTAGCCTGCGCGGCGCCTCAAGCAGTGCATCCTTACCGCCGCCCGTCTCGGCAATCGCTGCGATGTATAGATTCAATCCCAATCCAGTCGGCGTTGCCCAGCGGCGACCGAATATTGTGGCGAGCACGGCGACGGCTGCTGGCTGTGCGAATTCGCGCACGGGACGGTATGCGCAAGCCTGCGACCAACGGGCGATATCGCCGAGCATGCCAGGCTCGCTTTCTAGGATGAAGGCGTCAGGCCAGATGGCGCCGCGAGGCCGCGCCGGAGCTTCATCCTCGCCATATTCTCTAGGCGCGTCACACGGCTGGACAATGCGGCCGTCCGATGCCGCCAGACGGAGGTGCGACAGGTTGCCGCGGGGCTCTTCGGGCGGCGTGGTATCGCCGACGATCTTGCTTGTCAGGTTGATGACCGGCGCCGGCGCAACGCGCTCTTGAAGCCAGCGAAATGCGGTATCGAGGTCGGCGTCACACGCGGCCATGACGAGGTCGATAGGCGTATAGCCTTTGCCCTCGCCGCAATCCTTGATGCCCTTGGCATTGATGATCAGGTTCGTGGCCCGCGCCGACAATGGCCTGCCCGACGATGACGGCCGCCATGCTGCGACCGCCTTGTATCCC
>Ga0207644_10000675_pt1 | contig 21512 bp, 19 predicted proteins | sample KBSS73metaG_FD_184326 | JGI IMG/M metagenome (GOLD analysis project Ga0207644, IMG submission 184326) | Switchgrass rhizosphere microbial communities from Kellogg Biological Station, Michigan, USA - KBS S7-3 metaG (SPAdes) (version 2) | ecosystem: Host-associated > Plants > Roots > Rhizosphere... | reverse complement strand
GGGTGGCGCGGGACGAGGCGGTCGTTAGTGACACACGGGCAGGGACGAGCCCTGCCCCTACAGTAAATCGGAAACGATCATGCAAGCAGTTCAAGAAATCACCAGAGCAACTCCGGCGCTCGCCCGCGGGATAGAAATCCCCGAAGCGCGGCCGGTGATTGAGCTCGAGCACATCCACAAGACTTACACGATGGGCGATGTGCAGGTGCATGCGTTGCGCGGCGTGTCTTTGACGATTCGTGAAGGCGAATTCGTCGCAATTATGGGCGCGTCGGGTTCTGGTAAATCAACGACAATGAACATTCTCGGCTGTCTCGACCGGCCGACGAAGGGAAGTTACATTCTCGACGGCCAGGATGTTTCGCAAATGTCGAAGGACGAACGCGCCGACATTCGCTCGCGGAAAATCGGCTTCGTATTTCAGGGATTCAATCTGCTCTCGCGCACATCGGCTCTGGAAAACGTCGAGCTGCCGATGCTCTACGCCGGTGTGCCGACCAGCGAACGACATCAGCGCGCATTGGAAAGCCTGGCTGCGGTAGGCCTCGCTGGTCGCGAACAGAATCATCCGAATCAATTGTCGGGTGGTCAGCAACAGCGCGTCGCGGTGGCCCGCGCACTCGTCAACGATCCGGCGTTGATTCTGGCCGATGAGCCTACAGGAAACCTGGACTCGCGCACGTCAGTCGAGGTGATGGAAATTTTTCAGCGGCTGAATCGTGAACGTGGCATCACGCTGGTGCTGGTGACGCACGAGCAGGACATCGCGCAGTACGCGCAGCGCGTGGTTGTCTTCAGAGACGGGAAGATTCAGAAGGACTATGCGGTCGAACATCAACGCGACGCGGCTAACGAACTGAAGAATTTGCCGGCGATTGAAGAAGACGAGGACGAAGAGGAAGAGTAACGCGGTTTTCGCTCCGGAGGAGCGAGATGTCTATAGCACCAGAGGTATCGAAACACTCGCAGCTCCTTTTTAGGAGCGGCATAAATATTTCGCTCCTATGGAGCTCGATGTCAGGACTTGCATTGGGTCTATAAACATTCCGCCCCTCCGGGGCTTACGAACGAACCATGGATCTCTTAAACATCATTCGAGTCGCCTTTCGCGCGTTGCAACGTAACAAGATGCGCGCTGCGTTGACGATGCTCGGCATAATTATTGGCGTGTCGGCGGTGGTGGCAATGGTTAGTATCGGCCAGGGTGCGCAGGCCGCGGTGCAAGCGCAGATCGACAGCATCGGCACGAACCTTCTATTTGTCAGCGCGGGCGCGCAGAACGTTGGTGGCGTCCGCAGCGGCACGGGCGACACCGGCACGAACACTTTGACGGTCGAAGATCTCGACGCGATCAAACGCGAAGTTCCGAGCGTGGCGATGGTGACCCCGTCGGTGAACACGCGTGGACAACTGGTCGCCGGCAATGCGAACTGGAACACTCAGATCCAGGGAGTCAGCGAGCAGTTTCCGGATGTTCGCAAGTGGGCCATCGGCAGCGGCCAGTTCTTTTCCGATTCCGATGTGCGCACGGCGGCACGCGTACTCGTCATCGGGCAAACGATTGCCGACAACTTGTTTGCCGGCGGCGATCCGGTTGGACAGGAAATTCGCGTGCAGAATCTTCCATTCCGCGTCGTGGGGGTGATGGCGCGCAAAGGTCAGGATCAGCAAGGCCGCGATCAGGACGACATCGCGTTCACTCCTTACACAACCGTGCAGAAGAAAATCCTCGGCAGTCCGCGCGTGCAGATTGCGTTCGTTTCCGCTGTCTCTGCAGACGCGACTTACACCGCGCAGGATCAAATCAGCGAGTTGCTGCGGCAGCGCCACAAGCTCGGGCCCAACGAGCCAAACGATTTCACTGTCCGCAACATGAGTGACATTGCTGAAGCGGCGAACGAAACGAACAACACGATGACGCTGCTGCTCGCCTGCATCGCCGGCGTGAGCTTGCTCGTCGGCGGCATCGGCATCATGAATATCATGCTGGTGTCGGTCACTGAGCGCACTCGCGAAATTGGCATTCGCATGGCGATCGGCGCGCGCTCATCGGCCGTGCGCAGTCAGTTCCTGATCGAAGCAATCGTGCTGAGCGTTATGGGCGGTGTGGTTGGGATTGTTCTGGGCGTCGTTGTCTCGCTCGCAATTCCAAAGATGCTCGGCTGGCCGACGCTAATCTCATCCATGGCAATTGTCGGCTCGGTAGTTTTCTCAGTGATGGTCGGAGTCTTCTTTGGTTACTATCCGGCGCGCAAAGCGGCAGCGCTCGACCCGATTGAAGCATTGCGTTATGAGTAGGGTCGGAAGCCCGGGTGCGAGCGAGGGCACCTCTCGAATCTCAACTTGTTGTAACTGGCGTTGCCCTTCCTGGCGGTCGGACTCTGACACGCACCTTCGTATGCGAGTGGTACTGACTGCACATCCTGCGCTACTCTCGTTCGTTCGATGATTGACGAAGACTCGATTCCGGCGGCGCATATCAACCACAGCTCCTCAACCCTCAAGAATCGACTCTGGCGATACGGGCCGCCGATCTTCTGGGCGACCCTCATCTTCATTGGCTCCAGCGATCTGCTTTCGGCTTCGCACACATCAAATTTCGTAATTCGGCCACTGCACTTGTTGTTTCCCAATGCGAGCGAATCGACGTTGGCGGCGATTCATTTCATATTTCGTAAACTCGGCCACTTCACGGAGTACGCGATTCTGGCGTGGCTTAGTTCTCGAGCGCTTCGTGGTTCTTCTATCCGGCTGTTGCGCTCGCGTTGGTTTTGGATTTCGCTTGCGGTGGTGGTGGTTTATGCGCTGTTCGATGAATTTCGGCAGAGTTTCGTGCCGTCGCGAACGCCTTCAATTTACGACAGCATGATTGATACGGCGGGTGGCTTGGCAGCGCTTATTATTGTAAGTGTCAGAACCGCGAGCGGTAGCGACCGGATCAAACATACTAGATTGAGTCGATGATCCCGTCGCTATCGCTCCGGGTTCTGACACTTGCTTGAACACCGCTAGCTCTTTCACCGTATAATGTCTGGCAGTTAAAAGGAGATTACACACAACCATGGGAATTCTTGACCGCCTGAGTCCGAGCGCACAGTTCATCGAAGTAATTGAGTGGCTCGACGATTCCGGCAACACCATGCTTTATCGCTTTCCCGTTCGTGATCAGGAAATCAAAAACGGCGCGCAGTTGATTGTCCGCGAATCGCAGTCCGCCGTGTTCGTGCACGAAGGACAAATCGCCGACGTGTTCGGCCCAGGCCGTTACAGCGTCGAAGGCGGCAACACGCCGGTCCTTTCGAAGTTGGGCGCCTGGAAGCACGGCTTTAATTCACCAATCAAGTCCGAAGTGTATTTCGTGAACACTAAACAGTTCACCGACCTGAAGTGGGGTACTTCGAATCCGGTGATGATGCGCGACACGGATTTCGGCATGGTGCGCCTCCGCGCTTTTGGCATCTACTCGATGCGCGTGGCGGATCCGCGCGAACTGATCAAACAGATTGCCGGCACGAACGCGCGCTTCGTTACAGAAGACATCGAAGGGCAGTTGCGGCGGACGCTCGTCAGCGGATTTTCGGATGCCTTGGCTGAATCGAAGATCGCCGCGCTCGACCTCGCTTCGAATTACGACGAGTTGAGCAAGTTCTCGCGCCAGAAGTTGCAGGACGAATTCAAATCGCTGGGTCTGGAACTCACTAAGTTCGTCGTCGAAAACATTTCGTTGCCGCAGGAAGTCGAAGCGGCGATGGACAAACGCACCCAGATGGGCGTGCTGGGCGACCTGGGCAAGTACACCCAATTCGAAGCCGCGCAGGCGATGCGCGACGCTGCGCAAAACCCCGGCGGCGGAGCTGGACTGGGCGCGGGCCTGGGAGCGGGGTTCGCTGTCGGCGGCGCGATGGCCAGCGCCATGACCGATGCGATGAAGCAACGCGGCGCGACACCGACGGAATCGACACCGGCGACCTCAACGCAGAAGTGCATCAAGTGTGGCGCGTCTCTACAGGCAGGCGCAAAGTTTTGCAGCGAATGCGGCACGTCGCAAGTTGGCGGCAAATGCGCCAATTGCCAGCACGATCTGAAACCCGGCGCGAAATTCTGCGATGAATGCGGGACGAAGGTCCCCTAAAACGGAATGTACTAACGGAAATTAAGGCCGAGCGCACGACGCGTTCGGCCTTTTTCTTCACATGCCGAATCGCTCAAATTGACTGTCGCCGACAGCTTAAGCGTTCCGCTATACTCGAATTGCCCGGCCCCTGTCCTGCTCTCACCATCACGGAGGATTACAAATGGAACCGACCAGAGCAGTGCGAATTCGCGCGCGCCTTTCCCTGAAGCTGCCAATTTCGATTCTCTGTCGCGAGAGCACCGACCATCAATGGACCGAAAAGTCGCGGTTGACTGATGTGAACCAGTTCGGCGCCGGGTTTACTTTGACACGACCAGTAGAAGTCGGGCGGTTGATTCAGATGACGGCGCCTCTGCCACATCAACTGCGGTGTTTTGATCAGCTCGAGCCGCTTTATTCTATCTGGAGCCTGGTGCGCCATTGCTCCGTCCTCCAGCATTACCCCGTGGCGTTTCGCGTGGGCGTGGCGTTCGTCGGCAAGAACCCACCCGAGAGTTACAAGGAAGATCCAGCCAGCCTCTACGAGCCAGTGCCAATCAAGCTTGGGCAAAGCGTGCTGTGGTCCGTGAGCCGGCGTCCGCCGGCAAAACAACGAAGAGAAACGCGGCTCGCGATTCCTTTGGAGGTGCTGGTCGAAACCCTGGATGAATCCGGACACTCTTCTGTCCAGGAATATACGGTCACCGAAGCGATTAGTAGTTTGGGCGCGTGCATTCCATCAAGTCTGGATGTCGAAGTAGGCCGCGTTGTCAGAATCACCAGCGTCACAGATCGCATTTCGATCTTTGGCGTGATCCGTTCGCGTACAGTCATGCGTGATGGCGTCGCGCGGCTCGGCATCGAATTCATTGCGGACCGTTGGCCGCTCGAAAGAGAGTCATCCTTTCTTTATCAACCCAGGCCTCTCGATGTTTCCTCGCGGCCGCAAACGTAACCGCGCGTCGTCTTTCGAAAATCTAAATTTAATTGAGTCCGAAAGAAAAACTCGGATCGGCCTTTCAGTTGGTTCGTCTGGCGGTCGGTGTTATGCTTGCGCAACTCTGAGCTAGCCCGACCCTAAACGACATGCTGAATGGCTTTAAAGCTCCACGCCGAGTTGTCATTACCGGAATGGGGTGCGTCACGCCGATAGGTATAGGCCGCGCAGCATTCTGGTCCGGACTTCAGCGCGGTGAAAGCGGAGTGCGGCGAATCGATTCGTTCGACATTTCTGATTCGCCGGTGAAGATCGCCGCCCAGGTGCGCGATTTCAACTGGCAGGAGCAACTCACCGCCAAGGATCGCAAGCACGTGCCGCGCACCGTGCCACTCGCTCTGGCCGCAGCGCGCGAAGCTTTTGCCGATGCAGGCATCGATGCCGAAAATCTTTCAATTGAAGAACGTCAGCGAATCGGAGTAGAACTCGGAACCGGCGGCGGCGGTTTACCGTTTGTCGAGGACCATTATGCGATTTGGTACAACGGCAGGTCGCATTCGAAAGCGAGCGTCTACATTATTCCCGCCGCGACGCACGGAACATTGTCGAGCGAACTTTCGATGGCATTCGGACTGCGCGGCCTGTCACACGTGATTTCCACCGGCTGCACCAGTTCGACCGATGCGATGGCTTATGCAGCGCAGCACATCGCCCTGCAGCGGCAAGACATGATGCTTGCGGGCGGCGTCGACGCTCCACTGGCGCCGGGAATTCTTGCCGGCTTCAATTTGCTGACGGTGCTGACAACTGATTGGAACGATGAGCCGGCGCGTGCCTCGCGACCATTTACGCGCAGCCGCTCAGGCATGGTGCTCGGCGAAGGCGCCTGGATTTATGTGCTCGAAAGTTATGACAGCGCGAAAGCACGCGGCGCGAAGATCTATGCCGAGATTATCGGTTACGGATCGACGTGCGATGCATATCATCGAGTCCGTTTACAGGAGGGCGGCGACGAACCTGCGCGGGCGATGACTTTGGCGATGAATGATGGCGGCGTTGACGCCAGCGACATTGATTACGTGAACCTGCACGGCACGTCAACTGTGCTGAACGACCGCATCGAGACAAACGCGCTGAAGCTGGCGCTCAACTGCAACTCGCAACGCATTCCGATGTCGGCCACCAAATCTCAGATTGGCCATCCGCAAGGTGCAAGTGGCGCTGCCGGATTGGGAGCAACGCTGTGCGCAATGGAAACTGGCCTGATTCCTCCAACTATCAACCTCGAAGATCCCGATCCCGAATGCGATCTCGATTACATTCCTCTGCAAGCGCGCGAAGCTCAGGTACGCACGGCCCTTTGTAACTGCATCGGTTTCGGATCGAAGAACAGCGCACTGGTGATTCGACGGGTTTAGTCCGCAGATTACGCAGATTTCACCGATTTAAATAAAGAACGTTCCGGTTTCTTTGCTTCTCTGCGTAATCTGCGTAATCTGCGTAATCTGCGGATAATGTTCGAGCGCTTCAAGCAACGCAGTTACGAACTCGAGCACCTCGATAAAGGCGACTACACGCCGGAAGAATACGAGGGGTGCATCGTCGAGCTGCAACGCGTCAACCGTTGGCTGGGCGACACGCGCGCACTGCGCAACTGTCTGTTAAGGGATATCGAAGTCGAACAGTTGCAGTCGTTTTCCGTGCTCGATGTGGGCGCAGGTTCCGGTGAGCTTTTGCGCGTCATCGCTGAGTGGGCCTCACAAACCAGTCGCCAGACGAGACTAGTAGGTCTCGAACTCAACGAACGGTCTGCCCGAGAGATTATTGACGGATCGCAGCAGTACTCGAACATCAGTTCGGTTCGCGGCGATGCGTTTCGCTTGCCGTTTTCCGAAGGGCAATTTGAATACGTGATGTGCTCGCTGTTCACACATCACTTTCGCGATCCGCAGGTCGTGAAGTTGTTGCAGGAGATGGCCCGAGTCGCGCGGCGACGGATCTTCGTGATCGATCTGCATCGAAATGTCGTCGCTTACACTTTTTATACGACCATCGCCAAATTGTTTCTGCACAATCGTTTGATTCGCGAAGACGGCGCGCTGTCGATCCTGCGCAGCTTCACCCCCGAGGAATTCAGGCGAATTGGTGAAAAAGCCGAGTTGAAGAATGTCAGAGTCGAGGAACATTTTCCGTCACGGCTGGTGTTGAGCGCCGAGGCTAGATGAACCAGGAAACAGATTACGACGTGATCATCGCCGGCGCCGGCCCCGCTGGCTCAAGCGCTGCCATCCATCTGGCGTCGCATGGCGTGCGCGTTCTGCTGCTTGAGCAGAAAAAGTTTCCGCGTCCGAAGTTGTGTGGTGAATTTATCTCACCGGAGTGCACCGCACATTTCGAGCGTCTGGGTGTTGCTGAGCAAATGTTTGCCGGCAGGCCGTCAGAATTGTCAGAGACGGTTTTCTACTCGAAAAACGGAGCAAGCGTCGCAGTTCCCAGCAGTTGGTTTAGCACGCGGGGTGTCGCACTCGGCCTCAGTCGCGCTGAGATGGATGAACGGTTGCTGCGCCGGGCGGCCGAGGCCGGCGCTGATGTCCGCGAAGAAGCAACAGTTGTCGATCTTCTTTTTCACAGCCGACGTGTAGCCGGCGTCAAACTTAAGCACGGCGGTAGCCAGCAGATTTTCACCGCGCCGATAACTGTAGATGCCACGGGACGAACACGCGCACTGATGCGTATGTTGGAGAGAGCGACGAGTGGCAAAACGAATCTGCAGAAAAGGCCGCTCGTCGCTTTCAAAGCACACCTCAGGAGCACACGCGTCGCACCGGGAGCGTGCGAAATCTACTTTTATCGCGGCGGTTACGGCGGACTGAGCACGATCGAAAACGGTCTCAGCAACCTGTGTTTCATCGCGAATGCGCGCGATGTCAGGGCTAGTGATTCTGACGCGTCTCGCCTGATGCACGAACTTGTTTCGGAAAACAAGCGCGCCGCGCACACCTTGCGCGATGCTGAACTCGCGTCGGATTGGCTGGCAGTGTCTCTGGAAAGTTTTGGCCGTCACGCGCCGGCGCCCACCGGGGGGTTGATGGCGATCGGCGATGCCGCCTCATTTATCGATCCGTTCACCGGCAGCGGCATGTTGATGGCGCTCGAAAGTGGCGAGCTGGCTGCGGAGGCAATTGTTCCCCGAATGACGCAGCTGGAAAACGATGACGCGCTGCAAGCAGTGAATGAGCACTACCGCGAACTCTATCGCGCTCGATTTAACTCGCGACTGCGTTTGTGTTCGCTGATCCGGCGGGCGGCGTTCGTGCCTGGCTTCGCGAATGTGGCGATCCGCTTTTTCCGAACCAGCACATTGCTGCGTCGAAGAGTCGCATCGGCAACACGATCCCGAACTGACTTCCCCGTGCGGCGACAAGTCTAAGATCCAAAGCGCCGTCGTCGCTGCGCTTTGCCGGCGCACTCCAAATTAGTTCGCGCTACGCGTCCTGCGCCCTTAACATGCGAATGTAGGCGACGCTAATCAGGTTCGTCAGCACCAGCAGCACAAACGACATTGCCGCTGCGTATCCGAAATTCGAGAAGCGAAAAGCCGTACGGTAGATGTAGAGGCTCAGCGTCTCAGTCGCGAACCCCGGTCCGCCTTCCGTCAGAATGAAAATGTGATCGAAGACGCGTAGCAGATCCATTGTGCGCAAGAGCAATGCGATCAGAATCGCCGGCTTCAGCAGCGGCAGGGTGACATAGCGAAACGTTTGCCAACGACTTGAGCCGTCGACGAGTGCTGCTTCATAGGGCTCCTGCGGAATCGCCTGCAAGCCGGCAAGCAAAATCAAAAACATGAACGGCGTCCATTGCCAGACGTCGGCGATGATCACTGACGCCATCGCCAGTTTCGGTGACGCCGTCCAGGTCAGAGCTTCAGTATTGATGCCGAATCCTTTGAGTGTTCCATTCAGCGCGCCAAAATTTGAATTCAGCATCAAGCGCCACACGACCCCAACAACTACGGGTGGCAGCATCAGCGGCACCAACAACAGCGCGCGAAACAGGTTGCGTCCTCGGATCGCTTCGTGGAGCAACAACGCCAGCGCCAATCCCAGCAGAAATTCGATCGTCAGCGCGATCACTGCGTACAGAAAAGTATGCGCCAGCGCTGAGCGAAAGAATTGATCAGTCATCAGACGCGAGAAATTTGAGAATGTGAATGCGCCGGATTCAGATTGGAAACTGACTTTGACCGAGTAAAAGAGCGGATAGATTGTTAGGGCAAGCAGAACGGCGATCGTCGGCGCTATCAGAACGAGCGCGAGCGTGCGCTCTGAAGAGTAACGGCGATTGATGTTTTCGCGCGTCATCGAAAAACAACGAGCCCCGTATGGGGCGAAATATTTATAGAAACCGAGCGAAGAAAAAAAGTAATCAAGCTCCGTTAGGAGCGACATCAGCGACTGGATGGCGCTCCGACGCAGCTTCAGCCGTCTTCATAAATCGAGAGCTATGAATATTCCGCCGCTACGCGCCTCAATCACGTTCACCGTCGGTCGAGATCGTCTCTATTTCCCTCTGTCAAGAATCCGCTTTATCTCTGCATTCGCCTGATTCATCGCGTCTTCGGGAGTTAACTCGCCGCTGTTTGCTTTGGAAAGATAGATGCCAAAAGCGTTCTCGATTTCATTCCACTGCGGCGTGCGCGGGCGCGGCCGCGAACTCTCGAGCGAGAGAAGTTGCGCCGGATATGACGGAAATTTCGCGACCAGTTCTTGATCGGTGAATAGAGACTTCCGGGTGGGCGGGTTGCCGCGTTGCGCTGACAGCTTCATCTGCTCACGAGCGGTTGCCCACAGCAGAAAATCCATCGCGGCATCAACATTTTTGGCATCGCGCGGAATCGCGATCAGCCAATTCCCGATCTCAGCTCGGCCGAAATTTTTTGCGCCGGGTAATTGTCCAAATTCCATCTTGCCGATGACTTTGGATTTGGCCGGGTCGCTGAATGAACTAATCCAGGCCGGCCAGTTGATCGACATCGCGGCCGTGCCTTGCAGAAGATGCGCGCCGACTTCATCCGCATTAAAGCTCGCGTAACCTGGTGGCGAGTATTTGCCCAACTCGATCATCAACTTCAGCGCCGCGACTCCCTCGGGGCTGTTGACGGTGGGCTGGCCTGACGAGTCAAACATTTCCCCGCCAAACGCCCAAAAAATCGGCATGAAATCGGCCACTGAGGCATTTCCCTGTGCGGCGCGCATTACGTAGCCGTAGATCTTTGCGCTGCCCGGCGCGCCGTTAACTTCCTGCTCGCTGATCGTTTTCGCGGCGGCGAGTACATCGTCCCAGGTGGCCGGCACTTTCAAATTGTGTTTCTGAAAAAGATCTTTGCGATAGAAGAAGAGTTGCGAATTGCCGACGTACGGCAGTGCGAACAGCGTTCCCGTTTGATAAGGCTCGCGACACAATGCCAGCGACGTCGCCACGAAGTCGTCATCAGGTTTCGTCTGGCCGCGTTTCTGCAGCAGCGGCGTCAAATCCGTCAGCACATTGAGTGAGGCAAACTTCGGAAACCATGGATCGTCGAGCATGATCAAATCGTAGGCGCCGCTGTGCGCGTTCAGATCGATCAACTCTTTCTCAAACAGGTTCGCATAAGGGAACTCGGCGATGTTGATATGAACGCCGGTTTGCTCTTCGTAATCCTTTGCGGCCTGTTTCAGCGCGTCGCCTTCGACACCTGAATTAATCGCCAGCGTGAGACTGCGAGTGTCGTGCTTTCCGGCGCGCATGCAGGCGGAGATAAACAGTAATCCCAGCGCGATGATGGGGACAATTATTCGAGCAAGCTTCATATTGGGCGGCTACATTACTCGCAAAGGTGCACGGCATCAAGAGTCTATGCAGGCAGCGAGATTCGCAGTAGAATCGCGCCTCGTCCAAACCGGCATGAACTCGGAACCCATGTTGGATCAGCTCCTGGAAACGTGGCGAATAAATCATCGGGTGACGTTGAAGTTGCTTGATTCGCTTTCTGAAGAAGCACTCCGGACGACGCTTTCAAAGCGTGGTGGTCGCGATGTGGCGCACCAGCTGGCACACGTGCATGAGGTGCGGACTGGTTGGGCTGAGATAACATCGAAGACAAACAAAAAATCGAAGCTGCCGCAATTTCGAAAAGGCGAGCCAACATCAAAGGAACAATTGCAGACAGCTTTGGAAGCTTCGGCGAACGCGATCGAAATTACTATTCGCGAGTCATGGGAGAACGGCGCAAAGGTTTCCGGCTTCAAACGCGGTCTACTGCCGCTGATCGGTTATTTGATCGCACATGAGTCGCATCATCGTGGCAGCATCATGCTGACTTTGAAACAGTCGGGTGTGGGCATTCCGGAAGAATTGAAATGGGGTTTGTGGGATTGGGCAAAATTGTAATTTGGAGTGCGGCCAATCCGAGTGGCGGCTTGACGCCGCTTTTCTGTAGCCCAGGCGTTCACGCCTGGGTCAGGTTTTGAAAAAGATCGTTTGCAGCCGATTAATGGCTTACGCCGGAATTTCTGAATCTCGGATCCCAGCAGTGAACGCCTGGGCTACGCAAGAAGAAAACTGAAGGAGCGCTCAATGATTCCAAAAAGAGTTTCAGTAATCGTACTTCTAATCGCAGCGGCGGCTTTTGGTCTTTCCGCGCAAACCACAAAACACCCGCTCCGGCTTGATGATCTGGCGCGCTTTCGCAACGTCGGCGACCCGCAGTGTTCACCCGACGGGAACTCTGTTGCTTATACGGTCTCGACAATCGACGCGAAGGAAGACAAGAGCAGCACGCACATCTGGATGATTAGCTTTGACGGCAAGAACGATCGGCAGATTACTTTCAGTAACGATAGCGAAGGATCGCCGCGCTGGAGTCCCGACGGAAAATTTCTCGCATTCACTTCGTCGCGTTCATCTGGCAAACCGGGTGTGCGCGGCAGTCAGATTTGGTTACTCGATCGGACCGGCGGCGAAGCTTATCAACTCACCGAATTCAAAGGCCGTCTGCAGGGTTTCGAATGGTCGCCGGACTCCAAACGCATCGCGGTTCTGATTGGCGATCCGGATCCCGATGCGCCTGATCCTAGCGCTTCGCCGACGCCCGGCGTTCCGCCGAAACCGCCGAAGCCAATCGTCATCGATCGCTATCGCTACAAACAGGACGTCCAGGGCTATCTGCTTTCGGGCCGCCACACATATATCTATCTCTACGACATCGCCTCGAAGAAGCTGGAACGACTGACCAAAAGCAAGTGGGATGAATCGTCCATCTCCTGGTCGCCGGATGCGAAACGAATCGCCTTCATGAGCAATCATGCCGACGATCCCGATCGTGATCCCTCCGCTCAGTTGTATGTTGCAGATGCAACTGCCGGCGCGACGGAAAAGCTCTTGACGACTGCGGATAACCGCGCCAGTCGCACACGTCCCGAATGGTCACCAGACGGAAAATGGATCGCTTACCTCGAAGGTGATGAGAAAAAGTTCGGCGCGTATGGCATGGAGCACCTGGCGATCGTCGCGAGCGACGGCTCGGCACCGGCGGCGCGCGTCGCGGCGAGCGAGGCCTTAGACCGCGGCATATCGGCTCCGCGCTGGAGCGATGACGGTAAGGCCATCTTCGCCACAGTCACAGACGACACGTACGTCTACGGCATGCGCCTGCCCATAGCCGGCGGCGCCGCAACTCTGGTTACTGACAAAACAATCATCCTGGGGCAGCGTCACAGTGCGGGACAGTGCGCCGTCGCGATCTCAGGCGATGATAATCATTCGAGCGAGATCTATACCGCCAAACTCGCCGGTAACAAATTGAAATTCGATCAGCTTACGCATCAGAACGATGCTCTCTTCGCCGAGCTGCAACTGGGCCAGACGGAAGCGATCAGTTTCAAGAGTAAAGACGGCACTGAAGTGCATGGCCTCCTCACCTACCCGGTTGGTTATGTGAAAGGAACGAAAGTGCCGTTGCTTTTACGCATCCACGGAGGGCCAAACAGCCAGGATCAGCATTCCTTCGCCGCTGAACGCCAGGTGTTTGCCGCGAATGGTTACGCGGTGCTGGCCGTAAATTACCGGGGCAGCGCCGGACGCGGGCAAGCGTTCTCGCGCGCCATTTTTGCCGATTGGGGACATTATGAAGTTGAGGACTTGATCGCTGGAGTTGATCGCGTGATCGCGATGGGTGTGGCCGATCCTGATCGACTGGGCATCGGCGGCTGGAGTTATGGCGGCATTCTTACCGACTACATGATTGCGACCGACACGCGCTTCAAAGGCGCGACCAGCGGCGCGGGCACAGCGTTCACCGTCGCTTTCTATGGCACCGACCAGTACATCATTCAGTACGATTACGAAATTGGTCCACCGTGGAATCCGAAAGCCTGGGAAACTTACGTCAAGATTTCTTATCCGTTCCTGCACGCTGATCGCATTAAGACGCCGACACTGTTTCTCGGCGGCGAGCGCGACTTCAACGTTCCTGTGCAAGGTGGCCAGCAGATGTATCAAGCGCTGCGCAGCCTAGGCGTGGAAACTCAACTTGTGATCTATCCGAACGAGTTTCACGGCATCACGCGGCCGAGCTACGTGAAGGATCGTTATCAACGATACCTGGATTGGTACGACAAGTACGTGAAAGGTAATAAGCCGCCGGTGAAGAATGTAGCGGAAGGCGGAACGCCGTAATTGGGTTTAAGCCGGGACGCCGAAAATCTTAGGCACCAACTCTGGCGCAAAATTGAATTCTATTTCTCGATGCGGAAAACGGTTGAGATCGTCTGCTGAAAATTGCTGCTTGAAGTGCATGTCTATTTCGCCTTCGCAGCGCGGGTTCACGCTGGCATCCACCTTGATGTGCAAGCCATCCTCAGCTAAAGAAGCGCTGGACTTGTGATCACCCGTTAGATTGTAAGGCGCATCGACCATCAGAGTCTTCGAAATGCTCGCGACAATTCGTTGATCGGTGATCGCACACGCGCCTGAGAATCTCCCCACGCTACTGCCTCTGAAGCCTGGCGCTTTCCCGCTTCGCCGCACGATTACCCGCATTCCTTCGTCAGAAAACAGCACTTGCTCATTTGCGATCTTAGCGGACATGGCCTCAGGCATGGCGCCGACTTTCAACAAACGATAGCGAAGCGTTTTGGACATGCACGAAACTTTATCCCACGTGTATCACGCGCACAAGATTTGACGCGCGCGTGGCGGCACCATAAAGTTGGCTCGTCGTTTAATTGTCGCGTGGAGGCGAAAAACACTCGCCGCAAGTGCGGCTTGCAGATCACCGAATAACCTGGCTGAACGCCCATGATCCTCATTCGCGGTTTCGTAATTGTTGTGTTGTTAAGCGGAGCGTATCGCGTCGCGGTAGCTCAGAGCAGCTCGATCGTGGGCGATTGGACCGGTGAATCGATCTGCGTCGGCGAAGCGGGCGCGTGCAAAGACGAACAAGTTGTCTATCACATTTCAGTCGATCCCGCGGATGCGACCAAGGTGAAGATTGGCGCCGACAAGATCGTCAACGGCAAACCCGATTTCATGGGTGACATTCTGCTGAAGTACGACGCTCGGAATAACACCCTCACAGGAAAACTCGAAGGCCCACGTTACCGCGGCGTTTGGGAATTCACGATCAAAGGAAACATGATGTGGGGCACGCTCAGTCTCCTTCCCGAGAAGCGAGTCGTGCGCCAAATTCGGGTGATGAAAGCGGAAGCCGCGCAAGCTATGAGTGCACAGACGAACCACGCCACCGGAACTTTCGAAGTTAAACTAACGCCCGCAGAGGACAAGCCTACGGATGCGGCTCTAGGTCGCATGACGTTCCAAAAACAGTGGCAGGGTGATTTGCAGGGTGTGAGCACAGGGCAAATGTTGACGGGCGGCGATGTGAAGACGGGTTCCGCCGGTTATGTCGCGATGGAAAAGTTCACCGGCAGCGCGAAAGGCCGGAAGGGGACGCTAATCTTTCAGCATTCCGCGACGATGACCGCGGGTAAAGGCGATCTGACGATCACAATTGTGCCTGACTCTGGGACTGAGGAGCTGAAAGGAATCAGCGGAAAGGTGACAATCAAGATCGAAAACGGAAAGCACTTCTATGATTTCGAATACGCCTTGCCGAAACAGTAGTTAGCCGCCAATAAAGCTCATCGACCGTGACGGCGCGACAAATCCCGGATCGTTGATGTAGTGGCGCGGCTCTTTTTTCATCACCACACCTTCAATGAAGTCGATGATCTCCTGACGCGACGCGCCGTCGCGAATTACATCCCGCAGAGAGTATTCGACGGTCGAGAAAAGGCAGGTGCGAATTTGTCCGTCCGCAGTCAGACGGATCCGCGAACACGCCCCACAAAAAGCTTCGGTCACCGGCGCGATAATTCCAATTTCGCCAGGCGCTCCGTCCGCAAAACGAAAACGGGCAGCGGTGTTTGCGCCGCGGAATTCGTCGACGGCTTCCAGCGGAAATCTTTCTTCGACTCGTTCACGAATTTCACGACCCGATACCACGTCGGCGCGCGACCAGTCATGGCCTGAATCAAGCGGCATGAATTCGATAAACCTCATTTTGACGTTATGCTCACGCGCGAACGCGGCAAAGTCGGCAACTTCGTCTTCGTTGTGCCCGCGCACAACGACCGCGTTGATTTTAATTGGTTCCAGCCCCGCGTCTTTCGCGGCACAAATTCCTTCCAGCACTCGAGCGAGAACATCCACGCCGGTCATCTGCTTGAAGACATCGCGTTTCAAACTATCGAGGCTGATGGTGATGCGATCGAGGCCCGCGGCTTTCAAGCTTTCAGCGCGATGCGGCAAGAAATAGCCGTTGGTTGTCAGCGCCAGATCCTGTAAGCCGCGATCTTTCATTTGGGCCAGCTTGAAGATGATCTGTTCGATGTCGCGGCGCATCATCGGCTCGCCGCCGGTGAGTCGAATTTTTTCAATGCCCAGCTCGACAAAGATGTCGCACGCGTACTCAATCTCTTCGTACGAAAGCATCTGCTCTTTGGGGGCGACCGGTGGTTCGCCGTGCGGCAGGCAATAGAAGCAGCGGAAATTGCAGCGGTCAGTAAGCGACACGCGCAAATCGCGAATCGCCCGATTGTAAGAGTCTCTGAGAACGCCGGCCATTTCGGAATCAATCATAAGCCGGGCGAGGTGTTGATTCAAAAGCGAGTGTGGTTGAGCTGGCGAATCTTAAGCATCCTTTGACTCACTGTTCCAGATTAGTTTGCCTCCGAGTTGATCATTCAGGTGATTCAAACTGGCGTTCACCAGAACCAATGTGGTTTTCAAAGCCTGTACCGAATCGCGGCCGAACCCGACGCGCGTCTCCTGAGTTCCGATACCGATTATCTGAAAGCGACATTCGTAACCCCTGGAGTCCGCTGAGGGTTCGGGCTTTCCAATGAAGACGCGAACAGGACGCTTATGACCCTGTTCATCGATGATATGAAGCGATCGCGACGCGATGATTTCGCTGATGCCTGCGACTTCCATCTTCCCACCCCTGTGCGTCGTAAATCCGGGACTAATTCACACTCATCACGCCCGCGCTGGCCGTGAAGCCTACGCCGAAGCCGACGACCATCGTTGGCCCAGCCCAATCCTTTTTGTCGGCCAGCATGAAACCGGTAGAAGCGCTCGAGAGATTGCCAAAGTTTTCAAGCACATCGTAGGACTTGTGCACCTTGGTCGAATCAGTTTCCAGGTGAAGTTGCGAACAAACACCGTCGAGAATCTTTTTGCTGCCGGTGTGAATCAGGCAATCGTCCACCTGGCTCAGGTCTTTCACCGGCGACTGCGGATTGTCCAGCACGTCTTTGATGGTGCTGACGGCGTAATGCGCGCCGCGTTGCGGCACTGCCGGACGCATGAAATATTGTGGCTTGCCATTAAAAGCCGGATGCGAGCTGCGGCTGATCATCGTGAGCAGATTCACATCCTCAGGCGAATCATTCGTCAGGTGCGCGATCGGTCCAAACGTTGGTTTGCCCTCCTGGTCGCTGCCAAGCAGCAGCGCGACAGCGCCATCACCAAACAGCATCGATTGAATCGCCAGTGTTGTTTCGATCCGCTCACTCACGAAACCTGCGTCATCGAGGTTTCCGTTCTTTCGCATGCGGGCGATTTGACGGAACCCGTAGTACTCATCGCGCAGCAGTGGCGCGACATAAGGCGTGTGCGCTTCGGCCGTCAACACGATTGCCATTTTTCCCGGGTTGGCAGTCAGGTACCATTGGGCAACTTCTACTGATTTCAACATCACCGAACAGCCTTGCGATTGCATGCTCACCGTTGAGAGCGACCGCGGCAGCAAACCATGCGTTCCCCCCATCACTTCGGAAGCCAGACAGGGCAGCATGTGATCGGGCGTGTTGGTTGAGGCAATCAACAAACCGATTTGCGAAGGATCGCCGCCCCACTCCTCGATGCACCGACGGGTCGCATCAATGCCCAGCTCTGTGGTGGAACTGGTTGGATTCATCGGCGCGCCCATCAAAAACTCGGCGTAGTTGTCCATCGTCGAATAACGGTTTTCCACGCCGAGCGAACAGATTGAATTGATGAGTTCGGGCGAGAACTTGTGCATCATCGTGGCCACGAGTTCGGTGGTGCTGAACCTATTCTGCGGTGTGGCGGTGCTTGCTTGAACCAGGCTAATCATTGAGTCTCTCCGGGGGCGATTTTCAAAAAAGAGAACTTTGAATAGCCTGATTGGAGTACAACGCGCGTGCCAGCGCCGATCATGGCCGCAGCGCGCCGAGTAAGTTCAACTATTTGTCGAGTTAGAGGGAATGAACAACGCGCGAGAGTTCCGAGGTCGCGGCAAAGTCGGATTGGCTATCTCGTATACATAGTTCTAAGCCGAAACGGTTTCGGCGATGCTAACCGAAGAGTTTGCGGCAATGTTGGGATGAAAAGCGCAGCATAACGCTTGGAGACGTCGGCGAAAAACCAGTCTTGAAGTCGCGGGCAGAACACTGGTAACGAAGTACACAGTGTTCATTTAGTATCCGGCCGTGCGGCAGTGCCGCTTTGCCTCAAAAGGTTGGGGTTCTAAGTCAGCCAAAAGACTTTGGGTCAAGTTCTGTTGGTGATCCTAGCTTGTGCTGTTGAAAGTCGGGCAGGTAATAAACATGTCATCAGCGGCGTTGTAAAAGAAACAGAATCTCAGCAAGTGTTCCTTGCCGAGACCGTCTTTATATCGAACGCCGCCCCATACAAACATGAAACGGTGCATGGCCTTCACGTCATCGATCAGCTTTGCCGTGAGTTGCGGGCCGTAAATGTTCATTATCCTTTTCCCGTCAGCGGGCAAGAAGCTGGTAGTTTTCTCGGAAGCGAACCGACCATACGGCAATTGTTTCATGTTTTCCGCATTAAGATCGGCCATTGCTTCCTTCGACATTCGTCCAAAGATAGCCGGATCGGGCTGGGGCGAGTCGCGGACGCTGACCATAGCTCCGGTCTCAAAATCAAGCGCAGGAGTCTTTCCGTAATTCTGAACGAGGACGGTAATGGTGGGAGTCGTTCCGACTTCAAACTTATCAAGAACAGCATTGGCGGCCAGGTAGGGCCGGTCTCCAATGTAAAAGGACTGCTGCGCGATCTGCGCTTGTGCTTTGGCAGCTTCCGCTTGGGCAAGCAAAGACTCAGCCTGCTTCTTGCTTTGGTCAACGAGGGACTGGTTCGCTCCGATTATGCGTTCAGTTTGGCTAGAGCCGGAATTCATGGAGTCCAACTGTGCCTTCATGATCGCGGTCTGTGCCATCGAGGCTTGCGACTGCCTACGCATTACAACACCGTGATAGATCAACACGGCCAGCGTAACAGCACCCAAGAAACTCGAAGCGATAACTTGGTATTTAACCCATTTGGTCTGCTTCGCAATCCACTCGGTTTGTTCAGCAAGCGAGGCAATGGACTCGTCCTGCTTGCGGTCGGTTTCAGCTTCGCTTTCAGCGGGATTTGGTTGTTGTGTGCTGCTTTGGACAGGATCAGCGACCGGAGGCGCGGGGGCAGCCTCCGGTTGTTGTTCAGCTTCGTTGCCATTGGTGCTAGTTGCGTTTTGTACTGGTTCGGTTTCGTGCTTTGTGGGTGAGGCTTTGTCGTTCATTGAGATTGTTCACTCCAGAATGTGGGGTCAATGCCTAATTCGAAAATGCTTTGTATCAGGCAACAGATGTTATGCACAAGAACTTTGCAGAGGGCTTCGTGATCTGCGCTGTGCGCGTCTTGCTGCGGAGACGGTCGCCAAACTTAGCCTTGATCATTGAGAACGTTGATTCGACATTTGACCGCTTGTGATAGGCAGCCATGAAGTGCTGCTGATTGAACTTTCGCTGTATCACGTATTCGACTGCGAAAATGTGTTTACAGCGAAGCTGGCGACACTCGAAATCAGGACAACTGCAATGGGGCTTTGCAGGGTCGGGTTTGACGGTGTAGTACGTGCCTGGATGGCCGGATTGCGAAGGGACAAACCATCTGTCCCCAGCGCGTTGCAACTTCGATTTGGCTGCTATTTCAAGCCCTTTTTGTTCTCTGGCTTCCATGATGTCTCTCCATTCTTGGTTAAGACACAGCCGGAAGCATATAATCTGGGTTGCTTAGGCCACGGCGCAGCTTCGACTGTGTTGTGGTTGAATGTTCCGGCAGGTGTTAGCGCACTTGCCGGGACTGCAAAGATGGCGGTAGGGGTGGGATTCGAACCCACGGGGGGCACTTCCTTAGACCGGAGACCCCCGCTGGTTTTGGAGACCAGTGGTTTAAACCACTCACCCACCCTACCGCTAATCAACTTTCAAAGAACCAATCCCTTACGCAACAAGCGCAATCAAACTACGAGCAATCTCACGCGCTCGTGTCATACCAGCATTCGTGAGCCTGTAAGTCTTGCTGCGATGCATTCCGATAGTAATCACGTCGCCCGAAGTGCTGAGAGGTTGCATTACGCGGTCAATGCGCTCCATTGGGTGTCCAGATTCTCTCAAACCGTCAAGAATCTGGGCTCCCGTTACATTCTCAGTACCGCGAAAGTGTCGCTGGCCCAACATAACCAAAAGCGCAGCATCGGGAATCGACGCGGCGCGCACCGTAAGCGAAATAACACGACCACTCACGCGCATGATCGAATCGAGGTTCAATTGCGCCGCGTCGCCGTTACCATTTTGCGGAGTGCCACTTTCGTCATGTGGTTTTTCAGGTTCGCGTGGCGTCGGTGTGATGACTTTTGGAGGGGCGGTAGTTACCAGTTCCTTAAAGGCGTCGAATTGGGCTTGCACGATTTCGACCGGCCCTTCGGCCTCAAACTCGTGGTCGCCAATTTTGATTTTAAGTCTGTGATCAGCCATAAATCCAGTCCTTTCGGCTAAGTTGGAGGGAGTATAACATAGTATATGTCAACGTCAAGCATAAAACACACAAAAGCGCGACTTGCGGCAGATTATATGTCTGCGTCAGGCTCGCGCCTTGAATGCGAGGCGAAATTGTCGTTCTGCGGCAAGCCGTTCACCGCAAAATTGAGGTGTGCGAAGTGCGGAGCGGTTAACGTGTACGAGGAAAGCCAGCAACCTGTCAGGCTTGACGAGAACAAACGCCCTCAGAAATCGGGCTTAAACACGCCTTAGATCAACTACTCTTATGTTCCCTGTCGCTAGTGCTTGCGCCCTACCGCGACGGTCGCAGGCGCAAAAGAGGGTGGCCTACTATTGGGTTTTGGGTCAGGATTCAGAGTTATGAGTCAAACAGTCCTTCGATTAGTTCTTTAAAGGATGCGAACTGAATCATCGCCGCACGAGCGGCGAAATGTTTATAGCCACGCGATTGCCTCTTCTCGTCTCCGCAAAGAGCGAAATGCTAGGCATTTCGCTCTTTTGCGGCCAAACTGAGAAGGTCGTGTACTTTCTATAAACATTACGTGCCTACGGCACGTTTCTGTGCTAATTCGCTCGATCGATTTTTTTGCGGCCGTAAGCCGTAATCGACCTACTTCGCTAAGTTTTTCGCCGCTTCAGAGCTCGCCAACCCCTGATTGATTGCCGCTCGCAGCCTGTCGCCGCTGTGCTGAACTGAATAGCCAACCCAACGCTGAACTACGTGACCGTCTGGTCCGAGCACGAGCGTTTGCGGCACAGCGTTCTTTCCATTCATGAGCACGCGGGCGGTCTCTCGATCAGCCCAACCAATGCGAAAGCCAAAATGAAAGTCGCGCGCGAACTTCTGAACTTTATCGCGAGCCGCGATGGGATCTTCGGTGGTCAGAGCGATGAATTCAACTTGTTTGCTGGAGAACTCTCTTTCCGAACTTTCTCGTAATCAGGCACTTCGCGCCGGCACGGTCCGCACCATGTGGCCCAGACGTTGATCACAATTACTTTGCCGTTGAAATCGGCGAGCCGAAACGTGCTGTCATCAATCGCC
>Ga0207644_10000663_pt1 | contig 21731 bp, 18 predicted proteins | sample KBSS73metaG_FD_184326 | JGI IMG/M metagenome (GOLD analysis project Ga0207644, IMG submission 184326) | Switchgrass rhizosphere microbial communities from Kellogg Biological Station, Michigan, USA - KBS S7-3 metaG (SPAdes) (version 2) | ecosystem: Host-associated > Plants > Roots > Rhizosphere... | reverse complement strand
CTTGCAGCGTAGCCATGACGGTTCCTGTCCCTTGCGCTTACTGGACCTTCTTCGCTTTTTCGAAGGCTTCGTCGATCGTGCCGACCATGTAGAACGCCTGCTCGGGGAGCGAATCGCACTCGCCGCCGGCGATCATCTTGAAGCCGCGGATCGTTTCCTTGAGCGAGACGTACTTGCCTTCGGTTCCCGTGAACACCTGGGCGACGAAGAAAGGCTGGCTCAGGAAGCGCTGGATCTTGCGGGCGCGCGCGACGACGAGCTTGTCTTCGGGCGCCAGCTCGTCCATGCCGAGGATGGCGATGATGTCGCGCAGCTCCTTGTAGCGCTGCAGGATGCCCTGCACCTGGCGCGCGACGTTGTAGTGCTCGTCGCCGACGACGTGCGGGTCGAGCTGGCGCGAGGTCGAGTCGAGTGGGTCGACCGCCGGGTAGATGCCGAGCGAGGCGATGTCGCGCGACAGCACCACGGTCGAGTCGAGGTGGGCGAAGGTCGTCGCCGGCGACGGGTCGGTCAGGTCGTCGGCGGGAACGTAGACGGCCTGGATCGACGTGATCGAGCCGACCTTGGTCGACGTGATGCGCTCCTGCAGCCGCCCCATCTCTTCGGCGAGCGTCGGCTGGTAGCCGACGGCCGACGGCATCCGGCCCAGGAGCGCCGAGACCTCGGTGCCGGCGAGCGTGTAGCGATAGATGTTGTCGACGAAGAAGAGCACGTCCTTGCCTTCGTCGCGGAACGACTCGGCGATCGTCAGGCCGGTCAGCGCGACGCGCAGGCGGTTGCCCGGCGGCTCGTTCATCTGGCCGTAGACCATCGCGACCTTCGACTCGGCGAGGTTGTCGGAGTTGACGACGCCCGAGTCCATCATCTCGTGATAGAAGTCGTTGCCCTCGCGGGTGCGCTCGCCGACGCCGGCGAACACCGACAGGCCGCTGTGCGCCTTGGCGATGTTGTTGATCAGCTCCATCATCGCGACGGTCTTGCCGACGCCGGCACCGCCGAACAGGCCGACCTTGCCGCCCTTGGCGAACGGGCACATCAGGTCGATGACCTTGATGCCGGTCTCGAGCAGGTCCTGCGAGGGCGAGAGCTCGTCGTAGGCCGGGGGCTTGCGATGGATCGAGGCGACGAGGTCCTGCGAGACCGGGCCGCGCTCGTCGATCGGAGTGCCGAGCACGTCCATGATGCGGCCGATCGTCGCCGGGCCGACCGGCACCATGATCGGCTTGCCGGTGTTGTTGATCATCATGCCGCGGCGCAGCCCGTCGGACGAGCCGAGCGCGATCGTGCGGACGACGCCGTCGCCGAGCTGCTGCTGCACCTCGAGCGTCAGCGCCGAGCCTTCCATCTTGAGCGCGTCGTAGACCCGGGGCATCGCGTTGCGCGGAAACTCCACGTCGACGACGGCGCCGATGCACTGGACGATCTTGCCCTGGGCGGCGCCGGCGGTCTGCATGTCAGCCATGTTCGATTCCTTCTTGATTCAGTTCTTGAAACCGTGGGCGGGAGCCGCTAGACAGCGGCGGCCCCGGCGACGATCTCGGAAAGCTCTTTGGTGATTCCGGCCTGGCGCGTCTTGTTGTAGATGAGCTTCAGCTCGGCGATCACATTGCCGGCGTTGTCGGTCGCCGACTTCATCGCGACCATCCGCGCCGCCTGCTCGGACGCCTGGTTCTCGGCCGTCGCCTGGTAGACGAGCGCCTCGACATAACGCACCAGCAGCTCGTCGATGACGACCCGGGCCTCGGGCTCGTAGATGTAATCCCAGCCGTGCTTGCCTTCTTCCTTCTGCATGCGTTCGCTGGACAGCGGCAGCAGCTGCTCGATCACGGGCTCCTGGCGCATCGTGTTGATGAACCGCGTGTAGCAGAGATAGACGGCGGAGAGCTTGCCGGCGGCGTATGCATCGAGCAGCGTCTTCACCGGGCCGATGAGCTTGTCGAGCTGCGGCCGGTCGCCGAGCTGGACGACGCTCGAGACGACCTTGGCGCCGATCCGGTTCATGAAGCCCAGGCCCTTGCCGCCGACCGGCACCACCTCGGCCTTCTTCCCCTCGCCTTCGAGCTCCTTGAGCTTGGTCGTGGTCGCGCGCAGCACGTTGGTGTTCATGCCGCCGCACAACCCCTTGTCGGTCGTGATGACGATGAGGCCGGCGACCTTCGCGTCGACGTTGGCGATCATGTACGGGGACTTGTACTCCGGCGTCGCGCTCGCCAGGTTGGCGGCGAGGCTCCTGACGCGCTCGGCGTAAGGCCGCGCCGCGCGCATGCGCTCCTGCGACTTCCTCATCTTCGAGGCGGCGACCATCTCCATCGCCTTCGTGATCTTCTTCGTTCCCTCGACGCTCTTGATCTTGACGCGGATTTCCTTTCCGGCTGCCATTTCAGGCTCCTCGAAGCAGCGGTCGGGCCAGCGCCGGGCCGCTCCCAAGCAGGCCCGCGCCCCCTCGGGGGGCAGCGAACGAAGTGAGCGTGGGGGCTTTCATGCAAACGACTTCTGGAACGCAGCGACGGCGCTGGAGAGTTCCGCCTCGGCGTCCTTGTCGAGCTGCTTGCTGTCCTCGATCTTTGCGAGGAGGCCGGCGTGGCTCGTCTTCAGGTGCGTGTGCAAGCCACTTTCGAACGCCAGAATCTTGTTGACGTCGACCGCGTCCATGAAGCCCTTGTTGACGGCGAACAACGATGCCGCCATCAGCGAGACGGGCAGCGGCGAGTACTGCGGCTGCTTGAGCAGCTCGGTGACGCGGGCACCGCGGTCCAATTGCTTCCGAGTCGCCTCGTCGAGGTCGGACGCGAACTGGGCGAACGCGGCGAGCTCGCGGTACTGCGCGAGGTCGGTGCGGATGCCGCCCGACAGGCCCTTGATCACCTTCGTCTGCGCCGCCGAGCCGACGCGCGAGACCGAGATGCCGGCGTTGATGGCGGGGCGGATGCCGGCGTTGAAGAGCGAGGTCTCGAGGAAGATCTGGCCGTCGGTGATCGAGATGACGTTGGTCGGAACGAACGCCGAGACGTCGCCCGCCTGCGTCTCGATGATCGGCAGCGCCGTCAGCGAGCCGGTCTTGCCCTTGACCGCGCCCTTGGTGAAGGCCTCGACGTAGTCCGGGTTGACGCGCGCGGCGCGCTCGAGCAGGCGCGAGTGCAGGTAGAACACGTCGCCGGGATAAGCCTCGCGCCCCGGCGGGCGGCGCAGCAGGAGCGAGACCTGGCGATACGCGACGGCCTGCTTGGAGAGGTCGTCGTAGATGATGAGCGCGTCCTCGCCGCGGTCGCGGAAGTACTCGCCCATCGTGCAGCCCGAATAGGCCGAGATGTACTGCATCGCCGCGCTCTCGGCGGCCGAGGCGGCGACGACGATCGTGTACTCCATCGCGCCGTTCGCCTCGAGCGAGCGGACGATGTTCTTGATCGTCGACGCCTTCTGGCCGATGGCGACGTAGACGCAGGTCATGCTCTGACCCTTCTGGTTGATGATCGTGTCGACCGCGACCGCGCTCTTGCCGGTCTGGCGGTCGCCGATGATCAGCTCGCGCTGGCCGCGGCCGATCGGCACCATCGAGTCGATCGCCTTGAGGCCGGTCTGCACCGGCTGGCTGACGCTCTGGCGCGCGATCACGCCGGGAGCGATCTTCTCGATCGGCGCCGACAGCTTGGCGTTGATCGGGCCCTTGCCGTCGATCGGCGCGCCGAGCGCGTTGACGACGCGGCCCTTCAGCTCGGGGCCGATCGGCACTTCGAGGATCCGGCCCGTGGTCTTGACGGTGTCGCCTTCGGAGATGTGCTCGTACTCGCCCAGGATGACCGCGCCCACCGAGTCGCGCTCGAGGTTAAGCGTCAGCCCGTACGTCGGCGATCCATCGGGCGCGGCCGGGAACTCGAGCATCTCGCCCTGCATCGCCTCGGAAAGGCCATGGACGCGGCAGATGCCGTCGGTCACCGAGACGACGGTGCCCTGGTTGCGGATGTCGGCCGCGATCGCGAGCCCTTCGATGCGGCTCTTGATCAGCTCGGAAATTTCAGCGGGATTGAGGTTCATGGGGACCCTAGAGGAAGAGCTGGCGGCTGGCGCCGCCCTTCAAGGTGATGTCGGCTCGGCCGACCACGACGTCCGCGCTCATGCGGTGAGCGCCGCCTTCATCTGTTCGAGGCGCGCGCGGATCGACGTGTCGAGCACCTCATCGCCGACGATCACGCGAACGCCGCCGATCAGCTCGGGGACGACGACCACGTTCGTCTCGAGCTTTCTGGCGAAACGACGCTCCATCGCCGCCTTGACGTCGGCGACCTGCGCCGCGTCGATCGGAAACGCGCTTTCGATCGTCGCCTGCGAAACGCCGCTTCGCGCGTCGACGAGCGCCTGGAACTGCGCCGCGATCTCGGGCAGGGCAACCAGGCGGCCGTTGTCGATCACCATGCGCAACAGGTTCTTGGCGGCGTCGCTGAGCGGCGCCCCCGAGGGCGTGCCGGCGACGCCGGTGAGCAGGTCGAAGATCTGCGCCGAGTCGATCTTCGGGCTGTCGGCGTACTGACGCATCTGGGGATTGGCGGCGACGTCGGCGAGGGCGCGGATCTCGCCGGCGAGCGTGGCGGCGTCGCCGTTCGCGGAAGCCTTGAGCAAGGCCTCGGCGTACGGGCGGGCGATGGTGGCGAGTTCGGCCATGTCAGCTCGTGCGCTTACAGCTGCGACTTCAGCTGGCCGAGAAGATCGGCGTGCGTGCGCGCATCGACCTCGCGGCGCAGGATCTGCTCGGCGCCGCGAACGGCAAGGGCCGCGACCTGATCGCGCAGCGTCTCGCGTGCCTTGCTCGCTTCCTGCTGGGCCTCGGCGCGCGCCGCGGCGACGATCTTCGCGCCTTCCTCGCTGGCGCGCGACTTGGCTTCCTCGACCATCGACTGCGCCAGGCGCTCGGCGTCGGCAAGGCGCTGCGCCGCATCGGTTCGCGCCGTCGACAGCTCTTCCTCGATGCGCTTGTTGGCGGTCGCCAGCTCGGCCTTGGCCTTGTCGGCGGCCGACAGGCCTTCGCGGACCTTGGCGGCGCGCTCGTCGAGTGCGGCGGTGATCGGCGGCCAGATGAACTTCATTGTGAACAACGCGAGGATCACGAAGACGATCATCTGAACCCAGAACGTAGCGGTAATGCTCACGGCGATGGCTCGTAGAAGTGGCGGGGGCGCTCGCGCGGCACCCGCAGGCGCCTCGCGAACCAGCCGACGATGGTTACTTCGGCAGGTTGGCGATCTGGGCCAGGAACGGGTTGGCCGTCGTGTACCAGAGGGCGATGCCGGCGCCGATGATGAACGACGCGTCGATCAGGCCGAGCAGCAGGAAGACCTTGGTCTGCAGGACGCCCATCAGCTCGGGCTGGCGGGCGGCGGATTCCAGGTATTTGCTGGCCATGATGCCGACGCCGACGCAAGCGCCGAGCGCGCCGAGACCGATCATGAGGCCGGCAGCGACCGCGACGAGACCGATGAGTTCCATGTTGACTCCAGAGTTTTGGTGAGAGTGGGAAAGGGAAGCTGGCGAACGTTCGTCAGTGCGAATCGTGCGCCATGCCGATGTAGACCAGCGTCAGCATCATGAAGACGTAGGCCTGCAGGATGATGATCAGGATGTGGAAGATCGCCCAGACCGTGCCGGCGAAGATGTGCATCAGTGACAGCGCGATGCCGCCCACCGACAGCGCGAAGGCGCCGCCCAGCATGGCGATGAGCAGGAAGATCAGCTCGCCCGCGTACATGTTGCCGAACAGCCGCATGCCGTGCGAGACGGTCTTCGACACGTACTCGACGAGCTGCATGCCGACGTTGGCCAGCGAGAGGAGCAGAAAACCGATCCAGGTCAGCGGATTGGCGGTGACCTTGACGGTGCCGAACGGCGCCACGTAGAGCTCGTGCAGCCAGCCGCCGAGGCCCTTGATCTTGATGCTGTAGTAAAGGCACAGCAGCAGCACGCCGACCGACAGGCCCATCGTGATCGACAGGTCGGCGGTCGGCACCGAGCGGAGGTAGGCGTGCTCCGGGTCGTGGCCGGCCGCGCCATACGCCTTCTGCCACAGGAGGGGCAGAAGATCGACCGGCAGCAGGTCCATCATGTTGAGCAGCACCACCCAGACGAACACCGTCAGCGCCAGAGGCGCGACGAACTTGCGGCTGGTGGCGTTGTGGACGATCCCCTTGGCCTCGTTGTCGATCGCCTCGAGCAGGAACTCGACGGCGGCCTGGAAGCGGCCGGGCACGCCCGAGGTGACCTTGCGCGCGGCCAGCCACATGACGAAGCAGCCGAGCACGCCGAGCGCGATCGAGAAGAAGACGGAGTCGAAGTTGATGACCGAGAAGTCGACCAGCCCCTTCGGCTTGCCGGTGCCGAAATGGGTCAGGTGGTGAATGATGTATTCACCGGGCGTCTGGGCATGCTCTTCTGCGGCCATCTTTCTTGTCCAGGTCTTGCGTTACTTGCTCTCGGGGGCGGCGCCGGAGCCCGGGACGCGCCAGAGCAGCGCGAACCAGTACGACAGCATGCAGAGCACCATCGACGCCAGCAGGGCCGGCCAGACGACACCCGGAACGATACGCGCCGCCAGCACCAGCATGGCGACCGAGAGCACCATTTTCACGAACCCCCACCACAGCATGCTGACCGCGCTGACGACGGGCGAGAGCGACGACAGCCGGCTGGTCGCGCCACGCGCCATCAGCGCGCCCGGGACGACGACGACCGCCGCCCCGTACGCCGCCGAGACCGCGCCGATGCGCCCGCCGACGAATCCCGCCACCGCCACCGCGACGGCGCCGAGCGCCAGTTGCGCGGCGATCACGCGCCAGGGCGAGAGAACCGGATGATCGCGCTGGAAGGCTTCTGCCTCGGCACGCGTCATCGACTTGAAGGCGGCCCGGTCGGCGTCGAGGTCGACATCGTCGAAGGCCGCTCGCGCGGACGGGCGACCGTCGCCGCGAGTCACCGCGTCGAGGGAGGGGCGCGGCACGGCGACTTCCAGCACAGCCCAAGATTATACGTAGTAACCCACCCGCGACGGAAGCCTCGAGAGGCCATTGCCGAGGGGTCGGGTGTCGATGAACGACGAGCACGCGAGCATGCCATCATCGCCGCGGATCGCCGATGCCGCATGCTCGCCTCAGACTCGTCCGCAGCCTCGGCTTCGTCGTCGCAGCGCTCGCGACCGTCGCGGTGAGCGCTGCCGACCCACCGGCCGGGACGGCGCCGCACCATCGCGACGGGCGCTTCCAGAACAACTACGTCGAGTTCGAGCCGAAGGGCGTCGCCGCGCTGCTGAAGTGGCGAATGGAGGCGGCGCGCGCCGGCGTGCCGAAGGCGCCGCAGCAGGAGACGCCGCGCGTCGCTGCCGATCTTGCGTTCCTTCGCGCCAACGCCGGCGCGGACATGGCGATGGTGCCGGCGCTGACCTGGATCGGCCACGCCAGCACGCTGATCCAGGCGGGCGGCGCCAGCATCCTCACCGACCCGATGTTCTCGGAGCGCGCATCGCCGCTCGGCTTCGTCGGCCCGAAGCGCCATAAGCCGCCGGGCCTGGCGCTCGCCGATCTGCCGCACATCGACGCCGTCGTCGTCTCGCACAACCACTACGACCATCTCGACGAGGCGAGCGTGAAGGCGCTCGCCGCGCAAGCCGGCGGACCGCCGCTCTTCATCGTCCCGCTCGGCCTGAAGGCGTGGCTGGCCGATGTCGGCATCGACCACGCCGTCGAGCTCGACTGGTGGCAGAGCGCTCGCATCGGCGCCGTCGAGATCGTCCTCACGCCCGTGCAGCACTGGTCGGGACGATCGCTGACCGACCGCATGGAAACGCTGTGGGGCGGCTACGCGATCTTCGCTCCCGACTTCCAGGTCTTCTTCGCCGGCGACACGGCGTACTCGAAGGACTTCGCCGACATCCACGCCCGCTTCGCCGCGCGTCATGGTGCCGGCCGCGGCTTCGACCTGGCGCTGATCCCGATCGGCGCCTACGAGCCGCGCTGGTTCATGAGATCGCAGCACGTCGACCCCGCCGAGGCGGTGCAGATTCACCGCGACCTCGTCGCCGAGCGATCGATCGGCATCCACTGGGGCACGTTCCAGCTGACCGACGAATCGCTCGACGAGCCGCCGCAGGCGCTGGCCCGTGCCGCGCGCCAGGCCGGCCTCGGCGACGACGACTTCACCGTGCTGGCGGTCGGCGCGACGCGCCGCTTCGCGCCGCGTGCGCCCTAGCGCGATCGGCCGCGCCGCGACGCCGACCTCGTCTCACGCGCGCGCGGCGACGTCGAATCCCGGGGCACCGCGCCGGGCGAGGGGTCAGAGCACGGCGACGTCGAGCCTGAGCCACGCTTCGAGCGTCGCTCCCGGTGCCAGCGCGACGAGGCCGTGCGCCGCCGGCTCGGCCATGTGGATCGCGTTGCTGACGTGGCTCACCGGCTCGACGCAAAAGTAGTCGCGCTCGGGCGGCGTGTAGACGACGAGGTAGGGCAGCGACGACGAGAGCTGGAGCGAGAAGCGCTCGTCGCGGAGCCGCGCCGGACCGCGCCAGCCCTCGAAGCAGTTGTCGAAGTCGAGATGCGAGAGGTCGCTGTCGATGCCGTGCTGCGCGACCTTGCGGGTCGGCAGGAGCGTCGCGTCGGCGTCCCAGCGATCGGAGAGCTCGATGTGCATGCGGCTGCGCGGCCGCTTGACGAAATACGGATGCCAGCCGAGTCCGGCGGGCTGCTCGGCCGCGCCGTCATTGGTGAGCTGCAGTCGCGCGCTGAACGACGCCGGGTCGAGCGCCAGGTACTGGCGCGCCGTGAACGCGAACGGCCAGTCGGCGTCGGCCTCGTGGCGCAGCTCGAGGACGACCTCGAGCGCGCTCGACGCGACGATCCGCCACGGCCGCTGCCAGCCCAGGCCGTGAAGCGAGTGCGGCGAGCCTTCGACGTTGGCGCGGGTCGTGTAATCGCAGCCGCGCCAGCGAAAGCGGCGATAGCCGAGCCGATTCGAGTACGGCACGAGCGGAAACATCGCCGAATCGCGCGCCGATGCCAGGCGTGCCGGCACGCTCGAGCGCAGGATCGGCGTCTCGCCGTGCCAGAGCCCGGCGACGGCGCCGCCGAGGTCGGCGCGGACGGCGAGGCGGAGCGCCCCGGCGTGAAGCTCGAACGGTGCGGTCGCGCTGATCGCATCGGGCTCGGCGACGTCGGTCATTTCAGGACCGCCGCGCCGCCCCGAGGGACTGAAGCGCCGCCTCGGCGAGCAGCGAACAAAGAGAGGCGCCAACGGTCATTCATTTCAGCTCGGCCTTCAGGTAGTGGGCACCGGGGATCGGATTGAAGTAGTACGGCGCGACCTCGACGAAGCCGAGCGACCCGTAGAGCTCGCGCGCCGCCTCCATGTCGTCGAGCGTGTCGAGGAGCATCGCCGAATAGCCGGCGCGGCGGCCCTCGTCGAGAAGCGCCTGGGCGAGGATGCGGCCGAGGCCGACGCGCCGATGCGCCGGGCGGACGAAGAGGCGCTTCATCTCGCAGGCGTTCGCGTCGTCGGCGTCGGCGAAGCGCCGCAACGCACCACAGCCGGCGAGCTCGCCGTCGACGTAGGCGAGCAGGAGCTGCCCCGACGGCGGCGCGTACTCGCCCGGCAGCGAGGCGATCTCGGCGTCGAAATTCTGGAAGCACAGGTCGACGTCGAGGCCCGCCGCGTACTCGCGAAAGATCGCCGCCGCGCTCGCGAGCTCGGCGTCCGTGGTCGGCCGACGCAGCTCGATCCTGGGCGCTTTCGCCCGCCGACTCGCCGCCACTCGCGCCATCCGCCGCTCTTCTCCTGTCCTTCGACACCCGACAATAACCGCAAAGCCGACGCCTGCCGGGCGAATTGCAACTGACGCTACCATCGGCGCGCCTGAACGGCGCCGCCGGCGCCGTCGCGTGAACTCGCCGGCTCGTTCCCGACATGTCGCCCCAATTCGCCATCTTCGTTCGCCGCCTCGGCGTCCTTGCCGCGCTGCTGGCGCTGATGCCGGTCGGCGTCGCCCAGTCGACGCGAAGCGCCGACGAGCCCGACGCCGGCGGCACGTTCACGACGCCCGGATATCCGGCGCGCAACGCGTCGCCGGGTGGCGCGACGGGCAGCGGCAGCGCGACCGGCGCCAACGCCGGCACCCCCGCCCCGGCGGGCACCCGTCCGGGCAGCAACGGCAACACCGGCGCTGGTTCGCGCAACGGCCGCGACGCGACCACCGACTTCCCGCGCCGGGCCGAGCCGGCACCGCCGCCGCGGCCGAACGAGTTCCAGCGCTTCGTCGAAAGCGCGACCGGCCGGCTGCTGCCGATCTTCGGCGCCGGCTTCTTCGCCGACGCCGCCGACACCTTCCTCTCGCTCGACAACGTTCCGGTCTCGGCCGACTACACGATCGGCCCCGGCGACGAGATCGTCACCCGCGCCTGGGGCTCGATCGACGTCGACTACCGCAGCACCGTCGATCGCAACGGCATGCTCAACCTGCCGAAGGTCGGCAGCTTCAACGTCGCCGGCGTCAAGGCCGCGGATCTCGAAAAGAACCTGCGCGCCCAGATCGGCCGGCTCTTCACCAACTTCAATCTGTCGGTCTCGCTCGGCCAGCTGCGCGGCCTGCGCGTATTCGTCGTCGGTCCGGCGCAGCGGCCGGGCGTGGTGACGCTGTCGAGCCAGTCGACCATGCTGTCGGCGGTCGTCGCCGCGGGCGGGCCGAGCCCGGCGGGGTCGATGAGGAAGATCCTGCTGCGCCGCGAAGGTCGCGTCATCTCGGAGCTCGACGTCTACGAGTTCCTGGTCCAGGGCGACAAGTCGAAGGACGTCCAGCTTGCGGCAGGCGACGTCGTCGTCTTCCAGCCGGCGGGGCCGCGCGTCGCGCTCACCGGCTCGATCGACACGCCGGCGATCTACGAGCTGAAGAGCGCGCAGGAGCCGCTGCGCGAGCTGCTTCGCTACGCCGGCGGCGCGCCGGTGCTCGCCAACCCGAACCGTGTCCAGCTCGAGCGGATCGACCCGGCGCAGCCGCTGGCGACGCGCTTCGTCGAGACCTTCCGTCTCGATGCGGCAGGCCAGCAGAAGCAGCTGCGCGACGGCGACGTCGTCACGCTGCTGGCGATCTCGCCGCAGTTCGCCAACGCGGTGACGCTGAAGGGCCACGTCGCCCAGCCGCTGCGCTATCCGTTCACGCCGGGGATGCGCATCCGTGACCTGATCCCCGATCGCGACGCGCTCATCACGCCCGACTTCTATCGAAGGAAGAACCTGCTCGTCCAGGCGATCGACGACGACGATCGACTGCGCCTGCGCGAAGAGGTCGACCGCAGCGCCGACGGCTCCACCCGTGGCGGGCGCAGCTCGGCCGAATTCGCGCAGAGCGTGAGCGGCGCGCCGGCGCCGCGCAGCGACGTGCGCACCGGCGCGGCGAACGACGCTCGCGGCGATCGCCAGGGCAGCGACCGCGCCGCGAGCGATCGCACGCCCGCCGAGCGCGAGCGCAGCGCGATCCGCGAGGAAGACCGCGCCGCGGCGATGCGCGCCCGGCGCACGCCCGCCGCCCTTTTCGACGAGCTCAACTGGGATTACGCGACGATCGAGCGGCTGAACTCCGACCTGACGACGCAGGTCATCGCCTTCAACCTCGGCAAGGTCGTCCTGCAAGGCGACGAGGCGAACAACATCGCGCTCGCGCCCGGCGACGTCGTCACCGTCTACAGCCAGAAGGACGTCCGCGTCCCGGTCGCGCGCCAGACCCGCCTGGTCTCGCTCGAGGGCGAGGTCAACGCACCGGGCATCTACCAGCTCCAGCCGGGCGAGACGCTGCAGGGTCTGCTCACGCGGGCCGGCGGCTTCACGCCGCAGGCCTACGTGTACGGCCTCGAGCTCAGCCGCGAGGAGACGCGCGCGCGCCAGCGCGAGAACCTGGCTACGGCGATGAACCGGCTGGAAGCGCTGTCGGCGGTGCAGGCGGCGCGCGACGCGGCCAACCGGCGCGACGATCCCACCGGCGCGGCATCGAGCACCCTCGTCAGCAGCGCCGCCACCCGGGCGCAGCTGTCGCGGCTGTCGCGCATCCAGCCGAACGGGCGGATCGCGCTCGAGCTGACCCCTGACATTCGCACCCTCGACTCGCTGCCCAACCTGCCGCTCGAGCACGGCGATCGCATCAGCGTTCCGCCGCGGCCGGGATTCGTGACCGTCGCGGGCGCGGTCGTCAACAACAACGCCTTCGTCTGGAAGCCCGACCGCACGGCCGGCGATTACCTTCGCCTGGCAGGCGCCGACGAGGCCGCCGACACCGACAACATGTTCATCCTGCGCGCCGACGGCACGGTCAGCAGCGCCGCCGACCGGCGCGGCTTCTTCGGCCGCGGCGGCCTCGAGTCGCAGATCCTGCATCCGGGCGACGCGCTGGTCGTGCCGAACCAGCTCGACTTCGAGACCTGGGGCCGCGCCTTGGTGCGCAACCTCAAGGACTTCGCGCAGATCTTCTCCGGGTTCGGCATCGGCATCGCTGCCATCAACTCCATCCGCAATCCCTGACGCGAATGCTCAGCGCCGACTCGACCACGCCGCTGGCAGCCGCCCAGTCGCTCTACGACAGCGACGACGACGAGCCCTCGGTCACGCTGACCGAGGTCTTCACCTGGCTCGGCGAGAAGAAGGCGCGGATCGGCGCCTTCACGCTCGGCGTCGCCCTCGTCTCGGTCGTCCTCGCGCTGCTGATGCCGCCGATCTTCACGGCGCGCACCACCTTCCTCGCCCCCGGATCTCAGCAGCAAAGCGGCTCGGCAGCCGCGCTCGCCGCCCTCGGGAGCCTCGGCGGGATTGGCGGCACGCTGGGCGCCAAGACGCCCGACGATCTCTATGTCGCTCTCCTCAAGAGCGACAGCGTCGTTCACGGCCTCGACAAGCGATTCAACCTCAAGGCGCATTACGAGGCCGACAGCTACGAGACGCTGCGCCGGATCCTGCCGACCTATGTTCGCGTCAGCGCCGATAAGAAGAGTGGTGTGATCAGTGTCGAGGTCGACGACAAGGACCCGCAGTTCGCCGCCGACCTCGCCAACGCGCACGAGGTCGAGATCACGCATCTGCTCGCGCGCTTGGCCGTCTCCGAAGCGCAATTGCGGCGCACCTTCTTCGAGAAGCAACTGCAAGACACCAAGGAAAACCTCATTAAGGCCGAGCAGTCGCTGCGGTCGGTGCAGGAGAAGTCGGGCGTAATCGTCCTCGACAAGCAGGCCGAGGCGCTGATTACCGGCGCCGCGCTGCTGCGCGCACAGATCACCGAGCGCGAGGTCCAGCTGAAGGTGCTGCGCACTTCGGCGACCGAGCAGAACCCCGAGGTCATCCGTCTTGGCTCCGAGCTGCGCGCGCTGCGCGGCGAGCTGGCGCGAATGGAATCGACGAACGGCGGCACCGCGGGCAGCGCGGTCGACCTGCCGGTCGGCAGGATTCCCGAGGCAGCGATCGACTACGTTCGCGCCCGCCGCGAGCTCAAGCTGCAGGAGACCCTGCTCGAGGGAATGATCAAGCAGTACGAAATTGCCAAGCTCGATGAAGCCAAGGAAGGCCCCGCGTTGCAGCAGGTCGATGTGGCACTGGTCCCCGATCGCAAGTCCCGGCCCGCACGCGCTCTGATCGTCCTCGCCAGCACCTTGGCCGCGTTGCTGCTCGCGTCGACGTGGGTCGTCGCGCGCCGCTACGCCGAAGTGCGTCGGGTCAACGATCCGGCCGCCGTGACGGCGTGGCGCCGGCTCGTCAGCGCCTGGAGCTTCAGGCGCTGAGCTGGGCCGGCCGCGGTGCGGAGAGAACGACCGTGCCGCGCGGCGAGCTGAGCCGCACGACCAAGGGCGAGCTCGGCACCGCGATGAGTGCCTGCGGCGCGTCCGCTGTCGGCGCCTGATCGGCGAGCTGCGCGACCCACCGCGGCACGACGGCGCCGACCTGCAGCGATTCGATCGTCACGCCGCTTGCCGGCAGCGAGTCGCCCGGGTGCTCGGCGCCCCACTCGATCCAGAGCGGCATCGCGCCATCACCGGGCCGGCGGCCATCGGCCGGCAGGGTAATGCGCCAGCGCAGCAGGCCGCGCGGCGTCATCCGCTCGGCGGCGACGATCGGCCCGGGATCGTGACCTTCGCCGAGCAGCTCGGCGACGGTGGCCTCGAGATTGTGGCTGCGCACGACCCAGTGGACGAGGCGCGGCTCGAAGAGCGCGGCCTGCAACGAGGCGTCGTCGAGGTCGAACCAGCGCGGTCGCGCCGGCGCCGCGGCATCGGGATCGATCGCGATCAGCTCCAGGTACGCTTTCGGATGGCGCGCCGACGAGACGGCGAGCAGCGCGTTGTGGGTTCCCATCAGCGCATGGCGACCGCCGGGCGCCGCGCTGACGCCCAAGGTCGCTTCGCACCAGTCGCGGCCCTGCGCGAGCGTCCGGCAAGCGACCACGAGATGGTCGACGGCGATCGCCGGGTCCCTGACGGTGCGACTCACAGGTCGAAGGCGATCGCCGGATCGTTGACGGCGCGACTCACAGGTCGACGACGATCGCGGGACGGGTCGCGGCGCCGCTCACAGCTCGACGTCGCCGCGGATGCAGGTCACGGTCTCGCCGCCGACCCAGACGGTTCCGCCTTCGCGGACGATGCGGACGCGGCCGGCGCGGCCGAGGCGTGTTCCCTGCGCGGCGAGATAGTGCTCGGGGGCGCGGCCGGTCGCGATCAGCCATTCGCCGATGCCGGCGTTGAGGCTGCCGGTGACCGGGTCCTCGTAGAGCGACGGTCGGCCGACGAAGCCGCGCACCTCGAACGCGCACGCGGCGCCGGCCGGATGCGGACCGACGACACCGATCGACGCGAATCGCTTCATCCGCGCCGCGTCGGGCTCGAGGGCAAGGACGGTCGCCGCGGAATCGAGCAGAAGCGTGAGCCAGTTCGGGCCGTTCCTGAGCGATTGGGACGCGACGACGCGCTCCCGGCTCGTGCCGAGCGCGGCGGTGATCGCGTCGAGCTCGCTGACGTCGATCTCGGCGCGCGCCAGCGGCGGCGCCGCGAAAGCGCGGCCGGCGCCGTCGCGACGGAGTTTCACGAGGCCGACCTGGCACTGCTGGACGACCTCGCCCGTCGATCGCGGCCGGCCGCCGCGTTCGAGCCAGGCGTGGCAGCTGCCGAGCGTCGGATGGCCGGCGAAGGGAAGCTCGCCACCCGGCGTGAAGATGCGGACGCGATAGTCCGCGCCCGCATCGGTGGGAGCAAGCAGGAACGTCGTCTCGCTGAGATTCGTCCAGCGCGCGAACGCCTGCATTCGTTCGTCGTCGAGCGAATCGGCGCCGTGGACGACGGCGAGCGGATTGCCGAGCAGCGTGCTGGCGGTGAAGACGTCGACCTGGGTGAAGGCGAAGCGGCTCATGGCGCGACCTCGGCGCGTCGCGCCGCGGCGCTCGTCGGGCCCGCCTTGGCGCGCTCGTCGTGCAGGTCGCGCAAGGCGGCGGCGACGGCGGCGATGCCGCGCTCGATGAGATCGGCGCCGACGGTGACGAACGACAGCCGCAGCGTGTTCGCGCGCGGCGCGGCAGCGAAGAACGGCGCGCCCGGGACGAAGGCGACGCCGCGCGCCACCGCCTTGACGAGCAGCGCCTCGCTGTCGACGCCCTCGGGCAGCTCGACCCAGAAGAACATGCCGCCGCCCGGCATCTGCCAGCGGCACGCGAGCGGCCCGCTGGTCGGCAGATGGGCGGCGAGCGCCGCCTGCATCGCGTCGCGCTGGATTCGATAGCGGCTGCGGATCGTCGGCACGTGCGCGTCGAGGAAGCCCGAGCGCACGATCTCGTGGACGATGCGCTGGTTGAATCCCGGCGTGTGCAGGTCGGCGGCCTGCTTGGCCTGGACCATCTTGGCGAAGACCGGCTCCGGCGCGATCGCGTAGCCGAGCCGCAAGCCGGGCGCGAGCACCTTGGAGAAGCTGCCGAGATAGATCGTGCCGTCGCGCCAGTGCGTCGCGATCGGCGCCGGCGGCGCCTGGTCGTACCAGAGGTCGCCGTACGGGTTGTCCTCGACGATCGGCACGCCCTCGCTCGCGGCCGCGCGCGCGATCGCGGCTCGGCGCGGCGCGTCGATCGAGCGGCCGCTCGGGTTCTGGAAGTTCGGCAGCACGTAGAGGAAGCGCGCACCGGCCGCGCTCGCGGCGAGCGCCTCGGGCAGCGGCCCGCCGTCGTCGCAGGCGACGCTCACGAACTCGGGCTCGTACGGTACGAACGCCTGCAGCGCGCCGAGATAGGTCGGAGACTCGACCGCGACCCGGCTGCCGGCGTCGATCAGGGCCTTGCCGACGAGGTCGAGCCCCTGCTGCGAGCCGGTGGTGATGAGAACCTGCGCCGCGCTCACCGCGAGCCCATGGCGCGCCATCTCCTCGGCGACCCATTCGCGCAGCGGCGCGAAGCCTTCGCTCGCCGCGTACTGGAGCGCCTCGCGCGGCGTGTCGCGCAGGACGCGGGCGGTCGCGTCGCGAACGGCCTCGACCGGAAACGTCAGCGCCGACGGCAGGCCGCCGGCGAGCGAGATGATTCCCGGCAGCTCGGTGAGCTTCAGGATCTCGCGGATCGCCGAAGGGTTCATCCGCGCCGTTCGCGCGGCGAGCTGCCAGGGAGAAGGAGGTCGGGTCGAAGCCATGGCGATCTCGATCGAGGCCGGCGTGTCGGCGCGGGGCGGCCTGCCAGTGTAGAGGTCAAGCTCGAAGCGAGTCGTCAAGGCGCGCCGAGCACCTCCCAGCGCTCGAGCGCGGCGAGCAGCTCGTCGTCGATCTGCGCATAGCGCATTTGCGCCGCCTCGGCCCGCACCGGGTCCTCGGCGTAGAGCTCGGCGCTCGCGAGCAGCGCGGCGAGGTCCTTCTGCTCCGCCTCGAGCGCCTCGATCCGCGCCGGCAGGGCATCGAGCTCACGCTGTTCCTTGTAGCCGAGCTTGCGCGGCTTGGCCCGTGCGGCGGCCGCGGGGGGCGCACCGGCACCGGCGCCGCCGGCAGCGCGAGCGACGCTCTTCTCGCCCGTTGTCCCCGTCGCGCCCGTCGCCCCCGTCGCCGCGCCAATCCCGCCGGTTGCGCGCTGTGCCGCGCCCTGGGACCCTGACGACGCGCCCTTGGCCCTCGACGTCGCGCCGTTGGCGACCGGCGCGGGCCGGTCGGCGCCGGCGCGCAGGATCGCTGCGCGCTCCTTCTGCGCCTTCCAGTCCTCGTACCCGCCTTCGTATTCGCGCCAAAGCCCCGGCGCGACGTCGCCCTCCCAGGCAATCGTACTGGTGACGACGTTGTCGAGGAAGCGCCGGTCGTGGCTGACCAGGAAGACCGTGCCGGCGTAGCTTTGCAGCAGCTCCTCGAGCAGCTCGAGGGTGTCGATGTCGAGGTCGTTGGTGGGCTCGTCGAGCACGAGCACGTTCGCCGGCAGCGCGAGCAGGCGGGCGAGGAGGACGCGGTTCCGCTCGCCGCCCGAGAGCGTCCTGACCGGCGAGTTGGCGCGCGCCGGCGAGAACAGGAAGTCGGCGAGGTAGCTCATGACGTGCTTCCTGCCGCCCGCCGTCTCGACCCACTCGCTGCCCGGACTGACGCTGTCGGCGAGCGTCGCGTCGAGGTCGAGCGCGCTCCGCATCTGGTCGAAGTACGCGACCTCGAGGCGCGCCCCCTGGCGCACCGACCCCGACGTCGGCTGCAGCTCGCCGAGGATGAGCTTGAGCAGCGTCGTCTTGCCGGCGCCGTTCGGGCCGATCAGGCCGACCTTGTCGCCGCGCAGGATCGTCGCCGAGAAGTCCTTGACGATGAGTCGCGGCGCGGCGCGGCCCGATGCGCCCGCAGCCGGTGCCGGGCCGCCCCGAGGCGGCTGCGCGCCCGCGTCGGGGGCAGGCATCGCGGCTGCCGTGGGGGCACCATAGATCATCGAGATGTTCTTGATATCGGCGACGATCTTGCCGCTCGGGATGCCCGCGTCGGCGTCGAGGCGGACGCGACCGAGCGACTCGCGCCGCGCTGCGCGCTGCGCGCGCAGCGCCTGCAGGCGCTGGACGCGGCCGACGCTACGCGTCCGCCTCGCCTCGACGCCCTTTCTCACCCAGACCTCCTCCTGCGCGAGCAGCTTGTCGGCACGCGTGCTCGCCAGAGCTTCGGCGGACAGCTCGTCGGCCTTCCTCGCCTCATAGGCCGCGAACGCGCCCGGGTAGCTGCGCAGCACGCCGCGATCGAGCTCGACGATCCGCGTCGCGACCGCGTCGAGAAAGGCGCGATCGTGCGTCACGACCATGACGCTGCCCTTGAAGCCGGCGAGCAGCTCCTCGAGCCAGGCGATCGAGTCGAGGTCGAGGTGGTTGGTCGGCTCGTCGAGAAGCAGCACGTCGGGGACGGCGACGAGGGCGCGCGCGAGCGCGACCCGCTTCTTCGTTCCGCCCGAGAGCTCGGCGATCGTCCGCGCGCCGTCGAGGTGGAGATGCGAGAGCGTCGTCTCGACGCGCTGCTCCCAGTTCCACGCGTCGAGCGCCTCGATCCGCGTCTGCAGCGCGTCGAGGTCGGCGCCCTCGGCATGGGCTTCGTAGGCATCGCGGACGACGCGCGCTTCGGCGACGCCCTCGCCGACGGCGTCGAACACCGTGCCGGCGTCGTCGAACTGCGGCTCCTGCGGAACGTAGCGGATGCGCAGGCCCTGCGTCTGCTGCAGGAGGCCGTCGTCGAGCTTCTCGAGCCCGGCGATCACCTTCAGCAGCGACGACTTGCCGGTGCCGTTGCGACCGATCAGGCCGATTCGCTCCCCGGCCTCGAGCGACAGCGATGCACCATCGAGGAGAGCGACGTGGCCGTAGGCGAGATGCGCCGCGGACAGCGAGAGAACGGCCATGGGGGCGGGACAAAGGGTCGATTATTCCAGCGCGCGGTGACCGCGCGCGACGGCGTCAGCCTCGCCTCAGGCGAGCTCGCGCTCGAGCGCGTCGACGAATGCCCTGGCGACGTCGAAGCCGGACTGGTCGGTGATCTCCTGGAAGCCGGTCGGGCTCGTCACGTTGATCTCGGTCAGGCTGTCGCCGATGACGTCGAGGCCGACCAGGAGCAGGCCGCGCGCGGCCAGCGTCGGCCCGAGGGCTTCCGCGATCTCGCGATCGCGCGCGCTCAGCGGCTGCGCGACGCCCTTGCCGCCGACCGCGAGGTTGCCGCGGATCTCGCTGCCTTGCGGGATCCGCGCCAGCGCGTGCGGCACCGGGACGCCGGCGATGACGAGGATCCGCTTGTCGCCCGCCGTGATCTCGGTGAGGTAGCGCTGCGCCATCACCGTCGTCGTGCCGTTGCGGTTGAGCGTCTCGGTGATGCTGCCGAGGTTGAGGCCGTCCGCGCCGACGCGGAAGATTCCCATCCCACCCATGCCGTCGAGCGGCTTCAGGACGATGTCCTTGTGCTCGCCGTGGAAGCGCTTGATCGCGGCCTCGTCGCGGGTGACGATCGTCGGCGCGATGTAGTGCGGGAACTCGAGGATCGCGAGCTTCTCCGGGTGGTCGCGCAACGCCCGCGGCGAGTTGAACACCCGCGCGCCCTCGCGCTCGGCCTGCTCGAGCAGATGGGTCGCGTAGAAGTATTCGCTGTCGAAGGGCGGGTCCTTCCTCATCAGCACCGCGTCGATGTCGGCGAGCGCCATCGGCGCCGGCGTGGCGGTCTCGACGAACCAGGCCGCGCTCGACGGCGCCGCCAGCGCGATCGGGCGCACCTTCGCGCTGACCCTGCCGCCGCGCTGCCAGACCAGATCCTTCGGCTCGCACGCCAGGAGCGCGTGGCCGCGTGCCGCTGCCTCGCGCATCATCGCGAACGTCGTGTCCTTGTAGGTCTTGAAGGTCTCGAGCGGATCGGCGACGAAGAGCAGCTTCATTGTCATCTTCATATCTCGACCTTGGAGCCGAGCTCGACGACGCGGTTGGTCGGCAGGCGCAGGAAGTCGGCGGCCGCCGCGGCGTTGCGGTGCATTCCCGCGAACAGCTTCTCGCGCCAGTCGGCCATGCCGCCGCCGAGCGTCGGGATGACGATGTCGCGCGACAGGAAATACGACGTGTCCATGTCCTCGACCATGCAGCCGGCCGAGCGCATCTGTTGCAACGCCTTCGGAACGTCGGGCTCGTCCTTGAAGCCGAAGTGCAGGCCCACCTGCCAGCAGTCGTTGCCGAGCGGCGTCATCTCGCAGCGCTCGGACGAGGGGATCCACGGCACCTCGTGGTGGCGCACGTTGACGAAGAGATTGGTCTCGTGCAGGACCTTGTTGTGCTTGAGGTTGTGGAGCAGCGCGTTCGGCGTCAGGCCCTGGTCGCTGGAGAGGAACACCGCCGTCCCGGGAACGCGAGTCGGCGGGCTGAGAAAGACTGACTCGAGAAAGCCGGCAAGGTCGATCGAATCGCTGCGCAGGCTCTCCGACATCAGCCGGCGCCCCTGCTTCCAGGTCATCATCAACGTGAACATCATGACGCCGATGAGGAGCGGGAACCAGCCACCGTCGATGATCTTGACGAGGTTGGCGGCCAGGTAGGTGAAGTCGACGACGAAGAAGAACCCGGTCGCGCCGATCGCGACCGCCCACGGGAACTTCCAGCCGTAGCGGACGACGAAGAAGGTCATCGTCGTCGTGATCAGCATGTCGATCGTCACCGTGATGCCGTAGGCGGCGCCGAGGTCGTCGCTCGAGCCGAACAGGACGATGGCGAGGACGACTCCGCAGAACAGGCTCCAGTTGACGAACGGAACGAAGACTTGGCCGGTCTCCATCACGGAGGTGTGCTGGATGCGCAGGCGCGGCAGGTAGCCGAGCTGGATCGCCTGCTTGGTCACCGAGAACGCCGCCGTGATGAGCGCCTGCGAGGCGATCACCGCGGCGCAGGCGGCGAGGACGATCATCGGATAGAGCGCCCAGCCCGGCACCATCTCGAAGAACGGATTGCCGACTTTCGACGGGTCGGCGAGCAGCATCGCGCCCTGGCCGAAGTAGTTGAGCAGCAGCGCCGGCATCGCCATGCCGAACCACGCCAGCCGGATCGGCCGCTTGCCGAAGTGGCCCATGTCGGCGTAGAGCGCCTCCGCCCCCGTGACGCACAGGACGACCGCGCCGAGGGCGATGAACGCCACCGACGGCTGGCGCCACATGAAGAGGAGCGCGTAGTGCGGCGACAGGGCGCGGAGGATCGCCGGGTCGTCGCCGATGTGGAGCAGGCCGAGGACGGCGATGACCAGGAACCAGACCGCCATCACCGGCCCGAACAGCGTGCCGACGCGCGCCGTGCCGTGGCGCTGGAACATGAAGAGCAGCGTCACGATGGCGAGCGTGATCGGGACGATCCACGCATGCAGCGCCGGCGCCGCCACCTGCAGGCCCTCGACCGCGCCGAGCACCGAGATCGCCGGCGTGATGACGCCGTCGCCGAAGAAGATCGCGGTCCCGAAGATGCCGACGAAGAGCAGGCGCCGGCGCAGCGCCGGCCGGTCCTTCACCGCCTGCGATGCCAGCGCGAGCATGGCGATCAGGCCGCCCTCGCCGTTGTTGTCGGCGCGCAGGATGAGGACGACGTACTTGATCGAGACGACGACCGTGATCGTCCAGAAGACGAGCGACAGCACGCCGTACACGTTGCCCGGGACCAGCGGCACGTGGCCGTTGGCGAACACCTGCTTCAGCGCGTAGAGCGGGCTGGTGCCGATGTCGCCGTAGACGACGCCGATGGCGCCGAGCGTCAGGGCCG
>Ga0207644_10000659_pt1 | contig 21832 bp, 22 predicted proteins | sample KBSS73metaG_FD_184326 | JGI IMG/M metagenome (GOLD analysis project Ga0207644, IMG submission 184326) | Switchgrass rhizosphere microbial communities from Kellogg Biological Station, Michigan, USA - KBS S7-3 metaG (SPAdes) (version 2) | ecosystem: Host-associated > Plants > Roots > Rhizosphere... | reverse complement strand
ATGCCCTGGGCGTCGAGCATGTCCATGCGGGGCGCGCGCTCGAGGAACTCGCGGCGCATGGGCTCCGGCTGGTACGTCTCGTCCGGGTTGCCGGACCCCATCTGCTTGAGCATCTCCTTCAACGACCCCGGCCGGTAGGCCATGTCGAAGCCGAGGCCCTGCTCGCTGTTGAAGGTGGCGATCCGGTGCCCTGCGAGGACGAGCTCCTGGTCGTTGGCGAGGCGCACCGGGGCAATGGTCCGATCCAGGTACTCCTTGGGGAGATGGCGCGTGAACGCGTCACGCGTCTCGTAGCAATGGGTGTCGCAGTCGATGATTCCGTACTCCAACGCCACGTGACTTCCCTCCACGATCGCGATTAAGCTGAATCATATCACTGATTACTCGGGAGGCAACGTGAGCGAGCTCGAAGGCCGGACGGCGGTCGTGACGGGGGCGGCCGGCGGCATCGGCTCGGCCATCGCCGCGGGGCTGGCCGCGGCGGGCGCCGCCGTCGCCCTGTGGGACCTCGACGGGGCCGCGGCGGAGAAGGCGGCCGCCGGTCTGGCCCGGGCGGTGGGCATCGGCGTCGACATCACCGACCGGGCCAGCGTCGAAGCGGCGTTGGCGGTGACCGAGCGCGACCTCGGGCCGGTCGACATCCTCGTGAACAACGCCGGCATCGACAAGATCGAGCCGTTCCTCACGTCGGAGGAGCCCACCTGGGAGCGCATCGTCGCCGTGAACTTCCTCGGCACCGTGCGGTGCTGCCACGTCGTGGCCCCCGGCATGGTCGAGCGGGGCATCGGGCGCATCGTGAACATCGCCTCGGACGCGGGCCGCGTCGGCTCGTCCGGGGAGGTGGTCTATTCGGGCACCAAGGGCGCGGTCATCGCGTTCTCCAAGGCGCTCGCCCGCGAGACGGCGTCGAAGGGCGTGAGCGTCAACGTCGTGTGCCCAGGTCCGACCGACACCCCGCTGCTCGACCAGGTCGCCGAAGCGAGCCAGCGGCTCTACGACGGCCTCGCCAAGGCGGTGCCCATGCGGCGCATCGGTCAGCCCGACGACATCGCACCGGCGGTCGTGTTCCTGGCGTCCGACGGCGCCGCCTACATCACCGGACAGACGCTGTCGGTCTCCGGTGGTCTGACGATGGCATGAGCACCGTGCGCGTCGAGCGCCGGGGCGACGGGGTGGCGGTGCTCACGCTGGCCCGCCCCGATCGGCTGAACGCGCTCTCGTCCGCCGTCGCCGCCGACCTCGCCGCCGCCGTCAGCGACGTGATGGCCGACGACGCGTCGCGCGCCATCGTCGTCGCCGGTGACGGCAAGGCGTTCTGCGCCGGCGCCGACATCGCCGAGCTGTCGACGCTCGACGGACCGAGGGGCTTCGCGGCATTCGTGCAGCGGCTCACCGACGCGTTCGGCGTGCTCGCGTCGTGCCCGAAGCCGTCGGTCGCCGCGCTGCACGGCGCCGTCCTGGGCGGTGGCCTGGAGCTCGCGCTGGCGTGCGACCTGCGCATCGCCGACGAGACGGCGAAGCTCGGCGTCCCCGAGATCCGCCTCGGCCTGCTGCCCGGTGCCGCGGGAACCGTCCGCCTCCCGCGCTTGTTGCCGAAGGCCATCGCCAAGCACCTCCTGCTCACCGGTGAGCCGATGACCGCGGTCGACGCCGAGTGCTTCGGGCTCGTCAACAAGGTCGTGCCCGCCGGAGAGGCGCTCGAGGCGGCGGGCGCGCTGGCGGCGCGTCTCGCGTCGCTCGCGCCCCTCGCGCTGGCGGCGGCCAAGCGCCTGGTCGACGAGCCCCTCGACGACGCCATCGCCGCCGAGCGCGAGGTCGTGTCGGGCCTGTTCGGCACCGACGACGGGATCGAAGGCGTGCGCGCCTTCTTGGAGAAGCGTCCACCCACCTTCCGAGGGAGATGAACATGTTCACCGACAGGGTCGCGCTGATCACGGGAGCGGGTCGAGGTCTCGGCCGCGACTACGCACTCGCCTTCGCGAAGGACGGCGCGGCCGTCGTCGCCACCGACATCGACGCGGCCGCCGCGCTCGACACCGCGGCGCTGGTCGAGAAGGAAGGCGGACGAGCCATCGGCGTGGCGCTCGACGTCACCGACCTCGACAGCGCGACCGCCGCCGTGGCGGCGGCGACGGCCGAGCTCGGCAGCGTCGACATCCTCATCAACAACGCCGGCATCTGGGGTGACTACGAGTTCCAGGGCACCCTGGGCCAAGACCTCGCCAAGTGGCGCCTCGCCATCGACGTGATGCTCACCGGCCCGCTCGTGTGCGCCAAGGCCGCCGTCCCCGTCATGCGCGAGCGCGGGTGGGGCCGCATCGTCAACATCTCGTCGATCGGCGCCTACCTCCCCGGTTCGGGTGCCTACGGCGCCGCCAAGCTGGGCCTGCACCAGCTGACGTACTCGATCGCGTCCGAGGTGGGCGACGACGGCATCACGTGCAACGCGGTGGCGCCCGGCACCATCCGCAACGAGGCCACGCAGCGCCAGGTGCCCGACGACATGCTCAACCTGCTCATCGCCCAGAACGCCATCAAGCGCTTCGGCACCAGCACCGACATGTACGGCGCCATCCGCTTCCTCTGCAGCGACGACGCCGAGTGGATCACCGGCCAGGTGCTCAGCCCCAACGGCGGCTTCACCTCCCGCTTCTGACCAACCACCCGCGAACCGGCGACGGATTCGACACACCCATGTGTCGAATCCGTCGCCGGTTCGGGCGGTTGGGTCCGCTCAGATGCGTTCGATGATGGTGGCGGTGGCCATGCCGCCGCCGGTGCACATCGTGATGAGGGCGGTGGTCTGGTCGGAGCGCTCGAGCTCGTCGATGGCCGTCTCGATGAGCATGCCGCCGGTGGCGCCGATCGGATGGCCGAGCGCCATGGCGCCGCCGTTCACGTTCACCTTCTCGGGATCGAGCCCGAGCTCGCGCATCGCCTTGAGCACGACCGCCGCGAACGCCTCGTTGATCTCCCACAGGTCGATGTCGTCGACGGTCATGCCGGCCTTCTCGAGGCACAGCTTCGATGCCGGCGCCGGCGCGGTGAGCATGATCACGGGCTCGGCCCCGGCGACCGCGGTCATGCGGATGCGTGCCCGCGGCGTGAGGCCGTTGGCCCGTGCGAAGTCCGACGACGTGACGAGCAGGGCCGACGCGCCGTCCACGACGCCCGAGGAGTTGCCGGCGTGGTGCACGTGCTCGACGTGGTCGATGGTGGGATACGTGCGCACGCACATGGCGTCGAACGTCTCCGAGTAGCCGTCGAAGTGCGAGGTGCCGAGCGCCTCGAACGACGGTGGCAGCTTGGCCAGCACGTCCATGGTCGTGCCCGGGCGAGCGTGCTCGTCGTGGTCGAGCGCGACGGATCCGTCGGGCCGCACGACCGGCACGATGCTGCGGTCGAAGCGACCCTCGACCACCGCCTTGGCCGCGCGCTCCTGGCTGGTGACGGCCAGCTCGTCGCACTGCTCGCGCGTGAAGCCCTCGAGCGTGGCGATGAGATCGGCCGAGATGCCCTGCGGCACGATCGGATAGAGCTCACGCAGATGGGCGTTGCCGCCGTCGATCGTGGTGACGCCTTCGTCCACCGGCCACCGCGACATCGACTCCACGCCGCCGCCGACGACGACCTCCTGCATCCCCGAGAGGATCCCCATGGCGGCGAGCGTGACCGCCTGCTGGCCGCTGCCGCAGAAGCGGTTGAGCGTGAAGCCCGGCGTCTCCTGGGGCCAGCCGGCGGCGAGCACGCTCAACCGGCCGATGCACGACCCGTGGTCCCCGACGCTGTTGCCGTTGCCGACGATCACGTCCTCGACGATCTTCGGATCGACCCCGGTGCGGGCGGCCAGCGCGTTCAGGCACTGGGCGAGCAGCTCCTGGGGGTGGAGCTCGTGCAACGAGCCGTTGGCCTTGCCCTTGCCGCGCGGCGTCCGCACGCCGTCGATGATCCATGCTTCCCGCATCAATACCCCCTGAGTCCCATCGTCCGGGCGATGGCGTTCCGTTGGATCTGACTGGTGCCGCCGGAGATGGTGGCGACGATCGACTCGCGGTACCGGAAGCTCATCACGCTCTCGGTGGCGAACCCGTGGCCGGCGAGGATCTGCATGCCGATGCGGGCGGCGGCGACGTAGGTCTCCGACGCCTTCAGCTTGGCCATGGCGCCGGCGCGGCTGCAGTCGAGGCCGTGGTCGTAGAGCCAGGCGGCGCGCTGCACGAGCAGGCGCGACGCCTCGATCTCGGTCTGGATGTCGGCGAGCGCGTGCGTGAGTGCCTGGAACTCACCGATGGGGCGCCCGAACGCGTGGCGCTCCTTCGCGTAGGCGAGCGCCTCGTCGACGGTCGACTGGGCCGCGCCGACGTAGCCGCCGCTGATGAGCACGCGCTCGAGGTCGATGCCCGACAGCATCACCTTCCACCCGCCGTTGACCGGCCCGATGAGGTTCTCCTTGGGCACCTCGACGTTGGTGAGGAACACCTCGTAGGTGCCGAGGATGTGGCGGGCGAGTGTGTCGATCTTGCGCAGCTCGACGCCGGGTGAGGTCGGGTCGATCAGCAGCACCGACATGCCGTGGTGCTTGGGCACTTCACGGTCGGTGCGCACGTAGCAGACGATCTGCGTGCCGGGGAGACCGGCACCGGTGCACCACATCTTCTGGCCGTTGACGACGAAGTGCCCGCCCTTGTCCTCGGCGAACGTGCGCAGGGCGGCGGCGTCGGATCCGGCGTCGGGCTCGGACATGCCGATCGACAGGCGCTGGTCGGCGCGCATGACGGCGGGCAACAGCGTGTGGCGCATGTCGTGGCTGCCCCACTCGTGGACCAGCAGCCCGGCCATGAGCGTCAGCACGAAGCACTGGGCGATGTCGAGGCTCGCTCGCCCCAGCTCCTCGGAGACGATCAGGAGCTCCGCCGCGCCCCCGCCCCCGCCACCGTCCTCGATCGGAAAGGGGAGCTCGAACCAGCCCATCTTGGCGAACCCGGTGAACAGCTCCGGCGGCGCGTGATGGCTCTCGTCCCACGCCTTGGCCCGCTCCGGCGGGCACACGTCGGCGACGAAGCGCTGGGCCGTCTCGCGCAGGAGCTCCTGCTCCTCGGTCAGGCCGAAATCCATAGAATCATCTTACCTATTCAGCGGTTCATTGGCGAGCGCACGACGCAGCAGCTTCCCGGCGGCGTTGCGGGGGAGGGCGTCGGTCATGACCCACTCCGTCGGCACCTTGAACCCGGCCAGCTGGTGGCGGGCATGGGCCCGCAGGTCGTCCGGGGTCGGCGGGGCGGCCGGATCGGCGGGAACGACGACCGCCCGGACGATCTCGCCCCACCGCTGGTCGGGCACGCCGATGACGGCGGCCTCCCGCACCCCCGGGTGCTGCTCGAGGACGTGCTCGACCTCGACGGGGTAGACGTTCTCCCCGCCGCGGATGATCTTGTCGCCCCGCCGACCGATCAGGAAGAGGTAGCCCTCGTCGTCCAGGCGGCCGAGATCGCCGGTGTGCAACCAGCCGTCGGGCGCCGGGAGCATCAGGTGGGGGCCGCGCGCCACGACCTCACCGACGCCGGACTCGTCGGGACCGTCGATCCGCAGCTCCACCCCCGGTGCCGCCCGCCCGACGGAGGAGAGGAGGTCGTCGCGACCCTCGTCGGCGATGCGCCGGTGGTCGTCGCCGGTCAGGCACGTGATCGGGCTGCCCTCGGTCTGCCCGTAGATGTTGACCAGCCGCACGTCGGGCACCGCCGCCAGCGTCCGCCGCAGCGTGTTGGGGTGGATGGGCGAGGCGCCGTACTGCAGCACCCGCAGGGTCGGCAGGGCGAGGGCGTCGGCGTCGAGCAGCAGCTCGAGCATCGTCGGCACCGTGAGCGCGTGGGTGACCCCGATGTCGGTCAGGGCCCGCCACGTGTCGACGGTGAACCGGGGGAGCGGCGCCACGGCCGCGCCGGCTGCCATGGCGACGGCGTAGTTGCCGAAGCCGGCGATGTGGTGCATCGGCGACCCGGTCGAGTACACGTCGCCGACGCCCAACGAGGCCAGGCCGGCGTTGAGGGCGGTGCGCACCGCCATGCGTCCCTGGCGGTACGGCACCGGCTTCGGCGCACCGGTCGTGCCGGAGGTGTGGAGCACGAACGCGGTGGCGTCGCCGCCGATGTGGGCCGTGCACGGGGCGGCCGCGGCAGGGGGCTCGTCGAGCACGACGACGTTCGTCGCCAGCGACCGGGCGAGCTCCTCGAACTCGGGTTCGGTCAGCAGCACCTCGGCGGCGAGCCCGGCGACGCACGGGGCCAGCTCGCGCTCGGTGAGGCGGGGGCCGAGGGGCGCGATCGGGCGCCCGCACATGGCGCCGCCGATCACGTACGAGAACGCGGTCGGGGTCGACGTGAGCAGCGCGGGTATGGCGCCGGCATGACGGGCGAGGGACTGCAGGTGCAGCGCGGCGCCACCCGACCGCTCGATCAGCTCCGTACCGCTCCAAGTGGCGTCGGCGGTGATGACCGCGGGGTCGTCACGCTCGTGCCAACGCGCCACGAGCGCGGACCAGGTCGTCACGTCAGCCGATCGACGTGGCCGGCAGGCCGCTCGGCAGGACGGCGAACGCGGCGCGCAACCCGTGGTCGAGCGCCTCGGCGTCCACCGTCTGGCCCGGCGGGCCGTGGTAGGTGCGCATGATGTCGATGTCCCACGGCCGCAGCCGCTGCACGGTGTCACCGTCGATGCGCAGCACGGCGCCGCTCAACCAGCCCGACGCCTCCGAGCACAGCCACGCCACGACCGGCGACGTGTTGGCCGGGTCGTAGCGATCCCATTCACCGTCGGGTCCGGCCTGCATCGACGCCAGCGTCGCGGTCATGCGGGTGCGGGCGAGCGGCGACACCGCGTTGGCGGTCACGCCGTAGCGGGCCATCTCCATCGCCGTGATCATCGTGAGGCTGGCGATGGCGGCCTTGGCCGGCCCGTAGTTGGCCTGGCCGACGTTGCCGAACAGGCCGGCGCCCGACGACGTGTTGACGATGCGGCCGCTCACCCGCTCGCCCGCCTTGGCCCGCGCCTTCCAGTGGGCGCACGCGTGGCGCGACAGGTTGAACGTGCCCTTGAGGTGGACGCCGAGCACGAGGTCGAAGTCGTCCTCGGTCATCGACGTGAGGATGCGGTCGCGCACGATGCCGGCGTTGTTGACGACCGCGTCGAGGCGGCCGTGCTCCTTCAGCGTGCGCTCGACCAGCAGGGCCATGCCGTCGAAGTCGGTGACCGATGTGCCGTCCGTCGACGCCGAACCGCCCATGGCCTCGATCTCGGCCACGACCTCCTCGGCCGGCGTCGCGGCGTCCTGCTCGCCGTGGAGTCCGGCGCCGACGTCGTTCACCACGACGGTCGCACCGTGGCGGGCCAGCTCGAGGCAGTGGGCGCGGCCGAGACCGCGGCCACCGCCGGTGACGATCACCACTCGGTCTTCCAACAGCGACATCGATCCTCCTCAGGCGGGGATGTAGGTGGCGTCGATCAGCACGGCCGGTCGACCGTCGGGACCGCGGACCTCGCCGCGTGTCGCAGCCAGCCGGCGGCCCCGGTGCACGAGCTGCGCGGAGGCCTCGATCACCTCGCCCTGGGCGGGGATCCGGCGCAGGAAGGCGGCGCGCACCTCGACCGGGCGCATCGCCGGGCCGGCGGCGCCGTCGACGGCGGCTTGTGACGTGCGCTCGCCGATCAGGAAGCCGGCTCCGCCGTGGAGGCCGCCGGAGGAGTTGGCGAGCCAGGAATGGGCGGGCGTGCAGGTCGTGGTGAGCGCGCCGTCGACGGTCGCGACCGTCATGGCGAGGTCGTCGCCGCCCCGGTCGACGTCGGCGAGGCTCGCGTCGGGTCCGTCCGTGGGCTCGAACATCACCGATCCCATCGCGGCTCGCATCACCACCGTCCCGGCCCCGTCGGTCACCTCGGCCGCGCTCAACGCGAAGCGGTCCTGCATGGCGGTGGGGCGCCCGATGCACGTGAGCGGCCCGTCGACGACGGTGAGCGGACGCAGCACCTCGAGCTGCAGGTGCGACGTGACCATCGACAGGCCCGATGGGGCGGCCGACATCACGGCCGTGCCGAGCGTCGCGTCGACGAGGATGCCGAGGGCGCCCGGCGGGACCGACCCGTCGGGCTCGGTCATCCACGCCGGGACCGTCATCTCCCAGTGGCTGAAGCCGGGCTCGAGCGTGACGAGGTGGACACCCGCGGCGCGGCGCGCCGGGATGCCCATCGTGCGGTCCCGGAGGGCCGAGAGGTCGGTGTCGGGGGCGGGAAGAATCATCTAACTTCGTTGTATGATAAGCGACGTGGAGTCACTCGTGCACGGCAAGACCTGGGAGGAGATGGAGGTCGGTTCGGCGTTCCGCACCGCCTCCCGCACGGTCACCGAGACCGACCTCGTCAACTTCATCACGCTGTTCGGGTTCAACGAGCCGCTGTTCTGGGACGCCCGCCACGCGGCGAGCGCCGGCTACACCGGCCGGCTCGTCCCGGGCGCGCTCATCTACTGCATGGCCGAGGGCCTGGTGCTGCAGACCCACGTGCTGCACGGCACCGGCCTGGCGTTCATGTCCATGCAGCTCGACGTGCTCAAGCCGGTGTACGTGGGCGACACCCTCTCGGCGGTCGTCGAGGTCACCGAGGCCCGCAAGGCCAGCAAGGGCGAGCGCGGCGTCGTCACCACCCGCATCTCCGTCCGCAACCAGGACGACGACGAGGTCCTCGTCTTCACCCCCGTCCGCCTGATCCGCGGCAAGGACTACTGACCGGGCGTCGCGACCTCAGGCGACGAGGTCGTTGCCGAGGTTGGCGATGTTGATCGTGCGGTTGATGCCGACACGGCTGTAGTCGTAGCCGCTGAGGGGGTAGCCGTTCGTGAGGAACGCGAACGACGTGTCGGTCTCGGGGTCGCAGAACGCAAGCTGGCAGGGCGCGCCGCCGTTCCCCCACGTGCGTGCCGAACCGGTCGCCGGCACCCACGGGCCTGGGTCCTCACCGGCGACGGTGACGAACAACCCCATGTGCGTGATGCGGTCGCTGCCGCCGTAGAGCTTGTCGCCCGGCGGCGCCATCGACACGTGCGGCCGGGTGGCGTCGGCGACGATGGCCTCCGACCACAGGCCCGAGTGGTGCACGTGCTGGAAGAACATCGCCATGTCGGCCGCGGTGCCGACCATCGAGTGGCTCGGCTCACCGCCAGCGAGCACGGCGGGGTCGGCGAGGTACCACGGGCCCCACGGGTCGACCTCCTGGTCGTCGCTCGTGCGGTCGATGGCCACCGGCACGGCGAGGAGCTCGTGGTAGCGGTCGGCCGGCACCGGCAGGACGAACCCGAGCCCGAGCGGTTCGACGATCGCCTTCTGGAGGTAGGTGGCGAACGGCAGTCCGGTGCGGCGCTCGGTCAGCTCGGCGATGATCCACGCGGCCGACGTGAGGTGGAACTGGAACTGCGTCCCCGGCTCGTAGTCGAGGCGCCAGCGGGCGAAGGCGGCCAGCCGGGACTCGCGAGTGAGGAGCTTCGGGTAGCCGAGCGGTGCGAACGCCAGCCCGGCCGTGTGGGTGAGCACGTGGCGGACGGTCACGGCCTCCTTCCCGTTGGTGCCGAACTCGGGGACGATGGTGGCCACGTGCTCGTCGAGCTCGAGCAACCCGTCGTCGAGCAGCTTCCACGCGGCGCCCGCCACGACCGAGCGGCCGACCGACTGGAGGATGTAGCGCGACTGCGGTGTCGCGTCCCCGTACGTCTCGAACGCCACCAGCTCGCCGGCGTGGGCGACCGCCACTTGGGCGGAGGGCAGTGGCCCGTGCTCGACTTCCAGTCGGACCCGCCGGAGGAACACGTCCAGCCGGGCCTGATCGATCCCCATAGAGTACTATTAGATAACTGTTTTGAGGAGGAGACGCAATGGCCGTCGACCGCTTCCCCGTCGAGGAGGGCAGCATCCTGCTGTTCGCCCGGGCGATCGGGGACCCGAACCCGGAGCGAGGCGTCGCCCCGCCCACCTTCATCCAGTCGAGCGCCCAGTTCGATCCGGACTACCCGCTCCGGCCGAAGCCGGGGGAGAAGTGGTTCGGTTCGGGCCGGGAGCCGAGCGGCGTGACGTCATCGGGCTCGGGCTCCGGTGGTGTAGGCCTGCACGCCGAGCAGCACTTCGAGTACCACCGCCCGTTGCGCGTCGGCGACGTCCTGACGTCGACCACCCGAGCGGGCGAGGGCTGGGAGAAGGAAGGGCGCTCGGGGAAGCTCGTCTTCAGCGAGGCCATCATCGAGTACCGCGATGCGGCCGGCGAGCTCGTCGTCACGGCCCGCAGCGTCGGTGTCCTGACCCAGCGCAAGGAGGCGTGATGCCGGTCTCGGTGGGCGACACCCGCGAGCTCGTCATCGTCGACGACCTCACCCGCACGCAGATCGTGCAGTACGCCGGTGCGTCCGGCGACTACAACCCGCTGCACTCCGACGAGATCTACGCCACGAAGGTTGCCGGCTTCCCGTCGGTGTTCGCCCACGGCATGCTCACCATGGGCATGACGGGCCGGTTGCTCACCGACTGGTTCGGCGACGATGCGCTGCTGCGCTACGGCGTGCGCTTCCAGGCCCAGGTGTGGCCGGGCGACACGCTCACCGCGTCGGGCGAGGTCACCTCGGTGGAGGGCGACGTCGCCGAGGTCCGCATCACCACCACCAACCAGGACGGGGTCCCGGTGCTCAGCGGGTCCGCCGCGGTTCGGCTCACGGCGTGACCGCGTTCGTCACCGGCGCCGCGCAGGGTCTCGGCCGCGCCGTCTGCGTCGCGCTCGCCCACGACGGCCACGACGTCATCGCGTGTGATCTCGGCAGCGAGGACATGGGCGAGACGATCGCCGGGGTCGAGGGCGCTGGTCGCAAGATCGTCGCCGGTGTCGCCGACGTGCGCGAGGAGGAGGAGCTCGACGCGCTGGTGGCCGATGGCGTCGCCGCGCTCGGCGGGCTCGACGTCGTCGTGGCCAACGCCGGCATCTCCAACTGGAGCCGGTTCTGGGAGATGCCCGACGAGCAGTGGCAGCGGTTGATCGACATCAACCTCACGGGCGTGTGGCGCACGTTCAAGGCCACCGCGCCGGTGCTGATCGAGCAGGGCCGCGGCGGATCGATGATCGCCATCAGCTCGGTGGCCGGCATCAAGTCGCTCCCGGGCCAGGCCCACTACTCGGCGGCCAAGCACGGTGTCGTCGGCCTGGTGAAGACGGCGGCCATCGAGCTCGGCCCGTTCGGCATCCGCGTCAACTCCGTGCACCCGTGGGGCATCAACACGCGCCTCGCCGGCTCGGAGGAAGGCGTGTGGAAGCTGATCGAGGCGAACCCGACCTTCGCCGGTTCGTTCGGCGCCATCCTCGACCCACCCCTGTCCGAGCCGCACGAGGTGGCCGCCGCGGTGGCCTGGCTGGCGTCGCCGGCGGCGAGCAGCATCACCGGCATCCAGCTCCCGGTCGACAAGGGCGCGACGACGGTCTAGCCGCCGGTTCTTTGTTCTTTGTCGCGTTGTGGTCGCTGGGCGACCACAACGCGACAAAGAACGAGCTCGGGACCTACGGCAGGCGCTCCAGGAAGTCGATGACGGCGGCGTTGAAGAGGTCGTTGCGGTCGCCGGCCACCATGTGCCCGGCGCCGCCGACGTCGGCGAACTCGGCGTGGGGCACGAGCTCGAGCAGCTCGCGGGCGCCTTCCTCGCTGAGGAGGTCGCTGACCTTGCCGCGCACGAGCAGCGTCGGGACCGTGAGGGCGCGGGCGGCGTCCTTCAACCGGTTGGGCTGCACGATGCCGCGCGTCTCGTCGGGGGAGCCGCCCGGGGGCGTGATGAACCGCGGGTCCCAGTGCCACGCCCACCGGCCGTCGTCGCGCTGGCGCAGGTTCTTGCGCAGGCCCGACAGGTCGGACGGACGCGGGCGGTGCGGGTTGTAGGCGCTGATGGCGTCGGCGACCTCCTCGAGCGAGCCGAACCCGTCCTCGAAGTGGCTGACCATGAACTGCCGGATGCGCGCCGTGCCGGCCGCTTCGATGGTGGGCGCCACGTCGACGAGGACCAGCGCCGACGCGATGGAGTTCGGCGGCGGCGTCTCGGCGATGGCGGCGAGCGACGACACGCCGCCCAACGACGCGCCGACGAGGGCGGGTGGCTGGTCGAACGAGCTGGCGACGGCCGCCACGTCGCCGGCGAAGGCGTCGAGGGTGTAGTCGCCGTCGGGTGCCCACTCGCTGTCGCCGTGGCCGCGGTGGTCGACGCTGACGGCGTGCCAGCCCCGCTCGGCCAGGTCCTCGAGCGTCGAGCCCCACGAGTGGCGGGTCTGGCCCCCGCCGTGGAGGAGGACGACGGGGCGCCCGCCGGCCGGTCCGGCCTCGTCGGCGGCCAGGCGGATGCCGCCCTTGCCCCGGAGCTCGATCTGCGTGGTGGCTGTCATAGAGTTAAAAGAATAAACTGAATCCGATGGGAAGCGACGAGTACGTCCTGCGCGACGTCCATGCTGGCGTCTGCACGCTGACGCTGCACAACCCCGAGCGGCGCAACGCCTGGAACGTCGTGATGGAGGAGCAGTACTTCACGCTCCTCGACGAGGCCGACGTCGATCCCGAGGTGCGGGCCATCGTGCTCACCGGCGCCGGCTCGTCGTTCTGCCCCGGCCTCGACACGCAGCGCCTGAGCGCCCTCGCCGGCGAGGGCACGCTCGACGTCAGCACGCGGCGCCCGCAGACGTACCCGTTGCGCATCCGCAAGCCGATGGTCGCCGCCATCAACGGCGCGTGCGCAGGCCTCGGTCTCATGCAGGCGGTGAACTGCGACGTGCGCTTCGCCGCCCGCGGCGCCCGCTTCTCCACGGCGTACGCGCGTCGCGGGCTGCCGGCGGAGTACGGCAGCGCGTGGATCCTGCCGCGCCTCATCGGAGTGGAGCATGCCCTCGACATCCTCCTGTCCGGCCGCGTGTTCGACGCCGACGAAGCGCGTGCCATCGGCCTGGTCAGCCGGGTGTGCGATCCGGACACGGTGCTCGCCGACGCGCAGGCCTACGCGGCCGACCTCGCCGCCAACTCGTCGCCGCGGTCGATGGCCGCCATCCGGCGCCAGGTCTACGGCGACCTCGATCGCAGCTTCGCCGACTCGATGCTGCAGACGCTCTCGTTGATGGACGCGTTCGCCGGCGGCCCCGATCTGGCCGAAGGCGTGGCCAGCTTCACCGAGAAGCGACCGCCGAACTTCCCCCCGCTCGACCCGTCGTTCCGCATCCCCGGCGACCTGGGGTACTGAGGCCGAGATGGATCCCCGCTACCCGCTCGAGGTCGAGCCGTTCCGCAAGCGCGTGCGGGCGTTCCTCGACGAGCACCTGCCCGCCGGCTGGGCCGGTCTCGGCGCCATCGCCGACCGGGACGAAGCCGACGCGTTCGTCGACTCGTGGCGAGCGACGTTGGCGGCCAACGGCTTCCTCGGCGTGGCGTGGCCCACCGAGTACGGCGGCGCGTCGCTGTCGAAGCTCGAGCAGATCGTGCTGGTCGAGGAGCTCGCCCGCGCCGGTGTCCCGGCCATGGGCTACAACGACACGTTCAGCATCAAGATGCTCGGCAACACGTTGCTGCGGTGGGGGACCGAGGAGCAGAAGCGCTGGTTCCTGCCGCGCATCCTCTCGGGCGACGACCGCTGGTGCCAGGGCTTCTCGGAGCCGGGTTCGGGCTCGGACCTCGCGTCGTTGTCGACCAAGGCCGTGCTCGACGGCGACCGGTGGGTGGTCAACGGCCAGAAGATCTGGACGTCGCGCGCCCGGGAGGCCAACTGGATCTTCCTGCTGGCGCGCACCGACCCGACGGCGAAGAAGCACGCCGGCATCACCTTCCTGCTGCTGCCGCTCGACCAGCCGGGCGTCGACATCCGCCCGATCCGGGCGCTGTCCGGCGACAGCGAGTTCAACGAGGTCTTCTTCACCGACGCCGTCACCGATGCCGCCAACGTCGTCGGGGAGATCAACGGCGGGTGGGCCGTGGCCAACACGTTGCTCGGCCTCGAGCGCGGCGAGGAGGCGGCCACCAACCCGATCCTCTTCCGCGCCGAGCTCGATCGCCTGCTCGCCCTCGGCACCGACGACGTCGTGCTGCGCGACCGGCTCGCCGACGCCTACGCCCGGTGCGAGATCATGCGCTTCCTCGGGCTGCGCATCCTCACCGGCGTCTTGAACAACGGCACGCTCGGGGCCGAGGCGTCGATCTCGAAGCTCTACTGGAGCGAGTACCACCAGCGCGTCACGGCGCTCGCCCTCGACCTCCTCGGCGCCCAGGCGATGGTGCTCGACGGTCGCCTCCCGCTCCGCGCCTACCGCACCGACGATCCCGGCGCGCCCGACACCACGGGCTCGTGGGTCGGCGCGTTCTACAACGCCACCGCCGGCACGATCTACGCCGGCACCTCCGAGGTCCAGCGCACCATCCTCGCCGAGCAGGTCCTGGGCCTCCCCCGCTGATCGGGGTGGGTCAGGACCAGAAGGCGTCCCAGGTGGGGAACTTCTCGGGGAGGCGGGGGCCGGGGCCGTCGGTGTGCCAGTCGTCGAAGCCGACGCGCTGGGGGTGGGCGTCGACGTCGGCCGCGTACCAGTGCTCCTCCTTGCGGCGGGAGAAGTACCAGGTGCCGTCGACGCGGCGGTACTCGTCGAAGTAGCAGATGCCCATCACGATCCACCGGTCGCCGACCTCGTGCTCGGCCCGGCAGTACGTGGCGCCCCGCGCCGTGTCGCCGTCGATGTCGTCGATGCGCTGGCCGCAGATGAGGTGGATCGACCGGCGGAACGTGCGCAGCATCGGCGTGATGTGCGCCCGCAGCGCGTCACGCCCGAACGAGTCGCGGCCCACCTGCACGTCGGGCGTGAAGAGGTTCACCCACGCGTCGACGTCGCGCCCGTCGACCGCCATCGCGTACCGGATCGGGAGCTGCTGGATCGCCTGGTACGACTCGATGCGGTCGATGCGCTCCTCGAGCGTCACGACGACACGAGCTCGTCGAGCAGCTCCGCCAGCTCGAGCGGCGTGTCGCCCTGCACGCTGTGGCCGGCTTCCTCGACGTGCACGACGCGCGCGGTCGGGCACCGGCGCAGCAGCTCGGCTTCGTCGTCGTCGTCGACGACCGACTGCGGCCGCATGCCGCGCACGAGCAGCAACGGCACACGCACGTCGGACACGACGTCCCACAACGGTGACCAGTCGGGATGGGTGCCGGTGTCGATGCCCTTGAACCGCGCGTAGCGCCACACCCAGCTGCCGTCGTCGAGCTGCTTGGCGTTGTGCAGGATGCCGCGCCGCAGCGACGCCACCGTGCGGGTCGGGTTGTGCTCGATGGTGCGCGCCAGCAACTCGTCGAAGTCGGCGAACTTCTCCGGCCCGTTCACGAAGTCGGCGATCGCCTTCGACTTCACGCCGTTGACGCCGGGCGTCACGTCGACGAGCACGATCTGCCGTACGAGCTCGGGAGCGTGGTCGTAGAGCCCGAGCGTGGTGAGCCCGCCGAGCGACATGCCGACGACCGCCTTCGCCCCGGGTGCGAGCGCACGCACGGCGACGGCGATGTCGGCCGCGTTGGTCGGGTAGTCGACGACGCTCAGCTGGGGCGCGTCGGAGTGGCCGTGCCCGGGCAGGTCGATGGCGACGAGGGGCCGCCCGAGCGCCATCGCGACCGTGTCCCACGTGTGGGCGTTCTGCGCGCCGCCGTGCAGGAGCACGAGCTCGGCTGGCCCGTCGCCCCACACCAGCGCGCTCAGGCGTCGGCCCGGTTCGACCTCGACCGACTCCCGACGGACCGCCGGCGGCCCGTCGTACGGCAACCCGAACTCCTCGGCGTTCTCGTGGAACAGCCCGAACTCGTCGTACGCGATCTTCGTCATCGTCCCGCCCAGTACCGGTCGCGCAGCAGCCGCTTGTAGAGCTTGCCGGTGTCGAGTCGCGGCAGCTCCTTCTCGAAGTCGATGCTGCGCGGGCGCTTGTAGGTGCTCAACCTCTCGCGGCACCACTCCAAGAGCTCCGTCTCCAGCTCGGGGCCGGCGTCTTCCCAGCGCATCGGCTGCACCACCGCCTTGACCTCCTCGCCCAGGTCCTCGTTGGGCACGCCGATCACGGCCACGTCCATCACCTTCGGATGGGCGACGAGCACGTTCTCCGCCTCTTGCGGGTAGATGTTGACGCCGCCGCTGATGATCATGAACGTCTTGCGGTCGGTGAGGTAGAGGTAGCCGTCTTCGTCGACGTACCCCACGTCGCCCACCGTGGCGAGCCCGTCGACGCGCGCCTCGGCCGTCTTGTCCGGGTCGTTGTGGTACTCGAACGCCTGGCCGCCCTCGAACCAGATGACGCCGGGCTCCCCGGGCGGCAGCTCGTTGCCGTCGTCGTCGAGGATGTGCACCGCACCGAGCATCGACCGGCCGACCGAGCCGCGGTGCTCGAGCCACTCGGGACTCGTGATGAACGTGGCGCCCATGCCCTCGGTGGCCGAGTAGTACTCGCTGATGATCGGGCCCCACCAGTCGATCATCTGCTGCTTGACGTCGACCGGGCAGGGCGCCGCCGCGTGCACGACGGCCTGCAAGCTCGACACGTCGTAGCCCTTGCGCTCGTCCTCCGGCAACTTCAGCAGCCGCACGAACATCGTCGGCACGAGCTGCGCGTGGGTGATGTGGTGCTTCTCGATGAGCTCCAGCATCTCGGCCGGATCGAACCGCTCCATGACGACCACCGTGGCGCCGCGCCGCAACGACGCCATGCTCCACGCCATCGGCGCCGAGTGGTAGAGCGGCGCCGGACAGAGGTACACGGCCCCCTCGACGAGACCGAGCGCGTCGTAGAGCGACACTGCTTCGGGCTCGTCGAGCGGGGCGAACGACATGGGCCGCCGGATCCCCTTGGGGCGACCGGTCGTGCCCGACGAGTAGAGCATGAAGTCGCCCTGGCACTCGTCGGCGACCGGCACCGGGGGATGGGCGGCGACGGCGTCTTCGTACGACTCCCAGCCCGGTGCCACGCCGTCGATCATCAACCGGTGCGCGACGTCGATGTCGAGCTCGGTGGCGACCGGCGCGAGCGCGGCCGACGACACCAGCAAGCGGGCGCCGCAGTCGTTGACGATGTACGCGGCCTCGTCGGCGGTCAGGTGCGAGTTGACCGCGGTGTACAGCAGGCCGCAGCGGTGCGCCGCCCACGCGACCTCGAGGAACCGCGCGTTGTTCTCGAGGAAGATGGCGACGACATCGCCCCGCTCGATGCCCCGCGCCCGGAAGAGCTGGGCGAGGCGGTTCGACCGGTCCTCGAGCTCGGCGAACGAGATGGTCTCGCCGGTCCGCGCCATGATGATGGCGGGGCGGTCGCCGAGGCGCTCGGCCAGCTCAGTCGGATGCATCGGCGATCACCCGCTCCCGGATCGCGGAGTAGTCGAGCTTGCCGGTGGACTGGCGGCCGATCGGGCCCAGCACCACGTGGCGCGGAGCCTTGTAGCCGGCGAGACGGTTCTTCACGCCGGCGATGATCGCATCGACATCGACGGTCGCGCCGGGTCGCGGCTCGATCAGCGCGACCACGCGCTCGCCCCAACGTTCGTCGGGCACGCCGACGACGGCCGCGTCCAGCACCGTTGGATCGAGCTTGAGCGCTTCTTCGACCTCCTCGGGGAAGACCTTCTCGCCTCCGGTGTTGATGCACGCGGCCCCGCGCCCGAGCAGCACCATCGTGCCGTCGCCATCGACCGTGGCGAGGTCGCCGGGGATCGTGAAGCGCTGGCCGTCGATCACGGGGAACGTGCGCGCCGACCGTTCGGGGTCGTTCAGGTATCCGGACGGCCCGGGACCGGCGATGGCCACCCGGCCGATCCGGCCGGACCCGGGCACCACGTCGTGGCCGTCGTCGTCGAGCACGCGGGTGCGCGGTCCGACGCGGAAGCGGCTCGCCGGCGCGGATGCACCGCGGCGCTTGACCGTCCGCCCGATGTTGACCGCCTCGGAGGAACCGAGCGAGTCGACGAGGGCGACGTCGGGATGGTGGCGCAGCAGCCCCTCCTTGGTCTCGTCGCCCCACGCGACGCCGGAGGAGACGATGTGGGTGAGGCTCGAGATGTCCCACCGTCCGGGCTCGGCGTCGAGCGCCTCGAGGATCGGGCGGGCGAACGGGTCGCCGACGATCGCGAGGGTGCGCACGCGATGGCGCTCCACGGCGTCGAGCAGCTCGGCGGCGTCGAACGAGCGGGCGGTCAGCGTGACGACCGTGCCGCCTTCGGCCAGCGCGGCCATGGCCGTGAACGAGCCGGCGCCGTGGATCAGCGGGCACGCCGGCAGGTGCACGCGCCCGGTCAGCTCGCCGGTCGGAGCCAGGTTGGCGAGGAGGTCGGCCTGGCGCCACATCACGCCCTTCGGCATGCCGGTGGTGCCGCCCGTGTACAGCAGGAACAGGTCGTCGCCGCTGCGCTCGGCGCGGGCTCGCTCGCCGGACGTCGCCAGGGACTCGTAGGGCACCGCCCAGCCCGGGCACGGTTCTGTGCCGTCGTCGACGTGCACCCACAGGCGCACCGTGGCGTCGCCCCGGGACCGCACGGCGTCCACCCGGTCGGTGAAGGAGCCGTGGAAGACGACGGCCTCGGCGCGCGCGTCGGACCAGACGAAGGCCAGCTCGTCGGGCCCGTACCGGTGGTTGGTGTTCGCCGGCGCCAGCGACGCCTTGAAGCAGGCGAAGATCGTCTCGAGGTACTCGGTGCCGTTCGCCAGGTACTGCGCCACGGGCGCCTGGCGCCCGATGCCCGCGGCGAGCAACCCGGCGGCGACGCCGTCGGCGCGCTCGTCGAACTGCTGCCAGGAGCGCCTCACGTCGCCGTGGAGGAGCGCCGGCGCATCGGGCATCGCTGCCGCGCGCGCCTCCCAGACGTCGGCGAGGTTCACGTGTCGAGGATCAGCTTCGCCGCGTGCCACGCCATGGCCATGATCGGTCCGTTGAGGTTGCCCGACACCATCGTCGGCAGCACCGAGCAGTCGACGATGCGGAGGCCCTCCACGCCGCGCACGCGGAGCAGCGGGTCGACCACCGCCGATTCCTCGGGCCCCATGGCCGCGGTGCCCACCGCGTGGTACCCGCAGTACCCCGAGCTCAGGGCGGCGTCGATGCCCTCGTCGTCGGTCACCGCATCGGGCCCGGGTGCGGTCTCGCGGTCGATGAAGCCGGCGAGCGGGCTCGTGGCGTACAGCTCGCGGATGGCGCGGAAGATGCCACCGCCGACCTCGCGGTCGTACGGCGCGGTGTAGTAGTTCGCCTCGATGTCGAGCGGCGCATCCGGGTCCGACGACGTGATGTTGACGCGGCCCTCGCTCTCCGGGCGCAGCACGTAACCGATGCACTGCACACCGGGCTCGCGCTCGGTGCCGAGTTGGCCGTTCGGGTCGTACTGCACCGACAGCGGGGCCATGAGGAGCTGCGCGTCGGGCCGGTCGAGCTCGGGCTTGGTCTTGATGAACGCCACGACGTCATAGGCGGGCGCGGCCATGGGGCCGTTGTGCTGGAGCAGGTAGCGCAGGCCGGTGAGCGCCTGGCGTGGCTTGGTGGCGAGCAGCCGGTTGTAGCCGATGTCCTCGTTCAGCCGGAACTGCAGCGCGAAGCACCGGTGCTCGCGCATGTGCGCGCCGACGTTGGGGTTATCGACGACGACGTCGACGCCGGCGGCGCGCAGCACCTCGGCGGGTCCGATGCCGGACAGCTGCAGCAGCTTTGGCGTGCTGATGCTGCCGAGGGCGAGCACGACCTCCTTGCCGGCCGTGTGCTCGACGACCGCACCACCCTGGCGCACCTGCACGCCGGTGATGCGATCTCCGTCGCGCAGCAGGCGGAGCGCCACCGCATCCGTCACCACCGTGAGGTTCGGGCGCGTGCCCATGATCGGGTGCAGGAACGCACGGGCCGCGCTGAAGCGCCGGCCGTCCTTGATCGTGCACATCGTGTAGCCGATGCGCGCGTCGTCGGTCTCGTTGAAGTCGGGCACCGGCTTCCACCCGAGGGCGCCGCCCGCCGCGATCATCTCGTCGCACAGGGGATCGGCGCCGCGGTGGTCCGACACGTGCAATGGACCGCCTTCGCCTCGAGTCGCCGTCGCGCCGAGCGCGTTGTCCTCGATGGCCTTGAAGGCGGTGACGATGTTCTCCCATCGCCACTCGGGGTTGCCGAGCTCGGCCAGGTGGTCGTAGTCGGCCTGGCTGCCGCGGTTGTAGACCATGCCGTTGATCGAGCTCGACCCGCCGAGCATCTTGCCGCGGACCCACACCTCCTCCTGGTGGGCGGGGGCGAACGGGCGCACCGGGAAGTGCCAGGCGTGCTTCGGGTCGCCGAGGAGCTTGGCGAAGCCCTTCGGGATCTTGATCATCGGGCTCTTGTCCGGCGGCCCCGCTTCGAGCAGCAGCACCCGGTTCCGGGGGTCGTCCGACAGCTGGTTGGCCAGCACGCACCCGGCCGATCCGGCCCCTACGACGATGTAGTCGAACGCCACGGTCCCACCCCCAGCTCGAACAGTTGAATGATGATACTCAATCTCCGTCGCCCCGCATCCGGCGCAGGCGGCGGTTGGTGCCGGCGATCCACTCGTCGTAGTTCGTGGCCTTGCGCAGGAACGACTCGCCCACCCGCGGATGCGGGAGCACGAGGAACTGGCCGCTCGCCATGGCGTCGAGGGCCATCGCGGCGACCGTCTCCGGTTCGACGATGTCGCCCAGCCGGGCCAGCGTCTCGGGGTCGTCGGGGATCATGTTGGTGCGCACGACGTTGGGGCACAGGCACGTGACCGTGATCCCGAGATGGGCATGGTTGAGCGCCACCCACTCGGCGAACCCGAGGGCGCCGTGCTTGGTGAGCGTGTAGCCCATGCCCGACGGCCCGGTGATGAGGGCCGCCGACGAGATCGTCTGCACCAGCCACCCTCGCCCGCGCTCGATCATCCCCGGCAGCACGGCCTGCGCGGCCCACACGTGGGCGAGGAGGTTGACGTCGACGATGCGCCGGACGTCCTCGACCGAGTCGCCCCGATCGGTGATGCCGGCGTTCGAGCAGAAGACGTCGATCGGTCCGTGCTCGGCGACGAGCGCGTGCACGGCGTCGGGATCGCCCACGTCGCAGGTCGCGGCGACGCCGCCGATGCGCTCGGCGACCACCCCCGCCGAGGCGCGGTCGACATCGGCGACCACGACCCGGGCGCCGTGGGCCGCCAGCGCCTCCGCCAGCGCCCGCCCGATCCCGCTGCCGCCGCCGGTGACGATCGCCGTGCGACCGTGCAGGTCGAGGCCGCTGTCGCGCTCGGTCATGACACCACGCCTTCCGTGCGGAGACGGGCCACGGCCTCGTCGTCGAAGTCGAGCTCGCGCAGCAGCTCGTCGGTGTGCTCGCCGGGACGCGGCGGCCGCCGATCCAGCTCGGCCGGCGTGCGGCTGAAGCGGGGCGCGGGCGCCGGCTGCGTGATCCCGTCGCGGTCGACGAACGTGCGGCGCGCCGTGTTGTGCGGATGATCGGGCGCCTCGGTGAGCGACAGCACCGGGGCGACGCACGCGTCGGTGCGCGAGAACTGCTCGTCCCACTCGTCTCGCGTGCGCGTGCGGAACACCGACGCGAAGATCGCCTTCAGCGCCGGCCAGTTGGCGGGGTCGCGGCGGTCGGGGATGGCGTCCACGTCGAGCCCGAGCCCGGCGAGCAGCTCGCCGTAGAACGGCCCTTCGATGGCTCCCACCGCGACGTGGCGCCCGTCGGCGCACTCGTACACCTCGTAGTAGTTCGACCCGGTGTCCGCGAAGTTCACGCCCGGCTCGTCGCGCC
>Ga0207644_10000658_pt1 | contig 21848 bp, 22 predicted proteins | sample KBSS73metaG_FD_184326 | JGI IMG/M metagenome (GOLD analysis project Ga0207644, IMG submission 184326) | Switchgrass rhizosphere microbial communities from Kellogg Biological Station, Michigan, USA - KBS S7-3 metaG (SPAdes) (version 2) | ecosystem: Host-associated > Plants > Roots > Rhizosphere... | reverse complement strand
GAGCATATCGATGCACTTAAAGCAAAAACCACCGCTGCCCATAAGGCACGAACAGCCGACTGATGACGATCACGCAAACAAATAATCATTCGAAGCCTCGTTAATTCACCACACAATTTTGTTTGCCAAGACCGATGGGACGTAATGACACGGATAATTCAGGTTGATTACCCATCATTTAAATACAGGCGGTGCGCAGAAATAATAATCCTCTCTACGATGGCAGTAAAATGCTGCGCGTTTAGACGCGCTTTGCGTATTTTTAAAGAATGCTTTGTTTATGCCATCTTATTGTTCCCAATCACGGAGAAACCCAAGAAATGGAGATTTGCGCATGAAACTTAGTTGGGATGCCTTTACCCATGACAATGCAAAGGATGCGTTATCCAAATCGTTTTGCTTGTATGCCTTTCATCATCCCGATGATGGCGATCGACCGTTTTATATCGGCAAGGCGAAATATTTCGGTCCTCACCAGGCCGATCAATACAAAGGCAGCGCCCGCTACAACGCTGGCTATCAGCATTTACTAATGGGTCTGCTTCGCGCGGGATTTACCGTTTATATTGCGGAAATTGGCGAGGGTGAGTTTACAAACGCCGAAAAATACGAACAGGAGCTCATCGCGCAATGGAATCCTGTGCGCGAGCAACGAATCAAAGCTGAACGTTGGCCGGTTGAAACAGTGAAACCTTGGGTGCGAAGCGAATGATTTCGATGCGTGCGCGCGTTGACTAAGTGATTGATTATCACCGTGACATTGAAATACGCAAGATCTGATTCTGACGCTGAATGGGCGGTATTTTCAAGGGCCGCGTGCTAGACATGTACACATTTTTTGTGGACGTTAAACAGGAAGGATAACTATGAGCAAAACCGGAGCAATCACATTTTGGTCGGCGGATGCGTTTCTTACATTGGCTGGAACAGACTGTTATAAAACACTGACCCCCGAACTCATTTCTCGATTGTCAGCGTTTGTTGATGCATACATTCTTTTTGACAAGGTTCGGTTGCCCGAGCGGTATAACACTTATCAGGAATTGGCGTTTTTAGGTGGAGAGGACGTGTTTGAGTTTACGCCAAGCGATGATTTAAAACACTCGGACGATTTGATCAAAGGTATCACTATCGATCTCAATCTTGCGTTGATCGCAATGCCAAAAGTTATCGAGGAAGATGAGTATTGGTCGCTCCAGCATGATCCGGAGTTGTTCAGAGATCTGTACGAGCGTGCGCCAGAAAAGACTGAAGGAAAAATTATTAGCCAAATGCGACTGTGGCTTTGGTGTGCGATGAATGAGATTGCGGAAAAATACGGGGCAACGCCGCTGCTTCCCAATTCAGTCAGTACGATAGAGGAATTCGAAAAAGAAAATCGGCGCAAATCAGAATACGTCCATACTCTTTTTCTGCAATTTGCACAGCAGTACCAAGACCGGCTCGTTTCTGCGTCGCGATATACTGAAGATCCGTACATCGATACCGTAAAGCATTATCCACCCTTTTTTGCGTATTTGCTCGATCGGGCAAATGACAGGGATCAGTTGACTGAAATATTGAAGACGATGCGCAAGGAATACGCTGAGCTAAGGAGTTTGCGGGAACTATATGTATCCAGCATTTCGCGTGCAACATCGGTCGGTGAAAAACGCGACATCATTGAATCGTGGAACACCTCTTGGGAAAAACTGTTAAAAGACGAATTCAAACGAACCGGATTTTTATCAAGGAAGGTATCGTCTGGCGATGTGGTAAAAATGATCTTCAGTGTCAACAACTACAGCGAAATTTTGAAATTTCTGACGAAAGAATTCTTAGACTATAATGAAGAATCGAAAGCGACAAAACAGTTCAAGATTTTTTGTAAAATCGCCAAAGATGCCGATTCTGTTTATTTCGATAACATGTCGCTGTACGCAAAGTTTGGCATTGAAGGCATTTGGGACGCTGACACTTAATAACCGCACACGCAATTGTTTCCGGTGTGAGTGTTAGCAGTGATGGCTCCGCGCATTGTGGCAACAGAAAAACGGCCCCGAAGGGCCGTATAATGTCATTGCAAAGTGTGGCTATAGGGTTGTCCACATAATGTGGATTACGCTGCCAGGAGCTGCCGAGCCAGTGCAACTTCCACCGAATCCCCGTCCTGAAAAACGAATCCCGAATCGGCTCGCGGATCAGAACGATTCGCCAATCACCGCTGCGAGCGCAACGTCATTGGCGGTATCGAGCGGGGCTGAGTCGAATACTTCCGAGGGGGACTCGGTTGACTCAGCCGGTGCCGAGGCTTGAGCCGATACATCGGTATCGGTTTCGGACTCGGTGGTCTCGGTCGACTTGGGCTCAGCTTTGTAGACGACCTCGCCTTCGACTTTAATCCAGCTCACGAACAGCAGACGGGCTTTGAGGCTGACGCCTTGCTCGCCGACACGTTTGCCTTTGGAATAGGTAAACGTGTCGGTCCACAAATCGCCGAGACGAAAGCCAATGAGCACTTTCTTCTCAGCGTCCACGGCCTGCTGGCAGCGACGAATCAGATGCTGCGCATCATTACCCGATACGCGTACATCGAAACGCACATACGAGACATCGTCGCTGGGACCATTGAGCGCTGCGATATCGCAAGCGAGGAACGGATCACCTTTCTTGGGTTTCACTTCGCGAATGCGATTGAGATAGCCGAGGCCAGTGATGTGCAAATCGAAATACGTTTTTTCGGTGGATGAAGTCATGGTGAATCTCCAGAGATCAGAAAAAGCGGAGACACACCCGACCCAAGGCGGGGAAGGTGTGTAACCCCCGCGATGGGTTGATGGAACAGTCAGGCATCACCATCGAAACCGATGGCTGTTCGCTGTGGATGCCGGAGCGAACGGAGTGTGATCAATGCGGTGAAACCACATCGCAGCCTTGAAGATCACGGGCCACCTAGGCATGTCGCTGAGCGAATCAGCGGAACATGGCCTCACCATGCCGCTCGCGCCTTTGATTGACACGCAAGAATCCGCACTCCGAACTCTCCCTATTCATGGTCGAACGGGCATAAAAAACCCCTCGAAAGAGGGGTTGGGGAGAAAGCGATACTCAATGCAGAGGTTTGGATTTGCTGCCCAGCACATCGATGCGAATCCGGCGCCACTGACCATCATCGATCAGGTCTTCGAGCACATTGCCGAGCGTGTCGAAATACACTTCGTCGTTGCTCGCCACGAGTTCTCCGTTCTGGCGCAATTCGACGGCGTAGAGGTCGGCGCCGCGGTCATAGCGCACCGTCACGCGGCCTTTGAATTTAGCGCTGTCGACGGTGAAGAGAATTGCCGGAGGCGTTTTGATGATGTCGTATGGCGCGGGATCGACGGTTTCGAAATCGCGCGCGCCGGCATCGACCAAGAGATGTGTGATGCGCCGAAACCCATCGGGTGCCGGCAGCTTCTCGATCTGCTCGATCAAATCCGCCAGCTCGAGGCAGCGAGGCTCCGACACAGGCAGTTTGACGGGATTACCCCCGAGAATGACGGTACGCGTGGTGTAAGCCATGCCGTCTGCCGTGTAGTGCTTCTCTTCGTCGGGTGTATCGACACGCAAACCATCGAAGCGCCGACGTGCGTAGGGAGCAACCGCCACCGTCGTGCCAATAGCGGGTACGACGGTGACGAGTTCGCGATCGAGAACGGCGAATTCTGCGCGTCCGAGTTTCACAACGACGGCTTCGTCCGTGAGGGCGATAACTTTGCCTTGGAAGGGTTTGGGATCGATCGGAAAACCGAGCGTCGAGACGGCAGGTTTGTCGTCGTGGATACGGAATTTGAAGCGGCGGACGTTGTTGGGAACATGGTCTGCAACGAGGGCCGGCAACTGGGAACGAATCGCTGAATGGTCCATGGGAAATCTCCTGATGAAAAAAATCAAGGGACTTCCGCCTTGCAAGGGAGAAATGTCCCTTGAGGGGTGAGTGAGGCGTGGTTGCGCCGGATGATGAAAAAAACCAGTGCGACGGATCGCACCGCAGTCTTGAAGGTCTCGACTGCCTGGGGATGTTTTGCTGATAAGTCAGCGACAACGGGGTAAAGCTACGTCAGCGTGCGAGCGATGGCTCTGCTCAATCCGAAAGCCATGTGTCCCTATTCACCGAGCGACGCAAGGATGAGGAAACAACGAGCCTCGACGCTACCAGTCGCTCCCCAAAAAACACGAAAAATAGCTTTGCAGTATCTTTGAGTCAGCTCCGATTCATCTTTATTCACTAAAAATAAACATCTGTTCCACCTAGGGTAAGTATATTGCTGAATGATACGATTAAAAAATGGGCAGCATAGGAAATACAAATGTTTCAAAAACACTGGATAGTTAGTTTTGGTTTGGCGGTTAGCGCACTGGCTACTGCCTGTGAGGTTCAAGCACAAGAAGCCTGTGATATTCAAGGAGGGTACACATCAGGAAAGTGCGGATCAAAGAGAGGCGCTGCTACATCGGATGCTCAGCTCAGGCGTGATGCGGCGCTGGACTCCCTATCAAACTCCATTCAAGAGTGGGGGCAAAAATCTCAAGAAGAAGAGAATCAAAAGCAATTGAGTGAAGAACAAAATGCTCGCGAAAAGAAGCGCTCGGAGAACGAGGCGAACGCTAAGATTCAAAATAAAGTAGAACAACTACGTGAAGATGATTCGCTCAATCCTTGGTTGAAAATACAACCTGTCGAAGAGCCGAAGGCGAATAATCCTGCAAAAGGGCAAAACATCAAAGTATCAAAAAATAGCGCAGATCCTTCTTTAAATTATGAGGGACAAAGCTGCAATTATTTTACGAAACAAAATGATGATGCCCATGTGTACCATCATTCCAACGGCACAATGATTTCCTATGGCGGAAATATCTATGTTTGCGCTGACTTCCACTGGAAATTTATAACAACGACGGATCATTATTGGGGATCGCCCTCTGATACGGCTAAGTTAGAAGCATCCAGAGTTGAAAATTCAAAATAGCGGGAAATGACGCAAAGGTTTGATTTCAGCAACAAAAATTAAGGATTAATTGTGAGCCCGAGAAGCATTACACTATTCTTTTTATTCATTTCTATTATTGGATGTACTTCTAATACTGCGAATGTAGAGTATGTTCATAACTACAATAATTTGTTTACACGAGCCGATTTCATTTCTCCACGCGAAAATTCAATTGAAATTTTAATGCCAGTTTACCAACGAGATTGCGCATCCAATTCTCGCGTGTCTGACTACCATTGGGTCGATTACTCAAATTGCCGCCGTTTACTTGGCGCCATAACAGATCGCGCTTATCCAGCGCGACCAAATGACGCCGTAATTTATTTAGGGTATATGTGGGAGCAGGACAAAATTAACGATCAGCGATCGGAGCACCGGGATGTGTACTGTGCTTCAAGTAGCTCCTTAATCCCTAAGTATTATCTTGCAGCAGATGCATCGAAATCTCCGATAGCAAAGGACCTCATTTATCCTGCCTACCTTTGCGGCGATGGAACTATTTCGAAGGAACGCTTTATTGCTGATGTGGGAAGGTATAGCGGAGAAGAAGCCGGAAAAGAAGCAAAAGCCTATTACAATAAGATTCAAATGGTAATCGAAAAAACGATTAAGGATATTCCATATACATCGTCGCAGTCCGCTCAAAAAATCGTTGTATATCAAAATGCAAAACGATTTGCTGTTCAAAATCATTTCTCTTACCCATACATTCAGTACTTGGATGATCGGATTTCTCAATTGGAGTATTACGCGAGGCTTGGTTCGGGGGCGTGAGGAGCGTTCTCGACGCAATCCAGCTATGAGTCCTCCGGTGAACGCCTTCTCTTTTGTTTGAGGTGTCCGCCGCCTAAAGGCGCCGAAGGCCCGCAGACCTTCGGCTGTGAGAAGAGAAGCCACCCGTGGACTGTCGCAGTGAGGCTGTCGTCAACGCCGCTGCGTCAGCATTCGCACCCGACCCGTATCGTGGCGGTGGTCGGAATCCTCTGGCACACATCCGCGCACAAAGGGCGCCCGTTATTTCACCGGCGGGCCACCGGCAAGCGATTACCATCGACCCCGAAGGGTTTCCTAATACCTAATTTATTGCGATTTGTGCGCGCGCCTAGTTCGCCTAAATTGAGGTGTTAGGAAACCCTTCGGTAGAACATGGAACACACATCGATCAGTGAAAATGCAATGAACGCACTTAATAAAAAATAACCTTCTCGTTCCACGTGGAGGCGTGGAAACGCGCACGCTATTGCCGAAGGGATCGTGCGGGGTAATCCTGCATCACTAAAATAAAAATCGCAGCGATCAGGATTTCTTGGGAGTCGTGCGCTTATTGCTGCGCGTAGGTTTCTTGCCGGCGCTGCCATCGAGTGTCAACGTGCCTTTGCAATCGGGATAGCGGCTGCATGACCAAAAAGCACCGCTTGTTCCTGTGCGTTGGCGCATCAATGCCTGGCATTGTGGACAGTTGGGCGCGGGCGATAATTCGAGAGCGAGCTTGGTGCCGCGATATTGCTGCACGAGCTGCGCAACCCAGGTCGATTGCTTGGCGATAAAGTCATCGAGCGTCATCTGGCCGCGCTCGATCCTATCGAGCGCCTGCTCCCAAATGGCTGTCATCCCCGGATCAGCGATCGCTGCAGGCACTGCGTCAATCAGAGTAAATGCGGCGTCGGATGCGCGCACGGCGCGACCTTTCTTGAGCAAATAACCGCGACTGAGTAAACCGTTAATAATATTCGCGCGTGTAGCCTCGGTGCCGATGCCCGTCGTCTCTTTTAATTTCTGTTTGAGGCGCGGATCGGTGACGAGTTTGGCGACACCTTTCATCGCCTGCACGAGTTCGCCCTGCGTATAGGGTTTGGGCGGTAGCGTCTTCAAGTCTTTCAAGTCGACTTGCTGCACATTGCAGCTAACGCCTTGACTCAGTGGTGGCAACACTTGGCTGCGCGGGCCGGCGTTATCCTCTTCGAGATCGCTTGTCACAATCGCCAAATACCAGCCTGGCACAACCACTTGTTTACCGGTGGCCTGCAAGGTTTGCTCGCCGCAAAAAAACACCGCGACGGTATGATCAAATTCGTGATGCGGCAAAAATTGCGCAAGAAAATGCGCGCGAATCAGTTCATACACCGCGCGTTCTTTGTCGGACATCGCGGAGAGATTCGCGGGTTCGAGTGTTGGAATAATGCCGTGGTGCGCGGTGACGCGAGTATCGTCCCACGCGCGAGAACACTGCGTGCGATCGAGACGATCGATTAACGGCTTGATGCCGGGATCGCTCGCCACGATGGCAGTTAAAATCGTAGGCACGTCCGCGAACATATTATCGGGCAGGTAGCCCGAATCGCTGCGCGGATACGTCGTCGCTTTGTGCGTTTCATATAAGGACTGCGCGATGTCGAGCGTTTCCTGGACATCGAGACCAAGCCGGCGCGAGCAGACTTCCTGCAAGGTGCTCAGATCAAACGGCAATGGCGGCGCTTCGCGTTTACGCTCGGTCGTGGCCGATTGCACTATCGCTTCACGGCTCGCCCGCAGATGCTCGGCGGCGCGCTGCGCAACCACTGGGCGAAGACAACGCCCGACGTCATCGGTTGCGGTTTCGGGCGCCATCCAATGCGTCGTGAACGACCGATTGCCGTGCAGCAGCCCAACGTCGATGGCCCAATACGGCACCGACACAAAACGTGCAATGTCGCGATCGCGGTCGACCACCAGTTTCAACGTCGGCGTTTGCACGCGGCCCACGGATAAAATGCCGGTATAACCTGCTTGGCGTCCGAGCACGGTAAACAACCGGCTCAGGTTCATGCCGATCAACCAATCGGCGCGCGAACGGGCGAGGGCCGAGTAATACAGCGGCAGTGTTTCGTGCGAGGTTTTCAGCGCGCCGAGCGCTTTGCGGATCGAGGCGTCGTTAAGCGCTGAAAGCCAAAGGCGTTGAATCGGTCCACGATAATGACAGAGGTCGATAATTTCGCGGGCGATCATTTCGCCTTCGCGATCGGCATCGGTGGCGATGACTAACTCGTGCGTCTTACCCAAGAGCTGTTTAACGATTGTAAATTGCGCGGCCGTCGATGCTTTTGGCTCGACTCGCCAGCGTTCGGGGATAATGGGAAGCTCGTCAATCGACCAGCGCTTGTAGCGTTCGTCGTACGCTTCCGGCGACACCGCTTCGACCAAATGACCGATGCACCAAGTCACCGTGATGGCGTCGTTGTTGTAACAGCCACTGCCGCGCTGATGGATGCCGAGCACTGTCGCAATGTCTTTGGCTTGCGACGGCTTCTCGCATAGGAACAGGCGCATACGAAATCTGCCAAACGAAATCGAAACATTCCGGGTCTAGCATGCGCACTACGAAAATCATTCGCAGCGATCAATAGGAACTTCGTGTAATCGGTTAGTGCGCAAAAAAGGCGTAACTAAAATGCGTGACGGAAACTGCGCGCCGCGACGATAAGGTATGAAAGCATTCGATATGACAATGAACGATGCAGCGCTCGTGCTGCTGTTAGCCGCGCGTCTGGTAGGCACGGATACGGCGATACGCGAAGCGGCAAAACGCTGCGCGAAATGTTTACCGCGCAGCGATCGACCATTGATGTTTTCGATCATCAACAGCCGCAATCCCCTCGAAGTCGTTATGACGTGGAAAAGGTTAGAGGCACTCAAAAAAACGACAGCCCTTGAAAAGTAGAATCAGTCATCGTCGGGGCGACTCCAATTCGCATTAAACTCTCGTGATGCCTGTTTTTCAGCGAGCCGTTTCGCTTCGATTCTTTTGTAGAGCGGCGGGTAATAAACCCAACGGGTTTTCCACCCTGAAAACCAAACGCTGCACAGCAGCCAAAACGTGCCGATTAAAAGCGTCCACCACACACCGTTGATCCATTCACCATAGGTGGTCAAAACTGTTGCTATCAGCGAATCGCCGGACATCCCCAAAAACGCGGCAAACTCATCTGTCAAAGCCAGCACCAGTAAACCAAAGATGAGCACGCCTAATTGCTCATCATTCTGCTCGGCTTCGTTCCGCTTCTTTTCTTCCTGGTCGTAAATGTCTTTTAGAAAATCACTCTGTGTTGCGAGCATTTCATCTCGAAAGTGCCCCATTAAAACGCAACCCCTGGGGCCTTCGTAATTTCTCTCGGTGGTCATCCACGCTGGGCGCGGAATATGGTTGATCCCGACATAAATCAATTGCCTCAGAAAAGAGGCAACCAAAGGAAGTCCGAGTGAAACAAACAAACCAAACACGCACACGACGACGCACAATGCGCCGAATCGACTGCTAAGAAATTGCGTCGTGAGTGCAAAGTGCAATATGCCGGGTTGCCCGCTGAAAAGAAGTGTGAGATCGGCAAATAGCACGGCATAGGTGATTCGCACAGCCCAGCGCCATTCCCACGCTTTTTCGATCAAACCGATCGGGTTAGGTAAATGCGTTTTTTTGTCTTGTGCAACGACTAATTCCGACATCGCCAATTCCTTGTGCAAAAAGTCATGAAAGGGAATTTGCAAAATAACACACGCCATTACTGGCTGGTGCGCATGCACGGTGACGACGTCTTGCGGGAACGGGAGAGCGATAGAAGCTCGGTATCGCAACATCGACTGATAAATTAATGCAGGGAAGTTTTAGAAATGCTGTCGGCGAATTGATGTTCCCTCTCTTCGCGTAAAAGTTCTCCGGTGTCCGACGTTCATGGAGCTATCCCACCGGGATAGCTCGAATAGCATTGAGATCGATCAACCCGTGATCGCATCCGCTTCAGCGGTGCTCGATTTTGGAATCAGCGTCATGGATTCAATGCGATAGGGCAGGATGCCGATACGACGAGCCTCGATCTTGAAGGTCGACCGTTCATTGTCGTCGTCATCCTCCCAGGTGTTGAGCACGGTGCGCCCTTGTACGAGCACACGCATGCCTTTCTGGTACAGCGTCTGCCAATGCTCTGCGTCCGTGTGCCACAGCTCCACCGGCGCCCAATAGCCGCCGCGGTCTTCAAAGACGTCTTTGCCGTCTTTCTTGATCGGTACCGGATTGTCGAAATACACGTTTAGGCGCAATAAGCGTCGCGGCTCGTCGTTGCCATGCGGAAATTCCCGAAATTCTGGCGCAGAGCCGATGTTGCCTTCGCCAATAAAATGTGTGCTCATAGGGATGACTCCTTGGAGGTCGTGTTACGGGTAGGTGCAGCGTGTCCATCGACACGCCGCCGGTACGCAGCCTCAGCCAGAGCGGCCTTGTTGGCGCAGTCCAGAGCGAGACGGGCGATGCTGTGCGTGAGGCTGATCTGCATGTTCAGCGCGAGGCGCTGCAGCTCGATCGCGTAGAGGTCGTCGATGAGCAGAGAAGGGGTTGCCGGATTGGCGAGCAGGAGTTCCCATAGCGCCACGCCCATGCGTGAACGGTCGACGTTGCGCCAGCGCAGAAAGGTCGTACCTGCGCCAGTGGTCTGCTGGGCCAGATAGATACCGAGGTTGTTGAAGGGGTAGGCGCGCGCCTGGGGCAGCACACGGCGCTGCGCAAGATCCATCAAGTCGTCGCGCAGCGCCGTGCATTGGCTGGCCCAGGTCTCCAGACCCCCCTTACCCTTAAAGGGTTTTAAAAGGCCTTTTAGGTAGGGGGCGTGTTCCAGCTGCTGGAAGTCGGTCTGTTCCAATGGTGCGAAGCGGCGCTGGGTCATGACGTCGTCCCATCGGAATCGGGTTTCGAAGGTTCATTCGGTTCATTCGTGGTCAACGCATCGCCTGCGAGTGCGACGGCGACTTCAACGGCTGGCCCAGGTTGGGTACTCTTCGGCGTGGACCGACTGGAGGCTGCCGATGAGGGCCGTACGATCGGTGGCGCAAAACGCGAGCGCCGGGTTCCCTCCAGCACGTCCTGCGGCAATTCGCCAAATTTCTCCAAGGCGGCGCGCGCCACCGCGTTTTTCGCGGCAAAATCATCGCGTTTGGCACCGGAGTAGCGGTAGTGCTGCGCCAGCGAAAAGAGGCTGCGCAACGCATGGGCGCCTTCCTCCAGCCAGCGTTCCTGTGTGTGGCGATCGATCAGCGCGGTGTGATGCGCCAGGATCAATTTGCGCGCGAGGTCGTCGTACTCGGCTAGCAGATACACGGCCATGAAGCCCAATTGGGCATTCACGAACAGCGGTAGCTTCACGGGCTGCACGTTGAGGTTTTCGCCCAGCGACAGCGCCGGAGGCACGTTCGCCAGCACGTAATCGATTTGCTCGCGCAGGGTTTGCAGCGTGGTTTTGGTGTGGGTGAGCTTGTCTTCGATACGCAGCATCCACCAATCGGAATACGGATCGTCCAGCTCGGCGCCGCGTTTCATTTTGTTCATGACGCCGATGTAGCCGGCCAAACCGATAATGCCGGGTCTTCCTTCGGCGCTCGGACGGCCATGCCAGATACGTGAAGCGTGGTGGGTGTGCAGCGTCAGCGACATCGCACTGCGCAGCGATCCGAGATTGAGGGGCGAACTGTGGTTGCTCATGACGGTGACTCGCGATAGGCGCCGAGTCGTGAGCATGGGGACCCCGCGGAAGGCGGTCAGTCAACAAACGGCATTAGGGTCATACCCGGTTTACCGGTTGTGGAAGGCGGTCTGTTCCCGTTATCCCCTGGGGATAGATCTGCTGACATCCAGGGATGTCTGTTTTTTTTGGTTGGTTCGGCAATCCGCTATCGCGTCTTCAGCAAGGCGTGCAACTGCGACAAGGGTGTTTGTACCGCGTCGGGATTGGCGATATTCGATGAAGTGGGCCTGAGCGGCGCGTCATCGACGTGGGCTTTAAAGTCGCCAAGCCACACTTTGAATTCGCCGCGGATTGCCTTTTGGATGATCCCAAACAGGTAGCCTGCTGGGTTGCGAACCGGGCCAATGCGGCAGCGCATCTCCCATTCATCCAGGACGGCTTGCCGTTCGAACTCGCTCACTTGTTGCAGGGCGACCAGCGCTCCTGCTTGCTGTTCGTGTCGCAGCGCCAGAAATCGTTCGGGTAAATTCAACCCGTCCAGTTCGCGCGCGCGCGGTACTGTAGTTACTGAATCATGAATACGTTTACTGACTACAGTACGGTCCTGTTTCGGATTCCGAAGTGGGACGGTTTTACTGGCTTTGGCGCCTGCTTCGGAATCCGAAGACAGGGCTCCGCCATGCCGAAGAAGGGTTTCGGGGCCTTCTTCGGATTCGTGGTCGGACCGGTCCTGTGGATAACTGTCGTGGACGTTGAGGCCGCCCTGCGCCATGTGCTGAGCCAGTACCTGCAAGCGCGTCGGCAATGCCCGCGCGCTTACCATCGGGTCTTCGATGATCTCTTCGAGCGCGCATAAACCCACGCGCTGCACCGCTTTACTCGCGTGACTCAGCGACTGGCTCACGAGACCCAGGTATTCGGGGTCGAGCTGCATCGCTTCGAACGGCATCAGCGGTTCGTCGTGCAGCACGTAGAGGTTGCCCCGAATGCGGCCGCTGTTGGAATCGCGTCGACGGCGGACGAGACTTAGCCAGCGCGTCAATCGCAGCAGCGTCAAGGCACGGGCAATGGTTTCGTGGGATGCCTGTTCGGCACAGGGCGTTGAGGCAAGATAAGGACGCAATTGATCATAGGTGGGAAAGGCCGTGACGCCATCGGCATTGAGCAACAGCCGAAACACTTGCCAGGCATTGCGCTCCAGTGGGGTCAGACGCCGATCTAAAAACAGCGCACGCGGCACGCTTTCATGGCGATTGCCGCTGTAGAGAAAACCGTCGTTCCTGGATCGAACAAGGTCTAGCGTAAGCTGCCGTACGGCGTTGTCGAGCAGATCCGAAAGCGACACGGAACCTGCCGGTCGCGAGCTAAACGGCGCCATGGCCTACACCAGACCTTGTTCGATCCAACTGTGTATCGCTGCCCAGATCACGGACACGGGAATGGACTGGGCTTCGGCCAAATCCATCGCGACGTTCAACAGACCGGCCTGATCATCCAGTCCAATCTCGCGCTCGGTCACCGCGGCTTTCCACTGTTTCCACAGTGCCGTGTCCCGCTCTTCGGACAGGACGGCATAGCGCCCCTTGCGTTTGGGCAGACCAATAATTTCGCGGCGCAGCGCCACTTCCTGATGGGTCAAGCCGTAGAATTTGCTCATCATCTCGGTGCTGGCGCCCAGGCGCAGCATACGATCAACCGCCGCGATCTCCTCCTCGAAGTCACACATCTGCCCGACCAGCCGCTGCACGATGGCCGTATCCACCGTGACCGTACACCAAGGCACCGGGGCATTCGCCAATAGCGCAACGAGCGTCGGCTGTTTCAGCACCTCCAGCTCGCGCTCGGAAAATCCCATGGACAGGCAGCGGCGCAGTTGGCCGTTGCGCAGGTCGTGCAGGGCTTGCGCGACCACGGCTTGATTCAGGGGATGCGGTGCCGACATGACTGCCTCCGCGCATTCACGAATGAGTATCTGGAAGGGCTTCCAGATCGAGCAGCCGGCGTGCGAGCCGGACCAGGCGAAACAACTTCACCACCCCGTTATCACTGAGGCGTGGCATGGCGCCGGGATCGCTCATATCGCTGCCGAGCAGCAGCGATCCCAGCGTGTAGTTCAACGAGATGCTCTCTTGATCGAAGGGATCGGCGGCGTAATGCACGCTCAACGCGCTCAGCAACGCCAACGCGGTATGAGCGAACGCGGTGGCGAGATGATCATTGTCTGCCAGCGGTGCGCAGGTGAAACCGATGCCAGCGTTAACCGCTTCGATACGGTCAGTGAGATCGGCTTCGCCGGCGATTTCGCGTGCAAATTGCGCCACGTGAAGACGCAGCCGCTCGGGTATATCGAGCCCAGGCTCGATATACCAAACATCACTGATGGGATAGAGACCGCCGGCTTGAACGGGAATGGCTCGCAGCGCCTGATCGGCGAAATCGACCTGGACCTCGCCCGTGTGTTCGGCGACGAGCTGCTGGATCGCCTGCAGCCGTTCGGTGCTCGCGGCGGGCGAGACGATATGGTTCTGCACGCGGGCAGCGCTACTATCGCTTTCAGACGGTGGTGTACTTTGAGCGGTCGAGCGCTGCTCCGTCGCGCGCGAGGTGGGTGCGCCTGGATCTTGCGAAATGATCGGGATGGCCTCGCCGTGCGCGGCTGCGGTCGCTGCCGCCACGGAGTTATGCGGCGTGTCCATTAGCGGCGTGGGCGTTGAAGCCGGTCTGCGTGCAACAGGCAGCTCGGCCGCCTCGACATCCGGTGGTAGCGGACGGCTGACGACGCGCTGCCGCTGTTCGATTTTATCGATGTCGAGTTCGAGCGCGCTGTAGCGCACGCCCAGCAGTTTGGCCATCTGGCCGATCAACTCATCCTGCACTCGCTCAATGGCAAAGTCATCGGGCTGTGTATCGAAGGACAGCAGCACGTCGTGGAACAGCATCTCGAAATCGACCGGTAATGAAGCCGCTTGCTCCTGCTTTTGCCAGGCGGACTCGGCGGCTTTGCGCAATACCGCCAGGCGTTCAACCTGATGACGTCCCAGCCCCTTGTACAGGACATTGGGCATGCAGGGCAGCAGGTAGCGAACAGTGTCCTGCATGCGGCTGATATGGGATTGTTGAATCGGATAGCCGTCGGCGCAGAGATGGCGGGCGAGATCGGTTTGGGAAAGCGGTTTACCGCTTTCCTGCTCGTAGAGTTCGCGCATTTTCTCGACGCCGAGAGCACGCTCGATGAAGGTGAGCTTGGTGTGTGTGTCGCTCTCAACGAGGTGCCCACTCAGCGCAATGATCTCGCCGCGTTCCTGCGGCCACGGCCTAAACAGGCAGGTAATCCGAAAAAACCGTTCCTCTTTGGTTTCCGACCATAGCTCGCGCAGGATGGCGAGCCGGGTATTGCCGCCGTTGCGGATGATGTAATGATCGGCACCGGGCCGGCGCGTAATAGGGGGCGGCGAATCGAGCCCACGTTCGCGGATCGATGCCTTAATGTCATCGTAATTCGTATTGCGCGTTAGCCGCGGATTGAGCTCGTAAGGACGCAGCTGATCCAGCGTCACCACCATGGGTGTGTCGACGAGGGGATCGCTCGCCACCTGCGCCACCGGGCCGCGACGGGAGAAATTATCGGCCAGTAATTTGCCGGCCATGTCTTCGGGCGTGACATCAGCCATGGCAACCTCCCGCCGTGTTGTGCCCCGCACGGCGCAGCCATGCCTTGGCGTTTTGGCCGGCGCGGTGATCGCTCGCGGTAAAGCTCGTGAAAATCGGCGGTATTCCCGGCTTCACTAACGTGAGATGACCGCCAGCGGTGCGGCTCAGTTGCCAGCCTTCGCGCACCGCAAACTCGACCAAGGGACGCAGCCATTTGCGACCGCGGCAAATATCATCAGTGCTCGACATGGGTATTGCTCCTGTCGATGCGACCGGTGACGGCGTTAAATTGTGTTTGCCATTGCGGGCAGAGTTCGGTGGCGAGATCGCGAATCGCTTCGAGTGCAGCGGGCGCCTGTCGTCCACTCGGACGCCGGTATTCAACGCGGTGCGCAGGCAAACCCTGAATCGCGGCGCGCGGAAAAGCTTCGATCGCCGGCACTTCGGTGCACAGAATGCGAATGTCGTTGTGATCGCGAAAGATCAAACGCAGTGTCTGCTGAATCAGGCGCGCGTTGGCCGAGACAGCGGGCACGCGATTAATCAGCAGCTGCAGCGAGGGCGGTTCAATACCGAGATGGCGATACGGCGCGATGGCGTCGATAAGTTGCAAGGTGCCGCGCTGCAATTCGCGTGCGGCCAAAATTTCTGGCGTGACGGGCGATACGGCCATGTGCGCGGCAAGCACGGCCATTTCCAGTAACACACTGCGGGCGCCTTGCGTGTCGATCAGCAGTAAATCGTAATGCGGCTCGAAGATTGGTAATAAATTGTGCAGGCGCAAACGCCCATCGGCGGCGTGCAGCAGTAGCATTCCTAATTGTTGGTGCTCGTCGTTCGAGAGCACGATATCGAGCTGCTGAATCGCGGTGTTAGAAATTAATTGGGGGAGCGATTTTTCGTTAAAGGCGAGTAATTCGTAAATGCCGCCCGCGGCGCGATGGGTGATGCCGTAATAGGACGACAGCGTCGGCTGTGCATCGAGATCGAGCAGTAACACACGCAAACCGGCATCGGCGATAAAGCCGCCGAGATTGGCGGTGACAGTGGTTTTACCGACGCCCCCTTTGGTCGAGATAACAGCGATGACTTGCATGCTCGCTCCTCGTTGAATCGAATGCAGGCGCGGCGTTAAACGCGCTCTTGCAGGCGTTCAAAAATCCACTGGTCGATTTCGGCGGCTTCCCAGCCGACCGCGCGCACGCCCAAAGGCACGGCTTTGGGAAATTTGCCTTCTTTCATGAGCGAGTAGATGTGCGCACGCTTGAAGCCCGTCTTCGCCTCGACCGCGGGGAGGCGAAGAATGCGACGCTCGGGGACAACGGTTGGCGAATTTGTCTGCTGAGACATGGTGACCACCTCTGACGGTTGAACGGCGCGTAGGTCTGTATGTAAATGCAACGGCGGGGCGATAACACAGCAACAATGCGGCAGCGCACCGATCGCATTGTTTGAGAGTGATGACATAGCGGTGGGCGCGCCCAATGAATGTAATGTGCAGCGTGCGTGCGCGAATCCCAGGGTCGAGATATCACCCTGCGCCAACAGCGCATGGTTAACATGCATGCAGGTGGTTTCATTGTCCGCATGCAATGTGATTTTTTTACGGAAAGGCTCGTTGCTAATGATTGACTGTTTACAGGGGGCGTTTTGCGGTTGCGCGCATTTTGTCGAGGCAATTCGCTCCAACGGATGGCAGCTTTAATGGGCTGGTAAAAAATAGGGTTGCCTAAATCGTGGGCTCGCTTTTCCATGGCAGAATCGACTCTTCCGATCGCTAATTCCGTGTTGTTGGCGTTATCAGTCGAATAAAAACAAACGGATTGCGCAGACGTGAAATACGTTGATGCGTTTAAGAAATGTCATGGTTTATCAGAAGGGGAAAGATGCAATCAGCGTTGTTTAGATATTTGACGTTTACGGATAGGGAAGGTCCAAGACTACTATTTTGCGTCTGGCCCATCGTTGCTCGCTATGCCGTTGCGTATCAGCCTCGGCATTCGTGTGTTGACACAATGATTTCATTGTTGTTGCGGCAGACTGCAATTTTAGATCTTGAACAAGATGCAAAAAGAATCTCTTCGTTTTTGACACGTTTAATGCGTGATGCCTTCGCGATTTAAATATGGTGTCAATAAATGTTGCGTATTACATCGAAAGCAGCCACTGACTCCAATCCAAACCAGCCACCCATTCCGATCGAAGTCAGCCAGTAATTCCGGCAGGTTCGGCCATGTAGTGCGACGCGAACTCGGAATCCGATAACGAAGAATATCTATCGATTCCGACAATTCGACCTTCATATGATGGGTGTTTAACCCGAGAATGAATGTCAGCCATTAAGTTTTCTTTAGTGAGTTCGCGTGGCAGCTTTGTGCTTAAGCCCGAAGACACAGAGCGCAATGGCTATCACCAACATCGCTGATGCGGAATACCGACTCAATTCTAGACCACCCTTACTCAATGGTTTATCAAGAAAATCGCCAACTACTGCGCCGAGCGGACGTGTCAAAATAAATGCTGCCCAGAAAAGAATTGTGCGCGAAATCGTCGTTCGGGAATAGGCGATGGCAATAGCTGCAAGTAATCCGCCGAAAATAATCGCACTGCCGAGATAGCCAAACTCCAGCGAATCGGCAGTCCAGTCGCCGAGAGCGGTGCCTAGTGTTTGCGAAAACATAATCGTTACCCAATAAAAAATTTCGACGCGCGGTGTATTTACCGTATCAATGGCGATGGAGCCCTCCATGCGGTGCCAGATAAATAACGATGCCATCAACAACGTGAACAACAGCGCGCTACCGCCGGGATAGCCAATACCCAGTGAGCGATCGGCGAAATCTGCCATGGTTGTTCCGACGGTGGTGGTGGCGATAATCGTCAGCCAATACAGCGTGGGATGGAATCGCTGCGTTTTGATTTGCGCAATCACGGCGATAATAAAAAGTACTGCGAAGATACCGGTGCCGACGAGATAACCCAATTCCATCGACATCGACACTGCGTCGCCAGCAGTTTCACCCAATGTGGTCGCCAGAATTTTGATGATCCAGAATATCAGGGTGACTTCTGGAACTTTGCTTAGCGTTTGTGGTGTCGTCACAGTAGTTCCTCATCTGCGCGTTTTGATAACAAAAATATTTGTCGCGTTATCACGTCAATTAATAGCCCGAGTACGAAGAGATATTTACGAGCTCAAGAAATATGCGCAAACATACCTGCCCGAGCTTAAGGCAACATTACATGTCCAGTATCATTGGCCAGCGCACAGTGAAGCGCGCACCTTTGTCATCGGCTTCGTCAACGTTGATAGTGGCGTTGTAGCGATCGCAAATGGTTTTTACGATCGCCAATCCCAAACCGCTGCCTTCGATATTGTCAGTACCGAAACTTTGATCCAGCACGCGATAAAAACGGTCAAATACACGCTCTCGTTCGGCGATCGGTATGCCGGGTCCTGAATCGATTGTCTCGATTACCGCGTCGGTATTATCACGATACACGGCAAGATCAATGCGGCCGCCGCACGGCGTATAACGAATTGCATTACTCACGAGGTTATCCAAAACCGCTTCGATATCCGCGCGCGCACAACAAATGCTGACAGCCTCTAATCGCGTCACGCCCATATCTTGTTGGCGTGCGCGCGCGAGTGGCAAGTGTCGCTCGAGAATCGATTCGATCGCCGCCGATAAATGAATTATCTGATGTGGTGCTTGCCCGGAGTTGCTCTCGGCTCGGGCGATCGATAACAGTTGTTGGGTCAGATGTGTGGCGCGTTGTAAGCCATTATGCAATTGCGCGATGGCACGATCGCGATCGCCTGGTTGCGTGGCACGTTTTAGCAAATCCAATTGCAGCTGCAGTGCGGCGATGGGTGTGCGCAATTCATGCGCGGCATCGGCCACAAAATGTCGTTGTTGTTGCAGCGCCGCATTGAGGCGTTTCAACAGATCGTTCAATGTCGTCACGAGTGGCTGTAATTCAAGCGGCTGATCCGCGCTGTCGATACCGCTCAATGCATCGGGCCGGCGCAACGCGATTGCTTGTGAAAGGTGATCAAGTGGCTTTAATCCGCGCCAAACACTCGCCCATGCAACGAGTATCAATAGTGGTATTTGCAGTACCAACGGCACCAACAATCTCACGCTGAATTCGGTAATCGTGTTACTGCGCGCCGATTCCGGCTGTGCGATTTGCACAATGGCCTGCGTACTATCCGCTCGATACGTTCTCCACGATTCGCCGTCTATGCGTTTTCGGTAAAAGCCGTTCATGGCATAGAGTGGAATATGCGTGTTGGTCGCTGCCGGGATTTCTTCCACGAGCAACCGTCCATCGTGGCTCCACACTTGGATCAGATAGTCTTCTTCCTCCCAAATGGTTTTGGTCGCTGGTTGCATCGGTATCGTGGTGAGCTGTGAGGGATTGACGCGATCCCACTCGTGCGCCAGCAATGTCGCCATCTGCTCCAAGTGCGCGTTGTATAGTTCATCAAGTTCGTGATGTGCATGACGATAAACAAAAATGCCGGTCACTGATGCAATCAGGACCAGGCCGATCAGGAGATTTTGTAAGAGGCGCTCGCGAATGGATTTCATTCTTCTACCAACTGATAGCCAAGGCCACGTACCGTGCGGATCAGCTCGGGAGTGAGTTTGTGTCGCAGTCGGTGGATATGGACTTCAACGGTATTGCTGTCGATGTCCGCTTTCCAGTTGTACATCTGTTCCGCGAGTTGAGTTTTCGACAGTATCGCGCCAGGGCGTCTAATGAGTGCGGTGAGTATTTGATACTCGCGACTCGACAACACCACCGGCTGCCCGCGAAAACGGACTTCTTTCGTAGCGGGATTTAATTGCAGCTCACCGCAGGTCAGCAATATATCGGCGGCGCCGTTGGCGCGACGGGTCAGCGCACGAATACGTGCTTCCAGTTCTGCCAGGGCGAAAGGTTTCGGAAGATAATCGTCGGCGCCGAGATCGAGACCGGTAACGCGATCCGCTACATCACCGCGCGCTGTCAGAATGATGACCGCAACCGTTTGTCGACGCGCGCGCAACCCGCGCAAAATACTGAGGCCATCGCAATTCGGGAGCGTCAAATCGAGCAGAACAATATCGAAATCCTGCGCTTGCAATGCTGCTTCGACCAACGCGCCATCGCGTAGCCAATCGACCGTGTGACCACTGCCTGTCAGACCGCGTAGTAATGAGTCGCCCAGCATCGAATCATCTTCGACCAATAATATTTTCATAATTATGCTGCCGAGGAATATTGCCTTATCGATGCCAGCGCTAAGTGTACCAGCCGAACATTACCGCAAACTTAAGACGCTCTATTGCAACCGATTCTAAGAAGCCGAAAGCGCGCGAGTATATGCTGTGTCATGCCTCTGGCGAGTTCTTCTTCGCCAAAAAACACCGTGCCGAGTTGCTCGGTGCGCATCAATTTGGATTCTTCATCGGTGTGCGTGCGCAGTACGATTTCTATCGATGGGTTCAATGTGCGCGCGATATCGGCCATTTTGCGCGCGTCCAACGCAGGGCGAAGCCAATACCAACTGGCTGCATTCAAGACATGGGCTTGAATCAAAACGGAATAACCAATGCCGAGCGAACGATCGGCGAAATCCGCCAGTGTGGTACCGACTGTGGTAGTTGCGATGATGGTCAGCCAATACAGCGCAGGATGGAATCGCTGCGTTTTGATTTGCGCGATCACGGCAATGATAAAAAGTACTGCGAATATGCCGGTGCCCACCAGATAACCGAAATTCATCGACATCGAAACCGCGTCGCCCCCGGTTTCGCCAGCGTGGTCGCGAGAATTTTGATGATCCAGAAGATCAGCGTCGCTTCCGGCACTTTGCTGAGGGGCGGTGCGGTCAACATGGGGCTCCCGATGAGAGTTGTTACGGCGACAACCAAATAATTTGATTACCACTGCAATTGGTATCCGAAATAAGACGAAAACTGATTGGTTGTTTGCACATTGCGTAACCCGCGGCCAGCGGAAAACAACAAATGATTATGTTCATCGATCGCATAGGTAACGCCGATATTGAAACCGGTGCTGGCGCCCTCATCAACTTTTTCTTCGGTGTTGTGAAAAATTTCGGCACCCACCATCCAGTGCTGCGAAATGTCTTTTTGCAGTTGCCAGCCAAAAAACCAATGATTTCTAGCATCTGACGCATGGTTGATCCAATAACCGCCACCGCCATTGCTTTGCCAATCGCCCCAATTTTTTTGCAACCAGATCGGCAGAAAAATTTGTGGCTTGCCATTGCCAAGACCTATATCCGAATCACCCGTTGGAAATACAACCAGAGGGAAAAAACTTACCATCGGGTGATCGTTTTCCTCTTGCAGGAAACGGTATTTGGCGCTGACCTCAATATCACCGAGGCCTTGCTCGGTTGCGCCGTGGTTTGGATTGTTGAATTCATAGGGAATGCCGATTCCGATCTGCAAATCCGGTACTGGTCCGTAGTTGAGCTCAGCTAGCGGTCGACTTCCGGAGATATCATCACTAGTCCGCGTTTGCTCCATGGCGATATACAACTCATGCTCGCCAACATCAACTGGCTCAGGATCGTCAGTTTGAAATGGCGGGCCCGCACAGGCCACATTTACTAAAAGCAGATCTACGCTAACGCCAAATAAACATCGAAAAAATTTTCTGTTAAAGAGATTCACCG
>Ga0207644_10000652_pt1 | contig 21952 bp, 18 predicted proteins | sample KBSS73metaG_FD_184326 | JGI IMG/M metagenome (GOLD analysis project Ga0207644, IMG submission 184326) | Switchgrass rhizosphere microbial communities from Kellogg Biological Station, Michigan, USA - KBS S7-3 metaG (SPAdes) (version 2) | ecosystem: Host-associated > Plants > Roots > Rhizosphere... | reverse complement strand
GCCACGGCGCCACGATCATCAACAATCGCTACGTTCGATGGGGCTCGATCAGCCATCTGCTTGCGATCATGGACCTGCTGAGGCTGGCGACTGCCGAGGCCGACGTCGATTACATCCACATCATCTCGGGGCAGGATTATCCGCTGGTGGACGCTGAGACGTTCAGGAGCCGGTGCGACGGCCGAATCTTCATGAACTTCGAGCCGGTGGGCGACTCATCGGACTACATCAAGGACCGCTATCGCCTCCGGAACTACTTTTACTTCCTTCAGCTCGGATCCCGCGTAGTGAACCAGGTGGCAAGGGTGCTCGACCCGCCGTCGCGCTGGCTGCAGACGCGCTTGGGAGTTCGGCGAACGAGCTTCGGTCCATTTGAAACGCTCCACAAGGGCATGGTCTGGATGTCCTTCCCAACGACTGCAGCGACCGCGTTGCTGAGGGACCCGGTTGCGATGGATTTCCTTCACGCAATCCGGACGGCCTATGTTGCGGAGGAAATTTTCTTTCAAACCTATTTCCTCAACTCCGACATGCGCGCGTCGATCGTGAACGACGATCTACGCTACACCGATTGGAAACGCCGAAACGGCAGCACGCCCGCCTTCCTCGACGAATCCGACCTGGGCTCCGTGCTGCGCTCAAATGCCTTGTTCGCGCGCAAGATGAGTTCCGACATATCGAGCAAGCTCCTCGACAGGATCGACGCCGAACGTTTTGGGTCGGCCGGGACCTGAGTCCGAGCCCGGCACGTTTCCTGCTGTCCTAGAACCGCAGTGCTGTGCAATGCTAAGGCGATGAAGATCGCCTGCGTCGGAGCCGGGCCAGCGGGCCTCTATTTCGCAATAACGATGAAGCTGCGCGATCCGGCTCACGAGATCGACGTCTTCGAGCGGAACCCTCCCGGAGTGACCTTCGGCTGGGGTGTCGTCTTCTCCGACCTCACGGTCGACAACATCACGCGAAACGATCCGGTTTCAGCGAAAATCCTCACCGACGAATTCGCCCATTGGGACGATATCGACGTCCACTTCAAAGGCGAAACGGTGACTTCGGGCGGTCACGGCTTCATCGGCATCGGCCGCAAGCGGTTGTTGGAAATCCTGCAGGATCGGGCTCGCGGCCTCGGTGCGCGACTGCACTTCGAAGCCGAATGCGATCCCGCCGATCCCAAATGGCGCCAGTACGACCTCGTCATCGCTTCGGACGGGATCAATTCGCGCTTTCGCGATGCCGAGGCCGAGGCGTTCGGAGTCGATGTCGATGAACGCCGCAACAAGTTCGTCTGGCTTGGAACTGGCAAAGTGTTCGACGCATTCACCTTCGCGTTCGAGGAATCCGAGCACGGCTGGATCTGGGCGCACGCCTATCGCTTCGCGGAGGACTGCTCGACGTTCATCGTCGAATGCTCCGAAGCGACGTGGAAGAGCTTCGGGTTCGACCGGATGGACCAGTCCGAGGCCATCACCGTCTGCGAAAAACTGTTCGTGAAATATCTTGGCGGACACAGGCTGATTTCAAATGCCGCGCATCTCCGCGGTTCTGCGGCATGGCTCAATTTTCGGCGCATCAAATGCGAGCGCTGGTCGAGTGGAAACGTCATCCTTTTGGGAGATGCCGCGCATACCGCGCATTTCTCGATCGGATCCGGTACAAAGCTGGCGCTCGAAGATGCCATCAAGCTGGCGGATGTATTGAACCGGTCCGGAGTCTCGCTCCAGGCGGCGCTCGACGAATATCAGTCGGAGCGAAGCCTTGAGGTCCTGAAGCTCCAGAACAGCGCGCGCAACTCGACCGAATGGTTCGAGACTCTCGAGCGCTATACGCATTTCGAGCCGCTACAGTTCGCCTACTCGCTGCTAACCCGAAGCCAGCGCATCAGCCACGAGAACCTGCGCCTCCGCGATCGCGAATGGCTGGAAACCGTTGAGCGCTGGTTCTGGAAACGTGCGACGGAGGGCCGTTCGAACAAGACCGCCCCACCGATGTTCGCGCCGTTCAAATTGCGCGAGATGCAGGTCGAGAACCGAATTACGGTCTCGCCGATGGCCATGTATTCGGCGGCCGACGGAGTGCCGAACGACTTCCACTTCGTCCATTATGGCGAGCGCGCAATCGGCGGTGCGGGTTTGCTTTTCACCGAAATGACCTGCGTCTCGCCCGAGGGAAGGATCAGCCCGGGCTGCACGGGCATGTGGAATGCCGACCAGCTTGCTGCATGGAAGCGCATCGTCGACTTCGTCCATGCCAATTCGAAGGCAAAGATCTGCCTTCAACTCGGCCATTCCGGCGGGAAAGGTTCGACGAAGCTCGGCTGGGAAGGAAATGACGTTCCGCTTGAAAGCGGAAACTGGCAGGTGATGTCGGCAAGCGACGTGCCCTGGTCGCCAATCAACCAGGTTCCGAAGCCGATGACACGCGCCGATATGGAAGCGGTCCGAAAGCAGTTCGTCACTGCTGTGCGCATGGGCCTGGAAGCGGGCTTCGACATGATCGAGCTTCATGCGGCGCACGGCTATCTGCTTTCGAGCTTCATTACCCCACTGCAGAACCGGCGGACCGACGAATATGGCGGTTCGCTCGACAATCGACTTCGCTATCCGCTCGAGGTCTTCGCGGCCATGCGTGCCGCCTGGCCATCCGACCGCCCCATGTCGATCCGCATTTCCGCCACCGACTGGGCTGGCGAGGACGGCATTACACCTGAGGAATCGGTCTTGATCGGCGAAGCTTTCGCGCGGGAGGGCGCTGACCTCATCGACGTGTCCGCAGGACAGACTTGGGCCGAACAACAGCCCGTCTATGGCCGAATGTTTCAGACGCCATTCAGCGATCGGATCCGCAATGAAGGGCGCCTCGCAACCATGGCCGTCGGCAACATCTACGAACCCGATCACGCGAATTCGATCCTGGCCGCCGGCCGCGCGGATCTGGTGGCATTGGCGAGACCGCATTTGGTCGATCCCTTCTGGACCATCCGCGCCGCCGCGCAGCTGGATTACCGGGACATCGCAATCCCCCCGCAATATCTGAATGGCGTGGCCCAGCTTGCGCGAAATTTGAAGCGCGACGCGGAGGCTGCCGCGGCGATGAGGGTGTGAAAATGACGCAGGACCAGAGGCGCGTTGCCATTGGCGCAATCAGCGGCGTGTTGTTCATCGGCGTTTCCGTTTGGCTGCTTCAAAAGATCCTTCCGGTTCCAGCCGTCGCGACCACGGGCGACAAGCTCGGCTACGCTGCAAGGTGGTGCATGCTCCCTGCGTTGCTGTTCTTCCTGATGATCGTCGCGGTCGGCAATGCCCGCTTCTTCAGCGAGGCAATCGACCCGACATTGGGCAAGGAGAGCCAGCGCATGATCGTCGACGGCCGGGTTGCCGACAACGCGACCCAGCAGCTCTTGATCTTCGTCATTGCAGCGATTGGCCTGTCCGCCAGCCTGTCGGCGCAGCAACTGCCCGTCATCGGTGCGGCGGCGATCACCTTTGTTATCGTGCGCGCAGCATTTTGGATCGGCTATCGGATCCGGCCCGCATATCGCGCGTTCGGCTTTGCCGGAACGGCCTATCTCAACCTAGGTCTGGTGCTTTCCGGGCTGTACCTGGCGGTGCGTTAGAGCGCGACCGGCTCTTCGAACACTCCCCCTGCATCGTTTCCACAAGCCCAACAGATCAATGCCTTCACCGGGAAATGCTTGGCGGCTTCGAGAGTGACTTCCCAGCCAACCTCGAGTGGGTTTGCGGAATGGAGCCGGAAGCCGTCGCTCGACAGGTTCAAGATCTCAGCATCGAACTCGCCGGCTTCGCAATATACGCGAACACCGAATTCGGATTCGACGCGCGGGTCCCTGGGGAGCCAATCCTGCCCAGCCAGAATCGCTTCGTGCTTCATATGTCGCCACCTCAGGTCGTACGTGCAGCGTCCACTCCGCACGCACCGGTTCCACTGACGCTATAATGGCGCACAGGGCTTGATGACTGTCTGAATGAAGGTGGTTGCGAATTCGTTTACCTTGCGAAACGGATGCCAGGCGCTGACTCCGGGCTAGCCGCCGTTCACCGGTTCGGCCCACTCCTTCGCCTTTTCAGCGGCATTAAGCTCGCGGATCAAGGCGTCCACGCTACGGGTAAGCTCGTTCAGGAAGGTGATCTCGTGGCGCGCCCCGCGATAGCTTTCAGCCATGAGGATCGCGTCGATCAGGATCGGCACGACCAGGCTCTCGGGATCGTCGATCTCCTCCAGCGAGCGAAGCTTTGCGAGCGCCTTCCGGCGCGCGCTTACTGGATCGTTCATCGCTTCGGTGCGGCCGATAAACCACGCCATTACCCTGTCTCCCGCTTGCTTCCTTAAGAATACGCCTCGTGTAACGGGCAGGAAGTTCGAGCCGCCGCAGGTTCGGCGCGGCTCGGCGCAGCCGGGTTAAGATTTGCGAGAAAAGTCGGCGACTGCGGCATCAATGGTCGGGAAGAAGTTATTCTTTCCGATCCGGTCGAGCAGCTCGAACCGCCGGATCTTGTCCTTCACCCGGTCCCTCAACTCGGCGAAGCAAAGCTCGATGCCCTCCGCGTGGAGTGCTTGGAGCAATTCATCGAGCGCATCTGCCGAGGTCACGTCGACGCTGGTGATCGGTGCCGCGGTCACGACGATTCGCCGGACTTTCGTCGGCGAAGCGGCAATCGCATCCTTGATGGTCTGGTTGAACAGCTCGGCGTTGGCGAAGAACAAAGGGGCTTCCCAGCGAAAAAGAACGAGGCCGGGAATGCGCTTCGCCTGCGGATAGCGGGCGATGTCGTGATAACCCTCGACGTCGGGAGGCTTCCCGAGCACCGCCCATGTCGGACGCCAGCCGTCCCAGAGGAATTCGATGATCGCGAGGGCGACGGCGATTCCGATACCCGTGATTGCTCCGAATACGGCCACACCCGCTGTGCAGGTGATGGACAGCCAGAACTCCCACCTCTGGATGCGGTAGATCCGCCCGAGATCTCCGAACTCGAACAAACCAATCGCGGCGGCGATCACGACCGCGGCAAGCGCCGCATAGGATAGATTCTGGAACAGTGCCGGAGCGGCGACGATGACCAGCGCGACGATCAGCGCCCCCACAACTCCTGTCACCTGGGTCTTCGCGCCGGCCGCTTCAGCCACGGGCGTACGGGAGGAACTGCTGCTGATTGGAAAGCCCTGGAAGAAGCCGGCCGCGAGGTTTGCGGCGCCAAGACCGACCATTTCCTGGTTGGGATCGACCTGGGTGCCGCTCCGGGCCGCAAAAGTGCGCGAGAGCACGCTGGTATCCGCGAACGCTACCATGGCGACGGCCAGGCCGCCGGTGATCACAGGGACCAGATCATTGAAGCTCACCAGCGGAAGCGCGAACGTCGGCAGGCCCTGAGGCACGGGACCGAGCACCTTTACTCCGTAGCGATCCGACAAATGGAACCAGCCTGCGATCGCGGTTGCCGCAATCACGGCAATCAGGATCGCGCCCATACGCTTGTGCGCCTTCAACACCAGGATCGCGATCAGCGTCCCTGCGCCAAGAGCCGTCCCCGGCCAGTTCGCCTTCCCCTCGAAAATTGCACTTCCGACCGCCCAAAGGTCGCGAAGGGGTCCGGCGCCCTCGATTTTGAAGCCGAAGAGCTTGGGAAGCTGGCTGATAAGAACAGCGATCGCGATCCCGTTCATGTAGCCGTAGCGGATTGGCTTCGAGAGAAGCTCGGTGATGAAACCGAGCTTGGCAAATCCTGCGATGATGCAGGCTGTACCCGCGACGACGGCCATCGCGCTCGCCAGCATGACCGCACGCGCGGGATCGCCGGCCGAAAGAGGGAGGACGACGCCGAGGATGATCGGGGCAAGCGAAGAATCGGGTCCGAGGACGAGTATACGGCTGGGGCCGAAAATCGCGTAAACGATCAGTGGCACGATCGTCGCGTAAAGTCCGTAGATGGCGGGAACTCCCGAAGCGACGGCATAGGCAATGCCAACCGGAACCAGCATGGTCGAAAGGACGATGCCGGCCATGACGTCGTTGCGAAGCCATGAAAGCCGGTATTCCCGCAGAATCTGGAGGCCCGGGACCCACTTGGCCCATCCCACGCCCGGTCGCTGTGCTGCCAACGCGGGTCCGTCGATGCTGTCAGTCTGCACAATCGTATGGAGAGACCTTGCCGGGCAAGGCCCGCAATAAGGTTTTCCCTCAGAACCGCCCGAGGTCGGACCCCTACCCCTGAGAATTCAGTGCATCACCCGATACCGCAGCGTTCCGCGCAATGCTTGGCACGTTTGATACAGCTTGGAGCCAATGCGATGAACGTCCAGAAGCACGCAGCCTTTCGCGAACCCAAGATGCCCGGCAGCTCGAAGGGCAAGAAGACCCGAGCGTCCGATGACGCGAAGAGCAAGGCGCCCCGTATCAAGGAAAAGATGTCGCGAAAGGATTACGAGAGGGAGCTCGAACAGCTCCAGGTCGAACTTTGCCATCTGCAGGATTGGGTCCGCGAAACGGGCGCTCGGGTCATCATTGTCTGCGAAGGACGCGATACGGCTGGCAAAGGCGGACTCATTCGGCGAATGACCGAGCGCGTCAGCCCCCGGACATTCCGGGTCGTGGCGCTGAGTGCCCCCCGCGGGAATGAGCCACGAAAGCTGTTCCTGCAACGCTACATCGAGCATTTTCCGGCTCAGGGCGAAATCGTGATCTTCGACCGGAGCTGGTACAATCGGGCCGGCGTCGAGCGGGTCATGGGCTACACGCCCGAAAAGGAGGTCGAGAAGTTCCTGGAGACGATCCCGCGGTTTGAACAATGGCTCGTTGATGCCGGAGTCATCCTGGTCAAGCTCTGGCTCGAGGTCGGAAAGAAGGAGCAGGAGCGACGCTTCAAGGCGCGGATCGAGGATCCGCTGCGACAATGGAAATTGAGCCCCATGGACCTCAAGTCCTTCTCGCGCTGGTATGATTATGGTCGGGCTCGTGACGCCATGTTCGACAAGACCAGCCACAAGGCCGCACCCTGGCACGTGCTCGACAGCAACGACAAAAAACGCGCGCGGTTAAACGGCATTCATCATATTTTGTCGCTGATCCCCTACAAGAAGATCAAGCACGACAAGCCAGGCCTTCCAAAGAGATCGAACAAGGGCAGCTACAAAGACGATATCGACGTGTCGAAGATCAAGCTCGTGCCGGAATTATACTGACCGTGAAGGCCGCCGCGAACGACCAGCGCTGGGGCGCATCGCCGCTTACGATGGAAGAGCTGGAAACCGGGCTCCGAATGCTCGGTCGAGGCGGCATCGACCAGAATGAGTTCTGGGATGCAAATATCGATGGCTTCCGGCAGACGGTGGTGCTCGCGATCCGCGAAACTTCCGCCGCTTTGCAGTCGCGAGAGATGACGCTTCGCTGGCGCACCGAGCTCGAAGCGCAGCTTCCTGCGCTTGTCCAATATCTTGAGCTTGCCGACCGCTACATCGCGCGGCGCGCACGCCGGGCGCGGCTACGGTGCCATATCAACTAGACCCGGCTTTCGCTCCAGCAATGCCGCTGTGTGCCGGGCAATGACCCGCTCCTCGTCCGTGGGAAGCACCCAGATCGGGAACTTGGAATAGTCATCGTCGATTCGGGCCTCGCCCGCGCTATTCGCATCCTCGTCGATGCTAGCACCAAGCCATGTGCAGCCCGCGATGACCTCGCGCCGCGTCAAAATATCTCGCTGCCCGATCCCGCCGGTGAAGACGAGTCCGTCGATGCCTCCAAGCGCCGCTGCGAGCGAGCCGATTTCCCTCACGATCCGATAGACGAACAGGTCAATCGCCTCCCGAGCTTTGGGGTCGTCAGACTGGCGCAATGTCCGCATGTCAGAGGAGATGCCCGAAACGCCGAGCAAGCCGGATTTCTTGTACACGAGACTTTCGAGGCCGCGCGCGTCAAGGCCGCGTTCGTCCATCAGATAGATGAGCACGCCGGGATCGATGCTTCCGCAGCGCGTTCCCATCACGAGGCCTTCGACTGCGGTGAAGCCCATGGTCGTGGCGACACTTCTGCCTTTATCGATAGCGCAAATGCTGGCGCCGTTGCCGAGATGCGCAATGATGATCTTCTTGTCGGCGTGCTCGGGTGCGACCGTCCTTAGTCGGCTGCTCACGAACTCATAGGAAAGGCCGTGAAACCCGTATCGCCGGATACCGCCTTCGGTCAGTTCGCGGGGCAGTGCGAAAGCCTGCGCGATGTGGGGCTGCGACTGGTGAAAGGCCGTGTCGAAGCAAGCCACCTGCGGAATATGGGGCGCGGCTGACTGGATCGCCTCAATCGCCGCCAGATTATGCGGTTGGTGAAGCGGAGCCAGGGGGCAAAGCTCTTTCAGAGATGCGATTACATTGCGCGTGACGAGGGTTGGCTCGGTAAACCTGGTGCCGCCGTGGACGACACGATGGCCCACGCCAGCGACGTGCTTTCCGCCGAGAAGCTCGATCGCAGTTTCGAGGATGACCCTTGTTGCCTTGCCGTGATCGAGCTCGGCGGCCTGCCACTCATTCTCGACGACCTTCTTTCCGTCAGGATCCTCAGCCGTGAGCTTCGGCGCAACGCCGATATTTTCGATTTGGCCGCGGAAAAGCAGCTGCTCCTCCTCTCCCTCGAACAAGGCAAACTTGATGCTCGATGAGCCGGCATTGATGACAGCAATCCGTTCGGCCATGTCCCGCTCTCCCGGTCTCACGCGACGATATTGGCGCCGCCGTCGATGTAGATTGTTCCGCCCGTGATCCGTCGCGCATAATCGCTTGCAAGGTAAGCGCAGGCTGAGCCGACATCTTCGATGTCGACCAGCTCATGGAGCGGAGCACGTTCCACCGCGTCGTTGAGCATTCTCTGGAAATCCTTGAGGCCAGACGCAGCTCTCGTCTTGAGCGGCCCGGGGGATATGGCGTGGACTCGAATGTCCTGCTGACCAAGCTCGAATGCGAGGTATCGGCACGCCGCCTCGAGCGCCGCCTTGACGGGTCCCATGACGTTGTAATTCGTGACCACTCGTTCCGCGCCGAGATAGCTCATCGCGAACAGGGTCCCGCCCTGCTTCATCAGCGGCGCGGCGAGCTTCGCCATGCGAATGAAGGAGTGGCAAGAAACGTCGATCGCCCGTCCGAACCCGGCAGCCGAGCAGTCGATCAGCCCCCCCTGCAAATCCTCCTTTGGTGCAAAGGCAATGGAGTGGATCAGGCTGTCGAGCCGGCCCCAGCGCCCTCCGATCGTGTCGAACAGCGCCTCGAGCTCGCCGGGATTTTCCACATTGAGCGGAGCCATGATCTCAGCACCAAGTGCGTTGCCCAGCGGCTCGACATGGGGCTGTGCCTTTTCGTTGAGCCAAGTGATCGCAAGATCGGCGCCGGCTGTGCGAAAGGCTTCGGCACAGCCGTAAGCAATCGACTGATCGTTCGCGATGCCGACGATCAGCGACTTGTGCCCGGCAAGGATCGGCCGGACCTCCGCCATCGCGCGCGAGCTTACTGGATCGCCGCGCCGGCGTTCGCCCGCCGGGCCGCAACCAGGAGTTGAGCAACGGCGCAGGAGGCGAGCCGGGCCGTTTCGTCGTCTGCCCGGCTCGTCAGGATGATTGGCACCCTAGCGCCGAGCACGATACCGGCGGCATCCGCGCCGGCGAGGAACGACAGGCTCTTGGCGAGCATATTGCCGGCCTCGAGGTCGGGCACGACCAGCACGTTGGCGCGGCCGGCGACCGGGGAGACGATCTTCTTGATCTTCGCTGCTTCCGGACTGATCGCATTGTCGAGCGCGAGGGGCCCGTCGAGCACCGCTCCGGTGATTTGTCCGCGGTCGGCCATCTTGCACAAGGCCGCGGCCTCCAGCGTCGAAGGCACGTCGGGATTAACCGTCTCCATCGCGCTTAGGATCGCAACTCGTACGTCATCTTGTCCCAAAGCATGGACGAGGTCGATCGCGTTCTGGATGATGTTTACCTTCGTCTTAAGGTCAGGCGCGATGTTGACCGCGGCGTCGGTAATGACCAGCGGCTGGTCGTGGCCGGGCACGTCCATGACGAAGCAGTGGCTGATGCGTCGCGCGGTCCGGAGACCGGTATCGCGGGCGACCACCGCGCCCATGATCTCGTCAGTATGCAAACTGCCTTTCATCAACGCCTCGGCGCGTCCTTCGCGGACCAGCGCTACGGCCTTCGCGGCGGAGTCATGGCTGTGCTCGGCGTCGACGATTTCGAACTGGCTGATATCGATGTTGTTTTCCGCCGCAGCGGCGCGGATGCGCTGTTCCGGACCGACGAGAATCGGGTCGATGAGCTTCATCTTGGCCGCCTCGACCACGCCTTCGAGAGAGGATTTGTCGCAGGGATGGGCGACTGCCGTCCTGGCCCGGGCGTGCTTTTGCGCCCGCGTGACCAGTTGGCGGAATTTATCATGGTCGTTGGTGTTGACCCTTGCTGGTGCCTCAAGCACTGGCATCACTTTGCTCCTTGCCGGTGGCGGGCGCGGATTTCACCGCGAACATCTTTTCCAATCGGGAGAGGCGGCGTTTACCCTCCGACGAGAGCTGACCCTGGGCCAGGACCACGCGATTGATCGCCCGCAGGGTCCGCGCGCGGTCCTCGGAATCGCGCGGCAGCAACTTCGGGATCGCGGCGACCGAGCGCTCTTCGTCGAGGCGAAGCAGCAATGACTGCTCGCGCAACGCGGACTTGATCTCGGCCATGCTTCTCGGCCGACCGGGCGGCTGGGAGTCGTGAAGCTGCTTCACCGCGGCGAACGCGCGCTCGTCCGAGCCGCCTTCGCCCCTGCGCACATAAATGATCGAGCGGAGCGCGACCTCGAGCGCGCCGCCTTGCTCAAATCGGGATTCGAGCTCCTCGCGCTTCTTGGCCTGCTCGCGAAGCACCTTGCGGCCGAGCTTGTAAGCTTCGGGCTCGTTCGGATCGACGCCGAGCACCGCCTGAACCAATGGCGAACCGTAGGTCATGTGAAACAGGTGCTCGGTCCACGAATCGCGAGCGGCCCCGAACGCCGACAGACTCGCGCTGATCGACTTCGCAAGCGCCTGCTCGCCAGCGACGAACAGATTGTCCGCCGATGCTGAACGCCGCTCCTTCCGAACTTGCTCGGCTGCCTCGGCAAGCGGACGCATTGCTGGATTCTCATCGGAAAAGATCGCGAAGCGCAGCCTGTTGGCGTGCATCTTGCGAGACCATTCGCCGAACGCGGGGGGCGTCAATGACCTGACCCAGGGGCGCATGTATGTTTCGTAAAGGCGGCGATTGATCGCCGAAACGCGATCGACGGCCTCGAACTTCAAATTGTCCTCGGGACTATTCTCACCGAGCGCCCGGATGTCATCCAGCGAACGCGGTTCCAGACGGATAAGATAGCGGCCATGGATAAGGTCCTGGTTCGCCGTACTCCCGTCGAACTCCTCGATGACCGCCTCGTATAAGCCTGGCGGCATGAGATCGATCATGTCCATCGCGCTTGCGAACTCATCATGTTCCCGCGTGGCAATTTTGCCCGAGACGAAGATTCCGAGATGGCCGACGGATTCGTGGACCGAGTAAACGATCGTCTGGCCGTTCGCGACCAGGTCTTCGTCAGTGGCGTGGGTGTCCGTGATCCACCCAAGCGCCTGTTGGGGCGGCGTGATGTTGTCGCCCCACGAACAGAATACGACGATCGGAGACTGGATGTTCCGGATGTCGACCTGAAGGCCGTCCGAGGTTCGAATCTCGCCTCTGGTCAGCTTGTTTCCGACGAATAGATTGTCGGCGATCCATTGCATCTCGTGGGCATTCATCAGGACCGGGCTGCCCCACCAGGTCTCGAAATCGAGGAAGCGCTCCGCTTCGGTATCGACCTTCGAATATACGTTGTACGGCTTCTCGAAATAGGTGTTCGCCGGATCGAGAGACTCAAAGTTCTGGACGAGGTTCGCCCCGTCGAACTTGCCGCCGCCAAGGTCACCCGCGAGGCTGGTCAGCCAGGTACCACCCAGCATTCCGCCGAGGTAGCGCATCGGGTTCTTCCCGCGGACCCCCGCCCAATAAGACAAAGGCGCACCGGCTAACAGCAGCGGACCCGGAACCTCAGGGTGGGTCGCAGCCATGATCGCCGTTTGCCACCCGGCCTGGCAGTTGGCGATCACGGCAGGCTTGCCGCCATCAGGGTGACGTCGAGCGACCTCCCGAACGAACTCGGCTTCGGCGTTCCAGACATCCTCGATCGTCTGGCCCGGCATGGAATCGGGCAGGAAGCCGATGAAATAGCATGGATGGCCATTGGCCATCGCAACGCCGATCTCGCTGTCCTCCTTCATCCCGCCAATGCCGGGGCCGTGACCGGCGCGCGGATCAACGACGACGAATGGCCGCTTGCCTGGATCGGTGGGCCGGCCCTCAAGCGGCTTGATGCGGACAAGCAAGTAGCTGACGGGACGCTTGAACGTCCGGCCATCAAGGATCAGCTCGGCGTCGAAATCGAGGACGTTGGGCGCCTCCTTGGCCTGCTGCTGCCTGAAGACGTTTCCGCGTTGCCGGAGGACATCCAGAAACAGGATCGACCGTTGCCAGGCGTCCTTCAAATATTCGTGCGCGGGTCCAAAATCTTGCTGATCAGCCATGTCAGAAACGCCTGGGGAGGAGGTGGCGAACATAAACGGAGGGCCAAACCGGCCCATCGGCATATCTCCTGACGCGCTGCACAATTTTTTCAGCCCGCTTGTGCTATCAGCAATTAGCTTACCCTCTGTTTGGGGTTGGCCCTGATAGCTCGCTACCCCCCTGACCCTATTCTCGCTGCCCGCAACAAGGGAGGTTTGGGGCGGTCCGAATTGGTCGTGACTCGCGCTCTGCCTCGGGCGGAAGGCTGCAACGATGGACAGCGAAACATTCGACCGCGAGGAATTCGCGATCCCCGAACTCGATTATTCCGAACCACCTGTCGGGTCGGACCGCCGCTCATTCATGATGCGAAGCGCGATGGCGGCAGCCATTGTCGCGCTTGGAGGCAAGGTTAATCCGCTGTGGGCCCAGACGCCTGCCGGAGCTCCCATCGGCTCGGCGCCGGTCGACCCGAACCTCCAGGTCATGAAGGAGACCAAGGGTCCCGTGATGACCTTGGTTGACGAATTCTACAAAGTTGGCCCCGGTCCATCCTCGTCGCACACGATCGGTCCGATGCGGATCACCTATGATTTCTATCAGCGCGCGATCAAGCTGCCGGCAGACCAGCTGGCGCAGGCCACTGCTCTTCGCGTCAACCTCTATGGAAGTCTCAGCGCGACGGGCAAGGGCCATGGTACGGAGCGCGCCGCGCTGGCCGGACTGATCGGCTACGAACCGGCGACGATCGACCCGGTGGCCGTCCTCGACAAGATGGCGGCGGAGCCGGACAAGGTTTACCCGGTCAAGCTCGGCGCGAAGACGATCAACGCGTCGCTGAAAGACATCATCTACGACTCACCCAAGGGCGATTTCCCGCACGCAAACACGATGAAGGTGTCTCTTCTGGCGGGCGACAAGGTCCTACTGGAGCAGGAATATTATTCCGTCGGCGGCGGCTTCATCGAATGGAAAGGCTACCAGCCGCCCAAGAAAAACCCGCCGAAATACCCTTATTCCAACATGTCGCAGATCCTGGAGCACCTCGATCGAGACAAGATTACGCTCGCTGAGCTCGCTTACGCCAACGAGCTTTCCATTTCCGGCCGCAACAAGGCGGAGATCGACGCCTTCCTGGACAAGATCCTCGGGGCGATGCGCGCGACGGTCAAGACCGGTCTCAACGCTCCTGTCGGAACACTGCCCGGACCAATCAAGCTAAAGACAATGGCCGGCGATGTTTATCGGAATGCGAAGTCGATCCAGGAACCGGCTCGAAGGGCAATCGGGATGGTCTCGGCAGCGGCGCTTGCTGGATCGGAAGAGAATGCACGTGGTCACCTGGTGATCACCGCCCCCACCGGCGGATCGGCGGGCGTCATGCCGGCGGTGATCTATTCGCTCGATGCCGAAGGCGCCAAAATGCCGGACCAAAAGCTGCGTGAAGCGCTGCTTGCGGGGGCGATCGTCGGCTATCTCTGTAAGCATAACGCAACGCTTGCGGCCGCCGAGGGCGGTTGCCAGGCCGAGATCGGCGTTGCGTCCGCAATGGGAGCGGCGGCCATCGCGCAAGCGCACGACGCGCCTCCCATCATCGCTGCCAACGGTGCCGCCTCTGCGCTGGAGCACCATCTCGGAATGACTTGCGATCCCGTCGCCGGCTTCGTGCAAGTGCCTTGCATTGAACGCTGCGCTTTCGGCGCGGTCAAATCGTGGACTGGTTATCTGATCGCTAGCAACGAGGTTCCCGCCAACCACCGCGTCGACCTCGACGCGGTGATCACGGCGATGGCCGAGACCGCACGGGATATGCACCCGAAATACAAGGAGACGTCGGAAGCCGGGTTGGCGAAATCCCTCGTACTCTGTTGAGGCTGAATGGCCGAGACAGATCAGCAGCCGGCAACCGCGACGGCGACCAAGATCGTCGTCGCAGCATGGTTCCTGACCTCGATCTTCTATTTCTACCAATATGCAATGCGCTCTGCACCGGCGGTCATGGTTCCGGAGCTGACTGCCGCATTTGGGCTCAGCGCCGTTGGCGTCGCGTCGCTGATCGGCCTTTTCTATTATGGCTACGCACCGTTCAGCCTCGTCGCGGGCGTGGCAATGGACCAGCTTGGGCCGCGGAAGGTCGTGCCGCTCGGAGCGGCGACGGTCGCCGTTGGATCGATCTTGTTTTCGACCGCCGACCCGACGCTGGCGAGCATAGGACGGTTCATGCAAGGCGCCGGCGGGGTGTTCGCGCTGATCGGCGCAGTCTTCCTGGTGACCAGCTACATGCCCGCATCGCGCGCAGCGACGATGATCGGAGCCACGCAAATGTTCGGCATGGCGGGCGGATCGGCGGGCCAGTTCGCCGTCGGCCCACTCATTTCCTCGGGCGTCGCCTGGGACCGATTCTGGCTGGCAATGGGGGTGGTCGGAATCCCGATCGCTGTCCTGCTGCTGTTCCTGATCCCCAAGCGCCAGCAATCTGCAGGGGGCGGCCCCAAGGCGGGCCTCGGTCCGGCGGTGCGCGCCATGGGCGCCGTATTCGTGAATCCTCAGTCGATCTTGTGCGGCCTGATCGCAGGGCTGTTCTTCATTCCGACCACGATCTTCGACATGGTCTGGGGCGTTCGATACCTGCAGGAAGCGCATGACGTTCCCTATTCTATCGCGGTCCTGCGATCGGCCTCGGTTCCTTTCGGCTGGATCATCGGTTGCCCACTGCTCGGCTGGCTGAGCGACCGGATCGGGCGCCGCAAGCCGGTGATCGTTGGCGCGGGACTGGTCCTGATCGGATGCCTGGCACTGATTCTGTTCGTGCCTGCCGGCACCTTCCCGACCTACAGCCTCGGACTGTTGGCCGGTATCGCCTCAGGCGCGGCGATGATCCCTTATACCGTCATCAAGGAAGCCAATCGTCCAGAGCATGCGGGGACGGCGACCGGAGTGGTCAACTTCCTCAATTTCTCGACGACGGCTGTGCTCGGTCCAATATTTGCAGGTCGACTGATGGCCGCGAGCCAAGGCGGCGAGCGCGAGATCGCGCATTACCAAATGACCTTCACGCCTTTGCTCTACGGCGTCGGCCTTGCGGTCCTGCTGACGCTCCTTCTTCGGGAAACCGGTCCCAAAGCGCGCGCCAAGGCAGCAGCGCCAATTCCAACGCTCGTTATCCCCTGACCCCAGCAACGGAGACTTCGCATGTCCACCACCCTTCTCGAGCCGAAGTCGAAGTCCAAGGGGCGCGCGCGTGAGGAATTCAAGCAAGGGCTGTGGGGCAAGGAAATCAATGTCCGTCACTTCATCCAGCAGAATTACGAGCCTTATTATGGCGACGGCAGCTTTCTCGCCGGCCCGACTAAGCGAACGCTGGGAATCTGGAAGAAGCTGACCGATCTTTTCGTCGAAGAGCGCAAGAAAGGCGTCCTCGACGTTTCGCAAATCCCAAGCTCGATCACTGCTCACAAGCCGGGCTACATCGACAAGGACCATGAGCTGATCGTCGGACTTCAGACCGACGCTCCGCTGAAGCGCGCGATCATGCCCAACGGCGGTCTCAGGATGGTGACGACGTCACTCAAGGCATATGGCTTCGAACCCGACCCGAACGTGGTCGAGATCTTCACAAAGTACCGCAAGACCCACAACGAGGGCGTTTTCGACGCCTACACGGCAGACGTCCGGAAATGCCGCAGCTCTCACGTGCTGACCGGCCTGCCTGATGCTTATGGACGCGGCCGCATCATCGGCGATTATCGCCGCGTCCCGCTCTATGGCGTCGATCGCCTGGTCGAGCACAAGAAGGCAGAGAAGGATGCGCTCGACGGTCAATGGTCGACGGAATCGATCCTGCGCGATCGGGAAGAACTGGCCGAGCAAATCCGGGCGCTAGGCGAGCTCAAGGAAATGGCCGCCAAATATGGCTTCAACATCTCGGGACCCGCCGCGAGCGCCAAGGAAGCGGTCCAGTGGCTCTATTTCGCCTATCTCGCGAGCGTGAAGGAGCAGAACGGCGCGGCCATGTCGCTCGGCCGGGTGTCGACATTCCTCGACATCTACTTCGAGCGCGATCTCGCTGCGGGCGCAATCACCGAGGAAGAAGCGCAGGAGATCATCGACGACTTCGTCATCAAGCTCCGGATCGTGCGCTTCCTACGTACGCCGGAATATGACGATCTGTTCGCCGGGGATCCGACCTGGGTCACCGAGTCCATCGCAGGCATGGGCGACGATGGCCGTCCACTGGTGACCAAGACCAGCTTCCGCTTCCTTCAAACGCTCTACAATCTCGGGCCGGCCCCGGAGCCCAACCTCACCATCTGGTATTCCCCGCAGCTACCGGAACCATTCCGCCGGTTCGCAGCTAAGGTCGCCATCGACACCAGCTCGATCCAGTTCGAGAATGACGAGATCATGCGCATGGCGTGGGGCGACGACGGCGCAATCGCATGTTGCGTCTCCCCGATGGCCGTCGGCAAGCAGATGCAGTTCTTCGGCGCGCGCGCGAACCTCGCAAAGTGCCTGCTGTATGCGATCAACGGCGGGCGGGACGAGGTCAGCGGCGAACAGGTCGCGCCTAAGACGGATCCGGTCCAGGGCGAATATCTCGAGTTTGACGACGTGCTCGAGCGTTTCGAAACAATGATGGACTGGCTCGCTGGCGTATACGTAAGCGCGATGAACGCCATCCATTATTCGCACGACAAATATGCCTATGAGCGGATCGAAATGGCGCTCCACGATTACGCGCCGATCCGAACCATGGCGTTCGGCATCGCCGGCATGTCGGTCGTGGCCGACAGTTTTTCGGCGATCAAATATGCCAAGGTGAAGGTCGTTCGCGACAATACCGGGCTAATCGTCGACTACGAAACCGAAGGCGATTTCCCGCTGTTCGGGAACAACGACAACCGCGTCGATTTCATGGCGTCCTGGATCGTCAGCACGATGATGCAGAAGCTCCGCAAATACCCGACCTATCGGAATGCGCTCCACACGCAGTCGGTACTGACCATCACGTCGAACGTCGTCTACGGAAAGGCGACCGGCAACACGCCCGACGGCCGGCGCAAGGGCGAGCCATTCGCGCCGGGCGCCAATCCGATGCATGGGCGTGACACCCATGGAATCCAGGCGTCGGCGGCGTCGGTCGCCAAGATCCCCTATCGCGATGCTCAGGACGGAATCTCGCTGACGACGACGCTCGTTCCGACCGGGCTCGGGCGCACGGAAGAAGACCGGATCACAAACCTGACCTCGATCCTCGACCGCTTCTTTGGAGTCACCGGTTTCCACATGAACATCAATGTCCTCAATCGCGAGACCTTGATGGATGCGATGGACCATCCGGAGAAATATCCGAGCCTTACGATCCGCGTGTCCGGCTATGCAGTGAATTTCGTGCGGCTGACCCGTGAACAGCAGATGGACGTCATCAACCGAACGTTCCACGGAGAGTGACATGGAGACCGTGCAGGCTCCCCTGCCAACGCCCGAGACTGTCTCGCTCGAGGCGAAGTCCCCGTTCGAAATGCGGGTTCATCTCGGCGAGAACGTACCAGATACCGACGTCAAATCGGCGCTGAAAACCGGCGATCTCGGCTTCCTCCATTCGTTCACGACGGGGTCAGCGGTCGATGGACCCGGAATCAGGCTCGTCGCGTGGACCACGGCATGCATGTTCCGCTGCCGCTATTGCCACAATCCGGATACCTGGACCCTGACGAACGGGATTCCAGTCCCGCTCAATCGCGCGATTGAAGAAGTCCAGAAATATGCGAACGGCCTCAAAGCCATGAACGGCGGCTTCACCCTGTCGGGCGGCGAGCCGCTGATGCAGGACCGCTTCGCGGCTCGGCTATTCGACGCGGTGAAACGAATGGGCGTACACACCGCTATCGAGACGAACGGCTATTACGCCGAACGTCTTTCGGACGAGGAGATCCGGAACATCGATCTCGTGATTCTCGACATGAAGGCGTTCACTCGCAGCCAACACGAACTGGTCACCGGCGGAATGCACAACGAGGATATTCTCGAGTTCTGCAAGCGTCTTGCGGAGCTCAAACGCCCGATGTGGCTGCGGTACGTGCTCGTACCGGGCCTCACCGATATCCCCCAGGAAATGAAAGCGGTGGCCGACTTCGGCGCGTCGCTGGGCGTGGTGGAACGCGCCGAGATTCTCCCTTTTCACCAGATGGGCCGGTACAAGTGGGAAAACCTCAAGCTTAACTACACGCTCGAGAACACCGAAGGACCGACGAACGAAGGCGTCGCCGAGGCCATCGCAATCTTCCGCGAAGCGGGGCTGAACGCCGACTAGCGTCTTGTGGCCTCCGCACTTGTTACTGCCGTATCTCAGGGTTCCCCTGAATTCACGCCTTCCGTGCCCTGATCATAGTCGTCGTCGGCACGGCAACGGAGCAGGGGTAGGGCCATGGCACGCGCAAAACTGATCGCGTCATCTTTGGTGTTGATTGCTTCGCCGGCGCTTGCCGCGGGATCAGGGTCCGCGATTGTTGCGGGGGCTGCTGATGCCGCTGCTGCGGTGGCCTCGCAACCCGTCCAGCTCACCGCTGAGGAGCGCGCTCAGGCGCTCCAGGAGCTTCAGGACCTGAAGTCGCGCATAAGCGCAATCGAGAACAGGCTTGGCGTCGCTCCACCCGCGCCGGTTCAATATACGCCACCGTCCGAGAAAGCGGCGAGAGACCATAATCTCGAGCTTTACGGTTTCGCCCAGCTGGACGCGATCCAGGATTTCGACCGCGTCGATCCCAATTGGGAAGCGACCTTGCGCCCGTCTAAGATTCCCACGTTGAAGGGAATGTTTGGAAGCGACGGCCAATCCTTATTCAGCGTCCGTCAGTCGCGTCTGGGCGCGAAGGCTTCAGGCCTTGTCGGCGGCAAGCCCTATGAGGTGAAGTTCGAATTCGACCTCTACGGTACGGGCGCCGATGCAGGAAAGACGACGTTTCACCTGCGGCACGCCTATGCGAGCTGGGGTCCGTTCCTGGCCGGACAAACGAACAGTCTATGGATGGACGGCGACGTCTTCCCAAACGTCATCGATTATTGGGGCCCGCCGGGGCAGGTGAACACCCGCACTCCGCAAATACGCTTCACGTTCCTCAAGGACCAGCATTGGATGGCCGCAGTAGCGCTTGAACACCCCAGCAACGACATCGACCCCGGCAACCTTCGGCTGATTGATCAGGACATTGCCGCCAACATCCGAGGCGATGAGAAGGTGCCCGACCTAACGGCGGCAGTCCGCTACACCGGTAATTGGGGACACGCCCAGCTGGCGGGAATCCTGCGCCGGGTCGGCTACGACACGATAGGCACGGACGACAACGAGCCGAAAGGCCACAAGACCGGCTGGGGCATTGACGCAAGTACGGCGCTCAAGATCTCATTGGCGACGCTGAAGCTCAGCGCCGTCTATGGACGGGGAATCGCCAGCTACATGAACGATGGCGGCACGGATCTCGCGCCTGCCGTGTCGACGATCATTGCTCCGGGCACCATCATCCTAGTGCCGCAGGCCGAATCCGTGAAGCTGCTCGGCCTCACCGGTTACGTAGACTTCCAATGGTCGAAGGACTGGGCCTCTTCCCTGGGCTATAGCCTCACGAAGGTCAACAATACTAGTTTCCAGGAACCGATCGCCTTCCACAAGGGCGAATATGCATCGGCCAATCTTCTGTGGACGCCAATTCCGGACGTACTCACCGGTGCCGAGATCATCTGGGGCAAGCGCACCGACAACGACGGCGAGACCGGATCCGACGTGCGGCTTCAGTTCAGCTTCAAATGGTCCTTCTCGAGCAAGAACATCTGGGACTATTTCGAATAGTCCAACGCTCGAGAGCTACGCGGGGCGTCGCAGCTTCTTGGTGATCATGTCGAGGATCGAGGCCTCCGAGCTATTGATCCCATCGAACAAGCCAAGAACCCAGGCAATCTTGCTTCCCGACGCCTTGGCCACTTCGCGGCAGGCGTCGACGATCCGCTTGATCCGTTCTTCCTGCTCATAATGCGGCAGAACAGCCAGGCTGTATTTGATGACTTCCACAGAGGTCTCGAACAGCTCGTCGTCAGGGCGCTCCTCGAGCCATTTGAGCAGCTGGGCCTCGGCAGGCGAGCCCTCCGCTACGCCTCGATCACGCCCCAGGAGTAGGATTGTCTGCCGCTCCTCTCGACTGACACCATCGCCACCCCATGCAACCTGGACCAGTGGAGCCATCAGGAAGGCGGACGCGGTTTCAGAAGTTATGCCCAGATGCCGCACCTTCAGAAGGAGGTCGGGATTGTCGATTCTGAGCTTGTCCGCGACGGCGCTTGCGATTTCATCGAACGTCGACTGCTGCCTCAGCTTCTCGATGAGGGCCGCATCCTGCTGACGAAAATAATTGGCTTCCATCGCCTTTTCGCGATCGCTCAAAATTCCTTTGTCCATGTCCCTCACCGTTCGATTGTAGTCATTACCTGCAATTCCGCCTCGACGGCCTTTGCAGCATCCTGGCTCTCTACCTTGATGCCGGTCAACTGCTCGACCATTTGCTGCGCCGCGTCGGCAGCGACGGCTTCAAGCTCGGCGCGGGCAGCTGCAGCTGCGTCCCGGATTCTCTGCCGCGCCGCTTCGACCCTGGAGTCTATCTCGTCAATCGCCGCTTTTATTCTCGCTTCGGTCTCGCGGCCGCTTTCGCTCTTCGCTTCGTGCGCGATGTGGGCCGCCTCGACCCGTGCCTCATCCATCCGTACCCGCCAGCGGGCCTCGGTTTCCTCCGCTCCGGTGCGAGCGGCTTTTGCCTTTTCGAGATCGTCGGAGACCTGGTGGTCACGGGCATCGACCGTCGATCGAATCTTCGGGAGCATCCCGCGTCCGATTCCGAAGAAGATGAGGCCGAACACGAGAGCAAGCCAGAACAGCTGGGAGCTGAAGACTTCGGAAAGCTGGCTGATCTGCGGCATCAGGACCTAGTGCAGATGAATTGCATCGCTGAGGTACAGCGTTGTCAGCAGGGCAAAAACGTAGGCCTGGATTGCGCACATAAGCAATTCCAGGGCGACGACGAAGATGATGAACAGGAAGCTCAGAATCCCGACGCCCCAACCGAGGGCGCCGCCATTTAAGCCGTTGACGATGAAGCTTCCGAAAACCTCCATCAGGATATGTCCGGCGATCATCGCCACGAAAAGTCGCAGCCCAAGGCTGAAAGGCCTAACCCAGAAGGAAATGAACTCGATCGGAAAGATCAGGGGGATCATTGGCAATGGCGTGCCGTGCGGCACGAACAGTTTGAAGAAGCCGAGGCCGTGGCGCCAGAAGCCGACGATCAGAACGATCGAAA
>Ga0207644_10000650_pt1 | contig 21985 bp, 16 predicted proteins | sample KBSS73metaG_FD_184326 | JGI IMG/M metagenome (GOLD analysis project Ga0207644, IMG submission 184326) | Switchgrass rhizosphere microbial communities from Kellogg Biological Station, Michigan, USA - KBS S7-3 metaG (SPAdes) (version 2) | ecosystem: Host-associated > Plants > Roots > Rhizosphere... | reverse complement strand
CCTTGTATCCGGAGACGCGCCGCAGGATCTGCTCGAAGAGCGCCTGCGCGCCGGCATCTTCTTCGCGGGGGGCCGGTGCCGCGGCGGCCGCAGCCGCGGCGGTCCCGCGATCCGCTTGCGACGCGGCGGCGGGAGCGGGCGCGGCGCGAAGGGCGGTCGACGCCGCGAGCGCGGCCAGAGCCGTCCAGGCGGCGAAAGCGCGAAACCTCGTCATGCCCCGATCTTATCCCGGCTCGGCGAGGGACGCCCGCCCCCGCGGCGCGCGCCGGAGGCGGTGAAAGGGTCGGAGCCTTCGAACGCTCCGAACGGCGCGTCCACCAGGATGGCGGTGCGCCATTTCGCATCCGCGTCCCCGTGCGATGTGGAAGCGCCCCCTTCGAGGCGCGTGCGCCTCCCATCGGCGGACGCGTCCTTGCGGGAAGCCCCCCCTTCGCATTAGAGTGAGCGCCCTCATGAAACCAGCAAAAACGCTCGCCTGCGCCGCCCTCCTGCTCGCTCTCGCGAGCGCGACCCTCACGAACCTGCACGCCTCCACGGATGCGGAGAACGCCGCCCGCCAGGGAATCGAGGCGTACCTCGGCGGCCACTACGACGCGGCGCTTCCCCTGCTCGAGAAGGCGCGCGACGGAGGCGCGTCGAGCGGGGCGCTGCTCTACATGCTCGGGTTCTGCTACGAGTCGGTGAGGCACGACACCGAAGCCTCGACCAAGGCCTTCGACGCCTCCTTCGAGGCGCTCAAGAAGGAGACGGAACAGCCCAAGCCGTCGCTCGAGAGCTACTTCTATCTCTCCAATCTGTACCTGAACCGGCGCGACGCCGACGGATCGAAGAAGACCGCCGCGGCGGGTACGGCGGCGATCGAATCGAAGAAGATCAAGGTCGCCAAGGACGGCGTCTCGCAGTTCCGCGCCGGGAAGCTCTACGCCGACGCCGGCAACAATGAGAAAGCGGTCGAGTACCACCGTCGCGCCGTCTCGGCCTTCAAGAAGGACGACAATCCTCCGCCCGAGTACTACCGCCGCTCGCTCGAGACGGTGGCGGCCGGGGATCACGGCAAGGGCAACGCCGAGGACCTCGCGGACACCTGGGAGAAGCTCCTCGCGATGAATCCGGCGATCCCCGAGGGGGACTGGAACCTCGGCGTCGCGGAGATGCGCGCCTCGCGCTTCGAGAAGGCGAAGGCCGCATTCGAGCGCGCGCGCAAGGTCGGGGGCGACCGGGGTCAGGATGCCTACTACGCCGCCGGGCTCGCCGCCGGAGGTCTCGAAGTGACGCAGGCCGGCATCAAGATCCCCACCAAGGACAAGGACGGGAAGCTGATCGCATCGCTCGACGACGACGCGCTCGATGCCCGCATCAAGGAGCTCGTCGCCGAGGCCGGTCCCCTGCTCAACCGCGAGGTCAAGGAAGGCGAGTACCAGCTCGTCGTGAACGAGAAGGGACGCAAGCGCGTCGCCCCGGCCGGCAAGCTCGCGTCCCAGCTCGGCCAGCTGCACGCCCGCTTCGTCGCCCTCCTCACCGAGGTTCTGGTCCGCAACAAGTCCCCGCTCCAGACCAAGGCCTTCGAGGGAAGCTACTCGCCTCTCGTCATCCAGACATGGAAGTCGATCTGGGCGAACTCCCATCGCGACCTTCAGAACAAGCTCGTTCCGCCCCCGCCCGGGACGGACGCCTCCGCCGTCAATCCGGGCTGAGCCCCGCGAATCCGGGGTCGGTCGCGTGGGTGGGGCGCACGCGACGCGGTCCTGCGCCCGCAAGCGTCCCGCAAGCGTGACGCTCGCCCGTGGCGCGTGACGCTCGCGCCCGGCGTGGGGTCCTAGAAACGGTCCGCGAGGTCGGCGAGGAACGGGATCCGGAAGCGCGTCCTCTCGATGCCCCGCACCAGGCAGAGGATCGCCACCAGGAAGAAGCCGAACCCGATGAGGATCTCCATCGTGAGGAAGATCTCGCCCAGGAACGGCCAGATGATGTACATGAGCGAGTGCAGCGGGTGGAGCACGACGAACGTCACCAGGGTCAGGACGCCGAGGAGCAGACCCTGGCGCGCGTGCCAGCGGACGAAGTCGCTGCGCGCCGCGGCGAGCGACACGATCGCCAGCGGCCCCATGTAGGCGAAGATGATGAGCAGGCGCTCCTCGTCGTGGAGCGGCTCGACTCCCATCGGCTCTTCCTCGCCCGGCGGTCGTTCCTCGTCGATGTTCATCGGACGCACTTTCCGGTGCCGGTCAGTGATTTGTCAAGCCGGGAGGGGCGGCAAGGGCCACTTCCCCGGCCCGCTGGAGCGGACGGACGCTGCGCGTCGACGCTCGTGCGCTGAAGTGACCGCGCTCGAGCGCGGACGTCGCGATCGCGGATGGTGCTAGACTCGCGTCTTCCGCAACGAACCCCTCGCCGAAGGACGGTCTTGAGGCTCCCGCTCGATCCCGACGACACGCCATCGGAACCCGCGCCCGCCGAGAGGGACGCGGCCGCGTCGCTCTTCGCGCCGGCAGCGGCGACGCCCTCGGCCACCGGAACGGCGGCGGCTTCCCTGGCCAGCGGAACGGCGGGGGCACCCCTAGCCGCCGGAACGGCGGCGACACCCCCAGCCGCCGGAACGGCGGCGACGTCCTCAACCGCCGGTACGGCGGCGACTCCGATGTTCCGCCAGTACCAGACGGCGAAGTCGCAGCATCAGGACGCCATCCTGATGTTCCGCATGGGCGACTTCTTCGAGATGTTCTTCGAGGACGCGATCGCCGCCGCGAAGATCCTCGATCTGACGCTCACGAGCCGCGGCAAGGGGACGGCGGCCGAGGCGCCGATGTGCGGCGTCCCCGTCCACGCCGTCGAGGGGTACATCGCCAAGCTCGTCCGCTCGGGACGGCGCGTCGCGATCTGCGACCAGACCGAGGACCCCAGGAACGTCAAGGGGATCGTGCCGCGCGAGGTCGTCCGCGTCATCTCGCCCGGGACGGTGACGGATCCCGGCCTGCTCGAGGCGCGCGCCGCGAACTACGTCGCCGCCTCGCTCGTCTCGGGAACGTCCGCGGGACTGGCGCTGGCCGATCTCTCGACAGGCGAGTTCCTGGCGTGGGACGGGGACCTCGCCCGCGCGAAGGAGATCCTCGCGGGCTACGGCCCCCGCGAGATCCTCCACGTCGAGGAGCAGCCTCTCCCCTCCGATCTTCTCGGCGATCTCGCCGGACGCGCGCTGCTCTCCCCGCGTCCGAGCTGGACCTTCGCGGAGCTGTCGGCGCGCAAGACGCTCCTGGTGCACTTCGGCCTGGCGACCCTCGACGGGTTCGGGATGAACGGCCGGCCGCTCGCGACGTCCGCGGCGGGGGCGCTCATCGCGTTTCTGCAGGACACGCAGAAAACGCCGCTGGGACACATCGAGAGCCTGAAGCTGCTCGACGCCGCGAGCTGCCTCGTATTGGATCAGACGACGCGCCGGAACCTCGAGATCGTTCGCTCGCTCAACGAGGACGGTTCGCGCGCGACCCTCGTGGGGGTGCTCGATCTCACGCGCACGTCGATGGGCGGACGGCTCCTGCGCGACTGGCTGCTGCGCCCCCTGGTGGACCGCCCGGCGATCGAGGCGCGCCACGCGGCCGTCGCCGAGCTCCTCGAGGACCGCGCGCGCCGCGAGCGGCTCCGCGAGATTCTCGATCCCGTCCCCGACCTCGAGAGGCTCCTCGCGCGCGTCTCGCTCGGCACCGCCGGGCCGCGCGACCTCGTCGCGGTGCGCCGCGCCCTGGACGCCTTCCCGCTCCTGCGCGAGAAGACCGCGTCCGCCGCCTCGGCGCGCCTGCGCGAGGCGGGAGAGGGGCTCGCGCAGCTCGGGGAGCTGGCCTCCCTGATCGCGCGCGCGATCGGAGACGACCCGCCGCTCTCCGCGCGGGACGGGGGCGTCATCCGGGGCGGCTACGATCCGGACGTGGACCGCTGGCGCGCGGCGCACGGCGGCGCCCGGGCGACGATCGCGGACCTGGAGGCGCGCGAGAAGAAGCGCAGCGGCATCGCCAGCCTGAAGGTCCGCTACAACCGCGTCTTCGGCTACTACATCGAGGTGAGCCGCGCGAACCTCGCCGCCGTCCCGCAGGACTACATCCGCAAGCAGACGCTCGTGAACGCGGAGCGTTTCGTGACGCCCGAGCTGAAGGATTTCGAGGAGACCCTCCTCAAGGCGGAGACGGAGCTCACGACGCGCGAGCTGGCGCTCTTCGAGGAGGTCCTCGCGAAGACCGCGGCCGAGAGCGCCGCGATGCGCCGGAGCGCGCGCGCGCTCGCCGAGATCGACGTCCTCGCGGGCTTTGCGGAGGCCGCGGAGCGGCACGGCTACGTCCGCCCGACCCTGGTCGACGATCCCGTGCTGCGCATCACCGGCGGACGCCACCCCGTCGTCGAGCGGCTCTCGGGCGCCGACCGGTTCATCCCCAACGACCTCGCGCTCGACGCCGCCGTCGAGCAGCTCGTCATCCTCACCGGCCCGAACATGGGCGGCAAGTCGACCTACCTGCGCCAGACCGCGCTCATCGTCCTCATGGCGCAGGCGGGCTCGTTCGTCCCCGCCGAGCGCGCCGAGATCGGGATCGCGGACCGCATCTTCTGCCGCGTCGGGGCGTCCGACAATCTCGCGGGCGGCCAGTCCACGTTCCTGGTCGAGATGAGCGAGACGGCGAACATCCTCCACGCGGCGACGCATCGCTCGCTGGTGCTGCTCGACGAGATCGGCCGCGGCACCTCGACCTTCGACGGCCTCTCGATCGCCTGGGCGGTGGCCGAGTGGCTCCACGAGAGCCCCGCCTGCCGTCCGCGCGCGCTCTTCGCGACGCACTATCACGAGCTGACCGAGCTGGCGCTCCTCTTCCCCAGGATCCGCAACTACCACATCTCGGCGCGTGAGTATCGCGATACGGTGCTGTTCCTGCGCCGGGTCGAGCCGGGCCCGGCCGATCGCTCGTACGGCATCCAGGTCGCGCGCCTGGCGGGGCTGCCGCGCGAGGTGCTCGCGCGGGCGCGGGAAGTCCTCGCCAATCTCGAGCGCAACGAATTCGGAAGGGACGGGATGCCGTCGCTTGCGCGCGGGAGGATCACGTCGCCCGGCGGTACGCCAGCGGGGGCGGGCGGCGTGGATCAGCTCCCGCTGTTCGTGCCCGCGTCGGAGGCGCCGCGCGATCCCGTCCTGGATGAGATCCAGGAGCTGGATCCCGACAGTCTCACCCCTCTCGAGGCCCTCGGACTGATCGCGCGGTGGAGGAAAACGATCAGGCGAACGCCTTGAGGGCGTCCTTCTCGTTCTCGTAGATGTCGAAGATCTCGATCAGCTTGGTGATCGTGAACAGGTCGAGCAGCTTCTCGTTGGGCTTCAGGATCTTGATCGTCCCGCTCTTCTCGACCGCCCGCTTGTGACACGCGACGAGCTCGCCGATCCCGGCGCTGTCCATGAAAGTGACCTTCTCGAGGTTGATGAGGAATTTCCTCTTCCCGTCGTCGAGCAGGTGCTGCACGGTCTCCCGCATCTCGAGGTCGCCCGACCCGTGGGTCACGCGCCCCTTCAGATCGACGATGCTGACATCACCAATGGCTCGAACTTCAGGGACCATGATCGCTCCTTCAGAAACTGGCGATGGCCTCGCCTTCGTCCTCGAAGATCTCGAAGATCTCGTTGATCTTGGTCAGTGACAGGAGATCCGCCACTTTCCCTGACGGCTTGAGTATCTTGATCGTACCACCATTCTCATTGGCACGCTTGTAGCAAGCGACCAGCTCTCCCAGGCCCGCGCTGTCCATGAAGCCGATCCTCTCGAGCGAGATGAGGATCTTGCGCCGCCCGCCGTCCAGGAGATCCTGAACGTCGCGCCGCAGCTCGGCCTCCCCCTCACCGATCGTGATCTTCCCGGAGAGCTCCAGGACCTCGACGGTCCCCTCGGTGCGTCTTTTCGAGAGCATGGCCTAACCCCCGTGACGGCGCTTGCCGCCGGCTTCGCGGCGTTCCTTGAACAGGAAGACTTCGGCGCCCTTGCCGTTCTGTCCGTGCACCTCGACGCGGTCCACGAACGCCTTCATGAGAAGCACGCCGCGCCCGCTCGGCTGGTAGAGATTCTCGGGCAGCGTGGGGTCGGCGACGTTGTTCGGATCGAAGCCCTTGCCGCGGTCGCGGACCGCCACGCAGAGCTCCTCGTCGTCGAAGGTGAACGTCACCCGCACGCGCTTCTTCGGGTCCATTCCGTTGCCGTGCTTGATCGCATTGATGGCCGCCTCGCGCACGGCGAGCCCGAGATTGAGGATCTCGTCGTTGTCGAAGCCCATCATGGCGGCCACCTGATCGGAGATCGCGTGGATCAGGTCGACGTGCGCCACCCGGCTCGCCACCGTGACGGTGATCTTTCCGGGGTTGGTCATCGATGGTTTCGCGCGCAAGTGCCGAGTTTACGGGGGCCGGACGAGCCCTGTCAACGCGCGGCGCGGACCGCGACCCTCCCCCCTGCGGGGACGCCACCGCAGTCCGGCGGCCGTCTCACGGGGTCGCGGGGGGAGGATCCTCGGCGTTGGTCAGCAGGACATGGGAGGGGGTCTCTTCCAGGACGCGGATCCTCCCCGCGCCGTACTCGATCGCCCGGGAGGTCATTCCCGCAGGCGCCACGAGGTAGACCGTGCGCTCCGCCAGCAGCGCGGGGAGCTCCTCGGGCTCGATGATCCAGCCCCGGCTCTCGTCCCCCTGGGCCCCGAATTCGAGCTCGCCCGCCCCTCCCACGATCACGGTCCGGCGTCCCGTATAGAAGTTGAGACCCTGGAGAATGGTCCCAAAGGAGGCGACCACGTCCGTGGGGCTCGCGAGACTCGCCACCCGAAGGCTCACGGCCTTGACGGAGAGCGACGCGTCGAGCCGCTCGGCGACGTTCCCGAGGCTGGGGAGCGCGAGGAAGAGGGACGCCGCGACGGCGACGAGGCCCCGCTGCAGGGCGCGCGCGCGCACCGCGAAGGCGGACGCCGCGAGCGAACCGCCGAGCGCGGCCAGAAGGACCGCGGTGAGGATCCCCGCGGAACGGAAGCCCGCCGAGGCCTCGCCGGCGGCGACGGCCGCGGGCGGATGGAGCGAGAACCAGAGCGTCGCCGCCGCCGCCGCCCAGGAGCCCAGCGCCGCGGCCGCCATCGAAACGCGCAGACCGCGCGAAGCGCGTTCCTCGAGCGCGCGTGCGAGCGAGCGCCCCACGAGGATCGCCGCGACCGGCAGCGCGGGAAGGATGTAGCCCGGGCGCTTCGACTGCGACACCGAGAAGAAGAGGAGCGTGCCCCCGCCGAAGAGGAGAAGGAGCCACGTCCCCATCTCCGCCGCCTCGAGCCCCGCGGCGCGCCAGAGACGCCACCGGGGCCGGCACACCGCGATCGCCCAGGGAAGCAGGAAGGAGGACGGGAAGAGTCCGCCCGCCAGCATCTCGAGGTAGTACCAGGGCGCGGCCCCGTGCTTGGCCGAGCCGGTCAGGAAACGCAGCACGTGCTCGTGCCAGAGGAAGAACTTCGCGAAGGAAGGGTCGCGCGACGCGAGCATCAGGAACCACGGCAGTCCGAGAATCGCCACGACCGCCCACGCCGCGGCCCAGCCGCGCGCGCCGATCGACGCGGCCCGTCCCGCGAGCGCGCGCAGGGGAACGATGCCGAGGGCGGGAAGCAGCAGTCCTATCGGTCCCTTCGCGAGGAGGGCGACGGTGGCGCCCGCGCCCGCGACGATCATGGGGAGGACGGCGCTCTCGCCCCGGCGCCGGCGATCCAGCGCGAGCACGTATCCCGCGAGGACCCAGACGACCCCCGCCGCGAGGAACATATCGGTGACGAGCAGCCTTCCCGTGACCCACGAGAGCGGCGCGAGTGCGAGCGTGAGGGTCGAGAGGATCGCCGCGCGCGCACCGAACAGCGTTCGCGCGAGCGTCCACGTCCCCGCGAGGAAGAGGAGCGCGAAGAGCACGACGCTGATCCGCGCGCTCCATTCGCTGATTCCGAAGACGGCGAAGGAGGTCGCCGCGCTCCAGTACACGAGCGGAGGCTTTTCGTAGTACCGCAGCATGTCGAGCCGCGGTGTGACCCAGTCGCCGGTCACGAGCATCTCGCGCGCGATCTCCGCGTAGCGCGGCTCGTCGGGCTCCCACAGACTGCGCGCGCCCAGACGCCATCCGTAGAGGAGCACCAGCGCAAGGGCGAGCGCGGTCCCCGCGAGCGCGCGCGAGGCGCGTGATGACGGAATGTTCATCGGGAAAGACAGCCTCCCCCGATCCTAACCCGGATGCGCGCGCGCGGTCGCGTCGCGCCTCGTCGATCCGTCACTCCTCGGCGATCGGCGTCATGCGGGGCCGGTACGAGAGCGCTTCCGCGACGTGCGCGCGGTCGATGCCCGCGCTCTGCGCGAGGTCGGCGATGGTCCGCGCCACCCGCAGGACGCGATGCACCCCCCGCGCGGAGAGCGCGTGGCGCGCCGATGCCGCGCGCAGGAGGTCGAGGGCGTCCGCGGGGAGCGACGCCAGCGGCGGAAGCTCGCGGATGGAGAGGCGCGCGTTGGGCTCCGATCGGGAGGTAGCCGGCGCCTTGCGGCCGGGATGCGGAGCCCGTGGCCGCACGACCCCTCCCCGCCCGCGACCGAACGCACGCGCCCGCTCGACCCGCGCGCGCACCGCGAGCGAGCTCTCGCCCGGCGCCGTCGTCCCGAGCTCCTGCAGGCTCACGGCGGCGACGTTCACGACGAGGTCGAAGCGGTCCCAGAGCGGACCCGAGATGCGCGAGGCGTAGCGCTGGACTTCGAGCGGCGTGCACCGGCACTCGCGCAGCTTCGATCCCTGATACCCGCACGGGCACGGGTTCATCCCCGCGACGAGAAGGAACCGGCAGGGCAGCGCGAAGCGCAGGCGGCTGCGCACGAGCGTGATGCGCCCTTCCTCGATCGGCTGGCGCAGCAGGTCGAGCAGGCGGCGTCCGAACTCGGGAAGCTCGTCGAGGAAGAGGACCCCTTCGCTCGCGAGCGAGACCTCGCCCGGACGCACCGTCGCGCCCCCGCCGCCCACGAGCCCCGCCGCCGAGACCGAATGGTGCGGCGCGCGGAAGGGGCGCGTGCGCACGAGCCCCGCGCCCGCCGGGATCTGTCCCGCGGCGCTCGCGATGCGCGTGACCTCGATCGCCTCGGCGACGGTCAAGGGAGGCAGCACGGTACGCAGACGCCGCGCGAGCATCGTCTTGCCCGTCCCCGGCGGACCGACGAGAAGCAGGTGGTGCGCCCCGGCCGCCGCGATCTCGAGCGCGCGGCGCGCGGCGAGCTGCCCTCGCACCTCGGAGAGGTCCTCGCCCCCCTCGGCGGGATCGGCCGCCGCGTAGGGAGGGCTCACCACCGGCTCGATCGCGATCGCGCCGGTCAGGAAGGCGATCGCCTGGCGGATGTCCTTCACGCCGAAGACGGTCAGCCCGCCGATCGCCGCCGCCTCGAGCGCGCTGTCGTCCGGAAGCACGAGCCCCGCGAAGCCCGCCTCGCGCGCCGCGAGCGCCATCGGCAGCGCGCCCGCGATCGGACGCAGCGTCCCGTCGAGCGCGATCTCGCCGGCGACGAGGCAGTTCTCCTTCGCGGGCTTTTCTTGCTCCGCGAGCAGGATCGCCATTGCCACAGCGAGATCGAGCGCGGTCCCCTGCTTGGGCAGATCGGCCGGCGCGAGGTTGACCGTGATCCGCGACGGCGGCCCGCCCAGCTCGCAGTTGCGGATCGCGATCCGGACGCGCTCCTGGCTCTCGCGCACCGCCGTCCCCGGAAGCCCGACTGTCTGCGTCCCCGGCAGCCCCTGCCGGTTCAGGTCCACCTGCACTTCGACGATCCGCGCCTCGACGCCCACGAGCGTGGCGCCGGCAACCCGTGCGAGCACGAACGTCCTCCCCAACGCCGGGCGTGCGCGCCCGGCCCTCCGTCGTCCCGCGCGGTCCCGGGCCCTGGAAATGCAAAAAGCCGCGCCCTCGACCGCATGGCGTAAGTCGCTGCGCGGTGTCGAGGAGGCGGCTCTCTCCGCTCCGGAACGAAAAGAGTCTAGTCGTTAGGCGCCAAGATGGTCAAGTACGCTTCTATGTGGCGCTCACACTTAGACCGGATCCGTTTTCGGGGGGCAAGGCACTGAACGGTCAGGCCACGAAGCGCGGCGAGACATGGGCCCTGCACTTGCCTTCAGTGCCTTCGAGGATCTCTCAGGCTGGGGCCCACCTCAACTCCCTGCCAAGTGATGTCGCGCAGTCTCTTCGATTCTTTGCTGTTGATGTTTTCTACGACGATACCATACATCGATAAATACATTAGGTAATTCTCACCAGGAGGAACCTCTGATGAGATCCTAATGGTCGCAGTACCATCTTGTGCTTGCCATATCTCTATTGGCAGCACATTGTCCGGTCCAAATACATCTGAACATGACCTAACAGCGCTCTCATAGACGATTACCGATGCCACAAGTTCTACCCCTGCGCCCAACCTGGCTTTCTTGGGGTGCGTGGACAATTTCAAGGTTTCTTTGATCCCTCTGACCACAAATGCTGCTCTTCCGTCATCGGATACAGCCATTATTTCAAAGTTTCCGCAGCCTTTCGGATCTCCTGAAAACTTCAGATCCCATAGTGGCGATTGACTTCCCCGAGGTTCTCTGTGTACCGAACAAGCGAGTGGTGACGATAGCAAGAGACACGCCACGATAATAGGCTGAGGGACCTTGGCCACCCGACGACGAGCACGATCAATCATCCTCATGTCCGAGCGGACTAAAGACGGGGGGCAGGTCAGGTTCAGGTTCACTCTCTTCGCGGCGCTCCCGCATCCTCCAGCTCATTACGGTTGCTTAGTCCCATGTCGTATTCGATAAATCGGTATCGTCCGGAGGGTTTGAATCGCTCCCGCTCGGGCTTGTCCCCCCACCCATGCTTCCTATCGAGATGATTTCGGCATGCGCCGCTTGTCCCAAGACCAGCTCGAGCGTGAACACTGCGACGGGGACTACAGCGCACCTTGCGACTGTCGACATGTTCCGCATGGATCCCCCGCTGACACCCTCGTTACAATGACGACCCAGTCCCGAAGCCCCCTGCCTGGATCGCTACACCCCGGCACGGCGACTTGATGCGCCGTTGTACTCTTCTCAGAGGGCTGCTTGCAAGAGCAAATCTGTGAAATTTGCGAAGTCTTGCGTGGGGAGTCGCGAACGGCACCGTGCTAGCTGCTCGGGCGCGGACAGCGCCAGAGTGCTTAGCGGGCGATCTTGAGGACCCGCCCCGGGACGAGGGGATCGCCCGCAGACAGGTTGTTCAGGTCGCAGATTCTCTCGACGGTCGTCGAGAGGCTCTTGGCGATCCGGAAGAGCGTGTCGCCCTGGCGGACCTTGTAGCGGGTCGTCGAGGCCGCGGCGGCGGCGCGTGACGTGGATCCCTTCGACGCGCTCTTGGCGCCCGAAGACGACCTTCCCCCCGACGACGAGGACTTCCGGCTCGAAACGACGAGCCGCTCGCCCACCTGGATCGTGCCGCGCGGGCCGAGCCCGTTCAAGCTTCGAAGCTGGTCGACGGAAACGCGGTAGCGGCTCGCGATCGACGAGAGAGTGTCGCCGCGGCGGACTTTGTAGACAACGCGCTCGCCGCTCCCGTTGCCGTTGCCGCGCGAGGACGACCGGGTGATGTCGCCGTGGCCGATGCTCGGGGGCGCGATGTAGGTCGGGATCTGGAGCGCGGCGCCCGACTGGAGCGCCTGCCCCTGGCCGAGGCTGTTGGCCTGGCGGATCTGGGCCGTCGAGACGCCGTAGCGGCGGGAGATCGCGGCGAGGGTCTCGCCGCGCTGGACGGTATGGGTCCGCCACGGGATGCGCTGGGAGACCGGGATCGACGCGAACTGCTCGGCGAAGCGCGCGCCCGTGCCGGACGGCAGGTGCACCTCGAAATCGGGATAGCCGGGCGGCGTCATGAGGCGCGCGAGGGCGGGGTTCAGGTCGCGGATCGTGTCCACGTCCGAGCCCACGAGCTTGGCGACGACGCCGAGGTCGGTGGCCGAGTCGATGGCCACGGAATCGTATTCGACGCGCGGCTCCTTCTCGACGCTGAAGCCGAACTTCTCCGGATTCTTCGAGATGACGACGGCCGCGAGGATCGCGGGGACGTAGTTCTTCGTCTCGAGGCGGATGTGCGAGGTCCGCGCGATCGACCAGAAGTCCGTGTAGCCCGTGCGGTCGATGGCGCGCTGGATCTTCCCCTCGCCCGCGTTGTATCCCGCCATCGCAAGATACCAGTCGCCGAACATCGCGTGCAGGTCCTTGAGGTACGCGGCGGCCGCGCGCGTCGCCAGTTCCGGATCGGAGCGCTCGTCGATCCACCAGTCGCGTCGCAGGCCGTAGCGCGTCCCGGTTCCGACGATGAACTGCCAGAGGCCCTTGGCGCGGGCGCGGGAGTAGGCGTGCGTCTTGTAGGCGCTTTCGACGTGCGCGATGTACGCGAGGTCCTCCGGAAGACCTTCCTCGCGGAAGACGGCGCGGATCATCTCGATGTAGCGGCCCGAGCGCGTGAGGGCTTCCTGGAACTTGTCGTGGAGATGGCCGCGGTAGGCGTCGATCCAGGCGAGCACGCGGTCGTTCAGCTCGATGGGCAGATCGCTGGGCAGCGCGGACGTCTCGGCGAGGGCGCGCTCTTTCTGCGCCTGCTCCGGCGTGATCTCCGGCACCTCCTGGTCGAGGAACTCGATCGGGGGCGGCTCGCCGGCGGGCGAGAGGCCGTTGCCGGCCTGATACGAGGTCGTCTCGACGTCCTGGATGTCGCTCAGAAGGTCGGCATAGGCGTCGGCGAGGCGCGCATCGGCCCGGGCACCGCCCGGACGGCTCGTGAGCCGCTCGATGGCGCGGTCGAAGTTGGCCCGCGCCTCGCGCATCTCGTTGCGGCTGTACTGCTGGACCCCGAGGTCGTAGTAGGAGCGCGCGTCGTGGATCGCCTCTTCGACGCTCCCCGCGGGGGGCAGGGGAACCGGAGTGAGCCCCACCGCTCCGGGGGCCATGGCGGGAGGAAGTGAGCCCGGCGCGATGGCGCCAGGGGGCTGGGAACCGGCGGCTTGTGGAGGAACCCCTCCCCGAGCTCCGGCGCGCGTAGTAGCGCACCCTGCGCTCAGGAGAGCGATCGGGAGGAGCAGAACGGCGACGGCAACACTGAGGCGGCGCGTGGGCGACGTCTGGGTCTTCCGCATTGGGCCGGTGTCCGCTTTCTCCTGAAGAGGTTCGCGTCGGGGTGCGACCAGGGAATCAGGCGATGGGATGCCCTCTCCGGTCCGGCGGCCGTCGCAGCATCCCGTGGAAGATACTAGAGTTGAGCCGGAATTCTGTCAAGTGGAATGGAGACCGGCGCGGCCTTCCCGCCGCAGGGCCTCTCGGACGAAGCTTTCGCTTGACTTTCGTGATCGGCCTGCCTTAGGATAGGGTTCCTTCGTGGAACCCCGATTCCCCCCGCTTCCGGACTTCCAACGCCCCGGAGTTCACTACCGAAGAGGAGTCTCATGAGCCAGGACAACCGCGAGAAAACCCGCGCGATCGACATCGCCGTCAGCCAGATCGAAAAGCAGTTCGGGAAAGGCGCCATCATGAAGCTGGGCAGCCGGGAGACGGTCGAGGTCCCGACCATCCCCACCGGCGCCCTCTCCATCGACTGGGCGCTCGGAGTCGGGGGCTTCCCGCGCGGGCGCATTATCGAAGTCTTCGGGCCCGAGTCGTCGGGCAAGACCACGCTCACCCTGCACGCCATCGCCGAGGCCCAGCGCCGCGGCGGCATCGCGGCGTTCATCGACGCCGAGCACGCGATGGATCCGGAATACTCGCGCAAGCTGGGCGTGGACATCGACAACCTCCTCGTCTCCCAGCCCGACTCCGGCGAGCAGGCCCTCGAGATTCTCGAGGTGCTCGTCCGCTCCGGGGCGCTCGACATCTGCGTCGTGGACTCGGTCGCCGCTCTCGTCCCGCGGGCCGAGCTCGAGGGCGAGATGGGCGACAGCCATGTCGGCCTGCACGCCCGTCTCATGTCGCAGGCGCTGCGCAAGCTCACCGGCCACGTCTCGAAGTCGAAGACGTGCCTCGTCTTCATCAACCAGATCCGCGAGAAGATCGGCGTCATGTTCGGCAACCCCGAAACGACGACCGGCGGTCGCGCCCTCAAGTTCTACTCCTCCATCCGCGTCGACATCCGCAGGATCGGCGCGATCAAGGAGGGCGAGGAGACGGTCGGGAACCGGACCAAGGTGAAGATCGTGAAGAACAAGGTCGCGGTCCCCTTCCGCGCCGTGGAGTTCGACATCATGTACGGCGAGGGGATCTCGCGGATCGGCGACATCATCGACCTCGGGATCACGCACAAGATCCTGGACAAGTCGGGCTCGTGGATCTCGTACGGCGAGACGCGCGTCGGGCAGGGGCGCGAGAACGCGAAGCAGTTCCTGCGCGACAACCCGGACGTGATGGCCGAGCTCGAGACGAAGGTCCGCACGGCCCTCGGGCTGCCCCTCTCGGCGCCCGTGATCGAGCCTGCGGCGTCCGCCGCATCGGCTCCGGCGCCGGCCCCCTCGGCGGCGCGCGCGGAGGTCCGCGGCGGTGCGGCGGCGGCGGCCGCGTCCGCTTCCGCGTCCCGACCCAAGCCGGCCGCACGCACGTAGCGCATGACTTCGATCGACACGCGTTGACCGGACGGGGCGTGCGCGCCCAGCGTCCCACCAGGAGAGACTGCCGATGAACGAGCTTCTCACTCCCAGGAACCTCGAGTTCAAGGAACGGGCCCACGCCATCGCCGAGGGCATCGTGCGCAGGGTTTCCGCGCAGCACGACCGCGACCAGACCTATCCGTGGGAAGTCCAGGAAGAGCTCAAGAAGGCCAAGCTCACCGGCGTCTGGATCCCCAAGGAATACGGAGGCGAGGGGGGCGGCGTCCTGGACCTGTGCCTCGTGATCGAGGAGCTCTCGCGCGCGTGCGGCGGGGTGGGCGTCGCCTACGCCGTCAACGCGCTCGGGTCGTTCCCCATCATCCTGGCGGGGACCGAGGAGCAGAAGAAGCGCCTGCTTCCCGATATCGCCGCCGGCAAGCGCCTGATCGCCTTCGGCCTCTCGGAGAAGGAGTCCGGGTCCGACGCGGGGAGCATGAAGACGCGCGCCGTGAAGGAGGGCGATCACTACGTCCTCAACGGCGAGAAGAAGTGGAACACGGGCGGGGCGGTCGCCTCCATCAACGCGATCTTCGCCGTCACGAATCCCGACCGCGGGAGCCGCGGCATCTCGGCGCTCCTCGTCGAGGACGGCATGCCCGGCTACCGCAAGGGGAAGGAAGAGGACAAGATGGGGATCCGCTGCGTCCCCGTCATCGAGGTCCACTTCGAGAACTGCAAGGTCCCCGTCGAGAACCTCCTCGGGGGGCGCGAGGGGCAGGGCTTCAAGGACGCCATGATGACGCTCGACCGGGCGCGTCCCGGCGTCGCCGCGCAGGCGCTCGGCCTCGCGCAGGGGGCGTTCGAGCTGGCGGTCGACTACACGCGCAACCGCCAGCAGTTCGGCCAGAGCGTCTCGGCGTTCCAGGGGATCCAGTGGATGCTCGCCGACATGGCCACGCAGATCGAGGCCGCGCGCCAGCTCGTCTACCACGCCGCGAGGGTGGTCGACAGCGGCACGAAGAACATCAGCAAGGTCTCCGCGATGTGCAAGCTCTTCGCGACAGACACCGCCATGAAGGTCACGACCGACTGCGTCCAGCTCTTCGGCGGCTACGGCTACGTGAAGGACTACCCCATCGAGAAGTACATGCGCGACGCGAAGATCACGCAGATCTACGAGGGCACGAACCAGATCCAGCGCCTGGTCATCGCGCGCGAGGTCCTGCGCGAGGCGGCCGGCGGCTCGAAGGAGAGCGCCCCGAAGGAAGCGTCCGCGGAGAAGGCGGTCTAAGGAAGCCGACGTCCATCGGTAGTGACCATCCGGCGGATGGACCCGCCGCCGGGGTTTCTGCTAGGATTCTTGTCCACCCGGTTGCCTAGGTAGCTCAGCTGGTAGAGCATGCGACTGAAAATCGCAGTGTCGGCGGTTCAACTCCGTCCCTGGGCACCAACTCTTTGATCGCGACGATCCCCCACTTCCGGTAACGATCTATCATCGTCGTTGCCATGATCGCGACGATGGCCACGACGACGACGGAGACGCAGGGGCGCGGCCACGGGATCGAGCGCATCGGGGCCGTCGCCGCGGCGTGGCTCGCCGCGCTCATCCTGCTCGCGTCCGCCGCGCGGGGCGCCCCCGCTCCCCCGCCCCGCCCGGGCGACAAGGCGAGCGCCCCCGCCCTCCATCTTCTCGACCTCGACACGGCTCCCACCGTGGGGAAGCCGTTCACCATCCGCGCGCGGCTGAGCGATCCGCGGGGCGCGGTGTTCGGTGTTCGGTTCACGGTCAACGGCCGTGCGGGGGCCGAGATCCTGACTACCAAAGAGCAGGAGGAGTACGCGGACACGGCGACGCCCGCCCAGGGGGGCCGGCTGGCGATCTTCGCGGAGGCGCTCGACGACGCGGAGCGCGTCCTCGCGCGGGACATCCTGTGGGTGAAGGCCTCCTCTCCGTACACCGAGAGGATCGAGGTGCAGGGCGCGCCGGTGTGGGGGGATCTGATCCCGAAGGAGTCCCTCCTGCACCAGCACCCTGTCGTCTCGGTGCATGCCTTCGCGGCGGGCGCCCAGCGCGCCCCCGAGGACCGGTTCGGCCCGAACCGCCGGCCCGTGCACGTCGTCTTCCTCGTGGACGGGAAGGGCTTCGGCGAGCGGCTCGCATCGATCACGGGCGAGCTCGGCTCGATCGGCGCGCCCGGCGGGCGCATCCTGCGCGAGCGCGACGAGGTCGGCGTTCTCGTGATCGGGGACACGCTCGACGTGCCGCGCGACTTCAAGGACGGATCGCTGCGCCAGGCGGTCGCGCAGCTCGGCGCCGCGGGAGGCGCGGGCGCCGGAGCCATCGACCTGGGGCTCCTGCTGCGTGCGATCGTGAGCGCCTCGTCGGCGGAGTTCTCGACGGCCGGCATCATCGTCACCAACGGCGTCCACTGGGGGACCCTCTTCCGGCGCAAGGCGCTGCCCGGCAAGGGCGAGGGCGACTACCTCCTCACGACGGAAGACATCCAGGACATCCGGGGCCATGCATGGGAGAAGGACATCTCCTTCTCGACGATCGCCGTCTCGACCCCCGAGTTCCCGCTCGAGAAGGACGCGAACGGAAAGATGAGCTTCGAGCCCCTGCAGCAGAAGGTGAACGAAGCGATCCAGCACGACGCCGGCGGCACGACCCAGGCCACCGCGGCCCGCGCGGCGACCTTCAACGTCTACATCCGGCAGATGTTCGATCTCCTGTCGACGCTCTCGGCCGCGACCGGTGCGGAGCACGGTGTGCGGCTCGCCACGGAGAAGCCGGAGTCGCTGCGCGAACAGGCGGCCGACATCCTCCAGCCGATCGTGGGGCGCTTCCAGAGGCGCGACTTCGAGCTCTTCGAGGCGGCTCCCGGCGCGGCGTGCCCCGCCGCGGGACACGGCCAGATCCTGGAGGGGGTGTCCGCGCGGTCCCGGGACAAGCTGCTGCTCGCGATCGCCGTGGACCGCAGCTCCAGCACCAACATCACCGAGGCCGCGCACGACATCCAGACGGCACTGCGCTCGATCGTCCACAGCATCCGTCCCCAGGACTGCCTTCTCGTCTACGCCTTCAGCGCGCTCGACGCGGAGCGCGTGAGCAACTGCATCGACAGCGATGAGGCGATCGACCTCGCGAGCGGACAGATCATCTCCGGCTCCAACCTCTCCCAGGGGACCGACATCTTCGGCTCGGCGTTCACGATCGCGACGAACATGCGGACCCTGGAGGTCTACGCCGGAGAGAAGGGAGGCCGCGCGCTCGATCCCGGACAGGAGATCGACAAGGCGATCGTCATCCTCACCGACGGATGGCAGACGCGCGACACCATGGACGCGTCGGCGGCCGTGAACTTCCTGAAGAAGCAGCGCACGCGCGTGTTCGAGATCCTGATCGAGGGAGACGCGAGCCAGGGCCGGCAGATCGCGGGATGGTCGATCGACACCGGAGGCGCGCTCCTCCCGCCCGACGGCGTGGCGCTCAAGGTGGGCCGCACCGACACTGCCGTCGCGCAGCTCATCACGTCGGTCTACTGGGGGATGCGCGAGGTCTACCGGATCGACTACACGTCCTCCAGCCCCGAGAAGGAATACCGGGACGTGTGCGTCTCGATCAAGGGCCGTCCGGATCTCTACGTGCTGCGCGAGGGCGGGACGGGCTATCGCGCCGACAAGTCGGCCTACGCGCACCTCTTCCGGATGGCCGACGACACGACGCTCCCGCTCGCGAGCCGGCAGCAGGCGCTCGAGACCGCCGCCGCGCTGGGAACGGAGTTCGAGCTCCGCCGGGTCGCCTCCTATGCCGACGGGGACGAGGTAGCGCTGCGCGTCCCCGGCTTCGTCGCCGCGCTCGCGATGTCGACGCGGCTCCGCCAGCCGGGCGAGCGGATCGAGAAGATCTACGCCGCCATGGACCCCAAATCGCGCCTGGCCGCCGTCACCGCCCTGGAAGGGCGCGCCGACTGCGACGAGATGCTCGTCGAGCGCCTGCTCCTCGGCGAGCTGCGGCGTCCGTCCGACCGGACGACCGAGGAGCTGCGATGGGAGGCGCTCGTCGCGCTGGGCCGTCTGAACGGAGGCCTGTCGAACGAAACGCTGCGCGCGCTCGGGACGATGGTGCAGGCGCCGGGGACGAGCCCCGAGCTGCGCGAGGCCGCGCGCAAGTTGCTCGAGACCGCGAGCCCGCGCCCCACGACAGGCGGTGTGACAAAGAAATAGCGGCGCACCGGAAGGCGCGCCGCTCGGGAAAGTCCCCGTTACTGAGCTCCGAGCCCGCAGGACGCGTCGGCTTCGTAAGCCGTACGTACCGTTGGCCGATAAGCCTAGCCGCCGTCGGCCTCGTGACGCCGTTCGTACCGTTGGCCGATAAGCCGCGTGGCCGCAGGCCACGTCGGCTTCATCAAGCCGGCACAGCCGTGCCTAGTGCAACCTACTTGGGCTGGGGAACGATGCGGATGTAGGGCTTGGGCGATTTCCATCCGTCCGGGTAGGTCTTCTTGGCGTCCTCGTCGGAGACCGACCCCGCGATGATGACGTCCTCGCCCTGCTTCCAGTTCACCGGCGTGGCGACCTTGTGCTTCGCCGTGAGCTGCGCCGAATCGATGACGCGGAGGATCTCGTCGAAGTTGCGGCCCGTGGTCATGGGATAGCTGATCATCGCCTTGATCGCCTTGTCCGGACCCACGACGTAGACCGTGCGCACGGTCAGGTTGTTCATCGCCGTGCGTCCCTGCGAGCTCGATCCGGCGTCATCGGGGAGCATGTCGTACATCTTCGCGACGGCGAGGTCGTGGTCGCCGATCATGGGATAGCTCGGCGCGTGGCCGGTCACTTCCTTGATGTCCGCGGACCAGCGCTTGTGATCGTCGACGGGATCCACGGACAGGCCGAGGATCTTGACGTTGCGGCGATCGAACTCCGGCTTGAGCTTGGCCATGTATCCCAGCTCGGTGGTGCAGACCGGGGTGAAGTCCTTGGGGTGCGAGAAGAGGATGGCCCAGCCGTCACCGATCCACTCGTGGAACTTGATGGGCCCCTCGGTCGTCTCGGCCGTGAAGTCGGGCGCTTTGCTGCCAATGCGTAGCGTCATGGAAAGCCTCCTGCCTCGGAATGGTGTTGTGGGTGTTGCGACCCTTCGTGCCGGATCAAAGTAGCACCGGCCCCGTTCCGTGTCATCCACTTTCGGGAGCGCTACGGCGTCCGTGAGGCCTCTCGACAGGCTTCGCGCCGGAGCGTATCCTCAGGGACATCGGCGTGTTTCATGGGTGAAACGCGCGTGTTCCGCGGAGATTCCCATGCCTCCGACCCCCAAAGCGGACCTTTTCGAATCGCTCGAAGAGGGCGTCCTCCCCGATCATCGCGTCGAGGCTCTCGTGGAGCGGCTGACGCCGGCCCAGCGCGTCTTCCTGGCGGGGCTGGGACGCGGGCTCTCCCCGCTCGAGGCCGCTCACCGCGCCGGGTACGAGGGGGAGGCAGCCGCGAACGTCTCCCGCGCCTACATGAAGGCGCACCCCGTCGTCTCGCCGCTCGCGGCGCACGTCCTCTGCCTGCGCCAGCTCGCCTCGCTGGGCGAAGACGAGGACGGCTCCCCCGGGGGCGGGACCGTCCACTGACGGGCCGGCTCTAGGCCGTCGGACGCTCCGTCACGGCCCTGTAGAGCCCGTGGATCAGAACGGCCGCCACCCATACCGCAAGGCCGAGGAACGCCAATTTCTCGATCGTCATGGTTCGTACCCCCTTATCGTGTGCTTCTCCAGGATGCGCGCGAGCCGCGACGCCTTGGGCCCGGGCGCGCCGGTCCCGATGGCACGTCCCTCCAGCGCCACGAGCGGGACGACGCCTCGCAGCGTGCTCGTCAGGAAAGCCTCCTCGGCCCCTTGGAGGCGCGCCACCGGGACCGTGTCTTCGCGCGGGTCGAGACCCGCGTCGCGGGCGATCTTCAGGATGAACCAGCGCGTGACGCCCGGCAGCAGTCCCTCCGTCATCGGCGGCGTCACGAGCGTCTTCCCTTCGATGAGGAAGACGTTCGATCGCGTCCCTTCGCAGATGCGCCCTTCGAGGTTGAGCCGCAGGCACTCGTCCGCGCCCGCGGCGCGCGCGCGCGCCAGGAGCAGCCTCTCGACCGCGTAGGAGATCGTCTTGATGCCGACGAGAGGTCCGCGCGCGTCCCGCCGGTCGGGCGAGAGGACCGCGCGCGCGGGCCCCGGCTCCGGACGCGGCCCCGAGCGCGGTGAGATCACGCCGATGTAGCGCGCGCGCGCAGTGCGCTCTCCCGGGCCCTGTCCTGTGCCTGCGCCGGCGCCCGCGCCTTCCGTCGTCTCCTCCCCCGCGGGCGGCGCGCCGGGGAGCATGTAGATGCGCAGCGCTCCCTCGGCGGTCCCCATGGCGGCGACGAGGCGGTCCAGCCCCTTCGTCAGGCTGCGCGGGTGGAGCCACGGATCGAGGCCGAGCGCGGGCGCGGAGTCGGTGAGCCGCTGCGCGTGCGCGCCCGCAAGAAACGCGCGCCCGGTCGCGATCCGGATCGTCTCGAAGAGACCGAATCCCTGCCGGAGCCCGGGATGGTCCCACGACAGGCCGAGATCGGCCTCGGGGAGGATGCGCCCGTCCAGGTACGCGAGCGCTCGCGGGACCGGCGCCGCCGACGGCGCCGGCGTCGTCGTCCTCACCGCCTCCGGGGCGCGGCCCGAGCCGGATCCGTCTTCGGGGCTCATGCGCCTCCCAGCGCGGCGACGAGCGGAGCGGCCTTGGCGAGCGTCTCGAGGAACTCGAGCTCGGGGGACGAGTCCGCGACGATCCCCGCGCCGACATCGAGGACCGCCTCGCCCGCGCGCAGCGTCAGCGTACGGATGAGGATCGACGAGTCCAGGTCCCCTCCGAAGTCCCAGGCCACGAGCGACCCCATGGAGAACTTGCGGCGCGACGGCTCGAGGCTCTCGAGGATCTCCATAGCCCTCAGCTTGGGCGCCCCCGTGATGGAGCCCCCCGGAAAGGCCGCGCGCAGCACGTCGGTCGGGACGACGCCCGCGCGCACGCGTGCCCGGACCGTCGCCGCGAGATGCCAGACGGTACTGTAGCCCTCCACCGTCGGGAAGCCCTCGACGGCGACGCTTCCGGTCTCGCCCACGCGTCCGAGATCGTTGCGCTCGAGGTCCACGATCATCAGGAGCTCGGCGGCGTCTTTCGCGCTCGCGAGGAGCTCGGCCCGCAGCGCCTCGTCCTCGGCGGGATCGCGCCCGCGCGGCCGCGTGCCCTTGATCGGGCAGGTCTCGACGAGGCCGTCCGCGAGGCGCAGGAACCGCTCGGGCGAGGCGGAGAGCAGGCGGAAGGACCCCG
>Ga0207644_10000649_pt1 | contig 21990 bp, 26 predicted proteins | sample KBSS73metaG_FD_184326 | JGI IMG/M metagenome (GOLD analysis project Ga0207644, IMG submission 184326) | Switchgrass rhizosphere microbial communities from Kellogg Biological Station, Michigan, USA - KBS S7-3 metaG (SPAdes) (version 2) | ecosystem: Host-associated > Plants > Roots > Rhizosphere... | reverse complement strand
CCCTTCGATCCGTTCGCACTCGCGCAGGCGGCGGGCGAGGCCGCTGTCGGCCTCGCTGCGCGACCGGCGGAACTGCTAAACGTCCAGCTCGAGGCGGCCCGGCAGTGGACCGCCTTCTGGACCGGCGCGATGTCGGGGACGCCGACCGAGAAGCCGCGGGACCGTCGCTTCTCGGCGCAGGAATGGCAGGAAGACCCTTATTACCGCGCGATCCGCGACGCCTATCTGCTCGCATCGAAGCAGCTTCGCGACACGATCGACAAGACGGCAGGGAGCGGCTCCCAGGGCGCGATGGCGCGGTTCCTTCTCGATCAATATCTTAACGCAATCGCTCCGACCAATTTTGCTGCCACCAACCCTGAAGTCGTCAAGCGAACGAAGGAAAGCGGCGGCCAGAATTTGGTGCAGGGCTTCCTCAACCTTCTCGAGGATGTCGGCAGCGGCAAGGGCATCGTTCAGCGCCGCACGGATCCCGATGCCTTCAAGAAGGGGGAGACAGTTGCGGCGACACCTGGCGCGGTGGTCTACGAGAATGAGCTCTTCCAGCTGATCCAGTACAACGCAACGACAGAGGACGTCGCCGCCGAGCCGCTCCTCTACGTGCCGCCGCTCGTGAACCGCTATTACATGATCGACCTCGTGCCCCGGCAGAGCCTGGTCAAATGGCTGGTCGACGAAGGCCGCACGGTCTTCGTCATCAGCTGGGTCAATCCGGGCGATGAGCTCAAGGGCAAGGATGTCGGCGACTATGTCCTGGATGGCGTCGTCGAAGCGGCAGGACAGGTGCGGAAACTTACGGGCAACGCACCCGACCTGTTCGCCTTCTGCCTGGGCGGCACGCTCGTCGCCATCGCGCTTGCATGGCTCGCGGCAAAGGGCCGGTCGAAGGAGGTCAACAGCGCCACGCTGATCGGATCGCTCGTCGATTTCTCGGACATGCGCGACTGGGCGGCTTTCGTTCACGAAAGCCATCTTTCCGCGCTCGAAGGGCATCTGGAACGCAAGGGTTATGCCGACAGCCTGGAGCTTCAGCGCCTGTTCGCAGCGATGCGCGCGAACGACCTGATCTGGTCGTCGGTGGTCAACCACTATCTGCTCGACCGGCCGGCTCCGCCGTCCGACCTGCTCTACTGGTTCGAAGACGGTGCGCGCATTCCCGCCGCGTTCCTCAAGAGCTACAATCGAGACTTGTTGCTCAACAACAAGCTGAAGGAACCCGCAGGCTTCGAGGTTCGCAAAACTCCGATCGATCTCGGCGCGATTGAGACGCCGATGCTGGTGATCGCGCTGAAGGACGATCATGTTTCCGCCTGGGAGGCCGTCTATCAGGGAGCACGGCATCTCAGCGCCAACTTCATCCTGGGCGGATCTGGCCATAATGCCGGCGTCATCAATCCGCCGGCGGCGAACAAACACGGCTTCTGGACGAACGATGACCAGCCCGCCGATGCAAATGAGTGGCTTGCCACAGCGGCTCGTCATGAGGGGAGCTGGTGGCCTTTCTGGACTGAGTGGCTGATCTCAAATGGAAGCGGCAAGGCTGTTGCGGGCCGTAAGCCGAAGAATCCGATCGAACCGGCCCCCGGCCGCTACGTGATGATGCCGTGATGGACATGCCGGTGACCAGCCAGGACGTGCTGACGAAGAAAGAGGGCCTGGCCGGGCGGCTGCGGCTGAATCGCCCGAAAGCCCTGCACAGCCTCAACCGACAGATGGTCCGGGACATGGCGAACGCTCTGATCGAGTGGCGGGATGACCCGGACGTGCGGATCATCCTTATCGACCATACCGAAGGACGCGGTTTCTGCGCCGGCGGCGACGTCGTCGGAATCTCGCAGGACGTCGAGGGCCACGAGGCGGCGGCACGCGCCTTCTTCTTCGACGAATATCGCCTCAACCACCTCGAATATACTTATGCCAAACCGGGCGTCGCGTTCATGGATGGCGTGACGATGGGGGGCGGAGTGGGAATTGCGTGCCCTTGCCGTTACCGGGTCGCAACCGAGCGCACCGTGCTGGCGATGCCGGAAACGACGATCGGCATTTTTCCGGACGTCGGCGGCGGACGGTATCTCTCGCGGCTCCGTGGACGGCTTGCACAATTCCTCGCCTTGACGGGCGCGCGGCTCGACGGCGCCGAATGCCTTCGGCTTCGCTTGGCGACCCATTATTTGCCGTCGGACCGGCTCGAGGAAGCGAAGGAAAGGATCATCGAGCAGCCCTTCCGCACCCAGGCGGTGCTGGATGAGTTGAGCGAAGAATATATCCCCGAAGCGCGGATCACCTCCAACCTGAAGAAAATCGACCGCTATTTCGCGCCGGACCGCCTCGAGGACATACTCGATGCGCTCGACACCGGGGCAGCGGAAGGTGATTCATGGGCGGCAAAAGAAGCGGAAACGATCCGCGCCAAGTCGCCGATGGCGTGCAAGGTCAGCCTTAAGCTGCTGCAGGAAAGCCCATACCAGCTTCACTTCGTTGACGAGATGCGGATGGAATATGGAATCATGGTCCGCCTGATCCACCATCCGGATTTCAAGGAAGGCGTTCGCGCCCTCCTGATCGACAAGGACAATAAGCCCAACTGGCGCCCGTCGCGTCCCGAAGTGATCGGCGACCGCGACGTCGAGGCATTCTTCGAGCCGCTGCCCCTGGAAGAGCAGTGGCGACCGTTCGATTTCTAGAGGAGCCCATGAGTTACGAAACGATCCTGGTGGAGCAGCGCGGTGCGGTGACTCTGGTCACCTTGAACCGGCCGCAGGCGCTCAACGCACTCAACAGCATTGTCCTCAAAGAGCTGATCGAGGTTTTCGCCGCTTATGATGCCGACGACAGCCAGCACTGTCTCGTTCTCACCGGCTCGGAGAAGGCCTTCGCGGCGGGCGCCGACATCAAGGAGATGTCGAGCCAAGGTTTCGCCGACATGTATTCCTCCAACTTCTTCGCGGGCTGGGAAAAGGTCACCGCGACGCGCAAGCCATGGCTCGCCGCCGTTGCCGGCTATGCGCTGGGTGGTGGGTGCGAGGTCGCGATGATGGCGGACTTCATCATTGCCGCCGACAGCGCGAAGTTCGGTCAGCCCGAGATCAAGCTCGGCGTGACGCCAGGCATGGGCGGCTCGCAGCGCCTGACCTGGGCGATCGGCAAGGCCAAGGCGATGGAAATGTGCCTGACCGGCAGGATGATGGGCGCGGAAGAGGCTGAGCGCTCGGGACTGGTGGCCAAGGTTGTGCCCGCCGCCGACCTGCTCGACGAGGCGATGAAGACCGCTGAAGCCATCGCTGCCATGCCGCCGATCGCCGCGATGGCGACCAAGGAAATGGTCAATGCGGCCTTCGAAAACGCGCTCGGCCAAGGCATTCGCTTCGAGCGACGGCTGTTCCACGGCCTGTTTGGCACCGAGGACCAGAAGGAAGGCATGGCCGCGTTCGTCGAAAAGCGGCCCGGCAACTGGAAGGGACGCTAGGTCATGGCGCGTATCGCATTCATCGGTCTCGGGCACATGGGCGGCGGAATGGCCCCCAATCTCGCGAAAGCGGGACACGACGTCCGCGCGTTCGACCTGGTCCCCGAGGCGGTCCAGCACGCCGTCGACGGGGGGTGCACCGCGGCCGGCTCCGCTGCCGAAGCCGTTAAGGACGCGGATGTCGTCATCACGATGCTTCCTGCTGCGAAGCATGTCCGATCGGTGTTCCATGACGACGTCGCACCGAACGCTAAGGCTGATGCGCTGCTGATCGATTGCTCGACGATCGACGTGCAGAGCGCTCGTGACGTCGGCGAAGCGATGAAGGCCAAGGGCCTCGACTTCGTCGATGCGCCCGTCTCCGGCGGCATCGCAGCCGCTGCGGCCGGAACGCTGGCCCTCATGGTCGGCGGCACCGACGAGCAGTTCGAGCGTGCCCGCCCTATTCTCGAGCCAATGGCTAAAGCGGTGATCCATGCCGGGCAGCTCGGCGCCGGCCAGGCCGCGAAGATCTGCAACAACATGATCCTGGGCGCGACCATGGCTGCGACCTGCGAAGGGTTTGCGCTGGCGAAGAAGCTTGGACTCGATCTCCAGACCTTCTTCGACATTTCCTCCAAGGCCTCGGGCCAGAGCTGGTCGATGACGAGCTATTGCCCCGTCCCCGGCGTCGGTCCGGAAACGCCGGCCGATCACGATTATGAAGGCGGGTTCGCTGCTGCCTTGATGCTGAAGGACCTGAAGCTTGCCGAAGACGCTGCGCGCAGCGTCGGCGCCTATACGCCGATGGGTGGGGAAGCCGAGGAGCTTTACCAGCGCTTCGTCGACCGCGGCGGCGGCAACAAGGATTTTTCCGGCCTCATCAAGATGATCGACGACAGTTGGAAAGTGCCCCAAGAGTAACAAGGACAGGAGAGACCATGCGATTGGTTCTGTTTGCGATTGCGTCGTTTGCCGCATTGTCGGCCGCCGCTACCACTGCTGCCGTAAGCGGTCCGAAAGCCGCGCAGGTCATGCATGACCGGCACGAGGGGATGGAGACGATCGGCAAGGCCTTCAAGGCGCTGCACCGCGAGTTCGACTCCGCATCGCCCTTTGCACCGACCGTGAAGTCCTCTTCAGGTCAGATTGCTTCGCTTTCGAAGCAGGCTTCGGGCTGGTTCCCGGCCGGCACCGGCCCCGAGGTCGCCAAGACGGGCGCCAAGCCCGAAATCTGGCTGCCGCAGAACAAGGCCGATTTCGCCGCGAAGCTAAGCGCGTTCCAGAAAGCCTCGCTCGCCCTGAACGCAGCTTCAGTAGGCGGCGACATGAACGCAGCCAAGGCGCGCTATGCGGACCTCGGCGGCACCTGCAAGGCCTGCCACGACAAGTATCGGTCGGAGATGCACCACTGAGCCGCGAGACCCAGCCGGTCTGGGACCTGCCAATCCGGCTGGTTCACTGGCTGCTCGCAGGTCTGATCGCCTTCAGCTGGTGGTCGGTGCACAACCACCACACCGACTGGCACATCTGGTCGGGGTGCGCGATCCTGACCTTGCTGATCTTCCGCTTGCTCTGGGGCTTGGTCGGCAGCTCGACGGCGCGTTTCGCAAACTTCGTGCGGGGTCCTCGCGCGATCGGCGACTATTTGCGCGGGCGATGGACGGGGATCGGACACAACCCGCTGGGCGCGCTCAGCGTGATCACCATCTTTCTTGCGCTAGCCATTCAGGTCGGTCTGGGCCTTGTCGCGGAGGATGAGGACGGCCTCTATACCGGGCCGCTCTATCGATTGGTCAGCATCGATACGTCCGACAGGGCGCGCGACTTTCACGAACTCTGGTTCAACATCATTCTCGGCCTGATCGTTCTGCACGTCGCGGCCATCATCTTCTACCGGTTGCGCGGCCAACATCTGACGAAGCCGATGATCACAGGCCGAGCGTCGCTGGATCCCGACGTGACGCCCATGCGACGCGGCAAATGGTGGGCCGCCTTGCTCTGCCTTGCCGTGGGTATCGGCGTAACGCGCTGGATTATCGCAGGTGCGCCGCCCTTCTCATCCTGATCTCATTTGCCCGTAACGAGCTTAGCCGAGCCGATCTGACCTTTGATCCCGATCGCCGATGCGTCCGGCAGGCTTTGGTCAAGAGTGATACACGGTTCCTGCAGGCGCGGTTTTGCGCAAATCCGCCACCTCTCCCCAGCATGAATTGAGATGCTGCGGATATTCCAATCGGTCTTCACGGTGAGCCTGGGTTCGTCGATTACATACTGATCGCCGGCGAAGTTCGGGGTGTCATAAAGGATGAGCTGGCCCGACAGCGCTCCGCCATTCGATTGTGGTTTCGCACCGGTTACGGCGGACATTGCGGCGAAAATGGCAAAAAACGCATATTTCATCATTGCCCCCTATGAAATGCCGCGTGTTCAAGGGTCATACGAGCAGGACGGTCGACAGGCGTCAAGCGACTGCAATCGCACTGGTAAAATCGACCACCCCCTCTATTCGACAGCATCCCCGGCAATGTGGAGCAACTGTGACTGAAGCGGTACCAATCGTCGACGCAGGGCCGCTCCCTTTCTCGCAGCTCCTGATGCACATTCTCAATGAGCATGGCGGCGATCGGCTGAGCTTCAGCGAGCTCGCCGCACGATTGCGCGACCGCGCCTGGGGCGGCCTTCTGCTCATCTTCGCGGCCTTCAATCTGCTGCCGCTGCCTCCGGGCGCGACGACGGTTACAGGCCTTCCGTTGTTGGTGATCACGGCGCAGATGGCGATCGGCCGGTCACGGCCCTGGTTCCCCAGAAAGCTCGATCAACGCGGCATGGGGAGGGACCATCTCGCAAAAATCGCAGCGAAGATTGCGCCTTGGGAAGAGCGCGTGGAGAAAATCTTCAAGCCGCGACTGTGCGGCCTCACCAGCCATCGGGCTGCTCGGGTCATCGGCCTGATCAGCTTTATCCTGTCGGTCATTCTGTGGTTGCCCATCCCACTCGGCAATCACGCGCCGGCCCTTGCGATGACGTTGTTCGCGCTGGCCCTCATCTATCGCGACGGTGCGCTGGTCATTCTCGGAGCCGTCGCGACCGTAGCGAGCTTTGCCCTGGTTTCCGTCACTCTGGGCGCCGCCGCCTGGGCAGTCGTGGCCCTCTGGCATCAGCTGGTCGGTCTGCGCGCCGGCTTGGGCCTCCCTTGAATGAGACCGGCATCGCGGCCACATCGCGGACATGCTGATCCATACCGAGCAGACCCCGAACCCGGCGACCCGCAAGTTCCTTCCCGGCCAGACCGTCATGGAAGCGGGAACGCGCGACTTTGCCGATGCGGCGAGCGCCGAAGCCTCGCCGCTGGCCAAGGCCCTGTTCGACAGCGGAATGGTCGAAGGCGTCTTCTATGGCCGCGACTTTATCTCCGTGACCGTCGCGCCCGGCGTCTCCTGGACTGACCTCGAACCGCTAGTCCTCGAAACATTGCTCGACCATTTTGTCAGCGAAGCGCCCTTGTTCGTCCCCGGCACGGCGACCGGCATCCATGTTGAATCCTCTGACATCGAAGAGGATCCCGCCGATGCCGACATCATCGACCAGATCAAGGAATTGATCGAAACTCGCGTCCGCCCGGCGGTTGCCCAGGACGGCGGCGACATCGTCTACAAAGGCTATCGCGACGGGCATCTCTATCTGTCGATGCATGGCGCCTGCTCCGGCTGTCCCTCGTCGACCGTCACGCTGAAGCGCGGGATCGAAAGCCTGATCCGACATTACGTGCCGGAAGTGGAATCGGTCGAAGCGGTTTAACTTTCTGGGGCTTGCGGCGTTGAGCCGCATGTGCCCACTATCCCACCCATGCTTCTGGCCTTCGACACGTCGAGCGCCGCCTGCACCGCCGCCTTGTTCGACGGATCGGGCAAGTGCATCGCACGCCGCGACGAGATGATCGGACGCGGCCACGCCGAACGCCTTGTGCCGATGATTGCGGAACTCATGGACGGCAAGGCGGCCACCAGGATCCTCGTCGGCGTCGGCCCCGGGAGCTTCACCGGCATTCGTGTTGCGATCGCCGCGGCCCAGGGGCTCGCGATTGGGTGGAACGCCAAGCTCGAGGGAATGTCCTCGCTCGCGCTGCTTGCAGCGGGAGCGGGAACCGATCTGCCGATAGCGGCCGCCATTGCCGGCGGACATGGCGAGCTCTTCTTTCAGGAATTCGACGGCAGCACGCTCGAGCCGACCTCCGAGGTTCGCAACGCCAAACCGGCCGAAGCGGCGCGGATAACAAACGCCGAATTGGTCGCCGGATCGGGGGCAAGCCAGCTCGTCAAGGAACGCGGCTGGGGCGAAATGCGCGATCTCGTGCCGTCCGCTTCGAACGCGATGAGGCTTCCTGAATTGCTTCGCAGCCTAGCGCCCAAACCTGTTTACGCCCGCGCGCCCGACGCTCGCGTTCCGGAGGCGGCCTGATGGCGACGGTCGAGCAGGACTTGCGCATCGAGCGCGGATCGTCGGCCGACCTCGATTCCGTGATGTCGGTCATGGACTCGGCATTCGGCCGCCGCTTCGGCGAAGCCTGGACGCGATCGCAGCTCGCGGGAATCCTACCGATGTCGGGCGTGTCCATGGTGCTCGCCTGCGACGACCAGACGGGGAAGACCCTCGGTTTCTCGCTGTTTCGCACCGTCGCTGACGAATCGGAGTTGCTTCTCATCGCGGTGGTGCAGGACCGCCACCGCTGCGGCATCGGCCGTCGACTTCTCGACGATTATCTCGAACGAGCGCGAAACGATCGGGTCGCGCGGGTGCATCTTGAAGTCCGCGACGGAAATCCGGCGGTCGCAATGTACCGGACTGCGGGTTTTTCACCAGTTGGCCGACGTAGAAACTATTATCATGCGCCTGATGGACGCCGCTTCGACGCGATTACTCTGGCCCATCAACTTTAGATAGGCTTTTGTATTTCTACTTAGACTGTGCGATGCATTGCGCAGGACCCGTGACGAGCGTAATATTCTAGTCCTCATGCAGCACGGGACTGCATGCCTCTGCTCGAAGTGGAATAGTTAAATGGCTGATCTTGAAACCGCCGAGGACACGCTCCTCACGCTGACGGCCGATATCGTCGCAGCGCATGTCAGTAATAACAGCGTTGCCGTGAATGACTTGCCGAATCTTATTCAGAATGTGCACACCGCCTTGTCGGGTATTTCCGGAAGCAGTGGCGGCGCGGAGCCGAAACCTGAGCCGAAGGTTTCCATCCGGTCGTCTGTCAAGCCGGACTATATCGTCTGCCTCGAAGACGGAAAAAAGCTGAAGATGCTCAAGCGGCACCTTTCGACGCACTACAACATGACCCCCGAGCAATATCGCCAGAAATGGGGCCTTTCTGCCGATTATCCGATGGTCGCGCCGAACTATGCCGAGCAGCGTCGCACGCTTGCCAAATCGATCGGACTGGGCACGAAACGACGCCGGACGCGCGCCAAATAATCGTCCGCTGGACGTTGCCGGGCCTGATACCTAGTTTGGCCCCATGACGCGCACGATCGACATAGAGGCGCTATGCGCTGACAAAGGGCTTCGCATCACCGAGCAGCGCAAGACGATTGCGCGAGTGCTCGGTGATAGCGAGGACCATCCGGACGTAGAGACGCTGCATGCGCGCGCCGCTGCGGTTGATCCCAACATCTCGATCGCAACGGTCTATCGAACCGTCCGACTTTTCGAGGAGGCCGGCATCCTCGAGCGACACGAGTTCGGTGACGGCCGCTCGCGTTATGAAGCGGCGTCGGAGTCTCACCACGACCATTTGATCGATGTCGAGACTGGCAACGTCATCGAATTCGTCGATGAAGAGCTAGAGAGTCTCCAGAAGCGCATCGCCGAGAAGCTCGGCTTCCGCCTCGTCGACCATCGCATGGAGCTATACGGCGTCTCTCTCGACCGCGACCGCTGAGACTCGCGTTCGTATGAACGCGCGCGCCGCCCTGCGCATTGCCGGATTGGGCCTGCTGTTTGCGCTGATGGGGCCGATCCACATCGTAACGAAGCTGCTGCTCGGGCAATCGCCCTGGCCGTCCCGGTTCCTTGCTGCGGCGGCGTGGATCGTGGGGGCGCGGGTTAGGGTCGCCGGAGAGGATATCCACGGACACACTCTGCTCATTTCCAATCACGTCAGTTGGCTGGACATTCTGGTCATCGGCGGCGCGACCGACGGCGCCTTCGTGTCGAAGGATGCCCTCGGTCACCCGTTCATCCACTGGCTCGCCGATCAGAATAAGACCGTTTACGTCAGGCGCGCTCACCGCAAGGGCGCCAAGGATCAGGCTATTGCCATCGCCAGGGCCCTTGAGGGGGACAAGCCCGTGGTTCTCTTCCCGGAGGGGACCACAGGCCCGGGGACACATCTCCTGCCGTTCCGCTCGACATTGCTGGAGGCCGTCAACTTCGCCGCGAAGGACGTCGCGATCCGGCCTGTCGTGCTCGACTATGGGCAGTCGGCTCCGGAGATCGGCTGGTGGGAAGAACCGGGGAAGGACAATGTCCTGCGCCTGCTAGGCCGGCGTGGCACATTGCCCGTTACCGTCAATCTGCTCCCGCCGCTCCAGCGCGTCGTCGACCGCAAGCAACTTGCTCACGCGGCGCGCGAAGCAATTGGTGAAAGGCTCGGCTTAACCTCTCATTCCCACTCGCCTATAGGCAGTGACGAATGACTCCCAAGACTTTCAAAATCAAAAGCTTCGGCTGCCAGATGAACGTCTATGACGGCGATCGAATGGCGGAGTTGCTAAGCGAACAGGGCATGACAGCTTCTGCCGATGGCGAGGACGCTGACCTCGTCGTCCTCAACACGTGCCACATCCGCGAAAAGGCGGTCGACAAGGCCTATTCCGACGTTGGACGTTTACGACGCGAGGATGGCACGAAGCCGCTGGTGGCACTCGCCGGTTGCGTCGCCCAGGCCGAAGGACCGGAAGCCAGGCGTCGCTCCCCGCTGATCGACATCGTGGTTGGACCACAGGCCTATCACCGGCTTCCGCAAATGGTCCAGCAGGCATCCCGGGGCGGCCGCCCTGTAGACACCGACATGCCGGCGATCAGCAAGTTCGACGCCTTCCCGGCGCGCAGGCGCGCCAGCCCGAGCGCCTTCCTCACCGTCCAGGAAGGTTGCGACAAATTCTGCACATATTGCGTCGTACCCTATACCCGCGGAGCCGAGATCTCCCGGCCCTTCGACGACATTGTCGGAGAGGCACGCCAATTAGTCGAAGTCGGCGCTCGCGAGATCGTCCTGCTCGGCCAGAATGTGAACGCCTGGGCTGACAGGGATCGCGGTCTCGCCGGCCTCATTCGCGCGCTCGCCGGCATCGATGGCCTCGAGCGAATCCGCTACACGACGAGCCACCCGGCCGACATGAATGACGACCTGATCGCTGCGCACGGCGAGATCGAGAAGCTGATGCCGTACCTGCACCTTCCGGTGCAGTCCGGAAGCGATCGCATCCTGAAGGCCATGAACCGCAGTCACACGACTGAAACCTATCTCGCTACTCTCGAGAAGATGCGCGCCTCCCGTCCCGACATCGCCCTTTCCGGCGATTTCATCGTCGGTTTTCCCGGCGAGACCGAGGATGATTTCGAGACTACGCTTCAGATCGTTGATGCCGTGCGTTACGCTTCGGCCTATTCGTTCAAATACAGCCCGCGGCCGGGCACGCCCGCGGCAATGATGGAGGACCAAATCCCGCGAGAGATCATGGACGACCGGCTCCAGCGCCTGCAGGCCCGGATCAATGAGAACCAGCTGGCTTTCAACCGCTCGAAGGTGGGCATCGACACGCAAATCCTCATCGAGCGTGTCGGGAGGCACCAAGGCCAGATGATCGGCAAGACGCCCTGGCTCCAGTCCGTGCACGTCGACACGCCAGCGAAACCTGGCGACCTCCTCGATGTTACGCTGGTCTCGGCGGGGCCCAACAGCATGACGGGCGCAGAGCGCAGCAAGGTGGCCGCCTGATGGCCCGCCGCGATCTCGCCGCCGTTCCGGATACCGCCCGGCTCGAGCTGGAATTCGACCAGCCCTACCTGCTCGGACCCCTGTTCGGGGATTACGACCGCCACCTGATCACGATCGAGCAGCGGCTCGGCGTACACATCGCTGCGCGGGGCAACAAAGTGCAGATTGAGGGCGAGCCGGACGCGGCGTCGCGCGCCCGCGACGTTCTCGTCGGCCTCTACAATCGCCTGGACCAGGGTCACGACGTTGACGCCGAAGCCGTGGAAGCCGTTCTCGGCATGGCCGCGCAGCCGAACCTCGATGGGATCATCCAAGAAGAAGTGACGTCAGCGCCCCGCGTGATGATCCGCACACGCAAGAAGACGATCGTGCCGCGCTCGCCGGTGCAGACCGTCTACATGGAGGCGCTGGGTCGCGACGACATGATTTTCGCGCTCGGTCCCGCCGGCACGGGCAAGACGTACCTCGCCGTTGCCCAGGCGGTGTCGCAGCTGATCACCGGCAGTGTGGACCGACTGATCCTTTCGCGGCCTGCCGTCGAAGCGGGCGAGCGGCTCGGATTCCTGCCAGGCGACATGAAGGAGAAGGTCGATCCCTATCTCCGGCCGCTTTACGACGCCCTGTATGACATGCTGCCGACGGAGCAGGTCGAGCGGCGCATCGCATCGGGGGAGATTGAGATCGCTCCCCTCGCTTTCATGCGTGGCCGGACGCTCAACGATGCCTTCATCATCCTCGACGAAGCGCAGAACACCACGCCGTTGCAGATGAAGATGTTCCTCACCCGCTTCGGCATGCGGAGCCGGATGGTCATCTGCGGCGATCCGCATCAGGTCGATTTGCCCGATCCTTCCAAGTCGGGTCTCGCGGACGCGGTCAACAAGCTCGAAGGCGTGAAGAGCATTGCCACCGTTCGCTTCACTTCCGCCGACGTCGTTCGCCACCCGCTCGTCGGCCGCATCGTCGAGGCCTACGAGGGACCTGGGCGGTGATGCTGGAGATTGCCATCGACGCCGATGGGGAATGGGACAGTAGCGGGTCCTGGGACCAGCTTGTCCGTCGAGCCGCCGAGGCGGCAATCGCAGAAAGCGCATTTCCACAGCTAGCGACCTTCGACCGCCCGGTCGAAATCTCCGTGCGGCTGACCGGCGATGAGCAGGTCCGCGCCCTCAATTCAGAATGGCGCGGCAAGGACAAGCCAACGAACGTCCTCTCCTTCCCGATGGCGGAAGCGGATGAGTTGGCGACAGCAAATGTTGCCGGCCCTGGACTGTTGCTTGGCGACATAATTCTGGCGCGCGGCGTCTGCGAGGCGGAGGCGGCAGAAAAAGGCGTCAGCGTCCAGCAGCACGCGACTCATCTACTGGTGCACGGTACGCTTCATCTGCTCGGTTATGACCATCATGACGACGATGAAGCCGCCGACATGGAAGATCGCGAGATCCGTGCGCTGGACCGGCTAGGGATCGCGAACCCCTACGAGGAAGCGGCCTGATGGCCACCCGGAACGAGGAAGCCGGCGGCTCACGCCTGTGGCGGGGCATGCGGCACCTGATTTTCGGCGAAGATTCCGAACCGACGCTCCGCGAGGAAATTGAGGACGCAATCGATGAGGCGGAGGAATCACGGCCGGTGGCCGGCGACCTTTCCCCCGCCGAACGGCAGATGCTCCGTAACCTGCTGCATTTCGGCGAACAGACCGCCGGCGATATTTGCGTCACTAGGGGCGACATTATCGCGGTTTCTGCGGAGATCAGCTTCGAGGATCTCGTCCGCGCATTCGCCGACGCCGGGCACAGCCGCCTTCCAGTCTACGGCGACAGCCTCGATTCCGTGATCGGCATGGTCCACATCAAGGACGTCTTCATGGCGAACGTGGACGGCTCGCGCGACCGGACCCTCCCGGCCCTCATGCGGGAGCCCCTGTTTGTCCCCGAATCGATGGGTGTCATCGAGCTGCTCGCACGCATGCGGAGCCAGCGCGTCCACCTCGCCATCGTCGTCGACGAGTTCGGCGGGACCGAGGGCCTCGTCACCATCGAGGACGTCGTCGAGGAGATTGTTGGCGAAATCGAGGACGAGCACGACGACGAAACCGAAGGCGGACTGCTGACCATGCTCGAAGACGGCCTGTGGGAAGCCGATGCCCGCGTCGAGCTCGAGGAGCTTGCTCGCGCGGTCGATCCGCGTCTGTCGTCGAAGGAAGATGAAGTAGATACGCTGGGCGGGCTCGTTTTCCTGCTGGCGGGGCACATTCCGTTGAAGGGGGAATGCGTGACTCACCCATCCGGATGGAAGCTGGAGGCGGTGGATTCCGATCCGCGGAAGATCATCCGCGTCCGCCTCCATTCGCCCGAGCCGCAAGGCCGGAGCGACTAGCTTTTCGCGAACAGCTTGGCCGGGTCGGCCATCGCCTTGAATTCGAGAGCATTCCCAGCGGGATCGAGGAGGAACATGGTCGCCTGCTCGCCTGGCTGACCTTCGAACCGGACCGTCGGCTCAATCACAAAGTCTGTGCCAGCCGATTGGAGCCGCTCGGCCAGCCGCCGCCACTCTTCCATTGGAAGCACAAGGCCGAAATGCGGCACCGGCACAGCCTCTCCGTCAACCGGATTGGTGGCACGAGTCCTGGTTGCCTCCGGCGCCAGATGCGCGACAATCTGATGGCCATGAAGGTCGAAATCGACCCAATGATCGGCGCTCCGTCCTTCGGGGCAACCGAGCAATTCCCCATAGAAGCGGCGTGCGGTTCCAAGGTCGTCGACCGGAAAGGCCAGGTGAAACGGCGGAAGGTCCATCCCGCCGCCCTGCTTGGATGACATCTGTTTGTCGAGGCTTTCGTTAACCCGCCGTACCGGCTAGCCCTTCTTCCCGATGGTGTACGTCCTTTACGCGTTCCTTGCCGGCGCAGCGTCGGCCTTCGCCTTCGAACCCACGGGCTTGTGGCCACTGCTGCCCGTCGCCCTTGCGCTGATGTGCGAGTTCATCTGCCGGGCGAAGAGCATGTGGCGCGCCTTGCTTACGGGCTGGGCATTCGGCGTCGGGCAGTTCGCGATCGGTCTCAACTGGATCGCGACCGCCTTCACCTTTCAGTCGAACATGCCGGCCTGGCTCGGCTGGGTCGCGGTGGTCCTGCTGTCGCTTTACCTCGCCATCTATCCGGCGCTTGCGACGGGACTCGCCTGGCGGTTCGGGCGCGACAATCGCGTCGCTTTGGTCCTTACGCTCGGCGGCGCATGGGCGGTTACGGAGTGGCTCCGAGGCACGATGTTCACGGGCTTCCCCTGGAATCCGGCCGCTGCGACGCTCGCACCTACCCCGCTGATCGCGATCACGGCCCTGATCGGAACCTACGGCTTGTCGGGCATCGTCGTGCTGTTAGGGGGCGCCGTCTGGCTCGAATATCGCAAGCAATGGCTGCCGCTCGTGCTGATCGTCGCGGCGACCGGCCTGCTCTGGGTCCTTCCCTCGTCTGCGGTTCCTCCCGACCCGCTCGCCGTCCTCAATGTGCGCGTGGTCCAGCCGAACATCGGCCAGCAGGACAAGTGGCAGGAGGGCTTCAGTCAGGAGGCCGCGCGGCGTCTCGCATTGCTCTCCGGACCGCCGACGAACGAGCCGCGACTGCTCCTATGGCCTGAAGCCGCCGTGACCGATCCGCTCGAGGACGCGCGCACCGATGAGCATCAGGCGATGGCATTGTTCGAGCGTACGCGCGCGTCTTCCTTGCTCGGCCCCAATGACCGCCTGCTCACCGGCGGAATCGCCATTACGTCAAAGGACGGCAGTCACGTCGCAGGCGCAGCCAATAGCGTCTTCGTCCTCGCTCCGGGCGGCAGGATCGCCGGGCGCTACGACAAGGCGCATCTCGTTCCTTACGGCGAATATCTGCCGATGCGGCCGCTACTCTCGGCGATCGGGCTGTCCCGCCTCGCGCCGGGCGACCTCGACTTCACTTCGGGCCCCGGTCCGCGGACGATCGATCTTGGCGGACAATGGGGCAAGGTCGGCTTCCAGCTCTGCTATGAGATCATCTTCTCCGGACAGGTCGTCGACGAGCGCAATCGCCCCGGGTTCATCTTCAATCCTTCCAACGATGCCTGGTTCGGCCGCTGGGGTCCGCCGCAGCATCTCGCCCAGGCTCGTCTTCGGGCCGCCGAGGAAGGAATTCCCGTGATTCGCGCGACGCCGACCGGAATCAGCGCCGTGATCGACGGCCGCGGCAACCTCATCAAGTCGCTCGGCTGGCGAAGCAGCGGCGCGATCGACGCAGTGCTTCCGCCCGCGGCGAACTCGCCGCCCCTTTTCGCCCGGCTCGGCAACATCATCCCTCTCTTTCTGGGATTCCTGCTGATCATCAGCGGCATTGTGCTAGGCCGCCGCCGCCGCTAGAGGGCACATATAAAGCTTTCCTTATATCCCACTTTCAAGGACTCGCCTCCGCTTATGCGCAGCTCGTACCTGTTCACCTCCGAATCCGTTTCCGAAGGCCATCCCGACAAGGTCGCCGACCAGATTTCCGACGCGATCGTCGATCTCTTCCTCTCCAAGGACCCGGAGGCGCGCGTCGCCTGCGAGACCATGACGACCACCAATCGAGTCGTCCTGGCCGGCGAGATCCGCGGCGAGGGCATCATGGATCAGGACGGTAACTGGGCCCCGGGCATCCGTGAGGAGATCGAGCAGGCCGTTCGCAGCGTGGTGAAGAGCATCGGCTACGAGCAGGAAGGCTTCCACTGGGATCGCTTCGACTTCGCCAATCACCTGCACCCGCAGTCCGCCCACATCGCGCAGGGCGTCGATGCGGGCGAGGACAAGGACGAAGGCGCAGGCGACCAAGGGATCATGTTCGGCTTCGCATGCGACGAAACCCCGGACCTGATGCCGGCGACGCTCGACTACAGCCACAAGATCCTCGCCGAGATGGCGAAGGACCGCCACAGCGGAGCCGCGCCGTTCCTCGAGCCCGATGCCAAGAGCCAGGTCACCCTACGCTTTGAGAACGGCAAGCCTGCGAAGGCGACCGCGATCGTCGTCTCGACCCAGCACAAGCCGGGTTATGACAGGGGCGAGAAGCAGGCCGAACTCCACGCTTACGTGAAAGGCGTCGTCTCCCGCGTCATGCCGCAGCAACTGCTCGGCAACGAGACCGTCTACCACATCAACCCGACGGGCAGCTTCGAGATCGGCGGCCCGGACGGCGACGCCGGCGTGACCGGACGCAAGATCATCGTCGACACCTACGGCGGCGCAGCTCCGCACGGCGGCGGCGCTTTCTCGGGCAAGGACCCGACCAAGGTCGACCGCTCGGCGGCATATGCGGCGCGTTATCTCGCCAAGAACATCGTCGCCGCGGGCCTCGCCAAGCGCTGCACGATCCAGCTCGCTTATGCGATCGGCGTTTCCGAGCCGCTGTCGCTCTATGTCGATACGCATGGCACGGGCACCGTCGGCGACGACGCGATCGAAGCGGCGATCGGCAGCATCGGCAAGCTCGGCAAGCTCACGCCGCGCGGCATTCGCACGCATCTCGGCCTCAACAAGCCGATCTACGGACCGACGGCCGCCTACGGGCACTTCGGCCGCAAAGCCGAAGGCGATAACTTCCCTTGGGAGCGCATCGACCTGGTCGACGACCTCAAGACGGCGATCGCCGCCTAGCTGAAGCCACGCATTTGAACTAAGACTGCGGCATGTTGGCCCTTCTGGTCGCTGCCGCAGTTTCGGTTACTGCCGCCGAGCAGGCCGCGATCTTTACCGCGGCCGGGTTCAGCCGGCGCGCAGGCAAGTGGCGTACCGATTGCGATGATCCCAGTTCGTCGGGCTACGATCCCGGCGCGATCGAGACCTACAAGGATCTCAACGGTGACGGCCGTCCAGAGGCCGTAGTCACCGAAGGCGGCAGCTTCTGCTACGGCAGCACCGAGACCGGCTTCTACATGCTCAGCAAGCAGGCGAACGGCCGCTGGGCGAAGATCTTCCAGTCACAAGGCATGGCCGAGTTCCTGCCGACACGGGGCGTCGGCCGGATGCCCGATATCTCGATCGGCGGTCCGGGCTTCTGCTTCCCCGTCGTGCGCTGGAATGGAAAGACCTACGTGCAGAACCGCTACCAGTATGAAGGCAAAGCTTGCCGTCCACAGCGCTGAGCGCCGTTAGTAGTGACGGTCCCGCACGCCGATGCCGTGCCTGAAGACCAGATCGCCACCCTTCCAACCGCTGTAGACCAGGATCAGCACGACGATCCCGGAAAGATAGATTCCGGGTGATGCGATCGAGTCCGGATTCTTGAGGCGGAGCACGAGGTTTACCAGCTCAAGAGCGACGGCGGTGACGTTTGCGAGCATGTGCTTGATCGCATCGGCACCCTGAATTCTCTTGTCGCCGAGAAAGTCCGTCAGGCCCGCGACCGCGGCGAGCGCGGCCATGACGAGGCCGATGATCAGGAGCCAATTGCTCGCCCCTGCAAGACCCGTGTTGCCGCGTACATAGAAGATGTCGCAAACGAACGTCAGGATAAAACAGACGATCGGGAACGGGATCAGCATCGGGTGGATGGGATGACCCCCGATCCTCGCCGTGCTGCGCGGATGGCCTTCTCCATTCATTTTCGCTCTCCTCGTCAGGCGTGCCGGACTGCGGGTAGCCCTGCGGCATAAGTCACCCGCCAGACTGTGTTTCCGACGTCGTCAGCAATCAGCAGGGCTCCAGTTCGGTCGACGGCCACGCCGACGGGCCGACCTCTCGCTTTGGCGTCCGGACCCAGGAATCCGGCGACGAAGTTCATCGGCTTGCCCACCGGGCGACCGCCCGCGAAGCGGATGAATACGACCCGGTAACCGTTATACGACGTCCGGTTCCAGCTGCCGTGCTCGCCGACGAATGCACCGCCTCGGAAGCCCGCCGGGAAGCTCGACCCCGTGTAGAAAGTAAGCCCCAGCGGGGCGACGTGCGAGCTAAGCGCATAATCGGGCGGAATGGCCTTCGCGACGAGGTCGGGACGCTGAGGCCGCACTCGGGGATCCACATGCTGGCCGTAATAACTATACGGCCAGCCGTAGAAGGCGCCTGGCCGGACCGACGTCATATAGTCCGGCACGAGGTTCGGCCCGATCTCATCGCGCTCGTTGACGACTGTCCAGAGCGTGTTGCTGCCCGGATAGAAAGTGAGGCCGTTCGGGTTCCGAAGGCCGCTCGCGAAGACCCGGTAAGCTCCGGTCTTGGGATCGATTTCCCACACTGCGGCCCGGTTCGTTTCAGCCTCGGGCCCGCGCTCCTGTACATTGCTGTTCGACCCGACGCCGGCATAGAGCTTCGACCCGTCGGGGCTCGCCGTCAGGCTCTTGGTCCAGTGATGATCGATCATGCCGCCGGGCAGGTCGATCACCTTCTCGGCGGGAGCGGAGATCGCCGTTTGTCCGGGGGTGAAAGTATAACGCACCACGGCGTCAGTGTTCGCGACGTACAGCTCGTTTCCGACGAGCGTGATTCCGAACGGCGCGTTCAGATGATCGACCAGGACCTTTCTGAGCTCGACCTTCCCGTCTCCGTCCGCGTCGCGAAGCAAGGTGATGCGTTGAGGCGGTCCGCCGCCGGGACCGGAGGTCTCCTTGCCTCCGCCACCGCCGTGCGCGATCGACATGATGAAGTCTCGGACCGGATCCTTGGGGCGGTCGATCGGCTCGGATCCCTCCCGTTGTCCTTCGACAACCAGGACATCGCCGTTCGGGAGGGGATAAATCATCCGCGGATTGGATAACCCGGTGGCAAGCGCCTCGATCTTGAAGCCGGCTGGTACGACGGGCGTTTCGCCCGGCTTCCAGCCAACGACCTTCGGCACGCCGACGGCAGCGACCAGCTCTTCCGACGGCTCGGGCAACAAAGGGTTGGGACCTGTTTGCTGGGATGGGTCGATGTTCGATTGCGGATCGCCGCAGGCCGCGAGGGTGACCAGCGCGGTTCCGATGAGGAGCGGGCGGATCATCGGACGAACTCCAGCGCATCGCGAGACAGCCATCCGGCGATCACAATTAACAGCGCGCCGATGACGGACAGGATCAGGCCGGGTCCGGCCACCGCCGTCCAACCGTCCCGAGCATGGACCAGCGAATTGACGAATTCGACGACCCAGGCCGCCAGCAGGAGGCCGAACGTCGCCCAGCCCAGCACATGATTGGCCGCGGCGCCCCGGAGCAGGTCGATCAGCAGCACGATTCCCGCAATGGCAGCAAAGACGAGGCCGGCGGCAAGCAGCCAACTCGAGAAATTGGACCAAAACCGGGTCCCTCCGCTGTCTAGGTACGTCCAGTCGGTGAGCGCTGCTCCGATGAAGCAGACCACCGGAACCGGCAGGAAGATGTTGTAGATGGGATGCCGAACGATCGAGATCGGCCGAATGAAACGTTCCGCAACGGCTTCCGCCATGGCTCCTCCTCTTTCTCCCGCGGCGGTTCGACGCCAAAACTGCAAAGAGGTTCCAACGACAGTTGTAGCCTGAAGGGCCGTCCCCTAGGGCCGCGCCTCGCCATGACCGCGTTCAAGCAAGGTGATCCCCTGACCCTCAACCGGCTGTACGGCCGATCGAGCGGCCACAAGCTGCGCCAGGGCCAGCAGGAACTTGTCGAGCGGCTGCTTCCCCAAATCGAGGTACCGGCCGACGGTGAAATCGCCGCGTCGCGCCTGTTCGACGAAGACCGGCCCCTTCATTTCGAGATCGGCTTCGGCTCGGGCGAACATCTGGCCGACCGCGCCGACATGCTGCCCGATCATGGCTTCATCGGCGCAGAGCCCTTCCTCAACGGCGTCGCGACGGCGCTTGGTCATATTCGAGACCGGCATCTCGCGAATGTTCGGTTGTGGCGCGGCGACGCGCTCGAAGTGCTTCAGCGGCTCCCTGACGGCAGCCTGAGCTTTCTCTATTTGCTCCACCCGGATCCGTGGCCGAAGGCTCGCCATGCGAAGCGGCGCATGGTCAACGATCGTCCGGTCGAGCTCTTCGCGGCGAAGTTGAAGCCGGGCGGCGAGTTCCGCCTCGCCACCGACGATCCGACCTATCTCAACTGGTCGCTGATGATCATGCAGCGCCACCTCAGTGAGTTCGAGTGGCTGGCCGAGCGGCCGCGTGACTTCCTGGAGCCTTCAGGCGGCTGGATCGAGACTCGGTACGGCGCCAAGGCGCGGCGCCAGGGGCGGCGGCCCTATTATCTTCGCTATCGCCGGGCCTGAGCCGGGGTGAGCCGCAGCAGCCTTCCGTTGCTGCCATCCTCCAGCAGGTAGACTTCGCCTCTGGGCCCCTGATCGACGGCGCGGATGCGATGGCCCATGTCCCATTGGTCGGCCTTGCTAGCCTGGTCGCCGCGGATCCTGACGTGAATGAAAGCCTCTCCGGATAAAGCTCCGATCAGCGCATCGCCCTTCCACTGCGGAAAAAGGTCCCCTGTGTAGATCAGCAGGGAACTCGGGCTGATCGACAGATTCCACCACACCCTCGGCTCTTCGAAGCCGCGGCCCTTGTGATCGTCGGGAATGTCGCGACCGTCGTAATGACTTCCATAGGAGGCACGCGGCCAGCCGTAATTCTTGCCCTGGAGGATGAGGTTGACTTCATCGCCTCCGCGCGGCCCCATCTCCGTCTCCCACAACCTGCCGTCCGGCGTGAAGGCCAGGCCGAGGGCGTTACGATGGCCCATCGAGTAATAGACCCCGCCGATCCGCTGGCCTTCGGCGGTCATGTGGATGATCTTGCCTAGGTCGCTGTTGCGGTCCTGTGCGGGATCGAACTGGAAGCGCTCGCCGCTGCTCACGAACATCGTTCCATCCGGCGCGAAGACGATCCGCTGCGAATAATGGGCGCCGCCGCTCACCCGCGGCTGTTGGCGCCAGATCACCTTGAAGCCCTCGATCCGGGGCTGCCCGTTGCCAAGGATTAGCCGCCCGTAGCCGACCGTACCCCCGCTCCTGTCGCCCTGCCCCGCCTCGCTGAAGCTCAGGTAAATTCGCTGATTGCCCGCGAAATCGGGGTGTACGACCACATCGGCGAGCCCTCCCTGTCCTTCGACATGGACCGCCGGAACGCCGGCCACCTCTTGCCTCCGACCCGTCGCGACGTCGATCAGCCATAGATGCCCGCGCTTCTCTGTCACGAGCGCCATGCTGGTCCTGGCGACGCCGGAGCCCGGCAGGAAGTCCATCGCCCAAGGCGCGTCGAACGTCGTCACCTCGCTGATTTGGAATGGTGCCGGCCCCGACGTCGTGTCTGCGCTCACTGAGGGCGAAGTGCCGCAGGCTGCAAGCACGAGGCAAAGGCTGTATCGGGCGGGACGCATCTTCATTAGGATTGCTCCGTTCTAGCCAGATGAACCGCCACCTGTCTTCTATGCACGAACCACCCATGACGATGCGTTCCTGCAGCTTGCTGTCCCTTGCGACAGCGGTCCCGCCCTACGTCGTCGAGCAGTCCGAGGCCAAGCTCCACGCTCGCGAGGCGTTTGGCGGCAAGAAGGCGCTGTTCGACCGGCTTTCGGGCGTATTCGACAAT